>Ga0073936_10004650_pt1 | contig 18904 bp, 15 predicted proteins | sample AliMusrvi5mmetaG_FD_87041 | JGI IMG/M metagenome (GOLD analysis project Ga0073936, IMG submission 87041) | Freshwater lake bacterial and archeal communities from Alinen Mustajarvi, Finland, to study Microbial Dark Matter (Phase II) - Alinen... | ecosystem: Environmental > Aquatic > Freshwater >... | reverse complement strand
TCCACGTATTCAGGCGGGAGCGCCATCGTCATCCCATTGGTGATCGTAAACGCACGCGGAGCGATCTGCCAGTCCGTCACCCAGGTGTGGCTGAAGCGACGCACCATTGCGATGTCGGTGCGCCCACCGCCGCCGGCGCAGTTCTCAAAGAGGGTGTTCGGGAAGCGCATGCGCAATCGGTCATAGATCGCATACAGCGTCTCGTAGTAGCGCCAGTACCCGCTCTCGGTATAGCCGTCGCGTTGCGCCTGCGCGCCCATCCCCAGGCCGCCGACGTTGTAGTCGAGGCGGAATAACTCAAGCTCATTCTGCTCGATCACGCGATTGATCTGCCCTTCCATCCATGTTGCGGCAGCCGGATTGGTCAGATCGAGCAGATCGCCAAGTCGCTTCTCGCCGTCATAGGCGGTCGACACCCATTCGGGATGGTCAATCGCCACACGGCTCTTTTTGGCGATACGTTCGGCATCCATCCACAGCCCCCACAACATGCCTTTAGCGTGTGCGCGCTCTCGGAATGGGCTGATGCCTTCGGAGAAACGCGCGCGGTCGACATCCCAGTCGCCCACAGTTGACCACCAATCGCTTTTGGGCGGCGCGTACCAGCTTGCGTCGATAAAGAAGACCTCAGCGCCAACCTCCCCGGCCACATCGATCGCGTGATTAACCTGATCGACGGTAATCTCGATCTCTGGGCCGATACCACTTTCAACCCACCCGCCGCGTCCACGCGGTTGCGGCATGAAAACACTGCGACGCAGGTGATTATGCATGGACTGTATGGCATTGTCCAAGTCGCCAAACACCATGCCAAGGTGCACCTCAGGCGTCCGGACAGTCTCACCCGGCGCAATGAGACGCTGCGGCGCAGGCGCATCCGGCCCCGCCTGGAAGTAAACGCGCGCCGCGGCATCCGTCGTTCCAAGGTCTGCATCCAGATCAAACCCGATGCTATACCCGCCCGACCACGCCAACTGCAGGATGAAGTGCTCGCCTGTGGCATTGTTCCGCAACACGCACCACGGATGGCGATGGCGGTCGCGGCGATAACGCCCATCGATGTGATAACCGGCCTGTGGCAGGTCAAACCAGCGGAAGTCGCCCTCATTGCCCCAGTGTGTGTTGGCGAAGTACCCTACGGAATACAGCGGGCTGCCGGGTGTGGCGAGATGCGATTGCCAGCGCGCGGTTTTCTGCAACACGCCGCTCCATGAAAACGCTGCTGACAAAGCAGCGGGATTGGCGCCGGTGTTGGTCACTTCAAGCCAGCGTGTGAGCACCGGCGTGCCGTCAAGCAGCGTGTGCACTTTCACAGTGACCGGCCTGACAGCATGGTGTAGTGTCGCCACGACGTGGCGCTGCGAATTACCCGCTGCACTGGTTTCATCACACTGTTCAAGCCCGCCCCACGCCCAATCCGACGCCAGCAACTGGCCGTCGATCTCGAGCCAGAACGCCTGCGGGCTGGGATGCTGTGTCGGGTCGATGCGACCATCGTAGAAACTGACGAAACCAGAACCATTCCAGCCGCGTCCCACAAAGCGCCCCTTGGTCAGGGACTCTTCGTAGGTAGTGAGCGCAGTTCGGTAACTGATCGTCGGTTCGGGCGCATCCACATAGATGACATCCGACCAATCGGAGTGTGTATGTAGTTCGGTTTGCATGATATCCCTAATAGGTGTCGATCAGGCTGAAAGCCTTCACAAGCTTTTTGAATGCTTTCAGTGTCAGCGGTTCATCGGGAGTAACGACGATGCGTATTTCCGACTCCGGATGCAGATGGACGAAGTTATCCGAGAACGTCGCTTCATGACCTTCCAGTTCCAGCCACGCCCACAAAGCGGGATGCAATGCTTTGAGCGTTACTTCGTACTGATTGTTACCGAGCGCCACGGTTTGAAGGGCGATCTCAGGCGCAATCAAATCCTGGTGCTTGGGTCGCGCGAAGGAGGCAAAGTTCGTGCTCACCACCTGTCCCTTCACCTTGTATTGGAGCCACACCATCAATTCACGCGACTCACGCAGCGTGTGCTTGCCGAGGTGCGCCGAGAGATCAGCAGTGTCCACATGAACTGACTTCTGCGCAGGGATGGTCGCCGTCTTCTTTCCATGCGCCAGACCTTTGCCCTCAACGTTCGTCAGTCGCCACGAGACCTCGCCGGTCGTCGGCGCCAGTGTGTCATTGGTCAGGTGAATCTCAAGTGCGCCGGTCTGTGCATCCTCAAGCGCAGACACAAGGATCGGCGCATAGAACCGCTTGGCCATGTACTGGAGCGCCTTCCAGCGCCCGTGATAATCGATCGAGGCCCAGCTTGCGACCGGCCAGCAATCGTTGATCTGCCAGTATAGCGTGCCCATGCCGCGCGGCATGGCGCGACGCCAGTGCTCGACGGCATACTTCATCGCCATGCCCTGAAGAATCTGGCTGAGATACAGCGTCATGTCAAACGACGACGGCAACCGAAACCAGTCCAGCATGTAGTGCATGATCACCGCGTTGCCGATGCCGCTGCGCTGATGCAACTCCATGACATACGTGGTGACGTTGCGATCCTGTGGCTCCGTATACCCATCCACCGTGCGCGGCTCCGGGAAGGACTGGAAACCGAATTCGCTGTTGAAGCGGTGCGTGCAGGTGCGATACCATTCAAAAGGCTTGCGCCCGTGCCACACATCCCACAGGTGCGCGTCGCCCATCGTCGGATTGTTATAGTCAGCGCGATTGCCGTGCGGGGTGTGCGGGCTGGACGGCCAGTACGATCTCTGAGGATCGAGTCTGGCGGTTACCTCCGGCAGTAACTTGTCGAACAATTTGCCGTAGTCTTCCCAGCTCATCGTGCGATCAGTCCACTCGGGGCCGACCAGACCCTGTTCGAGCTCATTGTTGCCGCACCACAGTGCGATGGAAGGATGGTGGCGCAACCGGCGCACATTGTCGACTGCCTCGGCGCGCACATTGCGCAGGAAGTCTTCGTCGAAAGCAGGATACGTCGAGCATGCGAACATGAAGTCGTGCCAGATACAGATGCCGAGCTCGTCGCACAGGTCATAGAACTCATCCTGCTCGTAAATCCCGCCGCCCCATACGCGCAGCATGTTCATGTTGGCGTCTTTGACGCTTGTCAACAGATCGTGATAGCGCTGGTGAGTCGTGGCCGTCACAAAAGCATCGGCCGGTATCCAGTTGCCGCCCTTTGCAAAGAACGGGACGCCGTTCACGACAAATTCGAACGTCTCTCCCCATTGATCTGGATGGCGGTCGAGCACCAGCGTGCGCAGCCCGATGCGGCGCGACATCGTATCGAGAACGTCGCCGGCTGCATTGAGTAGCTCGACCTTGACATCATAGAGCGGCTGATCTCCAAGATTATTTGGCCACCACAACTTCGGATCGGTGATGGTCAGCGCCGCCTGCGGATCGCCGAGTATCTCACCCACCAGTTCGTCGTTGTATCGCGCGGTCACGCGCGCCGTCAGGAGTTCTTCGCCGAGTGTCTCAATTGCCGGCGTGACATCGAGAGTGACTTGCCCGGGCACATCATGATTCTGCAGAATATTCACGCCAGTCAATCGAGCGACGTCGAAACCGACCAGTTCGATATCGCGCCAGATGCCGCAGGTGATAAATACCGGCCCCCAGTCCCAACCGTAGTTGCAGGGCTCTTTGCGCACCCAGGCTCGACCCGCGATCTCATGCGGCGCACTCCAGCCGGGCAAATGGCGCTCCGACTCCTTTTGCGTGATATACGGGATCGTCGAATCAAACCGCACCGCGATGGTGTTCCGGCCTTTCTGCAACAACGACTTGACATCGAATTCCCACGTCCGGAACTGGTTATCCGTCCGCGCCACATCGATCCCGTTGATCTGAATCGATGCGAAAGTGTCCAACCCCTCGCAGCGCAGGATAACCTTCTCATGCTTAAGGAGGCCGGCCGGGACGGTGAAGCTGCGGGAATATTGCCAGTCAACCTCGCCAATCCATTGCAGTTTTAACTCGTTGTCGCGGAAGAACGGATCGGTGATCTTGCCCGCCGCAATCAGGTCCGTATGGATACAGCCCGGCACGCTGGCGGGGACTTTCATGCTGCCATCGACCTGCGCCGCGTGCCATGGACCGTTTAACGTCAGAATTTCCATTTATGCTTGATCCTCTATTTTTTGGAATGTTGCCACTCTTTGTCACTCTATTGTGCAATCAATCTACAAGTTCACATTCAGTCCCACGCCGTATTGAGTTCATGAACCACCAGTGATGTTACTTTCGCGCCGCTGCCAAGCAATACAGTCTGGCTTGCGGATGGCGCCGGCGTGAAACACGAGGTCATGGATATCAGCCCGCCATTGCCAAAGACCTCGATGGATGCCCGATCCACCAGAACGCGCAAGGTGACATGGCCGCTCACGGGTGCGAGCGGCGCAGTTTTCCCAAGACAAGTCAGTGCGCCTTGTGCGGCGCTAAAGGTCAGCCGTTCACCCCGGATATCGAGCACGACCTCGGCATCGGGATGCACGTCACACTCGATCGTAAGATCAAGCAGGTCATGCTGCGACAGGACAATCGGTTGCGTGAGCAGCAGGTCGCCCCACGCGCGCGTCGTACTGTACAGCGTAGTGATCTCAGCCACAGGCTGTCGGGTCAGCCGCAAACCCGCGACTGTGCGCATCAACTTCATCTCGCACGGAAACGACATCTGCTGATTGAACCCCATGCCGGGGTAAGCGCCCCCCGCCATCCAGGCGATCTGGATGCGCCGGCCATCTCTACGAGACGCCGGGCCGTCTGGAATATCACTATACGTCTGCACCGCATAGTAGTTTGCGCCAAAATCAACCTGCACCGGTTCCACAGTCTCCGGGACAAACAACCGTCCGTCAAAGCGCCCGACCAGATACTTGCCGTTTGCTGCGGTCAGAACCCAGCGCCTCTCGCCCTCATCGCCCTCGATAGGCGCCTCAAAGAAATCGGGACACTCGGAACAGCCCTGCATTTCAATATTGTGAAGATGCTCCCAGGCCTTCAGGTCAGAGGATGAATAAAGCGCGAAGGTATTCCCATCCAGGTAAAGCGCCATCACCCAGTAACCGCCGGGCGCAAACCAGGCGACCTTTGGATCGCGATTTTCTTTCGCGACGTTCTGCAGCACAGGGTTGCCCTCATACTTCGTCAGTGTATCTCCCGCATCCGTGCTATACGCAATACATTGATTAACCGGCTGACCCTTCGATTCTTCGGACGTCCCGCCTGCTGCGGTATACAACACCACAATTGCAGTTTCCGGTCCGGATTGCAGGCCGGATGTGTTGTTCCAATCCACAACCGCCGAGCCCGAAAACATCGTTCCCAGCTTGTCCGGCAGGAGCGCGTTTTCAAGTTGCCGCCAGTGCAGCAGATCGGCGCTAACTGCGTGCCCCCAGGTCATGTTGCCCCACTGGGTGCCGAAAGGGTTGTGCTGAAAGAACAGATGGTAACGACCCTTATAGAAAACCAGCCCGTTTGGATCGTTAATCCAGCCTGTTTGCGCGCTGAAGTGATATTGTGGTCGATACACTTCATCCATAGATTCGTTTGTCATATGCTCCCTGCTCAATCAACTATTCATCAACTCTGCGAATGGTGATCAACTCAGAACTCTGGGGCTGCTCACGCCTGATATCCAGACCCCGCAGCATCAAATCGGCGCCTGTGATGCGCACAGTCTGTCCAGTATTGTCGAATGTGACGTCATATCGAAACGCCATATTCAACCCGCGCGGCGTGACGTGGAACAGAGGTTCGCCATTCCCACCTGTTCTGAACAGCCCGACGACGGCGCGCGTCTGATCGACCGTCGCGTATTCGAGCACGCACCACGGCGACAGTTCGGTATGTTTCAGGAACGGGGTATGGTGAAAGACACGGCCATCGATCATGATCGGGCGAATGACATCCCGATAGAGCCCGAGGTGATGATCTATGCGCTCGCGCAGGAACGGCGAGAACTCTTCGAGGCTTGGCGCAATTCCGCGGAAGATCGGCCGGCACAGACAGACCAGGCGCAACTGCGTATCGAGGTCGCCCTCCAGATCGATTTCCGGCACCTCGGTGCCGAACGTGCGCAGCAGCACTTCGGGCGGCAATGACATGGTGACACCATTGAGAATTTTCAGGCCGCGCGGCATGCGCATCCAGTCGCTCAACTCGGCATTGTTGAAGCGATGCAACGTGCCCCAGTCCAGCCGTCCCCCGCCGCCGGCGCAATCCTGAAAAACGACGTCCGGGTACTTTGCGTGCAATCGCTCGAACATGCCATACAACGCGTCGTAGTAGCGCCACGTCAAATCCTCGGTCATACCATCGACGATGCGGTTGCCGGATGGCGTCAGCGTGTGGTTGTGGTCGATGCGATACATATCCAGCTTGTATTGCTGGATCACCCGGTCGATTTCGCTCTCTTCCCATGCCGCGACCGCTGAATTAGTCAGGTCAAGCGCGCGCCCGTTGGCAATGGGTTGTCCATCGCGCGTCAACAGCCAGTCAGGATGACGCTTACGCAGGTCGCTGGCCTCGCCGACGGCTTCGATCTCAACCCACAGCCCGAACTTCATCCCGTATGCATGCGCATGGTCTGCAACTGGTTCAAGCCCGTTAGGGAGCCATGATCCCGCGCGCCAGTCGCCAACGTTTTTCCACCACACGTTGGGATCGTTGCCATACCAGCCGGCATCGATGACGTACAACTCCGTTCCGATGGATTTCGCCACTTCGACATCGCGCTTCAAATCCGGCTCATTCTCGCGATCACACAGGTAACCACGGTGGTTTGCCTCGATCTCCACGTAGCGCCCAGGGACGCGAGCCGGCATGACGACGTGGCGCACATGCTCATGCGTCGCCTGAACGATGGCATCGGGGTCGGACTGGAAAAAGCCGAGATGCACGGCCGGCGTCGTCACCGTCTCGCCTGGTTCAAGCACCCGCAACACAGGATCATGCCCGCTCAATCCCATGCTGAAGTAGAGTTCAGCCTGCCTGACGGTCTCATGCATCTGCGGGTTGATGCCGGCAGAAATACGACAGTCGAGTGAGAAGGCGTAGTTTCCGCCCCAGGCCAGTTCACACACAACCGTCTGACCATTCGCGCGATCGCGCGCCCAGAAAGCAGGGCGCCCCCACCCGCTACGGCCAAGCTTGCCGCCATCCACGGTGCGAACACCGTTCGGCAGTGGCTCGAACCAGAAGTCGCCTTCCTGTCCCCAGTTGAACTGATGCGCATATGCAACGTCAAATGGCGCTTCGTCCGGCAACGCCATGTGCTCGCCCACCCGATGCGACCAGAGTGCGCCGCTGAATGGCGCAACCGCGCTGATGCCCGCGGCGCGATTCGTAGTGTTGGTGATCTCCAGCCACCGCACCAGAAACGAACTGCCGTCGATGCGGGTGTGCACAATGACGCTGATGCCGCTGGCGCGATGCATCAACTTGATCGCGCCATGTCTGACATCGCGACCCTCGCCGCGATAGGAGGATGGATCGCGCGTTACATCCGCCCCCAGCCACTCATATCCTCCCTCCAGGCGTTGACCATTAACGGCCAGTAGAAAGGTGTCAGCGGGTTGATCCGGTCGATAGCGCTGACCCGCCAGGTGCATCTCAGGCCAGACCTGTCCTGAGGGCGACCAGTAACGCGCGCATAAACGGCCGGCACGGAACTGTTCATCGAATGTCACGCGACCCGAAAGATATCGGGCGCCCGGATTGCCGTCAGTTCTAAAACAGATTTCACTCTTTGTTGACATAGTTCCTCTCGGTTGAATACGCCAGGGTCGAAACTCTCCTGCGAGCTTGCTTTATTATCTTGTCAAATGGCTTTTTGCACACTTCCTGGTTTGCCCGGTTCAAAACCTGATTGCCCTGTTGCGCCCAGTGGCATACAATCCATAAGGTCGCAGAACGAACCTGGGACACGGACCCAGGCGATCAGCCAGAGATATAGTATGGTTACGAGCGTAAACAGATGAGCCTGAAGCCAACACAACCGGTCAAAGCACAGCCCTATCTGATGCAAAATCAGATTCAGAATTACGAATGGGGCGCCCGCGATCAAAAGGCGTTTATCCCAAAACTGCTGGGGATCACCCCGCAGCCCAATACCCCGTATGCCGAACTTTGGATGGGCGCGCATCCGAAGGCGTCGTCTCAACTCAGTGTCGATGCCGAGTTGATCTCGCTGGATCAATGGATCGCCGCGCATCCAGTTGAACTTCTCGGTAAAGCCATTGCAAAGAAATTCGATGGCAAGCTGCCATTCCTGCTAAAGGTGCTGTCCGCGGGTGAAGCGCTTTCCATCCAGGCGCACCCGAACAAGGCGCAAGCCAAAATACTGCACGCCAACGCGCCGCAACATTATCCAGATGACAACCACAAACCTGAAATTGCCATTGCGCTGGACTCGCTGACAGCGCTGATGGGTATAAAGCCTTTTGCCGAACTCGCGGACACACTCAGGCGCTATCCAGAGATCAGCGGTTTCATCGGGGCGGACGTCTGTGACAAGCTGACGATAGCCGTAGACCCCGGCCCGCACAAACAACGCGATTTGGCGCGCACGCTTTTCACCGCGCTGTTAACGCGCTCGGTGTCGCGCGCGAGCGAGTTGAATGCAGCGATTGACAAACTGGCGCTTCGTCTTGGCGCGGCGGGAACAGGGACATCCGAGGCGGACGCGCTCTTTCTCAGCCTCCGCCGCAAGTACAGTGACGCGGACGTTGGTTTGTTCTGCATTTATCTTTTGAACCTGGTGCACCTGGCCGCAGGTCAAGCGATGTTTGCTGAAGCCGGCGTTCCCCACGCCTATCTCGGAGGCAACGTTATCGAGTGCATGGCGAGTTCGGATAACGTCGTGCGCGTCGGGCTGACCCCTAAATACAAAGACGCGCAAGCGCTGATCGAGATACTGAAGTACGAACCCGGGACAGTGGACATATTGGGCGCCAGACCCGGCAGCGGGACGGTGACCTACAAAACGCCCGCGCCGGAGTTCCGCGTCAGCCGGCTCAGTCTGAAACCTGGCGTCAGTCGCCATGAGAGCACCGGCAATCGTCCGTCAATCATGGTGGTGACTGAGGGTGAGATCAGTATCCGGTGGGAGCAGGGAACCGAGTCCTACCGGCGTGGTCAATCCATTTTCATTCCGGCAGCGCTGGCAGAGTACAGCATCTGGGCCACCCAGCCGGCGGTCATTTTCAAGGCAGAGATTCCTCAATAAGGATAGAAACCAAGGAGAGTTATTATGGCGAAGAAACTTAAAGTAGGCGTGATCGGACTCGGCGGTATCTCAAATACCCATGTGCCGGGATGGAAGGCGTCGCCCGATGCTGAACTCGTGGCAGGGAGTGACATCAATCCGGCCGTGTTCACCACGTGGAAGGACAAGTATGGCATCGAGCGCTTCTACGAAAAAGCCGCTGACCTGATCAACAGCCCTGACATCGACATCATCGACATCTGCTCGCCGAACATGTATCACGCCGAGCAGGCTATTGCAGCGCTCGAAGCCGGCAAGCATGTGATCTGCGAGAAACCGCTCGCGCCAGGGCCGGATGACGTGCGCAAGATGATTGCGGCCCGCGACAAGTCGGGCAAGCTGCTCATGACCGCGCAGCACTTCCGCTTCGGCGGAGTGGCGCAGGCGATGAAAGCCGAAATCCAGACCGGCGCACTTGGGCAGATCTATCATGCGCGCAGTTGGATGCTGCGCCGCGGCCTACTCCCGCTCAGCCCGACGTTTATCTACAAGAAGAATAGCGGCGGCGGGCCATGTATCGATATCGGCGTGCATATCCTCGACCTGACATTGTGGTTGATGGATCACCCCAAGCCAGTGACCGTGAGCGGCACGGCGAAAACGGCGCTCGCGCACCACGAAGGTGCGTTCACCGCGTGGGGACGCAGCCCGATTCCGCAGGGCATCGATGTCGAGGACTTCGCATCCGCGTTCGTGCGCTTTGAGAACGGCGCGACATTAATCCTCGAAGTGAGTTGGTTGCTGCATCACAACACACCCGGTGAGGATTCAAAGGTGTGGTTGTATGGAACCGAGGGCGGCTGCGAGTTTCCAAAGGCAGAGTTCACGTCGTCGAACTATGCGACCCGTCAGTTCAACAATCGCACCATCACCCTGACCCAGGACAAGATGGAGCCGCATGCGCTCGAGTGCGTCGAGTTTGCGCGCGCGGTGGCCGAAGGGCTGCCATCACCGGTCCCGCCGGAACAGTCACTATATGTGCAGACTATTCTGGACGGCATCTATCGCAGCCAGGCGGCTGGGCGCGAGGTCGAGGTCAGGATTTAGGAGGGACATGTCAATTCATCCGTTAGTCTCCCAACTGCGCTTTGCGCGTAGTGAATTTGTGCGTTGTCTCGAAGGCGTCAGTGAAGCTGACGCCGCGCAACGCTTGCTGCCAATGAACTGCATCAGCTGGTTCGTGGGTCACCTGGCAAACCAGGAACAGGCGTACTGGGTGCTCATCGCACAGGACAAGCTCGTCGTGCCGGGTCTGAATGACCTTGTTGGGTTCGGAAAACCGGCCAGCACGCCTCCCTTGAGTGAGATGTGGACAGCGTGGCGCACAGTCACCACAGCAGCAGATAGATTCCTTGAATCGTTGTCAGCGGATCGGCTGGTGGAACACATGATGTTCAAAGGCAAGTCTCGTCCTGAGAGCATCGGAACTATGCTGCAACGCAACATCTATCACTACTGGTTCCACACCGGCGAAGCGCACGCGGTGCGCCAGCAATTGGGTCACACGAATCTGCCCGATTTCGTGGGAGACATGACCAGCGCGATTTACCGGCCGGAGTAATGCAAGGAAGCCACGGCGAACAGTCTGGCTTGTTGATTCGTTTGGTCTGTACCATGGATACTTGCTGATTTGCCAGACAATCTGGCTTTTCACAATATCCTGTATCGGTATACACTCACTAATATACGGAGGTTTCATAACAATGGCACTAAAAGTTGGAGTCGTCGGTCTGCGCGGGATTGGTAATCAGCACGCAGACTGTCATTCTAAGGATCCGCTATCGAACCTGGTCGCAGTCTGCGACCTTGTCAAGGATCGCGCGGATAAAACAGCCGCCAAGCATGGCGTAAAGGCTTACTACAGCCTGAAAGACATGCTTGATGGCGAACCCGACCTCGATGTGGTCGATGTGACTACCGGTGGTTTTGAGAACGGCAGCTGGCACTATGAACCAGCGATGCAGGCCATGGCGGCCGGCAAGAACGTCCTCGTCGAGAAGCCGATGTCGAATGACATCAAAGAAGCGCGCGAGATGGTGCGCTTCGCGGCAGAAAAGAAGGTTTACTTCGGCGTCAATCTGAACCACTACTTCACCCCTACTGCCGACAAGGCGCGCAAGTATATGGCCGAGGGCAAAGTCGGCGAACTGGTGTACTGCCTGCACAAAGTGGGCTTCAACGGCGGTGAAGAGACCTATTCACCCAACGCCTCTTCGCGATTCAAGGGCTTCCCGTACGCGCACTTGAAGGCTTTCCTGGCGCACCCCTTCGCGGTGATGCGCTACTTCTGCGGCGATGTGACCCACATTCAGGCATTTGTCGATCGCCCCAGCTTCCGCCGGCATGCGGGTGACGCGATGTTGTCCATCGTCGGCGTCAACATGCGCTTCGAAAACGGCGCGGTTGGATATCTGCTCAGCCAGCGCGGCGACGCCGCATACGGTCTGGGCGGATGGTGGAGCGTTGAGGTGGCTGGCACTCATGGCACGTTCTGCATTGAGAACTGCATCGAGAAGTTCACGTACTGGCCCGCACCCTCGCCCGCAAATCCGGCCAGCATGGGTCAGGTCAAACCGAGTGAAGAGTACAACAGCGGCATCGGCGACTTCGGGCAGACGTTCCCGAATCGCATCCATGCCTACCTTGAAGACGTGACCAACAAGGTGCCTCGCGAGACATTGCGCGCATCGGGTCGCGATGCGCTCGCCACGATCGAATACACCTTCGCGGTCATTGAGTCATACGAACAGGGCGGCATAATGGTGCGCCCGCAGGCGCTCCCGTTGCTGAAAGGCGACCCGGTCAGTCTGCTCGACTAAGGTTACGTCAACCTCACAGGCGCGGGGCGCCTGTGAGGTTTCTCTCTCCTCAGTGCAACCGCTTTCCGCTCAGTTCGCGATAACGGGCCAGTTCAGGGTACGCCCTGGATGGGTCGGCGTACTGGTTACCAGCGCGATCCCGTCCGCGCGCAAGATACACTTGATGTAACGCCCCCAGCCTGCCCGCATTGAACTTCACAGTTGCGGGCATATAGCGCATCGTATAGCCACAACGGCGGATGCTGCTCGTATTGGGCGTGCTGCCATGAATCAGCTTGCCGTCGTGCAGGCTGGCCTGGTTCGGCTGCAACTCGCAGGGAACCGCCATGAGGTCGCGCATCTTCGACGGAGTGATCTCAGTGCTGAACACATTTTTCGTCGCATCTACTGGCACGTAGTCCGAGTAACCGTTGTCCTGCGTTCGCGGGACGACATACATGCAGCCATTGGCCGTCGTCGATGGGTCAATCGCCAGCCAGACGGTAACGACTTCCATCGGCGCGAGCGCATCATGCCAGTAGGCGGAATCCTCGTGCCATGGCACGCGCTTGCCGTTGCCTTTCGGCTTGCAGATGAAATGACTCGACCACAAGGCGATATCCGGGCCGAGGATGGGTTCAACCAGATCCAGAACCTCATCCGCAAGCAGCCATTCGAACAGCGCAGGGTCGGTGAAGTGTGGCACGTCCATTTCTTCCGGGCGCACCTCAGGAGGCAGAAGCGCCAGCTTTGCGTTAAAGTGGTTTTGGAGTTTCTGGAACTTCACGTCCGGGAACACCGGTTCGGTAACGATCAAGTAACCTTCACGGCGATACTGTTCGACGCGATCCGGCGATAAACGAGGGACATGCAGTTTTTGATTCACCATCTCTTACTCCATTACAAGCACAAGCCTTCAGGAAGTCCGCATTGTCCCTTATTGCGCAACTGGCGCAGTGCAACTGCGCCAGGAACGTTACGGCATACCTTTGGATGAAACTCTTAGCCGAACAACCCGCCAATCGTCTTGGCGATGTCGCCGGTAGCAGATCCACCCAGTACGCCGTCGATCTGGCTGCCAATCGGCGCAGGGAGCTTCTGCTTCAGGAAGTCAATGACAGCCAGTGCAGCTGCCTTCGCCTGATCCTGTGGAAGCCCGGTCTTCTGACTCACGATCTTTACCAACTCGTCCATTGTTGTATTACCTCCGTCGAAAATATTGGATAACAGATGGAATGATACACGGTACGGCTGTCATTTTATGACGAAACCGGGCGCAAGGCAGAGCGTGTGCGAAACTCCTTGCGGTGCATCAATAAGGCTCCAATGGCATACAAAACAGCGCCCAGGATGAATACAAACTCTATCCGCACGCCGAGGTTGAACAGCCATACGCCCAAAAACGGCCCAATCAGCCCGCGTATGCCGATGACAGTGCGTTGCAGCGCGGCGTATTCGTAGATTTTGTCGGGTTCAGCCAGATCGATTGGCGAGTTCGTGAAGGCCAGATCGACGCCGCCCGAGAGCAGCCCGCTGACGATGTAGGCAGGAATCATCATCCAGCCCGTTGTTGCCAGTATGTAGCTCAGAGGCACAATGATAGCCAGTAAAAAGCAGATGAACAATATCTACGGCCCGCCCAGGCGATCCATCAACCGCCCCCACACCAGCAACCCGAGAATCCACGATATCGACTGCGCAAATCCGAGCCAGCTCACATCCCCATACGACAAGTGCAAACGATTCACGAGGACGCCGGGAACGAACGCAATCCCAACCAGACCACCGAGGCCGTAACAGACGACGCCGAGCAGGTAAATGGCGAAGCGATGGTCGTTGCGCAGCACGCGCCATAAATCGACGACCGAACTCTTGTGTGGCGTTGCGACCTCAGGCGCCTTGCCCAGCTTCATGCGGGTAAACCACCAGATGGCGGCGATGCCAAACACAGCGGCAACCGGATACACAAACTGCGGCCCGGCATGATCGAGCACCAGACCGATCAACGGTGTGCTGATCAGCATGGTAATCACCATCCCCAGGCGCGCAATGCTCAGCGCGCGACCGCGCACATCGCCTGGATAAATGCGCCGCACAACTTCGGTATAGGCCGCGCCCGGAAAGCCATCCGCCAACCAGAACACGGACGCAAGCGCCAGCAAGCCAACGGCGCCCGGCGCCAGCCCTGTAAACAGGAATGCGCCGCGACCGATCGTCCAAATGACGGCTAAGAAGACCAACAGGTGCGCGCGCGGGATGATCATCACGGAAAAGGCGGCCAGGAACAGCCCGATATAGGCCTGTGACTGGTATACCGCCACAATATCCGGCGTCGCGCCCAACCGTTGCAGCACGACGGGCACGAACAGTAGCGCCGCGTTGAAAGGCCCGTACAGAACCGACGCGGTGACATCCGTAATGACGTTGCTGCGCGTCTGCGCTGAGATGGGCCCAATCAGCACTTGGGCCGCGCGGTGTAACCCTTCATGCAACAAACTCATTGTTTCGCCTGCGCCCCGCGCAGGTCCGCATAAGCGGCGTCGATATCCCGCAAATGCTGGTTGGTCTCATTCAGCTCTGCGAGTAGACGTTGAACCGGGCGATCCGTCTGTTGGATTTCCATCTTCATCAGGCTGACAGGAAGCTGTTCCAGCGACGCAAGCGACCGTTGCATTTCCGCGATGATTTGCTGATCCAGCGCGACCATGTCAGTCTGATTGGTTAACCCATCCTGGAGACGCGCGTCAACGGTGCGCTTGATGCTGCGCAGCCGGCACAATCGCCACAGAGCGGTTGCCATATTCGCGGGGACTTCGTTGGCCTGTTCCAGAATCCGAGCGCTATCGGCGCCGATGGACGGATTGGCCTTGAGCGCGGCGGCAATCGCTGTAGTCAGCTTTGACGCCTGTTTGACCATTTGACGCTCATCATACGTGACGTGCACACTGGGAACCTGCAGCAATGGAGGTTTAGTAAAAGCGCGGCGCAGGGGATTGAGCATCTTGATCCGCCAGGCGTTGTAGCCGCCCAGTTCTTCACTGTTGACGAGCACATCGTCACTGGTGACGTCGGCGAGCAGGACAAGGGAGATCACCACAGAAATGATGATCAGCGGCACTGCGACCAGCAACCACGGCGCAAACGCAATCACTACGATGCCAATCGCGATGAGCACAACGATACCGATCAGAGCGCAGCCGGCATTACTTCCATTTCGATCATTCATCTATCTGACCTCCGCAACACTGTCGGATTATCGGCGCACCTTTGGAAACTGCAACTATATGTCATAAGTCCTGATTTTGCGGCAACATGACAAGGTCGCGGATCGTGACATGCGGTGGTTGAGCCAGCATGAAAATAATCGCCTGCGCCACATCTTCCGAGCGTAAACTGGCGTGTTTCTCCACCCATTGATCCACTTCGGCCGGTGTGTTGATCCCCCATAGTTCGTTGGCGACCATGCCCGGTGCAATGGAACCGACGCGTATCCCGGCAGGCGCGACTTGCCGGCGCAGCGTGTGCACAAAAGTCTGCACGGCATGCTTGGAGGCGCTATAGATCGGCTCCCAGTGAATATCGATGTGCCCCGAAATCGAACTGGTGACAAGGATATCACCCGACTTCTGCGCCAGCATATGGGGCAGCACCGCATGAACGCAGCGCATCACGGCGGTGACATTGACGTTGATCAGGTTTGCCCAGGCATCCGGATCGCCGTCGGCGATCTGGCCAGGGATATACACACCGGCGTTGGCAAGCAGAACATCCACTCGGCCAAAGCGCTCCAGTGTCTGCGCAACCATCCTCTTGACATCAGCGGGTATCGTGAGGTCCATAGGCAGCGCAAGTGCGTCTGATCCGATCTCGGATGCCAGCGCAGCCAGTTTGTCCGCCGAACGCGCAGCCAACGTGAGCTTGCATCCCAGGCGGGACATGGCGCGTGCTGTCGCCGCCCCAATGCCGCTGCTGGCGCCGGTGATGATCACGACTTTCCCCGCGAGAGATTGAGACTGAATAGTGATTCCGTTATCCATGAAGTGTATGGTTACTCAATTGCTTATGCTGTTTTTTGTGGGTTCAGGTAATGATGCCACAGAACGCGCGCAGCGACGGCGCGATAAGGTTGCCATGCGCGGCCTATGGCGTCAAGTTCTTCTTTTCCGGGTCGCGTCGGGAGCCGTTTGACCTGATGCACAGCAATCGCGAGCGCAAGGTCGCCGCTCGGCCAGACATCGGGCCGGCACAATGCCATCAGCAGGTAGATATCGGCGCTCCATGACCCAATCCCTTTCAGCTTTGTCAGGGCGGCGCGTACCGCTTCATCATCCAACTCGTTGAGTATTGTCAAGTCAAGCGATTTATTCCCAACCGCCTCCGCCAGATACCGCGCATAGGCCGTTTTCTGACGGCTGAAGCCAATCGCTTTAAGATCAGAATCGTTCAGCGTCAAGACCCGCTCTGGCGTAACCTCCCCGAGTGCGTCCTTGAGACGGTTGAAGGCGGCCCGCGCCGAAGCCAAAGACACCTGCTGTTCGAGGATGATATGCACGAGCGTCGCGAAGCCCGGCGTGCGCGCCCACAACGGTGGTGTGCCGAGCCGGCCCACAACTTCAGCCAGATCGGCGTCCTGCTCGGCCAACATGCGCGTTGCTTCAACCAGAGAGCGGTCTGTCAATCCGGCAATAGGAAGTGATGCAGGCGCAAGTGATAAGGTCACAGACAGGCATTTTACTGGATGACCCCATATGCCTCTTGACATTGACGCCGCGTCATACCTTATCATCATGCGCGTATGAGGGTATGGAGATGCGATACACAGTAAAACAACTGGCGGATGCTGCAGGCGTGAGCGCGCGCACACTGCACTACTATGATGAAATCGGGTTGCTGAAACCAGCGTCACTCGGTGATAACGGCTACCGTTATTACGATCACACAGCACTGCTGAAGCTTCAACAAATTCTGCTCTATCGGGAACTGGATTTCCCATTGACGGATATCAAAGCCATCCTCAACCAACCGGATTTCGATCTGCTCGACGCGCTGAGGAATCATCATAAGGCGCTCCTTGAGCGGGTCGGACACCTCAATGCGCTCATACAAACGGTCGATAAAACAATTAGCAGTCTGGAGGGACATAAAACGATGAATGCAGATCAGATTTTCGAAGGGTTTACGGACGAGCAGCAGGAACACTATGCCCAGGAAGCCAGCGAACGATGGGATCCGACAATGGTGCGGCAATCAAACCACCGTTGGAAGGGCTACTCAGCCCAAAAGAAAGCCACCATCATGGCAGAGGGCAAGCAAATCTATAGCGACCTCGTGGCGCAGATGGACAGCGGGCACGATAGCGCGGTCGTGCAGACGATCATCGCCCGCTGGCATCAACACCTGCGCTGCTTCTACGAACCTACTGTCGCGATGTTGCAAGGACTGGGACAGCTTTATGTCGAAGACCCGGCCTTTGCCGCGAATATCAGCAAGCTGAACGCCGGTTTGCCCGAGTTTATGCGCCAAGCCATCACGGTCTACTGTGACCGCCTGACGCGCGCGTAAATCCATGCCTGATGCAATGACAGCAGCCAATTATGCCGCACGCCGGCGCACAAGGTTATTTTGTGCGCCGGCGATAAAGCAGAAACAAAGCGACTACCGCAATGATGTCAACACCGATTCCCAGATAGGCATACTCAATGTGATTTGCCATAAAACCAATTGGAGCAATGCCTGTGCCTTGCAGAATCCACCATGTTCCACTGAGTAGAAACAATACACACACAACTGTAATAATTATCTTCACCACAATACTCCTATACCGGCCCGCTCCAATTCCACATCAACCATGCATTTGCTTCCAGATGAATCCGAAGCGAGATTCTACGCCCTGAACCGCGGCAGGACTTCCTTAACGAACAAAGTGGCGCTGTCGTTCTTCGGAAAGTCGGCAAAACGCAGGATAAAATGCTGCACGCCCAGGTCAACAAAACACTGCAACTGCGCAGCAACTTCATCGGGCGTGCCGACGACGGATGAATCAGGGCTGTAAAACGGACTTGCCTGCGCCATCGCTAACGCCGCCTGATGCGTCGGCGCGACCGCGACAGTCTCATTGCCCCATGTCTTTACGATGCTGTTGTAATCGCGCCCAACTTTGTCACAATGCCCACGCAGCGTGTCAAGGAGTGATTTGTAGTTCTCACTTGTCCCACCAGGGAAGTTCCACCAGTCGGCATATTTCGCAACGACTTTCAGGGTGAGTTGCCTGCCGCCGCCGCCGATCATCAAAGGCGGCGCCGGTTGCGGCTTGGGTTCACAAATGGCGTCAGTAATGTGATAGTGCTTGCCGGCGAACGACGCGCGTGTTTGCGTGTGCATCAGTCGGATGATCTGAACGGCTTCTTCAAGTTGGTGGATGCGCGCAGCAGGTTCCGGGAATTCGAAACCGTAGGCGGCATACTCGTCTTGCTTCCAACCCGCGCCAATACCGAGCACAAACCTTCCGCCGGTGAGCGCCTGCAATGTCGCTGCCATCTTGGCAATGAGCGCGGGATTGCGATAGGACTGCGACATGACGATGCTCCCAAATGTGTAGTCCTTGAAAAGACCCGCCAGGTAGCACAAAGTAGTCCAGCACTCATAAGTATCAGTCGTCTGATCCTGGAAATTAGCCCAGGGGATAAAGTGATCGGCAACCCACGCCGATTTAAATTGGCGGTTCAGAATATGAAGCGTCTCAACAAACTGGTCAACAAACGCTGGCCCGGTTGATCCATCAACGGGGAAATCCGGCACGCGAAATCCAAACTCTGTCAT
>Ga0073936_10004636_pt1 | contig 18959 bp, 11 predicted proteins | sample AliMusrvi5mmetaG_FD_87041 | JGI IMG/M metagenome (GOLD analysis project Ga0073936, IMG submission 87041) | Freshwater lake bacterial and archeal communities from Alinen Mustajarvi, Finland, to study Microbial Dark Matter (Phase II) - Alinen... | ecosystem: Environmental > Aquatic > Freshwater >... | reverse complement strand
TATCCGCAATTGGTAGGGTCGGACGGCCTCGGCCGACCCACTTGTCCGCCCGCATGGGCGGTATCCGCAATTGGTAGGGTCGGACGGCCTCGGCCGACCCACTTGTCCGCCCGCATGGGCGGTGCCAAGGCGTGGTGCATGTACTCGAAATGGCTTCTCGCCTTCAGGGTAAAAGTGGGTCGGCCGAGGCCGTCCGACCCTACCGCCCTCGGGGGTAGTCACGGCCAAGCGAGGCCGCTTGGCCCTACCGCCCGCTTGGCCCTACCGTCCGCTTGTCCCTACCGGCATCGAACATTCCTGCAACAATGGACTCATCGATTGGGCGCAGGCATCTGCCGCATGAGGTTCCGCTCGGCGTGCGGATCGGGCCGGAAGATGAGGTCTTTTTCATTACGATCTGTTGCCTGCCCCGGGGCCTTAACCAACTGGCGCATCCTGGCGTGTGGCAGACGATTGATGAAAGCCTCAGGCACCGTGAACGGGATGGGGACCTGCACGTGCGGCTTGTCCTGGCCATGCCGGATCATCTGCACGGCTTGTTTGCATTCTGTGGAACCAAGGCGATGGCAAAGGTGATCTGTGATTTCAAATCATGGATTGCGAAATGCTCGGGCGTGCACTGGCAGCGGGACTTTTTTGATCATCGCTTGCGTGGGTTGGAATCCGCAGCGGAGAAAGCAACTTACATCAGAAACAACCCGGTCCGTGCGGGCTTGGTGAGTCAGACCAAGGATTGGCCCTATCAAACGCAGGCCCGGTAGGGTCGGACGGCCTCGGCCGACCCACTTATCCGCCCGCATGGGCGGCACCAAGGCGAAGCGCATGAACTCACAATAGCACCTCGCCCTCAGGGGGGAATCAGGGCGCGGCGAGGCCGCCACGCCCTACCCGCCCGCATGGGCGGTGCCAAGGCGCAGCGCATGAACTCACAATAGCACCTCGCCCTCAGGGGGAATCAGGACGCGGCGAGGCCGCCACGCCCCACCGGTCGCACGGGCGGCGCCAAGGCGAGGCGCATGAACTCACAATAGCACCTCGCCCTCAGGGGGAATCAGGGCGCGGCGAGGCCGCCACGCCCTACCGCCCGCATGGGCGGTGCCAAGGCGAGGCGCATGAACTCACAATGGCACCTCGCCCTCAGGGGGAATCGGGGCGCGGCGAGGCCGCCACGCCCTACCGGCCTATCCATTTTTTCCGAACCCCATGCGCCTCGTTTTCCTCAATCAATACTACCCGCCGGATGCGGCACCGACGGGAGTGATGTTGGAGGACCTGGTGGAGCAGTTGCTGCGGGATGGCCACGAGGTGAGCGTGGTGTGCGCCGCGGGCGGCTATGCGGGTAGGGCGGACCGGCCTCGGTCCGCCGACTTGTCCCCAACGGGGCGAGAGGCCAATGACCCCGCTGTATCCCCTCGCCCGCAAGGGCAATCAGGGTCGGCCGAGGCCGTCCGCCCCTACCCTTCGCTCCGCATCATCCGCATCGGCGCGACGAAATTCGGCCGGGGGACGTTCTTCGGAAAGCTGGTGGATTATGCGTCGTACTACGCGGGGGTGGCATGGAAGTTGCTGACCATGCACCCGGCGCCGCAGCGCATCGTGGCGCTTACGACGCCGCCGTATCTATCGGTATTGGCGCGAATCATGTCGAAATTGCGTGGCGCGGACCACGCGCATTGGGTGATGGATTTGTATCCGGACGTGCTGGCGGCGCACGGTATGTTAGACGAGCGGAGCCTGGCCTATCGGCTGTTGGCGGGCTTGACGCATTGGGGATTTGGCGGCAAGCGCTGTGCGGCGGTGCTGACGCTCGGTCCTGACATGGCGGAGCGGGTAAGCCGAAGAGTTGTCCGTTGTCAGTTGTCCGGTAAGACGCAAGACAACAAGACCCAAGACGCAAGACAAGAGGCGGAGAGCAATTCGAACATCGAACGTTCAACATCGAACATTGAACGTCGAACGGCAGAGGATTGCGGAGAGGAGCCAAGGCTCGGCGCGCAAGCTCCGCAGACGACTCGACTGAGCTCGCCGAAGTCAACCGACAATTCTTCATCTTCTCTTGCGTCTTGTGTCTTGCAGTCTTGTGTCTCATCTTGCATTGACAACAGACAACAGACAACTCTTCAAATCGTGCACTGGGTGCCGCTGTGGGGAAGTGGGAGGAGTGTGATCAGCGATCAGTCATCCGGGAAGACGCAAGACAACAAGACCCAAGACGCAAGACAAGAGGCGGAGAGCAATTCGAACATCGAACGTTCAACATCGAACATCGAACGTCGAACGGAAGAGGATTGCGGCGAGGAGCCAAGGCACGGCGCGCAAGCGCCACAGACGACTCGACTGAGCTCGCCGGAGTCGACAGACAATTCTTCATCTTCTCTTGCGTCTTGTGTCTTGCAGTCTTGTGTCTCATCTTCCATGGACAACGGACAACAGACAACCGACCCGGCGCTGGCGTTGCGGCGGGCGCGCGGCTGGGGGGATGAGGATCTGGTGGTGATGTACTCAGGCAACATGGGTTTGGGGCACCGGTTCGGGGAGATTTTGGCGGCGGCGGGTAGGGCGGACCGGCCTCGGTCCGCCGACTTGTTCCCAACGGGACGAGATGCCAATGACCCGGCTCAATCATCACACCCTCCGGGGGGATCAGGGCGCGGCGAGGCCGCTCCGCCCTACCGTTCGTCCCCCGCAGCGGGTCCCCGCCTGCGGTTTGTGTTTTTCGGCGGGGGCAAACGGCGCGACGAGGTGGAGCGATTTGCCCATGAGCATCCACAAGCCGGAGTGGAGTTATATGATTATGCCCCTGCGGACAACCTGATGGCCCACCTGCAGAGTGCGGATGTCCACCTCGCCTCACTGGATCCGGCTTGGACCGGGACCATGGTGCCGAGCAAATTGCAGGGGATTTTCGCCGCCGCACGCCCGGTGATTTTCATCGGCTGCGCGGCATCCAGCATCGGCCGCTGGGTGAGTGAAAGCGGCGGCGGCTGGGTGGTGGCCGGGGGGGATGTCGCCGGCTTGCTCGCCGCGCTGGCGGAGGCCCGCGAGCCGACCGTGCGCGCGACCCGCGGCCGCGCCGCCAGGGAATTTGCCATGCGCCATTTCGACCCGCACCGCAACGTCGCCCGCGTGGCACAAATCCTGACAGCAGCCCGGTAGGGCGGACCGGCCCCGGTCCGCCGACTTTTCCGCCCGTATGGGCGGTGCCAAGGCGCGGTGCATGTACTCGAAATGGCTTCTCGCCTTCAGGGTAAAAGTGGGTCGGCCGAGGCCGTCCGACCCTACCGCCCCCAGTGGGCAGTCACGGCCAAGCGAGGCCGCTTGGCCCCACCGATCACCGTCAACTCTTCCCCCCCACACAATGTATTTAGAACTCATTCCCGCGGTTTTGTTAGCGCTGGCGCTTTCGCTCGGTCTGAACCGGCTGATGATACGCCTGGCACCGCACCTGGGCCTGATGGACCAGCCCGGCGAGCGGCGGATTCACGCCGCGGCGATTCCGCGGGCCGGCGGCATTGCCATCTGGCTGAGCTTTTTGCTGGTGATCGGTGGCGGTCTTGCCACGGGGTTGCTCCGCGAGCATGACCATGTGTCGTTGTCGTGGTTAGGCGCGTTTGCCGCGGGTTCGGCGGTGCTGATGGTCACCGGCATTTTCGATGATCGGACGGGCTTGTCGCCGTGGATCAAACTCGCGGCGCATATTCTGGCAGCGACGGTGTATTTCCTGCTGCATCCGGTCCATACCGGTCCTTTGTTCGGCGTCTGGGCCATCGGCTATGATTACGTGGCGTTTGTCGTCTGGGTGGTGGTGCTCATCAATGCCTTCAACCTGATCGACGGCCTGGACGGCCTCTGTGGTGGCTTGGCCGCCATTGCGGCGGTGGCCCTGGCGGCGCTGGCGCTGGCGAATGGTCGCACGGATGCGGCGATGCTGCTGCTGGTGCTGGCAGGTGCCATCCTGGGCTTCCTGAAATTCAACATCAATCCGGCACGCATCTTCCTGGGCGACGCGGGGTCGATGTTGATAGGATTCGCCTTGGCGACGCAGGCCACCGAGGCGGTCGGGCGCAAAGCAATCGTGGGCGTGATGCTCCTGCCCATCGCGGTGGCCGGCGTGCCGCTGCTGGATGTGATGCTGGCAATCTGGCGGCGCGGCGCGCGGCGGCTCGGCCGGTCGTTGCGCGGGGAAAAACTCGAGGGAGGGATTTTTTCTGCCGACGGCGAGCATTTGCATCACCGGCTGCTGGCGCAAGGTGGCTCGCAGCACAAGGTGGCGCTCATCTTGCAGGGCATCGCAATCCTGCTGGCGATACTGGCGTTCTTGCCAATGATGTTTGGCGGGCGCCTGCTGACGCTGTCGCTGGTGAGTTTCCTGATCGTCGGGTTGGTGGGCGTGCGGCATCTGGCGCGGGTGGAAATCGAGCACACCGGCAGCGTCATTCACATGGCGATCAAGCTGCCAGGCCACCGGCGGCGGATGGCGGCCACGCTCTTTGCGTACGACCTTTTGGTACTCGCGGCAGCGGGCGCGGCGGCGGTGATCATCGAGACCAATCTTCTGACGCGGGGGACCAGAGTCTGGGAACTCGAGCGCTTCGTGGTGGTGTTTGTGGTGCTGGGCACCGTCGCTCTGTTCGCGCTGCGGATCCACCAACGGCTGTGGGTGCGGGCGACCATGCGGGATGTCGTCTCGCTGCAATCCTGGCTGCTGGCGGCGGCCCTGGCGACCTTCACCCTCTTCACCCTGGTGCACGCGGACTTGGAATGGAGCTCCCTGCGCATGACGCTGATGAGTTACGTTTTCGCCTGTGGCGGCGTGTGTCTGCCACGGGTGTCGCTGGACCTGCTGCGGGAATTCGGATCGGACGCACGGTTCCACCATCCGACGCTCGCGTCGGATGGTGGCTATGGGCCGGTGGTGGTGCTGGGAGCGGGCGATTTGGGCACACTTCTGCTCAATCACCTGAAATCAAGTGCCCACGATGCCTACCCCGGTTTGCAAATCCTGGGATTCATCGATGAAATGCGGGTGCTGCATGGCCGCCGACTCCGCTCCTCGCGAATTTTGGGCGGCTTGGACATCGTGCCAAAACTCGTCGCCGAACAGGGGCTCAAGGGCATCATCCTGGCCATCAATGAACCGCCCAAGGAATTGCTCAACCAACTCGAGGCCCTCGCCGCGCAATACGATCTCAAAATCCATCGCTGGCAGGTGGGGTTGCAGGAGATGGGCTGAAACGGCAGGGGCGGAAGAGTTGTCCGTTGTCCGTTGTCCGTGGTGAGGTGGAAGCTGTGGCGCTGCGCTCAACGGCTTCCGCTCACATCTCTTCGCGGACAACGGACCAACGGACCAACGGACCTCTGACCACTGATTACTCATTCTCTCCAAGTCCAGCCATGAAGTTTGAAATCCCCGCCACCTGGCTGCCGCTGCTCGGCGTGGCGGCCTTGTGGACGCCGGCGATGCTGGCCGCTTCCTATGTCTGGGGACACGGCGAGTATTACGACTATGGCTGGTTCGTGCCGCCAGCGGCATTGTGGCTGATGGTGCGCCGCTGGCAGGGCTTGGACGCAGCGGTGGTGCGGCTGCCGCGGCGGCAGGTGGTATTGGTCGGCGCGGCGCTGCTGCTGCCTTGGATCTTGGTCCTGCGGGTGCTGGGCTATGCCGACCCGTCGTGGCGGCTGCCGATGGTGTTGTTAGGCATGACGGCGGCCGGTGTCAGTCATCTGCTGCTGGCGGTCAGCCGTGGCTGGCGGGTGTCGGCGGACTTCGGCTGGATCACCCTGCTGTGGCTCTCGGCGCTGCCGTGGCCGACCGTGGTGGAGACGGGGATTGTGCATCACCTGACCCAAGGGGTGGTCACGGCGGTGGCGGACGTTTTCCAGATGGCAGGCAAGCCGGTGGAAGTGTTGGGCGATCGCCTGCGCCTGCACGACATGACGGTCGAGGTGACCGACGGCTGTAGCGGCGTGCGCTCGTTCCAAAGTTTCGTGATGGCAACGTGGTTTTTCGCCGAACTGCACCGCTTGCCGGTGAAGCGGACGCTCATCCTGTTAGGCTGCGCCTGCGGGGTGGCATTCGGGGTGAACATGGCACGCACCTATGCCTTGGCGCAAATTCGCTTCGAGCAAGGCCAAGCGGCGTTCGATCAAGCCCATGATGCCCTCGGCTTGCTGGCGTTTGGCATCAGCGGCTTGATCTTTTACGTGCTTTCGGACAGACTGTCGCTCAAGCCCCGCCGCACCGTGGTGACAACGGTGCAAAGCCACTGAGAACCGCCTGAAGCAAGCTGCGGCCGTTGCGACATGTTAGACTACGCGGTGGCGTATCTTGCGCTGAAGAGTGTTCGGCAGGATGCCGAATACAGCCGGCGGGACGCCGGCGCTCCACAACACACATCCGATGATCCGTTCCCTCATTGAAGCCGGCTGGGACCGCTGGGCGAATATCCATCCGCTCCTTCGCTTCCTGATTCTAACAGGTGCGGCGGCGTTGCTCGGCCTGGTGACCGTGAAACCGGGCTATCGGGCGTTCAAGGCATGGCGGGTGGAACACAACATGATGGCCGCCCGCAAAGCGGTGGAAGAAGTGCGGATGGATGATGCCCGCGATCTTTCTCTCACCGTGCTGCGTGCCGGCGACCCTCGCATCGAAGCTTTCCGGATATTGGAAAAGGCGACGGCTTCACTGCGCGATCCGATACATGGCGACATTGCCCTGGCCCTGCTGACTCATCCGCAAAGTACCGACGCGGATCGCTTGAATGTCTTCCGCGGGATTGCCCCGGACGTGGCCCTGGGCTTGCTCGGGCAAATCTGGACCACGCTGCCGGCCGAGTGCCAACTCGATCCGCGTTTTGCGACGGCATTTGCCGATCGCTTGCTCGCGGATCACCGCCTCAGCGAGGCCGCGTCGGTGCTGCTGGCAGTGCCGGAGGCGGCACGCACCCAGGCGCTGGAATTGCGCTTGATCCGCGTGCTGATCGGCAGCGGCAAGGGCGAGGGCTATGGCGAAGCCCAACGCCGCATCGCCGCCAAGATGCCCGCCGCTGATGCGGACCTTGCCGAGTGGCTCGATTTACTCGAGGAAATCCCGGCCTTGAGCCTCAGGGCGGATTTGTTAGACCCGGTCCGCAAAGTGCTGGAAAATCCGCCAAGCGGCGGCGAGGGCCGCATGGCATTGATGTTGGCCCGGATGGACTACGCCGCCAATTTTGCCGAATGCGGGGCGGTTCTTGACAGCGCCATCAGCCACTGGCGGGAGCGGGATCCGAAATGTCTGGCGGACTTCCTGGCGAAGCTCGGACTCTATCAACGCTTGCAGGACACCTTCCCGACGGCATGCCTGGAGACTCATCCGGAATTGTTTCCGCGCTTGCTGGAGGCCACCGAAAAAACCGGCGCATGGGAACATGCCGTCTCCCTGTTAGATGAGCATGGCGAGGCCTTGCCTAAATTCGAGGAACTCGCCCACCGCGCGCTGGCTGCCGCCAAGACCGCCGACACCGCCGCCCGAGTGGTGGCCTGGAATGCCGCCATGGCCGATGCCAAGACCTGTCCAAAACCCACCGCCTATCTGACACTCCACCGGCTCGCCCGCGATGGGGGCATGCAGGACGAGGCCGAGCAGGCGCTGGTGGCGGCAATTCGCCTGGGCCGCGGGCCGCTACCCTTGTATGCGGAACTCAAGCCGCTGCTCAGCTCGCTGGCGCGGCAAGGGCGCGACCGGATATTGTTAGAAATATGTGCCTGCTATCTGGCGTTCGAGCCCGGCAACCCGGTGCTGCTTACTCAGTTTGCCTATCTCGCCTGCCTCAACAACGCGGTCGAACCCAAAACCATTCTCAAGGCCATGCAAGCCTTGGCCCCCGGCTACCCGAAGGAATTGACCATCCAATGCGTCCTTGCCACCGCCTTCCTTTGCGACGGCCAACCCGCCAAGGCGGCCGCAACACTCGATCCCCTGCGGTTGGACCCCGCTGAACTGTCGCCAGGCTATCGCGCGGCGTTTCTAACAACCCAGGCGCTCAACCACCGCATCCCGAAAAGCGACCCGAGCATCACCGACTTCCCGTGGAAATCCCTGCAACCCTGCGAACGCAAGAAATTCAGCGAGTTGCTGCGTGCCGACCCGGACACAAGATAGGGACGGCCTCGGCGTGCCAAATTGTCGACCCCATGGGCGGCATGAATGGAGCGACGCAGGGTCGCTCATTGCCATCTCGCCCGCCGGGGCAACCAGGGTCGGCCGAGGCCGTCCTACCCTACCCCCTGCCGGCGAACACGCCGGCGCTCCCAAATTCCCCCCCAATGCTCTGCAAGTTACCGGAACCGTTGTCCGACCGCTGGGCCAATCTCCATGCGCTCGTCCGCTTCCTGATTCTAACCGCAGCGGCGGCGCTGGTCGCTTGGCTCGTGATGAAGCCGGTCTACCAAGCATTCAAGGCGTGGCGGGTGGCACGCAACCTGGTGGCAGCCCGCCAGGCAGTGGCGGAGGAACGCATGGATGATGCCCGCGATTTCTCACTGACCGTGCTGCGGGCCGGCGATCCATGCGTCGAAGCATACCGGATTTTGGAAAAGGCGACGGCCGCCCTGCGCGATCCGAACCATGGGGAAATCTCGCGGGCGCTGCTGGCGCATGTGCAAAGTTCCGACGCGGACCGCTTGAAGTGTTTCCGCTCGCTCGCCACGGACGTTGCGACGGGTTTGCTCGGGCAGACCTGGACCACGCTGCCGGCCGAGTGCCAGCTCGATCCCCGCTTTGCAACGGCGTTTGCCGACCGTTTGCTCGCCGAGCATCTCCTCAAAGAGGCCTCCTCGGTGCTGCTGGCGGTGCCCGCGGCGGCACGCAACAGCGCCGTGGAATTGCGCTTGATCCGGATCCTCATCGACAGCGGCAAAGGCGAGGGCTATGGCGAGGCCCAACAACTCATCGCCGCCAAGATGCCGGCCGCCGGTGAGGACCTTGACGAGTGGCTCGATCTGCTGGAGGAAATCCCTCCGCTGCGGCTGCGGGCGGATTTGTTAGATCCGGTCCGCAAGGTGCTGCAACACCCACCGGACGGCAGCGAGGGCCGCATGGCATTGATGTTGGCCCGCATCAACTACGCCGCGGATTTTTCCCGCTGCGCGGCGATTCTCGAGGCTGCCATCAGCAACTGGCAAGACCGTGATCCGAAATCCCTGGCGGACTTTTTGGCGAAGCTCGGACTCTATCAACGCTTGCAGGACACCTTCCCGACGGCATGCCTGGAGACTCATCCGGAATTGTTTCCGCGCTTGCTGGAGGCCTCCGAAAAAACCGGCGCATGGGAACATGCCGTCTCCCTGTTAGATAAGCATGGCAAGTGGCTGCCGAAATTCGAGGAACTCGCCCATCGCGCGCTGGCGGCGGCCGGAACGCACGATCACGCCGCCCACTTCGCGGCGTGGAGTGCCGCCATGGCCGATGCCAAGGCCTGCCCCCTGCCCACCGCTCTGCTCACGCTCCACCGGATCGCCAGCGACGGCGGATTGGCCGACGAGGCCGAGCAGGCGCTGGTGGCGGCAATCCGCTATGGGCGCGGCCCGCTGCCCTTGTATGCGCAACTCAAGCCGCTGCTCAACTCGCTGGTACGGCAAGGGCGCGATTGGAGCTTGCTGGAAACCTGTGCCAGCTATCTTGCCTTCGAGCCCGGCAACCCTGTGCTGCTCACCCAGTTTGTCTATCTCGCCTGCCTCAACGATGTATCCGATCCAAAAAGCCTGCTCAAGGCCATGGAACTCCTCGCCGCAGGCTATCCCAAGGAATTGCCCATCCAGTGCGTGCTGGCCACCGCCTACCTTTGCAACGGCCAGCCCGACAAGGCGGCCGCAACATTCGATCGCCTGGAATTGGACTCCGCCCAACTCGCACCCGGCTCCCGCGCGGCGTTTCTAACCACTCAGTTGCTCGCCCACCGCATCACCAAGGACGACCCCCGCATCGCCGATTTCCCTTGGAAATCCCTGCAGCCCTGCGAACGCAAGAAATTCGGCAGACTCGTCAGCGCCGAGCCGTAGGGGAGAGTTGATGTCAGGATGTCTGAGTTCCGAACTTAACACCCCTCTCTAACATGTCGTCCGCTCCCTCCACCTCCTGGCCGCGCGGCTATTGGAACCTGATGTTCACCCAGTTTCAGGGGGCATTCTCCGACAACGCCCTGCGCTGGTTGGTGATCTTTCCATAAATAAAGGGACGTGAATAAAGGGACGGAAAAATAATCAGAGATTGTTGTTGACCCGCCGCTGGGAAGCTGTAGGGTGCGCTTCGTGACCCCGATTTTCCGCCGAAAGGACAACGAACACAACGAAACGAAACAGAACCTAGGCACTCCGATCCGATGAGACGCGCACGCTGGTTGGCACCGTGGAAGGACTCGAGCGAGAAACCCGTGATCTATCACTGCGTGACGCGTGTGGTGGAGCGGCGCCTGGCATTCGGGGCGGAAGAGAAGGAGCAATTCCGGACGTATCTGCGGATGTACGAGAATTTCTCGGGCTGCCGGGTGCTTTCGTATTGCCTGATGTGCAACCACGTTCATATTCTGCTGGAAGTGCCGCCGATGAAGGAGGGCGGCTTGTCGGATGATGAGTTGCTGAAACGACTGAGGGCGATCTACCCGGAGGCTGCGGTGAGGCTGGTGGCCAAGGAGTTGCACGAGGCCCGCAAGGTGATCCGGGAGGGGCTGGCGGCGGAGTCGTATGCCACCACGATTCACGAGCGCTACACCTACCGGATGCACGATCTGGGGGAGTTCATGAAGACTTTGCTGGCACGGTTCACACGGTGGTTCAACACGCGGCACGAGCGCAGCGGCACGCTGTGGGAAAGCCGTTTCAAGAGCGTGCTGGTGGAGGATGGCATCGCCTCGCGGACGATGGCTGCGTATATTGATCTGAATCCGGTGCGCGCCGGCATGGCGGCTGATCCGGCGGATTACCGGTGGAGCAGTTACGGCGAGGCGATGGGCGGCGGGGCCAGGGGCAATGGCAGGAAGGCGCGGGCGGGCCTGGTGCGGGCGCTCATGGCGCACAAGGGGTGTCCTGCGGACGCGCGGCACTGGGCGGGAGACGTGTCGAAGCAGTACCGGATGATTTTGTTGGATGAGGGCGAGGAGAAGGTGCTGGAAGAGCCGGGCGTCGAGGGGCGGGTGGAGGTGAAGGTGCTGAGGAAAGGCATGAAGAAGGAATTTGTGGAGGCTGAATTGGCGCGGCTGGAGCGGAGCCGGGACGTGGCGATGGGCCGAATGCTGCGGTGTCGGGTGAGGTATTTCACGGACGGGGCGGTGATTGGGAGTCGGGAATTTGTGGACGGGGTGTTTCAGGCGTGCCGGGAGCGGTTCGGCGGGAAGCGCAAGGATGGAGCGAGGGCACTGCGCGGCAGTGGGGCGGCGGCGGCCGGGAGGTTGTGGAGCGTGCGGGACTTGCGGAAGTCCTAGCGTTCTCTCCGGAACCATCCACCAAATGACGCACAATAACGGGTCGTCTTGGCCCGATGTCCTTGGATCGGGAGGAGCACGCCAAGGCCTTAGCGGCGGAAGAAGTGCCAGGCGAAGAGGGCGAGGCTGAGGATGAGCATGGCAGCCAGGGCGATGAGCATCCAGGGGGTCTTGGGGGGCACAATGACGGTGAAGATCCGCTCCTTGGGGTGATCGCTGGAGCCGAATTTGGCAGTGACGGTGTAGGTGCCGGGCTTGAACCCGGAAAAGTCCAGGTTGTTGTAATCGTCGTTCGGCAGCGGAACCTTCTGGTTGTCGGCACTGTTAGTGACGGTCGTGCCGCGCCAGTCCAAGCCCTCCATGCCGACATGGCTTGCCTTGAGAGTCAGCGCTCGGGCCTTGACCAGCGTGATGCTGCCGCTTTCCATCAACACGCCTTGATAGACCGCCCACAGGGAAACCTCCGGGAGCCGGAGCCAGACGTCCTTGGTGGAGGAGTCCGGAGTCGGGTCCAGCTTCAACGAGGCGGAGAGCTTGATCGGTTCATCACCCTCGCTCCCTTCCAACAAGTCACCCAACACGAACTCGCCCGAGCCATTGGTGGTGCTCACCGTGCCACGCTTCTTGCCGCATTGGATGACAATGTCATGCGGCTTGCCTGGGGCCGGATTCAGATTGACGGTGACTTTCTCCGCGGTAAGCACCTTGTTCACCGGGAACACAAACGGCTGGGCCTCCGTCGAGTTGTTCATCTCATCGCCGCCGATGCTGATCCTGGGCGCGAGAATCTGCAGCGAGCACTTGACATCGACAGCCTGGCCGCCGGCCGGCACGACACTGAGGGTGATCTCATAGTTGCCGACAGCCGAGAATGGTTTGAGTTCGGCCCGGCCTAACAACTCGGCCAGGTCCAGCCGGCTTCTGGCAAGGATCAAGCCGCAGGTTTCCTTGAGCGTCTTCTCACTGTGGTTGACCTGATTGACGATTTTGAAGTCGAGCGGGGTAATCATATCCAAACCCTCGGCCACAATGGCAAGCCCCGGCGCAGGATCCGGCAGCACCCACTTCGTCAACGAGCTGTCAGCGAACTTCAGGCCGGACTTCACCGTCGGGGAATAGATTTTCACATTCACCGGAGTCTCGGGCATCGGAATGCCCCGATAGATGAACTCGCCTAACATCAAGCCGGAGATTTTTTCATTGAGAAAGCGGATGCCCTCGACGTCCGCGGCCGAGTACTTGTGGTTGGCAATCCCCGCGCCGTCGTTGAATGCCAACTCGCCGCGCAACACCTTGTCGTTTCCCGCCTTCACCTGGGCGCTCTTGCCAGTGTAATCACTCACCGGATGATTCAGGCAATCCTCGTAAAAATCCGAAATGACAATCAGGTAATACGGGAGTTGCGACGACGGCTTGAGAAACGCCTGTGCCACCGCGGCCTCGGCCAGGCTGATGTGGGTGGAATTGTCGGTGGAGGCGAATGGCGGGGCTGGCTCAAGCAAGTGCCTGGCGACCTCGTCGGGACTTCCCTCCCTGGGTTTGGTGAGTTGCTCGCGCAGTTCGACGACCCGCTGGTAGTTGCCAAGGGGATTGATGACAAAGCGGGCCGGGTCGCGGGCGAGCGGCTGAGCGGGTTCCGCCGCCGGCTGCATGAGCTGCTGCAAATGGGTGATTGCGAGCGGGTAAGTGGCCGCCGGCGCCGGTTTGAACTCCCAGGTCCGGCGGGCGGTATCATCCACCTTTCCCGAGACGAGACCGGCAACCAACTTGAGCGCACTGGCCCGGTTGGCCGGATCGACGGATCTGGACACGTCCACCAGCACCACGATGTTTTTCCGCAGATCCTGGGCCCAAGCGGCACGGGCGTTCGCGAGCAGCAACACCAGGCAGCAAGCCGCCGCCACTTTGCGCAGTGTGAATGAAGAAAAACCTTGATCTGAACGGGACATTCGCTAGGACAGCCCTTGCCGTAGCGCAGCAAACGGATTGTGGCAATGTCAAAAACCGAAAACAAGCACACTTGGGGAATCAAGACCGCGGCGAGGCTGCGGGCGGTCCACGCCAGTTTTCCGGATCTCAGCCCGGAAGAGCGCAGCGGGTATCTGGTGGATGAGATCGAGTATGCCCTGGAAGACGCCAGTTCGATACCGGGCGAAAACCGGCAAAGCCTGTTGGGGACCTTGGAAGCCTATTTCCCGGTGTATGGCGAAGTCATGCCGGCAGCGGCCGTGCCTGCCGTGGCGCTGCCCCACGCCGCAACGCGGGACATTTCGGTGGGTGGACTCATTGATGAGCTATGCGCCAAATCGCAGGACTTGACGCCAGCCCAGCGGCAAAAGTTGGCGGGCTTGGTGGCGGACGTGGGCACTCAGGGTGCCGGCAACTCCATTCCCAAACAACTGACCGACAAGCTGGCGTTGCCAGCCCAAGCGCCGGAACTGGATGACTTCCTCAAAAGCGTCAACCAGCTCTGGATCGAACTGGGCACGAGTCCCACCGATGACACGACTCTCAAGCTCAACCGCCTGTTGAAGATGTTAGGGATGCTGACGGCCAATTTCCGCGACATTCACCGTTTCATTTGGCCGTATTGGCGTGAGATGGCCCCGCGCGACCTCAATGCGCAGATTCAGCCAGCCTATCCCAACGGCCTGGAAGCGGCGATCGCCAGCTACACGACGGGAGGCGATGTCAGCGGCGCCGAGTTCTACGCGGAAATCGAAAGAACCAAGAAAATCCTCTTGTCGGTGCTGTTCGGCTTGCGCAAGGGGGCCGAGGAATACGGCAAACTCTGCGAACGAAAATATTCCGCCGAAGCTATTGCAGACACCGTGGCCTTGGAGGAGAGTGCGAGCGATGTCAGCAAAATCCGCGAACTCGGCCGCAAGTGCTGGGACAAGTATGCCCAAATCACCAAGCACCACACGGCGGATGCCATCCATGATGAAATCGTCAAAGCCATGGCCGAGGCGGCCTTCACCAAACTGAAACTCTCATCCTAACACCACTCCCATCCCCATGTCCATCCCCCAAATCCACTGGCACGAAGGCCTGTTCCTGCAACCGCACCACCTGCAGCGCCTCCAGAAGCACGTCCTCGACCAGTTTGGCGAGGAACGCCGACTTGGCATGCACTACGGCTACGGCGTGCTCGAGGCCAAGCTGTCGCTGGACGACCTGCAGAACCAACGCCTGCGTTTTCAAAGGCTCAAGGTCATCATGCCCGGCGGCGCGGTGCTCTCGTATCCGGAAAACACGGTGCTGCCGAGCCTGGACATACGCGATGCCTTCGCGATGAACCCCAAGGGCTTCAACGTCTATCTGGGCCTGCCTCATTGGTTTGACGCCCGCGGCAATACCGTCGAGGGCGAGATGTCCGTAGGTGTTAGAATCAAGCAACTCTACCGGGTGCCGCAACAAGTGCCCGAGGTGATGGACGAGAACACCGGTGAAAACGCCCAGCCGATGCAGTTTCGTTATTACAATGCCATGTTGCTGCTGGATTCCGACGACGACAGCGACATCGAGAAAATCCCACTGCTGCGAATCGTGCACGACGTCAGCCGCGAAGAACCGTTTCCCCGCCAGGACCCTGCCTACGTGCATCCCTGTCTGATGCTGAGCGCCTCCCCCACCCTGCGGGAAATGGTTAGGGACATCACCGCGCAGGTGGAAGCCGTGCGCGAGCAACTGGCAAACATCGTGGCCCGCGGCGGCGAGTCGCACACGGTGAGCCGATTGCAGCTCGAGCAGATTCTGCGCTTGCGCTGTCTCAACCGCTACGTCGCGAGGATGCCGGCCTTGCTGGCACTCGGCGAGGGCAACGCCAGTGTGCCTCCCTTCGATGTCTATCAGGAACTGCAAACCGTGCTGGCCGACCTGATGGCGCTGTATCCCGAGCGCCTCGCGTTCAACCTGATTCCCTACAAGCACGACAACCCCTACCCATGCTTCAACGGCACCATCGCCCTGATCCGCAACTTCCTGCATGGCTCGGTCACGCCCAATTTCTGGGAAGTCAAGTTCGAGCCCGGCAAGGATCCCGGCACGCGGGTGGCCAAGCTGGAGGAAAAGCACTTCAGCGAGCCAAACGCCTGGTTCCTTGGCATCAAGACGACCTTGGAACCCAGCACGCTGGTGGAATTGGTCGAGGACCTGGATAGTTTCAAGCTGATGCCCGCCTCGTTCATGGAACGGGCGATTCGCGGCATTTCGCTCAAGGAGGAACGCTTTCCGCCCTTGGAGTTGCCGGCCGAAAGCGGCAGATATTACTTCCGGCTCAACGTCAGCCAAAGCCGCAGGGTCTGGGAGGAAACCATGAAGGAACTCGAACTGGTCGTGCGTTGGAGCATGCAGCGCGAGGTATTCGACATGCAAATCAGCCTGTTCATGACGATGGCCGGCAACAAGGCCTAACAATCCGCCCCAGCGCATCATGGCTCGGAACAAGAACAACAAGGGCGGCGCCGAGGGCGAGTGGGGCGGTGGCAACGACTTTTGGGGTGAGGCCGGCAGCATGGCGGACACCCCGCCCGGCACGGCCCAAGCGCCCCCGGCGGCCCAATACCTGCCGGCGGCGCCGCCCGCCGCCAAGCGACCCTTGCTAGAGCACCTCCAGCCAATATTTCTCTACGTCTGCGAGCAACACCGCTTGGCGAAGGAAGGCGACAACACCGCCACCGCCTACGAAACCGTCAAGCAGACCGTGTTGGAGAAGATCGCCGCGATTGAGCAGAGCGCCAAATCCGATCCTGTCCTGCGGCAGCATCTCGACCGGCTCAAGGAGCCCATCTTCTGGTATCTGGACGGCACCTTCGGCTCGCCCGATAACGCCTTTCCCTTTCGCCACAAGTGGAATGACCAGCGCCTGGCGGATTACGGCGAGGACGGCAATCTGTCCGGCGACGACGCGTTTTTCGATGAACTCAACAAGGAACTCGAAAACGACCCGCGAGATGAAAGCAGCAATGAACGGCTGGCATTTTACTACACCGCGCTGGGGCTTGGCTTTACCGGGCGGTTTTTCAAGCGCAATCCGGATCACCGCAAGGAACTGAAGTCGTACATGCAGCGGATCTATCCACGGGTGGCCAGATATGTGGATGCCGATGCCAGCGGCAAGGTCACTCCCGAGGCCTACCGGTTCACGGACAAACGCGATTTTGTGGCGCCCTCCCGCGACAAGCCGATGATCTTTTTCGCCGCCTTGCTGCTGTTGTTCGGCAGCCTGTTGTTCGGCTACATCTATTGGTATATGGAAAAAACCGCGCCATTGCGGGAGGGCATCGAACGGCTCCAACAAAAAGCCCCGGCGGAGAAATAACGCCGGCCCAACACTTATGAACTTCTTCAAAAACATGCCGGCCTCCATGAACGGCTTGCTCGTGGTCATGGGAGTGATGGCCCCGCTGCTTTTGTTAGGCGCGGCCTCCAATCCGCAACTCATCGGCTTGTGGACGACTATCTACATCGCCATTGGCGCCATCGCGGGAGTCGGCGTGCTGTTTTTCGAGCGCAGCAAGAAATCCAAGGCCAGTGATTTCGCCAAGAGTGTGGAGACCAACGCCGCCAGCGCGGAAGGCCTCAAGGATCCGCAGAAGATCGCGCAAATGGACCACATGCGCAAGGAATTCCAACGCGGCATCGACATCTACAAGAACCACGGCAAGGACCTCTACAGCCTGCCATGGTATGTCGTCGTGGGCGAAAGCGAGTCGGGCAAAACCGAAATGCTGCGCCGCAGCGAAATCGGTTTTCCCGACAAGCTCCAGGACCGCTGGCAGGGATCGGGCGGGACCCTTTCCATGCACTGGTGGTTCAGCAACAAGGCGGTCATTCTCGATACCGCGGGCCGCTTGTTTGTTAGCGAGGGTGCGGAAGGCGGCCAGAGCCAGTGGGTCAACTTCCTGCAAATGCTCAAGAAGAACCGCCCGGATTGCCCGATCAACGGGCTGATGTTGGTGATTCCGTCGAATCGGCTGCTGACCCATCCGAATCCGGAGATCGAGGCCGCCCGGATGGCCGAACTTGACAAGAACGCGGGCCAGATAGCCAAGCAGATGGAGACGCTGCAAGCGGAACTCGGGGTGCGCTTCCCGGTTTATATCCTCATCACAAAGATGGACAAGCTCAACGGCTTCCGCGAGTTTTTCGGCAAAATCGACAAACCCGAAGACCGCTACCAAATCCTCGGTTGGTCCAATCCGTCCCCCTTGGGCGACACCTTCGATCCCCAATCCGTCGCGGAGTATATGCACTCGGTGGCCGACCGGCTCAAACGCCGGATGATGTCCGAGTTGCGCAATGTGGAACCCGAGGATGCCAACGGCCTGCGGATCAATGAAGTGGACGGCTTGTATGCCTTTCCCACCGCCTTCGAGTCCATGAGCGGCAAGCTCACCCGCTATCTGCGCCACGTTTTCACCACCGACGAATGGTCCGCCAAACCGCCGTTCCTGCGCGGCCTTTATTTCACCTCCGCCTTGCAACAGGGCATGGTGCTTGACGAGGCGCTGGCCGCCGCCATGGGCGTGCCGTTTGAACGCATGGACAGCACCCGCCAGGACGACGGGCTCTCGCTCTCGAAAAACCGCACTTACTTTGTCAGGGACTTGTTTCTCGACAAGATTTTCAACGAAAAGGGCCTGGTCACCACGGCTGGCAAGATCCGCTCGCGAATCAGCGGCTGGAAACTCTGGATTCCCGCGCTGACCCTGCTGATGCTGGCACTGTTCGGTGCGCTCGGCTGGTGGGCCATGAGCAAGAACGACGAAGCCAAAAAGTGGATCACCCTGTGGAGCGCCGACACCGGCCGCGTCAACCATCGGATCACGCCGCTGGCCACCTTTGAAAGCAAGGAACTCCACCCGGCCCGGGCCGCCGATGCGGGCAAACTCCTCACCGCCCTGGAAGCCTTGGGCCAGGATGTGAAAGGCCGGCCAAAACTCGGTTGGATCTTCGTGCCGGCACAGTGGTTTGATCGCGATCTGGCAAAGAACCGACAGCATCTTTACGCCGATTTGGTGGCAGAGACACTCGGCGATCTGGAACAGTCCGTCAGCGCCAAGCTGGGAGCCGACGCCGACCCCGCTGTCGCCACCAAATGGCAGGATGGTGAGTGGGAGGCCCTGCACGCCCTGGTGATTCTCCAAAGTGCCGGCACCTGGGATGCGGAGAAACAAACCGTCGCCTTCAAGGACGCGCCGGATACCCGCTGGCCCACCAAACAATTGCTGGAAGCCCTGTTCCATTACGCGGGCGTCAGGAGTGACAAGAAGCAGGATTTTGTCGGCACCTTTGACAAGTCCGTATGGCATGCCGCCAGCCTCCCGGACTCGCTTTTCCAACAGCGCCTCACGGAGCGCCACGGCGACAAATTGCGCAACCTGCTCCACCAAGTGCTCCCGGTCGGTCAGTTGGAACAACAGAAGCAGTCCGTTACTGCCACGAACAAATTCCACCGCACCCTGCTGCTCGCCACGGGATACGTTGCTGCCACCT
>Ga0073936_10004630_pt1 | contig 18977 bp, 17 predicted proteins | sample AliMusrvi5mmetaG_FD_87041 | JGI IMG/M metagenome (GOLD analysis project Ga0073936, IMG submission 87041) | Freshwater lake bacterial and archeal communities from Alinen Mustajarvi, Finland, to study Microbial Dark Matter (Phase II) - Alinen... | ecosystem: Environmental > Aquatic > Freshwater >... | reverse complement strand
CTTGTTTCATGGTCTGGAACTCCTTGTGTATAGGGCTGATATCAATTGTTTAGTCACTTTTAATATCGCCGTTTCTCAAGCGTTTTCAGACCTTTTTCATTTTTAACCGGACACTACTGAACCTATATATTAATACATGTTCTTATTAAAAGATATTTTCTGCAGATTCCGCTCTCAATAATGGCAGTGAAACAGGAGAAACCGGAATCCGCAAACAGCTAAGAAGGTCCCTGCCATACCTCCTGTCCATTAAGTCCCTTCTTTTCTTACAGTCAGCACTGCAGACTCCCAATGAATACGGCTACTCATAGCACTCTTGCGCATGAATCCGATTGTTAGATAATCAATACCCCATTTTATATATTGGCTGAATTATTTCTATTCGAGCGAAAAGCGATGCCATCAATGAAAAATAAACGATTTAATCTTCTTCTTATTGCTGTTGTTACCCTTGTGGCTGCCTGGTCATTATGGCCGACCTGGCGCGACTACTCCCTTTCGCAACATCTCAACAGTTTAAAATCAGCTCCGGACAGTCTGAGATATGCTCTTAGTAATCGTGACGAGATTGAGAATGCCCGCAAAAAAAGCCTTAAACTCGGCCTTGATCTGAAGGGAGGTATGCATCTTGTTATGGAAGTTGACCAGGTAGATCTGTTTGAACAGAAAGCCTGGAATAAAGATGCGAAGTTTGCTGAAATTTTGAAGACTGTAAGGACAAAAGCTTCTCAAAGTGACGCCAAGGTCCTTGATATTCTTTCCGGGGAGTTCAAAAATCAGAATATCCGCCTGAGCCGGTATTTTTATGACATCCGCAACTCCGATCAGGAAATTGTAAAAAAGCTTGAGAAGGAGTCTGAAGATGCTCTTAACCGTGCAAAGGAGATCATCCGCAACCGTATTGATCAGTATGGTGTAGCTGAGCCGGTTATCACGACACAGGGCAGCAGAAAACTCATCATAGAACTTCCCGGTGTTTCTGATGAAAACAGGGTGAGAAATCTTCTGAAAGGAACAGCCAAGCTTGAGTTCAGGCTTCTGCGTGATCCTGAAATCCTTGTCAGGACGCTTGACAGGATCAACACTTATCTTGTTCAGAACAGTGTGCCTCCACCGATCGCTCCTGTTGCTGTTGCGTCACCGTCAGTTTTATCGCAGCTTAAGGCTCCGGTACCAGCCGCAGTTCCAGCCGCAGTTCCAGCACCGGTTCCAGCAGGCCAGGCCTCTGCCAGGCCGCTTTATGATGTTATAGGTGTTTTTCAGAATGGGACAGCCTATACCACAGAGCGCTCGAAGGATTATGTGATCTCCCTGCTTCGTCGCAGCGACATTCAGGCACTGCTTCCCCTGGATACTGAACTCCTGCTTGCCGCCAAGCCGGAAATAGGTAAAAACGGCGAAAAACTCTTCCCGATATATCTTGTCAAAAAGACTCCGGAGCTGACCGGCGGTGTCATTACTGAAGCAAAAGCAACCTTTGGGTCACAGGGAGTGCAGCCTGAAGTTCTTATGGCAATGAACTCGGAAGGGACTTCAAAATGGGCTCGGATCACCGGAGCAAATATCGGCAAGCGAATTGCAATTGTTCTTGACAACGCAGTCTACAGTGCTCCTGTCGTTCAATCGAAAATTCCCAGTGGTAACTCAGTGATCAATGGCATTGAAAGCCTTGAAGAGGCGAAGGATCTTGAAATTGTCCTCAAGGCCGGTGCTCTTCCGGCTCCAGTCAGGATTATTGAAGAGCGTTCCGTCGGACCATCACTTGGAGCAGATTATATCCGTGCCGGTGTATTGTCGCTTGGATGGGCATTTCTGGCAGTTTCCGTTTTTATGCTCGTCTACTATAAAAAGGCCGGTATTGCAGCCGATATCGCTCTTGTGCTGAATATCGTCATAGTCCTGTCAGTGCTTGCAGGGTTTAATGCATCCCTTTCCCTGCCGGGTATTGCAGGTATAGTTCTGACCATCGGCATGGCTGTCGACGCCAACGTTCTTATCTATGAGCGTATACGCGAGGAGCTTGACGGAGGCAAGGTGCTGAAATCCGCCATTGAAGTTGGTTACGATCGGGCGTTTTCATCGATTCTTGATTCTCATGTGACCACGCTTTGCGCTGCATTCCTGCTTTATACCTATGGCATCGGGCCGATTCAGGGATTTGCCCTTACCCTTATGATCGGTACTGCCGCAAGCCTCTTCACGTCGATTGTGGTGACCAAAGAGATATTCTCGTTCCTGCTTGGAAGGAACCTTATGACACAAAAAAGTTTCGGATAATTTTTCAAGACGCATCAACCCATGAGGATTTTTCATAAAACCAGCTTTGATTTTATACGATTCCGTAAAATAGCCTACGGTTTTTCACTTGTTCTTCTTGCATCAGGGCTGATATCGCTGGCGGTTAAAGGTTTGAATTACGGTATTGACTTCAGGGGCGGATCGGAGGTGCTGATACGCTTTGAGAAAAATATTGATGTCAGTACTGTTCGTTCTGTGCTTGATGTTGCAGGTGTTTCAGGATCGCTTAAACAGTATGGTCTTGACCGTTCGTTTCTTTTCAGTACGGTATTCAATGGCGAAACCAATGACTTGAAATCGCTTGTTTCTCACGCCTTGAACGACCGCCTCAAAGACAATCACCATGAAATTGTCCGTATTGATGCTGTAGGTCCAAGCATCGCGTCCGATTTGAAATGGTCCGCTGTCAAAGCGCTGATCGCTTCGCTGTTAGCGATTCTGCTCTATGTCGGATTCCGTTTCGAGTTGAAATTTGCTACCGCAGGTGTGGTTGCCATTTTTCATGATATCCTGACCGTACTGGGGCTTTTCAGCATTCTCGGAGGGTTGTTTGATTTTATGCCTCTGGAAATGGATCAAAGTATCATAGCGGCATTTCTTACCATAGCAGGCTATTCCATTACTGATACCGTTGTTGTTTACGATCGTATCAGAGAACGGATTCGAGGGCAGAAACCCGCAGATTATGAAAGGATTTTTAACGAAAGCATGAACCAGACCCTGAGCAGAACGATTATAACATCGGGAACGGTGCTTCTCTCCGTTTTAGTTCTGTTTATCTTTGCCGGTCCGGCAATCAGAGGTTTTGCTTTTGCCGTTTTTGTCGGGATTCTTATTGGAACCTATTCATCAATCTTTGTTGCAGCTCCTCTTGTCTATGACTGGCTCAAGTTGTCAAAAAGCCCTGTTCATCTGAGAGGCGGCAAGGTATCCTGAAAAGCCTGTACCTCGTGGGCGTCAGATTAAACAATATTTTATACGTAAGGAGTGGGGATGAAAAAAGGATTGATAAAAACCGTGCTGCTCTCTTTTGCCGGTTCACTATGTCTGCAGGCATCTGCTCATGCTGTCGTTGCTGACCGGATTGTCGCTGTCGTCGGTAAAGAAGCGATTCTTAAATCGGAGATTGACAATCGCGCACTTATGGCAAGGATGCAGAACCCTGAACTTGCACAGGTCAAAGGGTTGCCTCGTAACATCCTTGACGGGCTGATTGATCAGAAAATTATCCTTGCAAAAGCTAAAATTGACAGTGTTAAAATTGACTTGAATGCCGTTGAGTCTGCTTCCAATGATCGTTTCAAGCAGCTGAATTCAAGGTTCTCTTCACGTAAAGAGATGGAGTCACGTTTCGGCAAGACCTCAGCCGGTATTCGCGAGGAGATTCATCAGGAGCTGCTCAACCAGGAGCTGATCGATACCCTTCGAAGAAAAAAGACTGCCGGGGTAACCGTTACGTATGCGGAAACTTTGGCTTTTTATAAGGAAAATAAAGATCGACTCTCCAATATCCCTGATGCGGTTGCTGTGGGACAGATTCTGAAGTATCCTTCTGTTACGCCTGAAAGCAAGGCACAATCACTTTCCATGATTCAGCAGGTCAAAGGAGAGCTTCAGGGTGGTGCTGATTTTGCCGAGATGGCACGCAAGTACTCTCAAGACCCCGGATCAGCAAGAGCAGGCGGCGATCTCGGATATGTTCAGAAAGGTGAATTGATAAAGAGTTTTGAGGATGCGGCCAATGCACTTAAAGAAGGTCAGGTGTCAGACGTCGTTGAAACCCGCTACGGTTTCCATCTTATCCAGATGCTCAACAAAGATGGGAACTCAATCCACGTTCGTCATATCCTTATCGGGTTTGACCGCTCGAAAGTAGATGTTCCGGGAGTAATCCAGCAGCTCAATGCTATTCGATCCGATATTATCAGCGGTAAGGCTACGTTTGCCGAAATGGCGAATAAATATTCGGATGATCAGATGTCAGCAAAACAGGGCGGATCGATTACCACCTCAGGTTCTACCAACCTCATTTTTTCACCGGCAACACTGCGTCCTCAATTGCAGACTATTATCAGTTCGCTGAAAAAAATTGGTGACATCAGCACTCCGCAGAAAATAGATCCGCCCCAGGGGGATCCATTCTATGCGATATTCATCCTGAACAACAGGGTTCCTGCTCACAGGCTTGATGCTGAAAAAGACTATGCGCAGCTCGCGGATATGGCACTCGAGGCTAAAAACCGCCGACTGTTCGATGAGTGGGTCCAGATGCTCCGCAAGGAGGTCTACGTCCGCCTGTCAGACATCTAAACGGCGGACATAGCGGGCATTCTTTTCAATAAAGTCTCTTCGTGGTTCAACCTTGTCTCCCATAAGCGTGGAAAAGACATGGTCAGCTTCCATAGCATTCTCGACGCTTACCAGCAGTAGCGAGCGGTGAGCAGGATCCATTGTAGTGCTCCAGAGCTGTTCCGGGTTCATCTCTCCAAGACCTTTGTAACGCTGGATATGGATATTTGCCTTTCCCTTCTGCATTTTTTTCATCGAGTCCGAAATACTGTTACGCTCATCGTCATCCCATGCATACTGCTGCTCCTTGCCTGATTTTACAAGGTAGAGAGGTGGCTGGGCAATAAAGACCCTTCCCGCATCGATCAGAGCACGCATGTGGCGGAAGAAAAATGTCAGGAGAAGCGTTCTGATGTGCGCGCCGTCAACGTCGGCATCAGTCATGATGATGATTTTGCCGTACCGCAGCTTTTCTGTTGAAAACTCCTCTTCCCCGAAGCTTGTACCGAGGGCAAGAATAATGGTTTTGATTTCCTCGTTTTCAAGCATCTTGTGCAGACGGGCCTTCTCAACGTTCAGAATTTTTCCTTTCAGAGGAAGGATGGCTTGGAAGCTCCGGTCTCTTCCCTGCTTGGCACTGCCGCCTGCCGAATCACCCTCGACAATATACAGCTCACAGTGTTCAGGGTCATTGATCGAACAGTCAGCCAGTTTTCCAGGAAGCCCCGAGCTTTCAAGTACCGATTTTCTGCGGGTAAGCTCTTTGGCTTTACGGGCGGCTTCCCGTGACATGGCTGCGCCTTTGACCTTCTCAATGATTACTTTGAGCACATTCGGGTTGCTTTCGGCATACTCCGACAACTGCTCATTGAGTATGGTTTCGACAATGCTCTGTGTTTCAGAGTTTCCAAGCTTTGTCTTTGTCTGGCCTTCAAACTGAGGTTCGGCAACCTTGACCGATATAACGGCAGTCAGACCCTCTTTAAAATCATCACCGGTCAGTGCCAGTTTCAGGTTTTTAAGCAGATCGTTTTTCTGTGCATATGCATTGAGTGTTCTTGTCAATGCCTTGCGGAATCCGGTTACATGGGTACCGCCTTCCTGCGTATTGATGTTGTTGACATAACTGAAAACATTTTCCTGATAGGTGTCGTTATACTGGAGCGCGATTTCAACAATCGTTGTATCCCGTTCGCCGTAAATATAGATCGGCTCCTTGAGCAGGCCTATGCGGTTCTCATCAATAAAGAGCACAAACTCCTTCAGGCCGCCCTCAAAATGAAACACCTCCTGTTCTCCCTGCGGATCCTGAACAGTTATACTGAGATTCCTGTTAAGAAACGCAAGTTCCCGCATCCGGTCAACGATGATATCCTTTCGGAACTCGGTTATCTTGAAAATAAGATGGTCAGGCATGAATGTGGTTTTTGTACCACGCTGGTCTGACGATCCTATCGCCTTCACATCCCCTTGCGGAACACCGCGTTCAAATCGCTGGAAATAGACTTTTCCGTCGCGGTATACCTCAACTTCGCACCATTCCGACAGAGCATTGACAACCGAGGCGCCGACACCGTGAAGACCGCCGGAAACCTTATAGGCGCCCTTGTCGAATTTACCGCCTGCACCGATTACGGTCATAACCAGCTCAAGGGCTGATTTTCCCTTTTCAGGGTGAATATCGACAGGAATACCCCTTCCGCGGTCGATAACAGTAACCGAACCATCCGGATTCAGTGAGACAAAGATATAGTCGTTAAAACCGCCGAGGGTTTCATCGATGGAGTTGTCAACGATTTCGTATACGAGATGGTGGAGCCCCCTGCTATGAATATCACCGATATACATGGCAGGACGCATCCGCACATGCTCGATGCCGTCAAGAACCTGTATGTTGTTTGCTCCGTATGTCGAAGGGACTGGAATTGCTGGTTGAGTAGATGGTATTGGGGTATTGATATCGGCTTCCGGCATAAGTATCAGCTTGTAACTGGTGAGATTAAATTTGATTAAACATAGTCATTCAAGATAAGAAAAAATGCCATCATTATTGGTGCCTTATCTGTGCCTTATGTGCTCAGTAATCAGCCCAGAATGCATCAATATAATGTTCAATAAAAAAAGAGGTTATAAGGTTTTCTCCTTCGCATTCAGCCAGTACTGTGACAACATCAAACCGGCAGTCTGATTCCAATTCGCCTGAAAAAGCGAGGAATGCTTTTGCCGCCTTGATGATCTCCCTCTGCTTCGTAATGGTCACAGCCTCAACCGGATGACCTTTTTCCCGGGAGGAGCGTGTTTTTACCTCAATAAAGCAGAGTGTTTTCTTATGCCGGGCAACAATATCGATCTCATTACGATGATACCGGTAATTACGAACAAGGATACGGTACCCTTTTTTTGAAAGATAGTCAGCAGCAAGTCGCTCTCCCTCTTGTCCGAGCAGATGGGGATCAAGCATGAGGTATTATTTTTCACCAAGTTGTTTGAGTTTGAAACTTCTCCGGTGTATCGGGCACCTCCCGTACTGAATAATAGCCCGAACGTGTTCACCTGTGCCATAACCGACATGCCTTTCAAAACCATACTCAGGCCATTCCATGCTGTATGCCGTCATAATCCCGTCCCGATGGGTTTTGGCAAGTACCGAAGCAGCGGCAATTGAAAACACCTTGGAGTCTCCCTTCACAATAGTTGTATAGGGAATCCCGAGGCTTGTCTGAAACCTGTTGCCGTCAACAAGCAGCAGTTCCGGTATCACCGGAAGCGACTCAACCGCTCTGTTCATGGCCAGCATGGTTGCCTGCAGAATGTTTATCCGGTCGATCATATCCTGGTCAACAGATGCGACAGCCCATCCGAGAGCATGTTTTTTTATCTCCAAAGTAAGCTCTTCCCGCACTCTGGCGGAAAGCTTTTTGGAGTCATTCAGCTGTTCCAGCACTCCTCCGTCAGGACTGTACCATCGGGGAAACACAACCGCTCCGGCAACCACCGGTCCGGCCAGAGGCCCCCTGCCAACCTCATCGATACCGCATATCATCCCTGTTGTTTCCCAAAAGGGGAATTCGTAGTCGGGTTTCATTGGAGTGCAGTTTTTTTGTCAATCATCACCTGAATGTAACCATCATTACGATGTGGATGCAAGATTTACAATGGATCCGGAAAAGATCAGTTTTTTCCCTGTAATTCGCTCATGATTTACTCTGAGCGGATAAGTGGCGTTTTGCCGATTCCTTATATAATTTCTTATCTTCATTGTTGGTCTGCAGGTCCGTTTTCCTACAGGCCTTCAGGTTTTCCTGCCGAAAAGCATTGATTGGCATATGAGGTTGACGCTCGATATCCTCTGGGTGCAGCTTCGTATGTTTCAGTTGCAGGTTGATTTCCGCCGCATTGGCGCTTTAAAGAGTTATAAAAGGGGCTTGTCCCTTGGTTCTTACCATTATAAAAGAGTGAGCGAATGAAGAAGAGTTCGAATAAGCAGTTGTTGATGAACAAGACCGGTGACGAGATACAGGTTGCGCTTGTTGAAGAGGGTCGTCTGGTCGAGTTGATCATTGAGCGCCCTGAAAGCAAGAGAAGCATAGGCGACATTTATCTTGGCAGGGTGCATAAGGTTATCGAAGGGTTGAAAGCGGCTTTTGTCGACATCGGGCAGAAGTCTGACGGGTTTCTTCATTTTTCCGATGTCGGCACAACCAGTGAGGATTACCGTGCGCTGATTGAGGATGATGATGATGATGATGCTGTTGTCGGAGCAGATGAAGATGGGCAGGAAGAAGGAATTACTGTTGGAGCCCCTGCTGCTGAGCAGAACGTGAAAGCCTCAGCACGCAGTGGCGGTAAGAGGATTTCAGGTGATGCAGAGGAAAAGGCTGAAAAACGTCAGTCGTATACGCAGATTATTGCGGGCAAGCTTAAGCCGAACGACTCCATTCTTGTACAGGTTATCAAGGAGCCTATCAGCAGCAAGGGCTCCAGGCTGACTTCCGATATTACCATTGCGGGCCGTTTCATGGTACTGCTTCCTTTTGGCGGAGGTCAGGTCGCGGTTTCCCGAAGAGTGGTTGTGCGTAAGGAGAGGGCTAGGCTGAAAAAGCTGGTACGCTCCATGCTTCCGGAAGGCTTTGGCGCAATTATCCGTACGGTTGCCGAAGATCAGGAGGAGGCGCTGTTGAAGCAGGATCTCGAAAAGCTTCTTGCCAAGTGGACACAGATTGAGGAAAAACTGCAGGATGCCGTTCCTCCTCAGCTGATTTTCAAAGAGGATACCATCATATCAAGTGTTCTGCGCGACTCTCTCACGTCCGATGTTATTGAAATTGTGGCGAATTCACCCGTTATCTATAAAGAGACGCTGAACTATATCCAGTGGGCGGCACCTGAAATGGTGAAAAATGTCAGCCTCTATCAGGGCAAGCTTCCACTGTTTGAAGGCTACGGAATTGCCAAGGATGTTGAATCGATCTTTTCACGCAAAGTGTGGCTCAAGTCAGGCGGCTACATTATTATCGAACATACTGAAGCCATGGTGGTTGTTGACGTCAACAGCGGCAGGTATGCCGCCAAACGTGAGCAGGAGGAGAACTCTCTTAAAACCAACCTTGAAGCGGCCCGTGAGGTCGTAAGGCAGCTGAGGCTGAGGGATATCGGCGGTATTATTGTCGTCGACTTCATCGATATGCTCGATCAGAAAAATGCCAAGAAGGTCTATGACTCCATGAAAACCGAACTGCGGAACGATCGGGCAAAATCAAACATTCTGCCCATGTCCGATTTCGGAATCATGCAGATAACCCGTGAAAGGATTCGACCGAGCCTTATGCAGCGAATGGGCGATCAGTGCCCTGCCTGCGGGGGAAGTGGCGTGGTACAGGCACGGTTTACCACCATCAACCAGATTGAACGGTGGCTGAGAAAGTATGCCCTTCAGCACTCCATGAGGTTTCAGCAGCTTGATCTCTATGTGAGCCCGACGGTTGTCGAGCCGCTTCAGAACAGCGATATGAAAACCGAGCTGAAATGGTTTCTCCAGCATATGCTCTTTGTCCAGGTGAAGGCGGATGAGAGCCTGAGAAGCGACGATTTCAGATTTTACACGAGAAAAAACAACAAGGACATTACCGCTGAATACGGCGATATCTAAAAATTAGAAAGTGTTTTATGGGACAGTATGATTCGTTGAAACAGGAAATTCTTGGTTTTTCATCATTAGGGGCGGCAGCGCTCTGGGAAATTCCGGAAGCGCGCAGTGTGTTCGATCAGTTCAAGCATCTGCTCAACGCCGGTCTGGTGAGAGCTGCTGAAAAGTCCGGTGATGACTGGGTGGTCAATGCATGGGTGAAGGAGGGTATTTTACTCGGCATGCGGCTCGGCAGACTGCAGGAGAGCCACGTCTCGCATGACGGACAGGGGGCGGGGCTTACCTTTATTGATAAGGACACCTATCCGCTTAAAACAATTACGCTTGCAAATAATGTCCGCATTGTTCCCGGAGGATCTGCAGTACGCGATGGCTCCTATCTTGCGCCTTCAGTTGTCATGATGCCTCCTGCTTATGTCAACGTAGGTGCCTATGTTGATGAGGGAACCATGATCGATTCCCATGCCCTTGTAGGGAGCTGTGCTCAGGTTGGTAAAAAGGTGCATCTTTCTGCAGGCGTTCAGGTTGGGGGTGTGCTTGAACCCGTTGGAGCCATACCGGTTGTGATCGAAGATGAGGTGATGGTTGGTGGCAACTGCGGCATTTACGAAGGCACCATTGTCAGGGAGCGGGCGGTTATCGGTACAGGGGTTATCCTCAATGGTTCAACGCCTGTTTACGATCTTGCCCGGAATACTATTTACAGAAAAACTGTTGAGGCTCCTCTGATCATTCCTGCCGGGGCTGTCGTTGTTGCCGGCTCCCGCAGGATAACGGGTGAGTTTGCGGCTGAACACGGTCTTTCAATCTATACACCTGTTATTATCAAATACCGTGATGGACGGACAGATAGTGCAACGGCTCTTGAAGAGGCTCTCAGGTAATTAATCGTGAAGCGCTTCGGGATGAGTAAAGACGGCCGCCAGAGGGGGAATTCCCTGCGCCGCAGGATGCAGGGCTTCCTTGTGCTTCTTTTTTTGTTCTGCTCTGTGCCATGCACGTCGATTTATTCAGCAACTGCTCCCTCCGACAAAGAGTACTTCGATATTGTTAAAAGTATCGACCTTTTCGGTGAGGTTTATCGGGAGGTTTCAAAAAATTATGTCGATACGCTCAATGTAAGCAGGCTGATATATGCAGGCATCGATGGTATGCTTCACACCCTTGATCCCTATACGGTTTTTCTTAATGAAGAGGATTCGGGTGATCTTGATGATCAGACAAGCGGACAATATGCCGGTATCGGTGTTATCATCTCGCCGGTTGACGGAGTGCTTTTTGTTACATCGGTCATTGATGGCAGTGCCGCAGCAAAGGCTGGAATAAGGTCTGGTGATGCTATTGTTGCCATCGAAGGCAAAGATGTTAAAAAGTCAGCGTTTACGGAGGTCAAGTCGCTGATGAAGGGAGTGGCCGGCAGTCCACTTTCTCTCAGGCTGGAGCGTGAGGGTTCGCAGCCATTTTCTGTCAGGGTTATTCGGGAAGAGGTCCGGGTTAGTCCGGTAAGCTATTCCGGGATTATTGACGGTGTCGGTTATGTCGAGATGAAAAGCTTCAGCACTCATTCAGCTGAACATCTGCGTGAAGCCATTCAGGTTCTTCATCGTCAGGCCTCGGAGAAGCATATTCCGATGAAAGGCATCATTCTTGATCTGAGAAACAATCCGGGGGGGCTTCTTACGGTTGCTGTTGATGTTGCCTCGCTTTTTATCAACAAAGGCAGTCTGGTCGTTTCCATTCGCGGACGGGCGCCGGAAACAGCAAAAACTTATGTAACTGCGGCCCCTCCCCTTGATGCATCGCTTCCTCTCGCCGTGCTTATTAATTCTGAGAGTGCATCTGCTTCTGAAATTGTTGCCGGCGCAATCCAGGATTTGGACCGCGGAGTAATTATTGGTGAGCGCTCCTTCGGGAAAGGACTGGTGCAGTCAGTTATACGGATCTCCTACAATCATACCCTGAAGCTTACAACAGCCAAGTACTACACACCATCAGGCCGTTTAATCCAGAAAGAAAAAGAAGCCGTGCCCGATTCGCGCAAGGTGCTGCGTAAGGTAAAAGAGGATGCCGCCGTAAAGGTTTTTTATACGAGAGACAGGAGAAAAGTCTATGGCAGCGGCGGCATTACTCCTGATATCCAGATTGCGGATCCGGCAAATTCTCCATATCTCACTGCGCTTCGCAAGAAAGGCATGCTCTTTCTTTTTCCTGCCTTCTACTGTTCATCTCATGCCGTTATGCCTCAGCAACCGTTAGACAGCAAGGCATTGATGGCTTCATTCAGCGACTATTTGCGCCAAAAAAACTTTGTCTATCTCTCTGAGACTGAACGACGATTCAATGAGCTTAAGGAGAGCATGAAGAAAACACCAGGTGTTCATAACAGCGAATGGATGAAAACGTTTGACGGACTGCAGTATGAAGTCGACAGACTCAGAGAGCAGGAGATTGCCAAAGAGTATGAAACGGTCGGTCAGGTGCTCGAACAGGAGATTATTCGTCATTATAACGAGCGTCTTGCACGAACGACGGAACTTGATCGTGATCCTGTTGTTAAAAAAGCGCTTCAGGTGCTCTCCGATTCCCGGAAATATTCAGGGATTCTTCACCCCTGACCCTTCAGTTGCTGCTCGCTCTCAAATTCACGGATTTTACGATGAGCGCCGAAAGCAATCATGAGATTGCTCACGGTCAGCAGGCTTTCGGCAAGTCCGTGGAGCAGGTCGTCGTGTGAAAGGGTTGGAAAGCCTCGAACATCTGTAGCAAGGTAGATACAGAAGACGGTTACGGAGATAAAGACAAGGACAAACCAGAACCCTGCAATGGTAAGTGGCGAAAAAACAGTCCGGTCCCGCCTGTACAGTACAAGCAGCAGCACAAGAAAGGTAAGATAGACAATGCTGGAGAGCTGCAGAATGGTATCAAAGATATCGGCGCCCATATAGGATTGGGGTTTTCCTGTAAACACTATCGCAGCAAGAGCGGCAGTATACCCGGCTGCCTGACTTTTCCCGGTTGTTTTCAGGAGATTCAGGGTCGCCCATAACAGTGAAATGCTGCCGAAAAAATTGATGACCTCCGACATATCCAGAAGGAGCGGTATGGAGTCAGTGGAGATGTGATAACCCAGAACAAAAAAACTGCCGATCCAGTGCGGCAGCATCGCAAGGCCAAAGTGGCGTATCTTGGGTCTTCCTGTCAGAGTGCCGTATCGGAAAATCAGGAAGGCACCAACTCCCCACTCAAGAGCTGAAGAGATATGGATGATCCAGTTCGGAAAAGAGAGGAGCATTTAACGGCCCTTGATCAAATGGTAGATGTTTTTGGAAAAAATTTTCATCTGGGTTGACCACGGGGCAGGTACCATCTTTTTATAGAGATAGGAATCAAAGGTGATCCGTTGCACATCATCATCGGCGCATATCGCCACAAAACTCTCCCTCAGGCGGTCATTCCGGTAGTAGACAGCCTGAAGTACTTCAAGGCCGAAAAAGATCGGTGCATAGAGCTGGCGGAACTCATCTTCATAGTTCTTAAGCGGTGCGTTTTTTTTCAGATGTTCAATCATTGCCCGTGCACCAAGCTTGCCGGAGCGCATGGCAAAGAATATCCCCTCACCGTTAGCCGGTGTTACCAGTCCGGCAGCGTCACCGATCAGGATGGATTTCTCTGCGGTAAACGATTTACGCGGTTTCATCGGGATTTTAGCCGCTTCGTCAAGATATGGCGTATCGGTAATCCCTATTTTCTGAATAAAGCGCTTCTGGAGCGCCTTGATGTTATATTTGTTGTCCTCTGTACCGGTCCCGATGGCAAGGTGATCCGCCTTGGGAAAAATCCAGCCGTAAAAGTCGGGAGAGACTTCGCCGTCAAACCAGATTTCTACAATATCGCTGAATTTCCGGATGGCAGGAGTGTATTTGAATCGCTGCTGCATCGCGATAACTTTCAGCTCGTTCGCTGGAAAGTGGAGCTCATCGGCGGTTTTGGAGTTTGCCCCGTCAGCACCGATAATTCTGAGTGCTTCAACAGGTGGCACCTTGTTGTTAAGGGTGCTGATCACAAAACCGTTCCCTGAAGGCTGGATGGCATTCACCAGTCCTTCAACTACAACCGCACCTGCTTTTTCAGCTTCAGAACGCAGCCAGCTGTCAAATTTCTCACGCCTTACCATACCTACATAGCCGTTCGGCATACGCATTTCAATAAATCGGCCTTTCGGAGAGCGGGCCCTCATGCGGGAGAGTTTCTTTTCCACCAGTTCAGCCGGAATGTTGAACTCTTCGATAAGGCCAAGAGGAATAGCTCCACCGCAGGGCTTCACATTATCAAAGTTTCGCTCAAAAAGAACCGTAGAAACTCCTGCCCTTGCCAGTTCGGCTGCAGCAACAGCTCCTGAAGGTCCTCCTCCAATGACGGCGACATCGTAACGCATTGTTATAAAAGGTAATTAACCAGCATTAGTGCAGCTTAAACAAGCTTTGCACCGAGAAACTCTCTGACTCTCGAAATATCTATCCTCTCCTGCACTGCGGTGTCCCGATAGCGCACCGTGACGGTGTTTTCTTCCAGCGACTGGTGGTCAACCGTGATACAGAAAGGCGTGCCGATTTCATCCTGCCTCCGGTAGCGTTTGCCGATAGAGCCGGCATCATCATACTGGACGAGGAAGTCGGTGGCGAGCTCATCACGCAGTTTCAGCGCAGCCTCGCCCATTCCGCCCTTTTTCATGAGCGGCAGCACAGCCGCCTTTACCGGTGCAACTTTCGGCGACAGCCTCAGCACCACGCGCTCTTCACCGTCAACCGTATCCTCCGTATAGGCATCAGCAAGAAGTGCCAGAAAGAGTCGATCGCATCCGGCAGAGGTCTCTACAACATAGGGGAGGTATCGTTCGTTGGTAAGCTGGTCGATATACTCCATATTTTTGCCGGAAAACTCCTGATGCTGTTTCAGGTCAAAATCGGTTCTTGAGTGAATTCCTTCGATCTCCTCTATACCGAACGGAAACTCAAACTTGATGTCGTATGCAAGGTCGGCGTAGTGAGCCAGTTTGTCATGTTTGTACCAGTGCAGCTTCTCTCTGGTGATGCCAAGAGAGTTGGTGTACCAGTTAAAACGCTCCTCTCTCCATGCTTCAAACGCTTCGCCCTGGGTGCCGGGTTTTACAAAGTACTGCATCTCCATCTGCTCAAACTCGACCATGCGGAAGATGAAGTTGCCTTTGACAATCTCGTTACGGAAAGCCTTGCCGATCTGCGCAATGCCGAACGGGACTTTCATGCGAGACGATTCACGCACGTTATGGAAGTTAACAAAAATGCCCTGTGCAGTTTCAGGACGCAGATAGACTATGCTTGCTGTATCAGCAACGGCACCCATATTGCACTGGAACATCAGGTTGAACTGACGCACCTCTGTCCAGTCTCCCGACCCCGTATCCTGTGCCTTGATTCCTTCAGCAACGATCAGCTCATAAAGTGCACGGTTCGAATCCTTCGCTCCTCCGGCAGCTTCATACGTCCCCTGTACTCTCAGGGTATCCGCTTCCTTGCCGTCCCGGCGAAGTTTTTCTATATGATTTTCAATCAGGTGGTCAGCACGGTAACGCCTTTTGGTAGTCTTGTCATCAATCATAGGGTCGTTAAAGCTCGACACATGTCCCGAAGCCTCCCAGACCCTGGGATTCATCATAATCGAAGCATCAATCCCGACAATATTCTGGTGGCGGCGTGTCATTGAGTTCCACCAGAGTTCTTTGATATTCTTCTTCAGCTCACTGCCCAGCGGACCATAGTCAAAGCACGAAGAGAGCCCTTCATATATCTCCGACGAGGGAAAAATAAACCCGCGCCGCTTAGCCAGTGAAACCAGTTTATGCATGACTTTATCGGGCGGCAGAATCACGCTCTGCACCCGTTTCTGCTCAGAATTACTCATCATTCAATCAAAATGTTATAAAAAAATCCCTTATGGATTCCTGTTCCACAGAAGACAATGAATATAAGAAACAAAGCAGGATAATTTGCCACCCCCTCTTGTCCTCCCGATCACTCATTTTTGTCCTCCCGAGCTTTCTGTTTTGTCATCCCGATCGAAGAGAGGGATCTAATGTTCTATAAGAGCCCCTCACCCCGTCTGGATTTCTGTTTTAAGGGCGATCTCTTCAAGAATCGCGCTTACTTTCAGGCATGCGCTCATCTGGCCGGAATAGACGATGCTCCGTCCCCGGGTATGTACCTCCCATGTGCAGCGCTCGGCTTTCTGTCGGCTGCATTGTGTAGCCTTGATGATCTGCTCGATCACCTCGTCGAATGAGTGCTCTTCATCATTGAACAGCACGACGCGGTATGCGTCAAGCGTATCGGTAGTGGAGCTTTTTTCACTCTCTTTCGTCACTGGCACCGGTAAAGATGCGTTCCACCTGATCTGAAGGGAGGAGTTCATGGGTTATACCGTGCTTTCGTTTTAAAACTGTAAAATAGGAAATGCGCCCCCTCAGATGCAAACGTGGCAGCAGCTCCGGTTACTTATTCAACAACAGGCTCGAGTGCTCCGAGTGAAAAGGTGCCGTTCGGATATATCTCGACCTTAAAGCGGGCACCGACAGGAATGGTCATCAGATTCTGGATATGGCCGTACGAGAGACCTGAAAGAACTGCAGCGTGGTCGTTGAGTGTGCTGTAATATTCGAAAACTCTTTTCATTCGTTCACGCTCACCGCTTTTTTCCAGCTCACCTGAGAACTGGCCGAACAGTATAGCACTGCAGCAGGCAAGCAGATTTGCATTGGAGAGGTGCGAGAGCATGCGGTCGATGCGGTATGCCGGCTCGTTGATATCTTCCAGAAAAAGCAGGGTCTCTCTGAAAGATGGAAGAAAAGGAGTGCCGATCATTGAGGAGAGGACAGAAAGGTTGCCTCCGATGAGCTGCCCTTCCGCTGAGCCTTCTCTGATGCAGGTGACGGGATGACTCTTGTGGTTCTGAAGCGACAGGGCGTAGCTCCGCGAGGTGAGTATCCCCCAGAAATGCTCTTCAGTATAAGGTGAAGGTGAACAGAGTTCCGTTGCAAGCATGGGGCCGGAAAAACTTATCAGGCCGGTTTTTGCGTAGAGAGCCAGAGAGAGCGCGGAAATGTCAGAATAACCTGCAAGAATTTTCGGGTTTGCAGCTATAAGGCTGTAATCGATATTGTTCAAGAGACGGGCTGCGCCGGCTCCGCCTCTCAGGCAGAATATTGCCTGAACTGAAGGGTCGCTGAACATGTCGTGAATATCATGCAGCTTTTCCTTGTCGGCGATTGCCGGATCGGGATCAATGCGGTTCAGGTGGAGGGATGGCTTGACCTTGTAGCCGTTTTTTTCGAGATAGCTGACCGCCTGCCCGATTTTTTCAGGATAAGCGCAATGTGACGATGGGGAGATAAGCCCGATTGTATCTCCTTTGCGCAGGGCTTTTGGTGTGAGGTTTTTCATGAAACCAAAAAACATCAGCACCCGTGAAGATGCTGATGTTTTTTATTCACTGGCATGAAATCAGGAAATAGTTTCTGTCAGCAGAATAGCTTTGTTGCTGCTGACTTCCAAAAAGCCGTCCGAGATGGAAAATGATTGTTCGGTGCGATCTGCCAATGCAAGTTTAACCTTGCCGGTTTTCAGTGCTGAAAGCAGGGGAGCATGATTTTTCAAAATCTGCAATTGCCCGTCCTCTCCCGGTGCGGTAACACTGACAACCTCCCCTGAAAAATAAAGCTTCTGGGGAGTGACGATCTCTATATTGAACCCTTTATCGGAATTCGCCATGATTCTTCGGTTGGTTTAGAGCGTTTTAGCTTTTTCAATAGCCTCTTCAATGGTTCCGACAAGGTAAAATGCGTTTTCCGGCAGATTGTCATGAGGCCTGCGATAATCTCCTTGAATCCTTTGATGGTCTCTTCAAGCTTGACATACTTTCCTGCAAGACCGGTAAAGGCCTCGGCAACAAAGAATGGCTGAGAGAGGAAGCGCTGTACTTTTCTTGCTCTGGAAACAACAAGCTTATCCTCGTCGCTCAGTTCATCCATACCGAGAATGGCGATGATATCCTGAAGATCCTTATAGCGCTGAAGAAGCTGCTTGACTGCCTGAGCGGTGTCGTAATGATCATCGCCGACAATGTTCGGGTCAAGAATTCGTGATGTTGAGTCAAGAGGGTCAACCGCAGGGTAGATACCAAGCTCTGCAATAGAACGGGAAAGCACAGTCGTTGCATCAAGGTGGGCAAACGCTGTGGCAGGAGCCGGATCGGTAAGATCATCCGCAGGTACATAGATAGCCTGAACCGATGTGACCGAACCTTTCTTGGTTGAAACGATTCTGTCCTGGAGTTCACCCATTTCTGTAGCAAGAGTAGGCTGATAACCTACAGCACTCGGCATACGTCCGAGAAGTGCGGACACTTCCGAACCTGCCTGGGTAAACCGGAAAATATTGTCGATGAAGAGCAGCACGTCGCGACCTTCTTCATCACGGAAATATTCAGCAATACTGAGGCCGGTCAATGCAACCCTCTGACGGGCTCCGGGAGGTTCGTTCATCTGACCGAATACCAGCGCGGTTTTATCGATAACGCCTGATTCCATCATTTCGTGCCAGAGGTCGTTTCCTTCACGGGTGCGTTCGCCAACTCCGGCAAATACGCTGAAGCCAGACTGCTGTTTGGCAATATTGTTAATCAGCTCCATGATCAGAACCGTCTTGCCTACACCGGCTCCACCGAAAAGACCGGTTTTACCACCGCGGGAATACGGCTCAAGAAGATCAATAACCTTGATGCCGGTTTCGAACATCTCTGCTTTCGTGGAGATTTCGTCAAATTTAGGAGCGTGACGATGAATCGAATAGGTTTTTGCGGTATGAACTGCTCCGCGTCCGTCAATCGGTTCTCCGACGACGTTGAGCATTCTGCCGAGAACTTCCGGGCCGACAGGTACCTGTATGGGTCTTCCTGTATTGGTGACGCTGATTCCTCTGACAAGGCCGTCAGTGCTTTCCATTGAAACAGTACGCACACGCTCTTCTCCGAGATGCTGCTGTGTTTCAAGAACAAGCTTTGTGCCGTCAGCTCTTGTAATGGTTAATGCATCCAGAATTGAGGGCAGTTGTCCTTCAGGAAAATCTACATCAACAACTGGGCCGATGATCTGGGAAATCTTACCTTCTTGCATAGTGACAGTGTGGATAGGATTTTATAGAGTAATCAAACG
>Ga0073936_10004622_pt1 | contig 18985 bp, 11 predicted proteins | sample AliMusrvi5mmetaG_FD_87041 | JGI IMG/M metagenome (GOLD analysis project Ga0073936, IMG submission 87041) | Freshwater lake bacterial and archeal communities from Alinen Mustajarvi, Finland, to study Microbial Dark Matter (Phase II) - Alinen... | ecosystem: Environmental > Aquatic > Freshwater >... | reverse complement strand
GCTTGCTCGCGGACGCATGCATCCGGCAAACAGCCTTGATGCACTCGTATATTTTCTTTCCAGCCTCAGTTGGCATGCATCCACCTTTCGTCAATTATGTCCAAGTCTGTCGGAATTGAATCCACATCGAATAACAGCTCGTCCTTTAGGAATTCGCCATCTATTTCAAGGACGAAAGGGATTGCGGAGGCGCTTTCCATTCCCGAGAAATACTCCAGATTCCGCTTATGCAGGAACCTTCGAACATCGCCTAGAATTTGGGCGTCGAGTTCGGAGGCAGGCATCGTCATGTCGATTGCGCGAATCACGTCCTGCCATTGGAGATGGAAAAGCCGCTGGCGTGCCTGGTCGCAGTCGCCATACTGATTGAGGCTCTCAATGATTTCGCTTCTCGAATCTGTTGCTGTGAGGTAGACAGCAAGCGCTAAGGCGTCAGATGGCAAGGGAGGTCGGAGATCCTGAAGCGAATTCAGGATCCGAAGATATTTTGCAAGCTGGTCATGCTCGCCGGTGCTGCTCTTTGCTGCATATAGTTTTGCCTCGATGAGGATCACAACGGAGCGCGGCTGATTCCCATAGAAATGAAGAATCAGATCCGGGATTCCTTCTTTATGCTCTGGCCAGAAGAGAGCATTGAGAGCTCCAAAAGAACCGAGCGAGCAGCCAGTCTCCTTCCGAATCCGCTCGTTGGCGGTGATCACCGTCAATTCGATCGGCTGGGACACAGCGATGTCGAATAGCGCGTCCCAGAAGGAGCCAGGTTTGATATATCTGAGGTGTCCGAAAACCGCGGAAGTCAGGTAGTCCTCAAAAGTTCTCGCTTCGAGAACATACTTCCCGTGAATCTCGGCGACTAGCATTTGAGGGACCCTTTCAACCGGAATCTACTTTTTCGGCTCCCGTTGCAGAGAATTGTATCGCTCCTGAGGCAGATTGCGAGGCCAACAGAATCCTTGCCCCGAAAAGCCAGCGTCCTCGGAAGGAAAGCCGGCGATTCGCTGCGGTCCTTGCCTCGCCCGCTTCATCAAGGGCCGGCCCCTCCATCTCAATTGGGCCGACACCGCGCGAAAAGGGCCAAAGGACCTCAATTCTCCCCCAAAAATGCGAAAAAAACGACGCGTCAGGATGCCCGTAGACGCGTTCTCTCGATGTGCTATGTGGGGGTAGGATTCTTTTTTGCTTTTCGCGTCAGATCAGAATTCGCTCCACCTCACAGCGCAGACTTCGTCGTCGCGCCGGTCGTAGAGCCCGGTGGTGCGGGCGCTCTCGTGATTGGCCATCCGCTGGGCGATTTCCAGCCGGCCGCCGTTCTTCAGACAAACGGTAATCCCGGTAGCCCGGAAGGTATGGCAGCCGATCTCCGTCCTGATGCCGGCCTGGGCGGCCCGCAGGCGGATCATCCGCCAGACATCGGACTGGAGCAGGGGATTGCCAGTCAGCTTGCCCGTGCGCCCTGAGTGGTCCGGAAGAGGGGCTCTTTGCGGTCTTGGCCGATACCGGCGGCGATGTACCCCTCGTGATAGCGGTCAAGATTGTGGTCAGTGGGCATCTCGTGTTCTTTCCCGCCTTTTTCATGGAGACGTACCCAGCCTGGCGCCCCTGCACGTAGAAGTCCTCGACACGCATGGAAACCGCGGCGCCCAATGTAGCTGAATTGCGCGCCCGTGCGCCACAGCATCCGGCTCGCGAACGCTACTCTGCCATCGCGCGTCTGCTTACAGGCCGGAGTGAAGCAAGCGTAGAGGACGGCATCGACTGGATAAGAGAGCTCTCCGCCGAGCTCAGCTTCCCAGCGCTCGGCGCATGGGGAGTTACCGAAGCTGATTTGCTGGGCGTAGCTGAGAAGGCAGCGAAAGCCAGCAGTATGCAAGCGAATCCACTGCCGCTTACGGAGGAGGAGTTGATTGCGGTGGTTCGGGCCGCGATGTAGGGACCGTTAACGACAAGCACCACTCAATATTCACACCTACGTCTCTTCGATGGGACCGAAGGACTCCTTCTAGCTGGCTGGAATGCGCAGTCCGGAGCATCTTGAACGATGTGCGGTTTCATGAAAACCTCTGGGGCGCTCCTGGCGACCCGAGCCACGAAAGTCTCGCTTGGATTTTCGAGCCATGATCATGGCTGACCTCGGAGAACGGTCATCCTCAGGTGGCTGCGCGTGCAAGCCAACCCTTCATCGTATTGGCGTCCACCAAACCGGCTTGCTGGAACTGAAGGCTACCGCGAGCGAATACGGTGAAGTTCGGAATTCCCTGGACGTTGTATCGAGATGCAAGTTCCGGGAACCGTTCCGTGTCGACCTTAAGCACCATGGCTCGGCCCGCGAGGTCCAGTGCGACTTGTGCAACATGCGGCGCCGCCATCCGGCAAGGGCCGCACCAGGCCGCCCAGAAATCAACGAGCACGGGGACTTTGCTGTCGCGCACAACTTCGTCGAATTCCTCGGGGCTAACCTCGATAGGTTCTGCCATCGCAGGTAGCGCTGCTTTGCAAGCACCGCATCTTCCTACGTTCGCAAGGTGTTTCGCTGGAATTCGATTCGGCTTTCCGCAAGATGGGCAATTTCGGATCATGGCCATGGTGGGGTCCTGTAATCAATGCCTCGTAAACAGTATTTCGTGAACGAGGCGAATTCGACAACGACGGACAATTCCCTCAGCATATCGGCTGAAAAGGAGATATCGCAGAAAGCGTGAGTCGGCGACCAGACTACAGTAAGCGGACACTGAATTCCCCTGTTCAATAACACCATGTTCAAATCCCCCAAAAACCCTGCTCCCCGGCGCCCCGTGTGCCGGTTGTGTGCCGGACTGCGGGCCAACACGCAGACCTTCAGGGAAACAGCAGGTGCTGAACCCCCGTCAGTCCTCCTTTCGCTTACACATCAAAAAAAACCGACCACAACATCGGCCACGTGTGCCACGTATGCCGCTTTTCTCTCTTGGAGGCAGGATCTCACTCATGATTTGCCAGATCGTCCGGCGCGTACTGCAAATGTGGATGGTCCGCATCTACGTTGGCCGCAATCCGCAAACTCGGGAAGCGCAAATACTGGACGCCTCGAGGCTGTTGGCATTCTCCGAAATATTCGACTGAATCCTCGGGCAAAAACGGAGGCGTAAATGCTTGAATGCACTCCATTACTGCCTTTGCAGTCAATCACGAATGCTCAGACTTTGGCATAGTCAGCATAGAGTTCGGCCAAGTTTCGCCTGTCCAGGACATCGTCGGTATCGAATGCTTGGACAATTGGGCTTCGGATGGCAGATGATGATCGAAGAATATTCTGTACAATTCTGCCGTTCCTGAATTTGACCAGCGGCGTTATGGAATATATGTCAGCAGGGATCGGTATTCCTGCGGAGATATTCGATGGATGTTTTTGACCTCGATCGCGCTCTGGTTCAGGATTATGAACGGTTTGCACGCTCGTTTACCACAATTCGAGCGAAAGACATCCAGGACCAAGTGGATCAGGTTTATGCCAGCGGCCGGTTCTGGCCGGAGCCGATTGTCAGCATCAACCCGCATTTCCAGGTCGGAGATTCGATTTCCCAACTGGTTGTCGAGGGCACTCTTCACGAGAAGACCGAACAAGTATTTCGGATCGATGGGCAGCCGCTTACACTTTTCCGTCACCAATCCCAGGCAATTGCAAAAGCCAAAGAGAGGCAAAGTTTCGTAGTGACGACCGGAACGGGGTCGGGAAAGTCGTTATGCTTCTTCATCCCCATCATCGATTCGGCGATTCGTGGACGGGCGGCGGGAGAAAGCAGCCGAACCCGGGCAATCATTGTCTACCCGATGAATGCTCTGGCAAACAGCCAGATGAGCGAACTGGAGAAGTTCATTGAGCAGGCCGGCCTGCCCGAGCGCCTTCGTCCCACATTTGCGCGTTACACGGGCCAGGAGAACCAGGACGAGCGCGATCTTATTAGGCATTCCAAGCCTGACATCCTGCTGACCAACTTTATGATGCTTGAACTGTTGATGACCCGGCAAAGTGAGCGGGACCGGCAGGTAATAGCGAATGCTGAGGGGCTTGACTACATTGTTCTGGACGAACTTCACACATATCGCGGTCGTCAGGGCGCAGACGTTGCCATGCTGGTTCGCAGGCTCCGCGACCGGCTCTGCCGGGGCAAGGATCCAATCTGCATAGGGACCTCTGCAACAATGGCGAGCGAAGGTGGTCTTGATGCCAAAGCCGCTGCCGTCGCAGGGGTAGCTTCTCGCCTGTTCGGGACGCCCATTCCGAGCGATGCGGTGATCGATGAAAGCCTGAACCGGGCAACCGACCCTAATTTGCGCGTAAACGATGAGCTTAAGGCTTTGTTGGCTAACGCTCTTGACGGCGAAGCGCCGCAAGTCGTCACGGACGACGAACTCAAAGTGGATCCAATGGCAGTCTGGATTGAACTCCAGATTGGGCTTGAGGATGGTCAGAAGCTCTCGCGGCGAGTGCCAACCACTCTTGCGGCTGCCGCTCAGCGGCTTTCAGAATTCACTGAAAGGGATCCGGGGGTCTGCAAATTGCGCCTGCAGGCAATGCTCACCCTAATGAGCCAACCCGCTTCACAAAGAGGCGGGAGCGGAAATCGGGCCTTCCTGGCATTCAAACTCCATCGGTTCGTGTCGGGTGCAGGCCAAGTCTATGCGACATTGCTGGGGGAGAAGAAGCGGCAGGTGACTCTCGACGGCCAAAGGTTTGACCCCGACCTCCCGGACGCCCGGCTGTATTCGATGTTCTTCTGCCGCCGGTGCGGGCAGGAATTCCATCCCGTGTCTCTCATCAAGGATGGAGGCACTGAGAGGGCTGTTCCGCGAGCGATCGACGAAACTCCCTTGGACGATGCGGATCCCTCCATACGGGCCGGATACATTGTTCCGCTTCGAGAGAACGACGAGGATTTCCAATTCGCCGGGAATCCGGAGGACTATCCAGAGGAATGGCGTGAATCGCGAGGTGGTGTCGATAGGATTCGTACCGACAAGAGAAAATTCGAACTTGAAGCGATCACGGTAAATGCCTCCGGCGCCATTAGCGGAAAAGGAATCTCAGCCTGGTTTATTCCGGGCAAGTTCCGCTTTTGTCCGGCATGCAAAGACCAACCTGCATCCCAGGCCCGGGAAATCAACAAGCTGGCCGGCCTGTCAGCCGAGGGCCGGAGTTCGGCCACAACGGTCCTTGCTTCGAGCGCACTTCGCTGGATGAACGAGCCTGCGCGCAAACTCCAGATGGATAAACGCAAGCTTCTGGCCTTTACTGACAATCGTCAGGATGCCGCATTGCAGGCAGGTCATTTCAACGATTTCGTGTTCGTCTCGTTGCTACGCGGCGCAATTCTTGCCGCGGCAAGGTCCACTGGACCCGCAGGTCTGGGCCAAGAGGATTTCGGTACTCGTGTTCGGCAGAAGCTGGGGTTCGTTGCTTCCAATAAGGATAGGCGCAAGGAATGGATGGCTGACCCCGATGCCATCGGTATGCGGCAAATGGAGGCGGAGCGAACGATTGGCCAGGTCCTGACTCATCGGATTTGGGCCGACCAGCGTCGAGGGTGGAGATACACTAACCCGAATCTCGAGGAATTGGGACTGGTCAAGGCAAACTACCCCGGACTTGATGAGTTCATCTCGGAACGGGATCTTTTCGATGGTGCGCCGCTTGCATTGCGTGAAGCATCGCCTGAAATCCGAGAAAGGGCATTCCGCAGTCTTTTCGACATCCTGCGCCGGGGTTTGGCCGTTACGGCCGAGGCACTCCAGCAAACCAGTATTGAGACACTGGCAGTCGCATCTCAGCAGCACCTGCGCGAGCCATGGAGCGTCCCTCAGCGCGAAGATCTTCGCAGAGCCGCCGCTCTCATCCTTACTCCAGTTCAGGCGGGCGTGCGCGACGATGGGCTGATTGTGAAGGCCGGTCCGAGCAGCAATTTGGCACGCCAAATGAGGAGCGCCGACATATGGAACCGCCGGCTCGCTGCGAGCGAGTACGCCCCGACCCTCATTGCCATGCTCTCCGCCGCTGAGAGGTACGGGTATGTCCGACGCGTTGGAACCAGCTTCGATGTTGAAGGGTGGCAACTCGACGCCGGTGCCGTACGGCTTGTTGGTGGCGAGGTTGCAAGTGATGGGTCTTCAGGCAACCGGTACTTCGTTCAGCTATATGAATCCTTGGCTGAGATGTTGGAGAGGGGCGGGGAAGGGCTGTTTGGTTTCGAGGGGCGAGAGCATACAGCGCAAGTGGACCAGGAGCGCCGCCAATGGCGTGAGTTCAGATTCCGCTTTGGAGCCGATGACCGCAAAGAGCTCAATGAGACTCCGAAAAAATGGCTGCCGGAAGAAACCAACTCATTTCTACCGGTTCTGTTCTGCTCACCGACAATGGAGTTGGGTGTAGACATTTCCGCGCTGAACACGGTCTACCTCCGCAACATCCCACCTACACCGGCCAACTACGCTCAGCGCTCTGGACGTGCCGGAAGATCGGGTCAGGCTGCGTTGGTGATTTCCTACTGCGCCGCCCAGAGCCCACACGACCAGCACTACTTCTCGAAGCCACAGGAAATGGTCAGCGGGATTGTTAAGGCACCGTCTCTGGAATTGGCTAATCGCGACCTGATCGAATCCCATCTTCATGCTGTCTGGCTTGCTGAGTCCCGCCAGGAACTGATGCCAGATATTCCCCATGTCCTGAACCTTGAGTTGGAAGGGCTTCCACTCATCCATGAATTGGGGAATGCAATCAAGGCATCCGCCCTGACCAAGCGCGCACAAGCGGGCATGCTCCGGGTTCTCGCGGGTGTTGCCAATGAGCTTCCAGCAGATAAGGCGCCATGGGCAGCGGACCGGGACGCGTTTGCGGCGGCGTGCAGCGACCATGCGGCAGAGCGTTTTGACCGGGCATTTTCACGCTGGCGACAGCTCTATGAAAGTGCGCGACGGCAACTCACCGAAGCCAACAGGCGCTCCGAGATGCGGGGATTGTCCGCACAGGAGCGGCGAGAGGTACGGTCCGAGCAACTGCAGGCAAACGAGCAGATTGCCTTGCTTGAGCGCGGCACTTCGTCGACCGGATCCGACTTCTATACATATCGTTATCTGGCAACAGAGGGATTCCTACCTGGGTACAACTTCCCGCGCTTGCCGCTCTACGCCTATGTGCCGGCAGGAGTCGGCGCCAGCAAGGCTACCTACCTGCAGAGAGCCAGATTCTTGGCAATTGCGGAGTTCGGACCGAGAAGTCTCATTTACCATGAGGGGCGCGCATACAGGGTCACGAAAGCGAAGTTGCCGCCAGGACGCCAGCTGGAAGATGCCGGAAGAATTCCCACTGAGACCCTCTATGTTTGCGACCAATGCGGTGCGGCTCACGATGTAGAAGTTGAGCGGTGTGTTAGCTGCCGAGCTAGTCTTTCCGGAGTTGATCCGATTCGTGACATTCTGAGAATCGACAATGTGGAGACCCAGGCGGCTCTCCGGATTACTTCGAACGACGAGGACCGGCAGCGGCAAGGATTCGATATCCAGACTGTTTTCTCGTGGTCTATCCGGGAGGGAACGCTTGATGTCCTGTCGGCTTGCGCCAAATTGGACGGAAAGCCCACGCTGCTTCTCGACTACGCTCCAGGAGCACTGATAAGCCGGATCAATAAGGGCCTGCGCCGCCGCAAGGAACGGAGCCTTTTGGGTTTCTTCATCAACACTTCGAACGGTCGGTGGACAAAAGGGGAAGACGAGGTCGAGAACGGAGAAGTCGACCCCGAAGTTGCGCCACCGCAGAGGATAGTCCCGATTGTTCAGGACAACAAGAACGCAGTCCTTCTGCGTTTTCCGGATACGCACCCGAATGAGGTCACTGCTGCGACCCTGCAGCATGCGCTTCTGCGTGGTTTGGAACTCACCTTTCAGTTGGAAGAGGGCGAGACTTACACAGAGCCGGTTCCATCGCGAGACCGAAGAAATGCGATCCTCGTCTACGAAGCCACCGAGGGCGGAGCAGGAGTGCTGAGCCGGGTCATTCAAGAGCCTGGCAAGCTTGCCGAAGTTGCAAGAGCGGCCCTGGAGCTTATGCATTATGAGAATCTTGATGCCGCAATCTCTGCTCAAGATCCCAGCCAATTGACGACCGATCCCGATGCAAGGTGCGTAAAGGGCTGCTATCGTTGCCTTTTGTCGTATTACAATCAGCCCGACCACGAATGCATTGACCGAACCGACTCCGAAGCTTGCCGTTTGCTTCTAAGGCTTGCTGCTTCAACCGTTCATATTGAGGAGAGACAGAAGGCACCGCCGGCCGGGCTGAAACCCTGGGTTGAAGCGATTGAGGCGTGGGGACTAGCCAAGCCTTCCGACAAGCCGTTGATCGTCGATGACGTGGACCTCACGTTGGTATGGCGGGAGCACCGAGTCGTAGCGGTGCCGGATGGTGTTTCAGCGGAGGTGGTTGCCAAACTCGAATCAATGGCGTTCACCGTTTTTACTCTTCCGAAGGAAGTTCCCACCGAATCGCCGCTCCAGTTGGCAAAACTGTTAGGAGACTTAGTATGACCGCAGCATTTGCTCCAGGAGATCTGGTGCAAGCGCGCGGACGGGAATGGGTATCCCTTCCATCTGCGTACCCAGGCTTGCTTTGTCTCCGGCCGCTGACCGGCAGCGAATCTGACATTCAACTGCTTGACCCCGCGCTTGAGTCCGAACCGGTCGTGCCCGCGCGATTTGATCTTCCGAAACTGGATGATCTGGCAACCCAGGACGCCGGCCGCCTTCTCGCGGAGGCCTTGCGGCTTTCGCTGCGCCGCGGCGCGGGACCATTCCGCTCTGCTTCTCGGGTGGCTTTCGAGCCTCGCGCCTATCAATTGGTTCCTCTCCTCATGGCCCTCCGCCTTGCCACAGTGCGGCTGATGATCGCCGACGACGTCGGAATTGGAAAGACCATTGAGGCCGCCTTGATATTGCGTGAGTTGATCGACCGTGGAGAGGTGGAAAGCTTTGCGATCCTCTGTCCGCCGCAACTTGTCGATCAATGGACGACGGAACTTCGTGCCAAGTTCGACATAGATGCTGTTGCCATCACCTCCTCGTCAGCTGCCCGACTTGAACGAACACTCGCAGCATCGCAGACGCTATTCGGGGCGAACCCGTACACCGTCGTTAGCCTTGACTATATAAAGGCCGAAAAACGTCGCGAGAGTTTCGCTCGCGCTTGCCCCCAGTTCGTCATCGTAGACGAGGCCCATGCCTGTGTAGGAACCCACATGGGACGCCAGCAGAGATTTGAGCTTTTGAAGAGACTCGCAGACGACGAACAGCGCCACTTGCTGTTGCTGACCGCCACGCCTCACAGCGGCGATGAAGACGCCTTCGACCGACTACTTGGACTGGTGAATCCTGAATTCTCCAGTGGCTCTCTCGAAGATGAAGCTGGCCGCCGACGCCTCGCAAGGCACTTCGTCCAGCGCAGGCGCATTGACATCACCGGGCGCGAGTGGGGTGAGGAGCGCTCATTTCCAAAGCATCTGAGCAGAGAGGAAATCTATCGGTTCAATGGCGACCACCAAGCCTTCCATGATGCGGTGCTCGAATACTGCCTCGGCGTCGTCGAAGGCGCCGGCCCTGATCAACACCGTCGCAGGCTCGCATTCTGGAGCACCCTTGCCCTCATGCGCTGCGTCGGATCCTCTCCTTCAGCCGCCCTGAGCACGCTGCGGACACGTCTGAACGACGTAGACGTTCTCGAAGAGCAGTTGTGTGACGAAGACGAAGCAGACGGCCTCGATGTCGAACCCGCTTCGATCGTTGCTGACGATGCACAGCTGAGTGCATTGGTACTACAGGCCGAGCGACTCACACGCACCGCCGATCCCAAGCTCAATACCATCATCGCCCTCCTCCGGCCAATACTGGCTGAGAAGGCCAATCCAATATTGTTTTGCCGATTCATTGCAACGGCCGAACATGTTGCAGCCGGACTACGCAAGGCATTTCCAAAGCTGCGCATCGATGTTGTCACCGGGCTTCTCACGCCAGAGGACCGCCGCGCCCGCGTCGAATCCATGGCTGAGGCGGAGCAGAGAATTCTCGTTGCCACCGACTGCCTCTCTGAAGGGATCAACCTCCAGCATCTCTTCGACTCGGTCATTCATTACGACCTGTCATGGAACCCAACCCGCCATCAACAGCGGGAAGGCCGCGTAGACCGCTTTGGTCAACCCGCGAAGATCGTCCGCTCCGTGCTTCTATATTCCCCAGACAGTGCTATCGACGGCGCAGTGCTCGAAGTCATACTTCGCAAGGCAGAAGCCATTCGGCAGGCCACAGGCGTCACCGTTCCGCTCCCACAGCAACGTTCGGCCGTCGCCGGTGCGCTCATGAACGCGGTCCTCCTGCGCAAGGGCAGAACGCAGCAAATGCGATTGGACTTCGGCATCGATCTCTCTCACGACTCGGCGCAGATGGAAGCTCGCTGGCGTGACGCGGAAGAAGGTGAGAGTCGCTCACGCGCCCGCTTTGCGCAGAACACCATCCGCCCAGAAGAAGTGGCTCCTGAGTGGCATCGTTGGCGAAGTCTCCTTGGAGGTCCTGCGGAAGTTGGCCGTTTCCTCCAACGAGCCATGAGCCGTTTGAACGCACCTCTTGATGAGGCGAACGGCGGAGTCTCGCTGGCCCATCTCGATGCGCTCCCGCTAGCCCTGCGCGAGCGGCTCGCGGCGCGCGGGCTGGAAGGTACCCGGCGCATTGTCTTCGAGGAACCTGGCCCCGCCGGAACAGAAGTCGTCGTGCGCAGTCATCCCATGACCGCCGTTCTCGCCGATTTTCTCCTCGAAGGAGCGCTTCATCAGGGAGACTCCACCGTTCCATCTCTAGGCCGCACCGGCGTGTGGCCCTCCCTCGCGGTCCAGACCATGACCACGCTGGTTCTCCTGCGGCTTCGGTTCAAACTTATCGTGCATGGTCGCAAAGACCGACTGCTCCTAGTGGAAGAGGCCGGAGCTCTCGCGTTTTCGGGCACCCAGCTTGATACTTACGTGAGCGGCGACGAAGCATTCAAGTTGCTGGAGACACCCGCCAGCGACAATCTCGCCCCATCCGCTCGCGACCGATTTCTTACCCAGGCTCGCGAGCGCGTGCAGTTGGCATTGCAAAGCGACGGCCCCATCGCCGCTTACAGCCGCGAGCGCGCCGCCGCCCTGCTCCAGGATCATGATCGCGTCCGGTCCGCTTTGTCGCAGACCGGCGGCGTCCCGAGAGTGACGGTTGAGCCTGTCCTCCCCGCCGACGTAGTCGGCCTGTTCGTGCTCATCCCGGGAGGCGTCTAGCATGGCTCGCGTCCGCAAGTCAGATTTCGCGTTCGACGCCATCAGCCTCGAAGGCTCTCTCATCTCTCCTGCCAAGCTTGCCGCCGTGGCGGAGCGCAAGGCGACGGCCCAGACCGACGCCGACTACCACATCCCCAAGGGGCTCACCCTTCGCGACGAAACAGCGCGCTACTTTCGCATTGGCCAAGCTCTCTTCCGCGAACTCTTTGCAGGCGCCCATCCGTCCCAGCAGTCTGCCATCCGATTTACCCAGGAACTCTTGCGCGACGTGTTCGGCTTCGCGGACATCGAGCCGGTCACAGGGCCCAGAGTCCACAACGAACGCACATACATCCTCAGTCTTGAAGCCCTGAAGGGCCGCGTTCCTGTCGTCGTTGTTGCGCCTGGCGATGACCTCGACCACGCCAGTGCCAACCTGTCGCATGATCGTCGCCGCTCCGCCGCATCTTCGCTGCAGGAATGGCTCAATGCCGAAGACAACGCCCTTTGGGGACTCTGTTGCAACGGCGAGCGCCTCCGTCTTCTCCGTGACAACCAGAGCCTTACTCGCCCGGCCTATTTAGAAGCCAACCTGAGACAGATCTTCGAAAATGAGGACTTCGCCGGCTTTGCCGCGCTATGGCTCATTGTTCATGCCAGCCGCTTCGGTCAACCAGGTAGCCCTGCTACCGACTGTGCTCTGGAACGCTGGCGCGAGACCGGCAGCAAAGAAGGCCTGGTCGCCCGCGCGCGACTCAGCATCGGCGTCAAAGAAGCCCTGCTCGCTCTCGGCAACGGATTTCTTTCAAATGCGGCGAACACCGATCTGCGCGACCGGCTCACCAGTGGCCGGTTGCTGCTGCCGCAGTTTTTCAATGAGTTGCTTCGCCTCGTCTATCGCCTCATCTTCCTGCTTGCGGCAGAAGACCGCGGTCTCCTCCATCCGCCGGATGCACCAGACCAGGCCCGCAAGGTCTACGCCGAAGGCTACTCTCTCGGCGCTCTGCGAGATCGTGCCATTCGCCGCAGCGGCTGGGATCAGTTCCACGACCGCTGGGAGGGTTTGCTCATCGTCTTTCGCGCCCTAGCCAACGGCGAACCGCGACTTGCTCTGCCCGCCCTTGGCGGCCTCTTCGAACAGCACGGCACTCCCAGCCTCGAATCTGCCCGTCTTTCGAACCGAGCCCTCATGGAAGCCATCTTCCGCCTCGCCTGGCTCCGCGACGACAGCGTCATTGTCCCAGTCAACTGGCGCGACATGGAGACCGAAGAACTCGGCTCCGTCTACGAAGGGCTGCTCGAACTAACTCCTCACCTAACACTCGACGGCCGCGGCTTCGACTTTGCCGAGGGTCTCGAGACCAAAGGCAACGAGCGCAAGAAGACCGGCAGCTACTACACACCCGACAGCCTTGTGCAGGCCCTGCTCGACAGCGCGCTCGATCCAGTCCTCGATCGCGTCGAGAGCGAAGCTGAGGATGCCCCTGTCGCTCTGCTCGCCGTCTCCGTCATTGATCCCGCATGCGGCTCCGGCCATTTCCTTCTCGCAGCAGCTCGCCGCATCGCCACCCGCGTTGCCCGCGCACGCACCGGCGGCCTTCCCTCCACAGCCGACTACCGCCGCGCCCTCCGTGATGCCGTGCGTTGCTGCATCCACGGTGTTGACCGCAACCCCATGGCCGTCGAACTTGCCCGCGTCGCCCTCTGGATCGAAACTGTAGAGCCTGGCAAACCCCTCGGTTTCCTTGACGGAAATATACGAGTCGGTGACTCCCTGCTCGGCATCTTTGAACTCGAGGCTCTCCGCAAGGGCATCCCGGATGCGGCCTACAAGCCCCTCACCGGCGACCACAATCCCACCGCCCACGACTTCGACCACCGCAACAGGCACGACAAAGGCGAAGCAGCTGGAATCTTCGACTTCTCCGGCAGTGCCGCGCGCCCCTTCGCGTTGCCTCCGCTCGCCGCCTCTCTGCGAGCCGTTCGCGAGCTGCCGGAGGATACCGTCCAGCAGATCGAAGCCAAGCGCGACCGCTTTCACTCCGCCCACTCTGATCCGCGTCTGGTCAACCTTGCCCAGGCCGCCGATCTATACGTTGCGGCCTTTCTCACGCCCAAGACCGAGGCGCAATCGCTCGACCTGCAGACTTCTCTTGTGCCCACCACCGCCGATGTCTGGACTGCAATGCGAAGCGGTACAGTCTATGGGCCACGCCTCGGCGCCGCACGTCAACTCGCAATCGAAGCACGCGCCTTCCACTGGCCCCTCGAATTCCCGGATTTGATGGCCGGGGGAGGCTTCGATGTGGTGCTCGGTAATCCGCCGTGGGAAGTCATGCAGTTAAGCGAGGAGGAATACTTCGCTCAACATTGGCCTGAGATTGCGGAAATAGCTGGGGCCGCGCGGAAGCGAGCAATAGAAACACTACGACAAACGAACCCTTCAATCTTCGCGGCTTACGAGGCGGAGAAACGGAGGTTTGAAGCAAGCAATGAATTTGCTCGTGCATCCGAGAGATTCGATCTTACCGCCAGAGGAAAGGTGAACACCTACAGTCTCTTCGCTGAGCTTTTTGTGAAGATGGTCAGCGAACGAGGGCGAGCAGGAATCATCGTGCCGACCGGCATTGCAACAGATGCGAGCACTGCGGACTTTTTCGGCACCATCGTGGCACAACGCCGCCTCGTATCGTTGCACGATTTTCAAACGGGACTCGGTTTTTTCAATGATATTGGGCATGCGAGATTCAAGTTCTGCCTTCTCACCCTATGTGATCAGGATCGCGGCCCGTTGTCAGCCGACTTCAGTTTCTTCTCGCGCACCATTGAAGATTCGAAGCGAACTGAGGCGCGGTTTGGGCTTTCATCCGAAGAGATAGCTGCCATCAATCCCAACACGAAGACCGCTCCGATTTTCAGATCAAAATACGATGCAATGCTAACGGGCAAGATTTACGAGCGGGTTCCAGTGCTGATCGAAGATGTACGCGGCGAGGCCGGGAATCCATGGGGCATCGAGTTTCGACAAGGCCTATTCAATATGACCTCGGATAGCGGCCTCTTTCGCACTGGCGAAGAATTGAGCGAAGCCGGATACATCCGGGACGATACAAACTGGATATCAACCGGGAACCGGCCGGAGCGTTATGTTCCGCTGTATGAAGCAAAGATGGTTCACCAGTTCGATCATCGCTGGTCTACGTATGTCGGAGTGGAAAGTCGTGATGTTAGTTTGAAGGAAAAGCAAGATTCCTCATTCGAGCCGACCTCGCGCTACTGGGTTCCAGAGGGGGAGGCCCGAAGCCAGTTGCATAAGAAAGGGTGGAGAAGCGACTGGCTAATTGTCTTCCGCGATATTTGCAGGTCCACTGACGAGCGCACGACGATCACAACTTGCTTGCCATTCGTCGGGACAGGCAATACCTGCCCGATCATCTTGTTGACGGCTGAACCGCGTGAACGCGTTGCAGCACTTCTTGGGAACCTGAATGCTGTTGTCTTGGATTTCATCGCGCGACTAAAGGTCGGTGGATCTCATTTAACGTACAACTACCTGAAGCAGTTTGCGGTTCTGCCGCCCGCCTACTACAGTTCAACAGATATCTCCTTCATAAACCATCGAGTAGTGGAACTTGTATACACGAGTTCCGCACTGAAGCCTTTAGCACGAGATCTAGGCTGCGATGGTCCCCCGTTCCCATGGGACGATGGCCGCCGTGCCATCCTTCGCGCAGAACTCGATGCCTGGTACGCGCGCGCCTACGGCCTCACCCGCGACGAGCTGCGTTACATCCTAGACCCTGCCGACGTCATGGGCCCCGACTGCCCCTCCGAGACCTTCCGTGTGCTCAAGACCAACGAGATGAAGCGCTACGGCGAATACCGCACGCGCCGCCTCGTCCTGGAAGCATGGGACCGCATGGAGCGCGGCGAGCTTCCCGCGCCAGAACCCTACGACCGTCGCCGTTCCGTCCACGCCCCATCCACAATGCAAGCCGCTCCCGCCGCCTCCGCTGCCACCGACCAAGGCCTGCTTCAATTCACCCTGGAGCGACCCCGTTGACAACCGTGGGCCTCACCATCGAATCGCCGCCCGGCTTCGTCCTCCGCGAAGAAGCCCACAAGGCAGCCTACGAAAACGGCTTCCGCATCGCTCTCGGCGTCCATGAGGGCTGGCTCGGTTTCCGTTCCACCACCGCCCGTGGCGACATATGGATCGCTCGCGCCGAAGGGGAGGGGAGCTGGTTGCTCTCCATCACGCACGCCGGCATCGCAGCCGAATTTGAATTGCCGGCTATAAAAGGAATCGCCAGCCCAGGCTTCGCCATCTATGCATTCGCATCTCTGCAGCAGCTTTACCAAACCCTTGAACGTGTCTACAAGTTGGGAGTGAGCCTTCCAGACGCGCCTCTGGAGTCGTTCAAGAAGGCCACCGCCCACCTACCGCGCGCCACTGAAATCGAACGCTTGACCATTCAAAGAGTTGGCCAATCGCTGTTCCGTGACGCACTGGTCGAATACTGGGATGGCCGCTGTCCTCTTACCGGGATCACCGACACCGCTCTGTTGCGCGCATCGCACATCGTGCCCTGGGCAGAATGCGAGACCGATGAACTTCGCCTGGACGTGCACAACGGCCTGCTACTGTCCGCGCTCTGGGATGCCGCCTTCGATTGCGGCCTAATCAGCTTCGCCGACAACGGCACTGTCCTTCGTTCCCCGAACCTTTCCGACACCGCCGCCGAGGCACTGCACCTGAACATCGTGCCTCAGCTCGCCCCGCTCACCGACCAACATCGCCAGAACCTCCAGCGCCACCGCGCCCGCCAAGGCTTCTTATGAGGAAATGGGCCGCCTCGGGTCGGAGTAGGATTTGTGGGAGTCCGAATCACACCAGTCGGATGGATTGACCACCGAGGAACAAGCAAGCCGGAGTGATCCATGAGCAAGCCCTACCGATTGAAGGACCGAGACCGGGAAGTGCTAGCGGCTGTCGAAAGACTACTCAAACGGCTGGCACGATCCGAGGCTATCCAGCCGGCGCAACTCGTCAGCGTCGCCAAGGTGCTGCATGTCCTCTCGCGCCTTCCCCAAGTGACGGAAGATGTATGCGTCACCATTGAACTCGCCTACCGGACGAACTACGAACACTCCAGCAGTTCATCGGTTTGGCAATTCTCTGTGGGATCGGATTGGTTGGAACTCTCCTGCGGTGGCTCCGAATACACCGATGCTGTGGGCAGCGATTCCTACACAACCATGACTTGGTCCGCACATCCTGGAGCACGAACGGATTACGACGGCAGCTGGGACGACTCCTGGATGGACCGTGAGAGCGCCGAAGATGACGGAACTCCTTCTGGAAGTTCTGATGCTCTGCACTGCTCGATCACGATCGACGATGATGACAACTCCCTGCTGTTTGAAAGCGCTGAAGCTGGAGGCGATGGAGAAGATGCGGAATCCGACCCCGAAATAGAAATCTACCGCCGTGGCGAGAAGATCGAACTCACTCGCAATGAATGGCGCGCGGCTCTTGGGCTTTTTGAGGATATGGGTTGGGAACCAAGCATGGCTCTTGACCGATATTTGGAACCGCCAGCGTTCATCAAGAACGAAGATGGCAAAGCAATGGAGGAAGGAGGGCGCCAATTCTGGATCATGATCGATCAGAATGCAGTGCTCGCGCAATCCTTAGAGTTAGACCTCGACTTGTTTCTTAATTTGGTGAGATTCGCTGGCCATGGTGCCTTCATTATCGGCAAGCCAGGCGCTTACGAAGAAGCCAAAGCAAACGATTTTGGAGACTGACGGTTTGAACGAATAATGAGGTGATTGAAAACCGCATGGCAGATACAAGGGTTCAGCTCGAAGTGGAAGACTGGGTAAGGCAGGAATGGATGCCAACGAAATATGGCGTAACCTTCAACCGGGACCGAGTGAAGCTCAGATCGGGCGGCGTCTTTGACTTTGACGCAGTGAGCGGTGACAAGAGCATCATTGCGACGATATCCACCAGCGGTGCGAAGACCGCCGGCGGTAATTACGCGGTTGGCAAGATGTTGAAGATCCGGTCTGACATGCTTTTCTTGACAATGGTTGAAGCACAGCAGAGGGTCGTTCTGACCGCGCAGGACATGTATAAGCAATGCCTCAAGGAGAAAGAGGGAGGGCGAGTCCCGCAGGAGATTGAATTCGTCCACGCTTCGTTGCCTGAGAAATTGAACGCACGCCTTGTGGCAGCGCGTCAGAAAGCGTCCGTTGAGTCTGGAGGAGCAAGCCAATGGCCCTGGACCTGGTGTGACGAGGTAGCGATCCTTCGATCAACCGGAAACCGTTACTGTCGGGACAAACGGCCAGACTCGGAAACTCGACTAACCTAAACCGTTGAATTTCATCAGCAAAACGAATTTAGAAGTTGGCGAAAATGCCCCAAATCAGGTAGTGTTGCTGCATTAATGGTGCATTTCGAAAGAAGCTGGTACTATTGCCATGGGCGAATAGGAGGCGAAAATGTCAGATAAGTCTTCGATCGAATGGACCGACGCGACATGGAATCCCGTTCGGGGCTGCACAAAGATTAGCCCTGGATGCAAGCATTGCTACGCCGAGACCTTTGCTGAGCGATTCAGAGGGGTGCCGAGACATCCATATGAGCAGGGATTCGACCTGCGGCTTGTACCTGAAAAACTTTCAGACCCCCTAAATTGGAAGAAGCCGCGGAAAATCTTCGTAAATTCGATGAGCGACCTATTTCACCCTGACGTCCCGGACGAATACATCGTTCAGGTCTGTGAAGTAATGCTTCAAGCTCGTTGGCACACATTTCAGGTGCTCACAAAGCGCGCTGATCGAATGGCGAAACTCCTCAATTCGAAGCTTGCCTTTGCTTCAATGTTCGAACATATCTGGTGGGGGACCAGCGTAGAGAACCGCAAGCACGGGCTGCCTCGGATCGCCCGGCTCCGGAGTGCCCGCGTTGCTGTGAGATTTCTGTCCGTGGAGCCTCTTCTGGAAGACCTGGGCGAACTCAACCTTCGCGAGATTCACTGGATGATAGTTGGCGGAGAGAGCGGGGCCGGTGCAAGGCCGATGGACGCTGAATGGGTTCGTTCTCTGGAACGACAATGCCGCGAGTCGGATGTTTCTTTCTTTTTCAAACAATGGGGGGGCGTTCGAAAGAGCGAAACTGGACGGCTGCTGGATGGGCTTACCTACGACGAACTGCCAATGCTAACTCAAATTACCGCACATTCCGGTGGTGAGCATGACGGAATCAGGTTATCAGGATCGTGAGCAATCCGAACTCAAGCATTACGCCATCAAGCTATATCTCGAAGCAGCAGCACGGATATTGGGGTCAGCTTGGAATCTGAAGTACGTTGATTGCTGCGCGGGACCCTGGAACTCTACGAAGAGTGATTATAGCGACACGTCCTTTGGTATAGCGTTTGAGGTACTCCGAGCCGCCCGCGAAGAGCTTTCGAGTAGAAGTTGGGCGCCTCAAGTAGCATGTCTTTTCATTGAAAAAGAAATGGCTCCGTTCTCAGAGTTGGACGCATTCGCGAAGGCGAAAAACTCGCCCGATCTCCGAGTCCGCGCGGAGAACTGGGACTTTGCCGAACGAATGGACGAAATTGTTCGTTATTGTTCCAGCCCTCGAACATTTCCATTCATTCTTATCG
>Ga0073936_10004619_pt1 | contig 18992 bp, 11 predicted proteins | sample AliMusrvi5mmetaG_FD_87041 | JGI IMG/M metagenome (GOLD analysis project Ga0073936, IMG submission 87041) | Freshwater lake bacterial and archeal communities from Alinen Mustajarvi, Finland, to study Microbial Dark Matter (Phase II) - Alinen... | ecosystem: Environmental > Aquatic > Freshwater >... | reverse complement strand
TGCGACCAATAAAACCGTAAGCTGGAGTTCTGGCAATACATCGGTTGCAACAGTTAATAGCACAGGGCTTGTAACAGGTGTTGCACCCGGAAGTGCCACGATTACAGTAACAACACAGGATGGAAGTAAAACAGCCAGCAGTGTAATTACTGTCGTAACTCCGGTGACAGGTGTGACCGTAAGCCCGACATCGGCAGCTATTTCTGTAAATGCAACACAGCAACTTACTGCAACTGTTTCACCTTCAAATGCGACCAATAAAACCGTAAGCTGGAGTTCTGGCAATACATCGGTTGCAACAGTAAACAGCACCGGACTTGTAACAGGTGTTGCGCCCGGAAGTGCAACAATTACAGTAACAACACAGGATGGAAGTAAAACAGCCAGCAGTGTAATTACTGTCGTAACTCCGGTGACAGGGGTAACCGTAAGCCCGACATCGGCAGCTATTTCTGTAAATGCAACACAGCAACTTACTGCAACTGTTTCACCTTCGAATGCGACCAATAAAACCGTAAGCTGGAGTTCTGGCAATACATCGGTTGCAACAGTTAATAGCACAGGGCTTGTAACAGGTGTTGCACCCGGAAGTGCCACGATTACAGCAACAACACTGGATGGAAGTAAAACTGCCAGCAGTGTTATAACTGTAAATTCAGTTATTATTCCCGTGACAGGTGTGACCGTAAGCCCGACCTCGGCAACTATTTCTGTGAATGCAACACAGCAGCTTACTGCCACTGTTTCGCCTTCAAATACTACCAATAAAACAGTAAGCTGGAGTTCTGGCAATACATCGGTTGCAACAGTTAATAGCACAGGGCTTGTAACAGGTGTTGCACCCGGAAGTGCCACGATTACAGTAACAACACAGGATGGGAGTAAAACAGCCAGCAGTGTCATAACTGTCGTTTCTCCGGTGACAGGTGTGACCGTAAGCCCGACATCGGCAAGTCTTTCTGTAAATACAACACAGCAGCTTACTGCCACTGTTTCTCCTTCAAATGCGACAAATAAAACCGTAACCTGGAGTTCTGACAATACTTCGTTTGCAACAGTTAATAGCACAGGGCTTGTAACAGGTGTTGCACCCGGAAGTGCCACGATTACAGTAACAACACAGGATGGGAGTAAAACTGCCAGCAGTGTCATAACTGTTACCAATGCAAGTGGTGCATATCTTGGTTACAATATAAAGGGAGCATTCGTAAATGGAAGTGCAGCCGGAGTTATGAATGCTTCACAGTTTACAGCCGCTTCAAGCTTTACCGCAAATTCTATGTATGCCTCTTTACCGTACGCTGTAAATGGTAAAATGAAGGGTGCAATCTACAGTAATAATAGTGGATCACCTGCAAATAAGCTTGGAGTAACTTCAGAAATCACAAATCCAACGGGTGGCGGTTTTATAAAATTGACTGGGCTAAACGTATCAATTAAGAGCGGTACTAAATACTGGCTGGTTATATGGAGTGATGCAGCTTATAGTGTAGATGGTGAGACCTCTGGTGGTCTCCTTCAATGGAAAACAAGAACCTATGGTTCGTGGCCAGCCTCATTTCCTACACCTGCCGGATCATCAGTTGTAAAGTTGAGTATTTATGTTGATGGTTTAAAAGGCGCGTATCTAAACGATAGCACAAATCTTACCCAAAGCCTCAAAGAAACAAATACTATTTCAGGCAATCGCGGCGAATTGATGGTATTTCCAAACCCTGTAACAAATGGTGTTCTTAATATCAATCTTAAATTGACTGAAGAAAGTGCCGAACTAAATATTATCGACCTGACAGGTCGGGTGATGTGCAGCAAAGCCTTCGCAAGTTATAGCGGAACGCAGCAAATAGATATAAGCAATTTAAAAAAAGGAATATACATCGTAAATATTACGCAAGGCGATTCAAATTACACGAGCAAATTAATTATTGAATAGGTAAATATCTGTTAGTTGACAATATAATTGGCAGTACTTATAATGAACAAGTGATTCAAGAACTAATTTTTTGGGCAAACAAGAATCTGAAACCTATTCGGTCAACTAAAATTGTTTATTTAATTTTTGAATTAAACAATTTTGTTGACTGAACAAGCCTTTTTCAGCCTTGGATAATGAAAATAATGGACAGGATAAAAAGTAATATTTTGGTTATATCAACTTTGTGCAACTTATAATCTCATGCTGGACACCGATTAAATTGACCATTACTCATATTATTCATTGAGCGATTCTACATGAAGATTTGTTTGGCTTCATCCGATCGGTTATGAACCGAATTTCATTTAGAAGTAAACAAATTCAAGTGAGATCAGTATTTTTTATGCCCACTTATTTATCAATTTTCGCTTCTTAAATTAAAGTTAATAGACATAAAGTCAAACAACTATGAATATATTAAGCTCTCTTAGGATCAATGATTGAGCCAAAATAAATCTCCACTAAGTAGCAGTAATAAAGAGGACAACTGGGATTTTTGTTGATCACACTGTGGCCAAATTTCTATTATATAATATTACTTCTAACTGAATCGGATTAAAAGATGAACAAGATATTGCAATCATCTTCATCCGTATCGATAATCAACAACGATAATATTATACGACATGTAAAAAACAAATCACATAAAGATAAAATATTAAGAAAAAAAATGTAAAATCGTTCATTGATAGAGTTCACTGAACCATTACCCTTGTTGGGGGTTAATAGAACAGGATAGGCGGTCAACAGGTCCTGAATATCCAATACTTTTAAGTAAATTAAAAAGATGAATAATAAGATTATCAGGTCTTTTTTGTTTTTATTAACAATTATAATTACTTGCCCGGCATCTTCTGAGGAAAAATTTAGAAATACTCAAACAGACAGTCTTCGTAAAGAATTAAATACTAAAGAAGGATCCGATAAAATCTCCACTCAACTGGAACTTGCCCTTCGAATCATGGAAACTGACGAACATGAAGCGCGGATTCTGGCAAATTCTGCACTAATTGCAACCAAGGGTACCAAAAATAAAACCCTGGAAGTGCAGGCTTATTTTACCTTGGGCAGAATATATGAGGTATTGGATAAAAAGTATTTATCTGAGGCTTATTACGATACTGCCTTAGTAATCACAGAGGCAATAGGTGATAATTGGCACAAAGGAGAAATCCTGTTTCGGAAAGGTGTAATTAAACACAATCGCGGTGACGAAATAAATGCACTTGTGTATTTTAATACTTCTCTTCAGGCCAGTCGTTTATCAAATAACTTCAAAATAATGGGTTCTTCCTACTCAATGATGGGAACCACCTTCAGAGTTAATGGATTATATGACAGGGCAATAGAATATATTATTAACTCAAGGCTGAATTATGAAAAAGCAGGTTTTTCAGAGGGTGATGCCTGGTCCTCTTATTTATTAGGACGAATATACTCCGACCTAAAACTCCCTCAGAAAGCAATGGAATATTTCAGGGAGGCACTTGAAATTTATAGCAAACAGGCAGCAATTGATGGAAACCAAAATGGAGTAGCTATATGTTACGAACAAATTGGATTACTCTACCTGGAATCGGGCAATTTCAAAGAGGCACTTGGGTACATTGACCATACATTGAAAATATATTCTGCCAATAAATCTGCAAATGGCCTATCAAACTCCTATAAGAACCTGGGGATGATTGAATATTCAATGGGAAATTATAATCAGTCTGAAAAATATTTAAATCAATCACTAAACGTAAAAAATAAAGACGGCGATTTACTTAGTTTCCCTACTATTTATGAGTACCTCGGATTATGCCTCATTGGAAAAGGCCAAAAAGAAGAGGGATTCAAAAGCATAAAGCAAGGGTTAACTCTGGCAATATCGAACAACCAGAAAAAAATCCAGTTAAATATTTATTCAAAGTTGGCCGATGCTTATTTGAAATTGAATGATCTCCAAAATGCATTTAGCTTTCAGAAAAAACAAATTGAAATTCAGGATCTGCTTCTTTCGGGAGCTGCAAATATAAAAATTGAGCAATTGCAAGCCATTTATGAGATTGACAAACAAAACCGACAAATAATAGAACTGGAAAAACAAAACGAAATTAATTCCCTTATCATCAAGCAGCATTGGAATTCACAAATCGTCATGATTACAGGAATCATTATTGCACTTTTATTTTCATTATCTATATATTGGTTTTACCATAAAATCAGGCAGAAAAATCTTGAACTAAAGGAAATCAACGCTTCAAAAGATAAATTCTTTGCCATCATCGCACATGATTTACGCGGACCTACAGGGAATCTGGCTTCTTTTCTGGAACACATCAATGAAAATTTTGATGAACTCAGTCCCACAGAATTAAAAGAACTATTGTTGTTATTATATAAATCAGCTGAAAATGTAAGTGGATTACTTGAAAATCTGCTGATATGGGCACAATCACAATTAAACAAAAATGAATTTCACCCGATGGAATTCAAACTGACTGACGTTATTCAAAATTCAATAAAAGGCTTAATGCAATCTGCCAATGACAAACAGGTCGATATTAAGTTTGAATTAAACGACCTGATTTTTGTGTTTGCCGACCATAATATGGTTCAAACCATCATACGTAATCTGTTTAGTAATGCCATCAAATTCACCAACCGGGGCGGTTCGGTAATTGTCAGGAGTGAGGTTGTGAACATGAACAATGCATCTATTAGCATCATTGATAACGGGGTCGGCATGGAAAAATCGTCACTCTCAAAAATATTTGATATAACCAATACATTTCATACTACCGGTACGGAAAATGAAAAAAGTACCGGTTTGGGGTTAATCCTTGTCAATGATTTCGTTGCGAAAAACAATGGAACGATAACATTCGACAGCCAAAAAGGTATTGGTACTATTGTTACATTTACATTACCTACAACTCAAGGTCCTGATAAATAAACAATTTCAAACATTTCCACTGATAATCACAACATAAGAAATTGGAATAAAAAATGTAGTATAAGAACAATTGGCTTGTTTCATCATTGGCCAATACTTTGACGCTCATTCAGAACCTTCAGAATAAAAAAAAACCAAAATAGGCCGTAGGAAACGTAGGAATCGTAGGAAAAGCCTGTATCTTTCATTTTATTTCAGGATTACCTATTGATTCATAAGGTTTTCACATGCCTCCTGCGATTCCCGCGTTTCCTACGATTTTCCTACAGTTTTCCTACGTTCCTACATTCCTATATTTGAATTTTACAAAAATCAAAAACAAGTATTTTTTACTTCTTACCTTCAAATATGCCTGAACAGGAACATTAGATATTTTTCAACAGTAGTATTAACGGCTACGACAACTTTTTAAGAACTACATAATGTCTTACTTCTTGAATTTAGATTTTGTATTTACTTATTCTTGCGTTTTGCGTTTTTTGCGACTTTGCGCGATTTTGTCAATAAGATAGCACAAAGACCACATCCGTCTGCTGACGGATGGAAAGAAGAAAACAACGACATTCTATCTTGACCATCGCTTAATAAGAACAAACTGAATTTATGGATTAAAATAAATCCGGGAATGAGTCATTCTGTTAAATTGTCAATCACAAAAGCTAATCACCTCTTTTTGAAGCTATTTATCATATTTGGAGCAAATGAGAATGGATCTTAATCTGACTGCTTTAATAAAAATGAAAATCATGGTTTGGATAAACAGGGAAATGGGTCGACTTTAATATTAAAATATGATGCATTTATACATTTCGTTATACAATATCATCCTGAAATCACAGAATTCAACAATGAAACAATCACTTATCCTTTAAATATGATTACTATTCATGAATTAACTGAATGAAGTTTGAGTGTTTTTGAGAGACTCAAAAAATATACCTAACTTTACACTAGACGATAAGTTCAAATAGTTGTCTAACTGATGATTTATTTTTTTGATTATTAAAAGTTTTATTAATTACCCATTTATGAAAAGAACGCTGGTACGATTTGTTATCCCTTCATTTTGCTTTTTATTTTTATCGTTAATTTTATCATCCGGGATAAAGGCTCAAAAAAATAATCCGGAATCAAACAATTGGCCTGAATGGCGCGGATCGTATAATTCAGGAGCGGTAATAGGAGGTAATACACCATCTGAATTCAGCGAAACAAAAAATTTGAAATGGAAAATTGAAATTCCGGGAAAAGGCCATGCTACTCCGATCGTTTGGGGAAATCAGATTATCATTCAGACAGCTGTTGCAACTGATAAAAAGCCGGAAAAAGTTGTTGTATCTCCTGCAAATCCAATGGCTGCAAGTTCGACCGAATTTATTCATCAGTTTATCGTGCTTTCGGTTGATAAAAACACCGGAAAAATCATTTGGAGAACTATTGTAAAGGAAGAGCTTCCAGAAGAAAGAACCCATGAACTCGGTAGCTGGGCGTCCAATTCACCTGTAACCGATGGTGAATATATCTACGCCTGTTTTGGTTCCCGTGGTTTATTCTGTCTTAATATGAAAGGAAATATTAAATGGCAACGTAATTTCGGCAAGATGGACATTGTCGCCAGTTTTGGAGAAGGCAGTTCACCTGCTCTTGGCAAAGACAAAGTATTTATACAATGGGATCACCAGGGGAAATCCTTTCTGTATGCTTTGAATAAAAAGACAGGGGAAGATGTCTGGAAAAAAGAACGTGAAGAAATCACCTCATGGGCATCACCATTGGTTGTTGAAATTAACGGAAAAACACAAGTAATAACAAGTGCAACCAACAAGGTAAGAAGTTACGATTCCGATTCGGGAGAAATCGTATGGGAATTTTCAGGAATGACGCGAAACGTTATTCCATGTCCGGTCTACGCTGATGGGATTGTTTATCTAATGAGTGGATTCAGGGGAACTGCACTCAAAGCTGTTGATCTGGTAAAGGCAAAAGGCGACCTAACTGGTAGTGCTGCTATCCTGTGGGAATACAATCAGGATACTCCCTACACTCCAAGTCCCTTGCTGATGGATGGAAAATTATATTTTCTGAAAAATAACAATGGAATTTTAACATGTCTCAACGCAAAGGATGGGAAAGTGATCTACAGTAATCAGAAAATAAATGGCATAACCAATATTTTTTCATCTCCAACTGGAAATAAGGATAAAATCTACATTGCCGCTGCAGGAGTGGTAGATGTAGTGAAAGCAGGTAGTAATTTTGAATTGATTTCCCAAAACATGCTGGATGATACTTTTGAAGCATCTCCCATTATTACAGGCAATGATGTCATACTAAGGGGATATAAATACTTGTACTCTTTTTCGGAGAAATAATCTTGTTTCAAATTAATTATTGCATCTGAAACTATTGTTTAAAACACCTATCCATTCAATCGGGTAGGTGTTAAACAATAGTTTTAAGTTTATTTAGCGTTTTTTTAGGGGATAAGTCAAAAATTAAGGTAGTCCTTACAAAAAGTCCAAACAATTATCTGAAAGATCGTTCAATAGAATTAACCAAAAACCATTAAAAAGAATACGGTTTAGTCCGGCGATAATTTAACGCGATTTAACCGGAATAATTTTTTATAAATCTTTGAATTACTAACGGAAATATTTTAACTTTAGAGACTAATTGTTATTGTGGTTTGCATTAAAATTCGTTTTTCATTTTTATATAAATAATCAAAATGGAGGTGAGCCATGGCAAAAAAAATTTTCAGATTCAGCATTACCCTTGACGAAAATGAGTTTGTCCAGGTTGAGGATCATGTTTTTACAACGCATGATATTCTGAAGCGCGAAGAGCACAATGTTGCAACCGTTGGTCCCAAATGTTTGGAAACGTTAAAGTCATTTAAGGGAGCTTTAACATTGAAAGCTGTGCAGGAATGGTTACTATTAACGCATGCTTTAGATCAGAGCTGCAGTTACCGCAGTAAATGGGATGATCACAAAATCCTGGAAGAAATTATAGCCGGGCGTGAACATACTATTTCGTGGTATATGGACAATTGTCACAGCCCTAAATGAGAGCAGCAAGCCGTCGGATTATTCCAACGGCTTTCTACTTTGACGGTAACTTCGACGACAAGATGATTTAATCAAAATACGACGACTTCAAAACCTATAACACTAATTTCAGAAAGGCTTCATTGCGCATTTGATTAATGATTCATCAGATTAATTCAGGTCGTAGATGAAATCGATGGTTTCTCCACTGGGTATTGCAATATTGGCAGTATCCAACGGTGAGTGAAGCTCTCATCGAAGAAAGTTTAACTCCCAAATTTCCATCATTTTCAAGCGATGTTTAACATTGTATCGTCTATATTATATGCATATTTAGCTGTATAACCACATATTCTTTAAATCAATTATATTGGTATTAATGAAGTTAAATTCTTTGTTATATGAGTTTACTAAAAGATCTTCCCGAACTTGTAAGTGCCAACATCATTACTAACGACACAGCACAGCAAATTACCGAATTTTACAAAAGAAAACATGAAACCTCTCCGAACCGTCAATTACTGATTTTCGGTATACTCGGAACCATTCTCGTAGGAACCGGGGTGATGTTTATCGTAGCCAACCAATGGGATCAATTCCCACAATTTACCAAAACGACCTGTGCTTTTCTTTTGTTGATCATTCCGCAACTCTTCTGTGCTTATGTAATGTTGAAGAAAATAGGGAAAGCAGTGTGGAGAGAAGTCGCGGCCCTTTTGCTATTCTTTGTCGTAGGTGCAAATTTATCCCTCGTCAGCCAGATTTACCACATCAACGGCGATGCAAGTACTTTCCTGATGGCATGGATGACGCTTACCGTACCTTTAATTTATTTACTCGACGCTTCGGTACTTTCATTGGCTTACCTATTTATGAGCATGATTTACGGCTTAACGGCCATGAATAATGGCGCTTTCCCGAATGAAGAATACCTTTTCTGGATCTTTTTTATGCTTCCCCTGCCCCACTATTTACAACTATTTCGAAAAGCTCCGGCAAGTATTTTGCTTATCCTGCACCACTGGATGGTTCCATATATCCTAACACAGACACTAATTATTCTTACCCATCGTGCGCATATGCTCATGTACCCTGCTTACATTTTCATGTTCGCAATATTTTATTTCATCGGCAAGCGCCCGATTTTCAAAAACCGCCCTCTTATTCAAAACGGATATCTTATTTTTGGTTTTGCGGGGACCATTATTTCTCTTCTTGTTATGTCATTTAAAGCCAATTGGAAGGACCTGGCAAAGGATGTCTATCAAATTTCAAATATAATGACTACCCCCGAGTTTGCAGGTTGTTTTATTTTGTTTGTTTTGGCTACCATTTTACTTTACAATCAAAACCACGGTAAAAATTGGGCGAAATGGAAGCTCATTGATGTTACATATATATTGTTTCTTATTCTTTTTATCCTTGGGGCACAGGTAACCACATTATCAGTCATCCTTATAAATCTTCTTGTCATTATTTTTGGTCTGATGTTACTTAAAGAAGGAGCTAAACATACTCATCTTGGAATAATCAACCTTGGGATGTTGATTTTTGCATTACTGGCGATATGCCGCTCATTTGATTCTGATTTAACCTTTGTCGTAAAAGGCATCTTGTTTGTCCTGGTCGGCATCGGCTTTTTTGCAACGAATTGGTTGATGATCAAAAAAAGAAACGAAAATGAAGCATAAAACATTGTTATTGATCGCATTTATCGTTGTCGCCCTGGCACAACTCTTTGTTCCTTACCAGATGATCAGCAAACAGGCCGGTTATGCTGCAACGGGCTCTGAATTCAAATTCAAAACAGAAAACAGGGTAAATCCGAATTTTAATGGAATCGGATCAGATCTTAGTGGTAAATTTATATGGCTAAAATTCAAGGAGGACCATATTAAAATAGCGGATAAAAATGAATGGGAGAATACCCGGAATGCTTATGTTGAATTTACCACGGATAGTGCAGGTTTTGCAAAGATTCTTTCGGTTGCATTTATTAAGCCTAATAGCAACAACTGGGTTCGGGCAAGAGTAAATGTTGACTGGAAAGATTCTACCAGATTAGATATATCATATCCGTTTAATCAGTACTATATCCAGGACACTCAAAACAAAAAAGTTGAATCGGTAATTAAAAACGGGCTCTGCGATACGTTAAAAGTCAACTTTCTGACGATTAAAATAAAGGAAAATCAATTTGTAAGCGTAGATCTGATGATTGATGGTGTTCCGTTTAAAGAAATGATACGAGAAGTAGGCAAATCCAATTAAACCATCTTTACTATCAGAAACAAATGTGCAACAATAACTTAAGTAATGCGAATCAAAAAATGTAGCATTGTTTACTAACTTAATGATATAATGCTTTAACCGGATTTTCTCCATGTCTTCCCTATACCAGGTTCGTATCATGCTTTATTGAGTATGTCGCATGTATGTATTGGAGATTGTGTTTAGAAGCTCCTAATTCGGCTTTCGCAATTGTGACCCTATTTAATTTTGAGTACTTACTATTGGAGATTAAAAATAAAAATCGCCCTCATAGAGTAGCGATTTTCATTTCGTCTTTGAAGAAAATCTTGTAGATAAACTTCATTTATTTAGCTTCAAATACCTCTATTTTAATGAACTAAAGCATTATCTGACCACCATTAACAGGAAGATAATTACCTGTTATATATCTGGATTCATCAGATGCATAAAACAACACAGCCCCCGCAATATCTTCGGGCATGCCAACTCTCCTTAATGGAATGAAACCTGAAGCTGCATCTATTTGGTCTTGAGGCATAAAACTTGTTGCATCGGTGAGCGTTAGCCCGGGAGCTATAACATTTACCCTTATTCCCATAGGCCCAAATTCAAAAGCTAATGCTTTTGCAAATCCATCCAATGCCGATTTCGCAGTAGTATGGGTTGAAAAGCCAAAACCAGGCTTTCTGGACAAACTACTGGAAATGATAATTATGGAACCTTTTTTGCGTTCCATCATTGAAGGAAGAACTGCTTTAATTGTCCAGAAACTCCCTTTCACTTCTCTAAGTATTTTGTTTTCAAAATCTTCCCAGCCTTGTTCCATAAATGAAGCCATTTTAAAATTAGCCCCCGCATTTAATACCAAAACATCTATTTTGCCAAGCTGTTTTTCAACTTCGTTAACCATCAGTTCCGATTCAGCTTTATCAAAGATATTGGCCTTTACAGAAATAGCAGAACCATTCGCATTTACAATGGTATCAACGACACCTTTAGCTTTTTCTTCGCTATTATTATAATTTACTGCAACTATTGCACCATGTTGAGCAAGTTTTATTGCCGTTGCTGCACCTATTCCTCTGCTTGCACCGGTTACGAGTGCAATTTTCCCATTTAAGATCATGGTTTTCCTCCCTTTTAAGATTGTATATTTACATTTTTAAGCTTTTCTGAAATTAAAATTCCTCCCGGACCCATATTTTCATAATGATTTTCCTTTATAAAAACGACAAAAGCCTCTTTTGGAATATTGGTGATCTCACTTGCTAATTGGGTGAACTCTTTTACGATTTGTTCTTTCTTATCTGGCGAAAGAAAAGGACCATCAAATGTAATTACCGGCATTGGTTTAGTTTTTATTAATGATTAATATAATGATATTTCAATTGAAGTTTGCCATGTGCTCAGTTATCCTGTAATTCTTCAAAAGCCTTAATCCTTGCTCCATTTAAGAAAATGGTCTTTTATTTTCTACAAACATGATTACTTACATCTTTTAGAGTTAAATGACGCATTTTATCTCCTGTTTGAAATATTGGACACTAATATACATTAAAATATGGAACAAACTATTTTAACGACAAAAATGTATTCTTTTTATCTTTCATCATGCGTCTAATCAGTGGTTATAATGATTGTGATCAGGCAGGCGCAAACAATAAATCAAACATTTATCTCAAATAGAATAAGGTATTTTTAAATCCTCAAGGTTTTGGGAATTAAATTTATATTGTTTGATAAACCTTTAGGAGGGCAAATTATATTCGAATGTTTTTATTGTTCTGATTTATTATTGAAAACATAAAAGATAATTTTGAATTGATAAACGGTAAGACAATAATTTTATAATTTCACAATATAAAAAGTGCTGTTTAAATATTCACACAGGCAACTCTATTTTTGGCAAATAATTATTTGATATTCAAATAATTCTAATATGAAAGGAGATTTGTAAAATGAAAGTAAATTCACCGTTTGTAATAACAATCAGTCGCCAGTTGGGGAGCGGCGGTGCATATATCGGAAAGCAGTTGGCAAAAAACCTGGATATCTTTTATGCAGACCGTGAAATCATCAGCCAGGTCGCCAGACAGTATTCATTATTAGAGGAGGATTTAGAATCACACGAGGAAAAAAAAGCTTCATTTTGGCAATCGATAATACAGACATATGGATTTGGGCTACCCGATGGATATGTCCCCCCCCAAATTACTTTTCCAACAGATCGCGAGTTATTTCAAGCTGAGTCAGATATTATCGAGCATATAGCTAAAGAACGTTCATCGGTTATTATTGGTCGATGCGGTTCTCATATACTTCGGAAACATCCGAATCATTTCGACATATTTTTACATGGCGATCTGCCTTTTAGAAGAGAACGAATTCAGAAGTTGCTTAAAGTATCGGAACAAATTGCCGAACGAATGATTATCCAAAGCGATAAAGAAAGATCGCAATATTATCAGGCTTTTACAGACAGAGAATGGCTTGATGCAAGACAATACGATATTTCTATAAATACAAGTAAAATAGGTCTTGATAAAAGTATTGATTTAATAATGAAGTATCTGGAAGGAAATCAATTGTGATATCAATTACTCCTTCATTTAAAAACCAAGGGATTGCATGATCATGTTATGACATATCCACATAAAATCAAATACTTAACAGCATTGTATGTGGATAATTTTTTACATATGCAGGATTGAATTATAAAAAACAATTATCATTAGTTCTAAATTTATGCTGAAATCTTATAACGCAGTTGATTTGAAGAATTCTTGCATTGTACTCGAAGGTGGTGGTCTTCGCGGAGCGTTTACAGGCGGAGTACTTGAATATTTTCTTGAAAAGAAATTAAATTTTGACCGGGTGATTGGGGTATCAGCGGGAGCGTGTACAGGTGCATCCTATCAGTCGAAACAAAAGGGAAGAAACCGGAAAGTAAATGTGGAATACCCTTCTGATAATCGCTATATGGGATTGCATCATCTTATTACAACGGGATCGTATTTCAATATGAAGTTTATCTTTGAAGAAATTCCAAACAAGCTTGCTCCTTTTGATGAAAATACATTTTTTAATAATCCTGCAGAATTTGATATTATAACTACATCATTGAGTACAGGTGAACGTGTTATTCTTACAAAAAAAGATATTTCAAATATCGGCATTAGCAAAGCTCTGGTGGCATCTTCAAGCATTCCACTTCTTTCACAACCAGTTGATATAGGCGGTAAATTGTTTTTTGACGGTGGTGTTTCGGATTCCATTCCTGCAAAATATGCATTAACAAAACATAACAATGCCGTAGTTGTTTTAACTCGTCCAAGGGGCTACCGAAAAGGAAAGATGAGTGGGAAACTTCTATTAAAACTTATTTTCAGAAAACATCCTGAATTTTTGGAGACATTGCTTAAAAGAAATGAACAATACAATGATACACTTGATTTCTGTGAGCAAATGGAGCGGAAAGGAAAATTATTTATTATAGCACCTTCTCCTGAATTTTCTATCGGACGTGTTGAAAAGAGCTATGAAAAACGTTTGGCTTTATACAATCATGGTTATAAGCTGATCGGTAACGAATTTGAAAATCTTCAGCTGTTTTTAAATAATAATAGGATGACCAGATAATTCCAAAGAATAATTTAATAATCTGCAGAAAACAGGATTCCTAAAAAGACTAAAAACGACAAACAATATCAATCTTTAATATCATTATCGAACCCACTTAAAATATTTTTCTCACCCTACAATTGCCTTCACTTTCTAATCACGAAAACAGTATTGGTTTATTAAAATAATGCTTATCCGCAAAGAGTCCTATTGTAAATTTTAGATTTGAAATCAGGAGAGTAAGAAACGGCAGCAATAATTAGAAACCCCTAACTGGGAAATATTATCCTTAAAATATCTATTCCGGAAGGATTTTTCCATTTCGCCGGAATAAGATAAAGTTAGATTGTTCAAATTCATCTTTCGGGAGACTTCAGATTCTGAATTCATTTTTCTTATAACAGTAAGATTTTTACTTACCAAAGATAAATATTTAAAATAATAATTAAGAGTTTTACTGATATTGAAAGAAAATAATTATAACATGTTATCACCCTATATTCTTCTTAGTTTAAGTAATCTTTGTGTAAGGTTACTATATGTTTTCTGTATCATTTATTACAGTAACATTACACAAAGATTACAGAAAGATTACACAAACACTGACGGAAGCATTGTGAAATTATAATTTAAGTGAGGAGAAAATCCCGAATAAGGCTATACGAGATGTAAATTTCGTGATATTTTAATGCAATTTATTGTTGGATTTTGAGTTTAGAAATGCGACAGATATCTATTCGCATTGCTTTTTTGACCATAATGCAGAATTTCTGGATTAAGCTAACCTCAACATTTTATCTATGTTGAGGTTAGCTCTTAAGTAAAAACTAAATTCCGAAAGGCAAAAACTGCAGGTCCTCTTTATTTGGAAATCTTCATTTCGTTGAGTAAATAACCTGCTCCGCCGAATTTATCCATGATAAAGAGGGTGTATCGAATGTCAACATTGATACAACGCTGGAGCGACGGTTCAAAGATGATGTCACTGCTCATCGATTCCCAATTGCCATCGAAGGCAGTACCAATGAGCTCTCCTTTGCCATTCATTACAGGACTGCCGGAATTACCTCCTGTTATATCATTGTTGGTAAGGAAAGCGACAGGCATCCGGCCATCCTTTAAAGCATATTGTCCGAAATCTTTGTGGTTATATAAGTCTTTAAGCTTGGCAGGAACCACAAATTCCCAATTCTTTGGATCTTCTTTTTGCATGACTCCATCAAGTGTAGTCACATAATCGTAGATCACACCATCTTTGGGAGAATAGCTCAATACCTTACCGTAAGTCATCCGCATAGTGGAGTTCGCATCAGGATAGATGGCTTGTCCGGCTTTCATATCAAGCATCCCGGCTATGTACTGTTTTTGTCCTTTTGCATACAAGGCACGAAACTGTTCAAGTTCCTTGTTATATTTCATCATGGCATCGGAGATACTTTTTGCGGTCACCAACGCAGGATCATTCTCGATTGCCTTTTTATCACCTGCAAGGGCAACGTTGAGTTTTTCTTCAGATACAAATACCGACTGACTGAACATTGCCTCAACATAGGCATCTATGCTTCCCTGATAGTTAGCATCAATAGTTTTATAGAATTCAGGCAGATCGGTCGCAGATACTTTTTCTTTAAAAAGTGCAATCAAAGCTTTTGCAACTTTTTTGTCGGTAGCTGCATTATAATCCTTGTAAAAATCTGCAGGAGTAATTGAATTGGTTGGCCTGCTCCCTCTTGCGTCTTTCGAATCCGCTTCAGGTTTTGGACTAAAACGAAGTGCCGCAGAAGTTAGTTCAATAGGATTAAGTGCTTCGGCGTAATATTTCACAAGAACCTGTAGTTTAGCTCTACCTTCAATAGCCGATTTTACATTATCCACTGCTTTGCCATATTTCTCAACTCTTGAAGGATTAGCTGCTACCCAATCGGAGAAGGTCTTCTCTTCAGCAGCTCTTCTATCGTAAACTTTTAGCTTTTCGAAGGTCTCGTTCATGCCAAGTGCTTTTTTCCAGAAATTGGACGATCCTGCATATTTACTTGAATATTGTAACCTGACTTTTGGATCAGCTAACATATCAGCCATTAATACATTCTGACGAACTCCGCGTACAAGAATTGTAACTGCATTTGTAATTTCGCTGGTCTCCTTCACTTCATATGAGGTCATAAAACGGTTGGTTCTTCCCGGATAACCAATGATCATTGCCGGATCGTTCTGATTTACCCCCTTAAGAGAAATTGTCAGAAATTTTTTGGGTTGATAAGGAACATTGTCCTTCGAAAATTCTGCTGGATTATTATCTTTATCTGCATAAATACGAAACATACTGAAATCTCCGGTATGACGTGGCCACATCCAGTTGTCGGTATCTGCTCCAAATTTGCCAATAGAGGAAGGTGGTGCTCCTACAAAACGGATATCATTGTAGGTTTTGGTGATTACCAAATAATATTGGTTATCGCCAAAGAAAGAGACAACCCTGCCCTGAAGGTATTTGTTCGCACCAACAGCTTTTGTTGTCAGCTGATTGGATATTGTTCTTAAAGCCTCCTCTTTTGCTTTTTGATCAGTTAAGCTAGCCGTAGCATCAGTTACTGCTTGGGTTACATCTTCAAATCGGTCAAGAAATGTTACAGTCAATCCCTTGGAAGGAAGTTCTTCATTTCGATTCATTGCCCAATAGCCATTTTGCAGATAGTCGTGGTCGACAGTGCTCAGTTTTTGAATTGAACCATAACCGCAATGGTGGTTGGTCAGTACGAGACCATCTTTGGAGATTATTTCAGCTGTGCAGCCACCACCAAAATGTAGAACTGCATCCTTTAAACTCGAGTGATTAATGTCGTAAATATCTTTAGCGGAAATTTTAAATCCCATATCTGACATTTTCTTGATGTTCAGCTTTTGAATAAGGGAAAGCATCCACATACCTTCGTCAGCACGCAACGTGCCGACAGATAAAATGAGGACTGAAATAAAGATGATTCCAACTCTTTTAATGTTTTTCATGTATTAAAATGACTTTAGTATGTTAACCGATTATATAACTGACAATAATAACAATAAAGCGCAGAGAAAAAAATGAGATATATTCCTTTTTGCAAAACTTTAATAATGATGAAATATCACAACTTATTTCATCAATTTTGTCAATAATAATGATTTAAATCGGTTACAAAACCTTTATGATATATCATTGGCTGCAATAATGCTTGTTTTATGGCGATGGGTATGATTTGTATTGAGCCTATTGACAAGGTAGTATACCAAATGATGCAAATTATTAAAGATGTTTGAGTAAATTTGTAAGATTTCAGTTGAATTGTCAAAACCTGAAATTTGAAGTATTTAAAACTTATGGATCACGATAAACTCATTGGGTTATATGCACAAAGTTTCCGGGAGAATTGGTCAAATCCCGCCTTTACTGATTATGATGGAGCAACAACTACTTATGGAGGAGCAGCGCAAAAGATTCGTCAGATTCATTGTTATTTCCGGGAAGTTGGGATCCGTAAAGGTGATAAGATTGCCATACTTGGACGTAACTCATCCAATTGGGCGATTACATTTCTGGCTATTTCAGGTTATGGCGGTGTAACTGTTCCAATTTTACCTGATTTTAATCCAGATAACGTTCTGCATATCCTCAATCATTCCGAATCGGTGTTCCTTTTTGCCTCCGATACGCTTTTTGACAAACTGGACAAAGATAAAATACCGGAAATAAAGGGTGTAGCAAGCCTGAACAACTTCTCTGCACTTTCATTTAAATCACCTGAAGAAAAAGAACTTTGGAAAAATTGCTTTACGACTGAATATGCCGGGCTGGCTGAACCCGGGAACTATGTGCTATCTGAATTTGATGCTGAAGAACTGTGCATTATTTCGTATACAAGCGGAACATCGGGATTTACCAAAGGAGTCATGATACCGGCCCGTAGCTTGCTATCGAACCTTATCTATGCCCAGGAACATATGCCCTTAAAAGCCGGCGATCAAATTGTTTCTTTCTTGCCTATGGCGCATGTTTTCGGCTTATTGTTCGAATTTCTGTTTCCCGTTTCAGTTGGCTGCCACATTACTTTCCTCTCGAAGGCACCAACGCCTCAGCTCATTATCAAAGCATTCCAGGAGATAAAACCACGACTGATTCTATCTGTTCCGCTGGTTATCGAAAAAATATATAAAAAACGGATTCTTCCGGCTTTAGAAAAACCTGTAGTGAAGTTTTTACTAAAAATTCCTGGTATCCAGTTGCTACTTTATAAAAAAGTACGGGCCAGCCTTATTGATGTATTTGGCGGTAATTTTCATGAAATTGTGATTGGTGGAGCTCCCCTGAATCACGAGGTAGAATCGTTTTTCAGAAAAATCAAATTTCCTTTTACGATCGGCTATGGAATGACCGAATGTGGGCCGCTGATTTCGTACGAACCATGGAATAGTTTCAGAAAATCTTCTGCCGGCAGACTGGTAGACCGGATAGAAATCCGCATCGATTCGAATGATCCCTATAACGAAGTGGGTGAGATCCTCGTGAAAGGGGCTAACGTGATGTTGGGATATTATAAAAATGAAGAAGCGACAGCTGATGCCATCGACAGCGAAGGATGGCTGCATACAGGCGATCTTGGAATTATTGATGCCAAAGATTTTGTTTACATCCGCGGACGGTGCAAGAACATGCTGCTTGGGCCATCGGGGCAGAACATTTATCCCGAAGAGATGGAAGCAAAACTTTGTAACTATCCGTATGTACTTGAATGTGTGATTACCGAACGTGAAGGCAAGATGGTTGCTTTTGTATTTCCCGATCCGGAAAGGATTGAGAAAGATAAGCCGGATGAAAAACAGCTCAGGGAAATCATGGCTGAAAATTGCAAACATGTGAACAGGGAACTTCCCAGATTTGCGCAACTCAGTTCAATTATACTCGTCGATAAGGAATTTGATAAAACGCCGAAACGTAATATTAAGCGATATTTATACACCTAAAAATGGCAGTTGATTAATCGGGTGACCGGGAATCAGGCACTTAATCAGTGTTTTCTAAAAAGTCGTTTTCTAACTTTTGCTAATAGTTGCTATTTTCACCCATGGAGGTTCCATGTTCAGTCATAATGGTAACGGCATTTGGCAATAAGCACCTCGT
>Ga0073936_10004618_pt1 | contig 18993 bp, 7 predicted proteins | sample AliMusrvi5mmetaG_FD_87041 | JGI IMG/M metagenome (GOLD analysis project Ga0073936, IMG submission 87041) | Freshwater lake bacterial and archeal communities from Alinen Mustajarvi, Finland, to study Microbial Dark Matter (Phase II) - Alinen... | ecosystem: Environmental > Aquatic > Freshwater >... | reverse complement strand
GGCCGATGTGTTCGTCGTCCTTGGCAACCAGACGGCCGGTTTTCTTGTCGAGCACAACCAGGCTGGGCGCATCCGGCCTGCGGATGACCTTGTGCGTGTTGTCCACACCGTTGTTAGAATTGATGTAAAGAAAGTCGCCGTGCAGCAGCGGGCTGCCGAAAGCTGCGTCGTGGGGCCAAATGCCGGCGTCGGTTCGCAGGTCGGTCAGCCACAGAATGTCCGCATCGGTCGGGCCGACCGGGATGAGTTCCGCGCCGTTGGGTGTCTGGTGCCTGGCCTCATCGGTGAACGGGCCGTCGTTGCCGTTGGCCATGCCGTTGACATCGAGACAGACGACTTCGGCACGATTGGTTAGCAGATAGACGCGCTCGCCCTCGACGCAGGCCGGCGAGGCGATGCCGACCCGCGGCCAGTCCAGATACGGGTCGCCGCCGATTTTCGGAACCACCAGTTGCCACAACAGCTTGCCGGATTTCTCATCGAGGCACAGGAAGACGCCGCGGTCGCCCTTGTGACGCGGGTCGCGCGGCGTGTCGTTGTTCGTCCCGACGAAAATCCTGCCCCCCGCGACGACCGGAGTGGAGTAGCTTTGCGAGCCGAGGCTGACCGTCCACTTGATGCCCTTGCCGGTGGCCGCATCCACGGTGTCAGGCAGTTGGGTTTCGCTGCTAACCGGGTTGTGAGTGAAGCGTTCGCCGACCTGCGGTTGGTCCGCCGCGAGTGCCGGCAAGGCTCCAACCAGCCATGCACCTGCGAGGATAAGCCGGACGGAAGTGGGGAAGGTTAGATTCATGGCTGTAGATTTGGGTGGGTGTGTGGGGCGGCAGGATGACTACGCTTAGTATTGGCGATTTCATTCGAGTTTTTCAGCAACCTGCCGATTACCACCAGTCCTTGGTTTGCACGACACGTGGAGGATTTCAATTTTTCGGACAAGGAGAACCACCGATCACACTGACAACCACTGAAAGCACTGAAAATATGTGTAAATCAGTGTCCTCAGTGGGTTTCAGTGTCCTCAGTGGTAATATCAGACAGTCCAACCTTGTGTGGTCCAACCTACGGACTCCTCAGAAGGCGCAGGATCGGCGACAAACGGCAGCATCAAGTGAAAGGGATGCCAGAGGGCGGAAGTAAGAGAACTCAGAGTTGAATCCCGCCCAAAAGAAATCCGCATGAAACTCCACCCGATAAGCCGCCTTGGAGCTTGCCTGATGGCGGCCCTCACAATGTTTCCATCCATCCGGGCCATCGCCGCCGACCTGACAAACCTGCGCTGCGAGTACCGCGTGGATCCGGCCGGAATTGACGCGCAGAAGCCCCGGCTGTCATGGGTCATCGGCGAGCCGAAATCTGAAATCTCAAATTTGAAGTCCGAAATCAGAGGTCCGGGGTTAGCGGTCAGGGGTCGGAAGCAGACCGTCTATCAGATCCTGGTCGCTTCAACCCCGGAGCTTCTGGCCAAAGACCAGGGCGATCTGTGGGACAGCGGGAAGGTGGCATCGGATCAGAGCATCCAGGTGGAATACGCCGGAAAACCGTTAGGGTCGCGGCTGGTTTGCCACTGGAAGGTCCGCGTGTGGTTAGGCGACGGCAAGGCTTCGGAGTGGAGCGCCCCGGCCTGGTGGTCGATGGGCCTGCTCAAGCCGGAGGACTGGCAGGCGAAATGGATCGGGTTGGACAAGGCGGACGTCCCCGGGTCTGGTGATGTGCAATCGCTGCCGGCGCGCTATCTGCGCCGGGAATTCCCCGTTGCCAGGAAGGTTCTGAGGGCCACGACTTATATTTGCGGGCTGGGTTTCTTCGACCTCTATCTGAACGGCCGCAAGGTTTCCGATCATGTGATGGACCCCGCTTTGTCGGACTACCGCAAGGCTGCGTATTACCTCACCTTTGATGTCACACCGTTCCTTCAAGCGGGGACCAACACGTTCGGCGTGGCGCTCGGCAACGGCCGGTTCTTCGCCCCGCGCCTGAAGACGCCCGCGCCGACAGTCACATACGGCTATCCCAAATTGCTGTTGCAGACGGAGATCGCCTACGATGACGGCACTACCTCGCGGGTCCTCAGCGATGAAAACTGGAAGCTGACCACGCAGGGGCCGATCCGTGCCAACAGCGAGTATGACGGAGAGGAATACGACGCGCGGATGGAGATGGACGGTTGGAACCGCAGCGGGTTCGACGAGTCAAAGTGGGAAAGCGTGCAAGTGGTCAAAGCCCCCGGAGGCGCGTTGTGTGCCCAAATGATGGAGCCGATGCGGATGACCCAAACGATCAAGCCGGTGGCCATCACCCAACCCAAGCCGGGGATTTTCATCGTTGATATGGGGCAGAATTCCTACGGCACGCTGCGGATGAAGGCTCGCTGCCCGCGCGGCACTGAGGTGCGGCTAACCAGCGCCTACAGTCTGCTGCCCGATGGCATGCTCAAGACCGCCGACAACCGCGGCGCCAAAGCCACCGATGCATATATCTTCAAGGGCACGGGCGACGAAATCTGGAATCCGCAATTCAAAGGCCAGGGCTATCGGCGTGTGCAGGTGACGGGATTTCCCGGCACGCCGACGGTGGACAATTTCGAGGGCCTGGTGATTCATACCGATGCGCCAGCGGTCGGCGAATTCAAATGCTCCAACGAGTTGGTCAACCGCATTCATCTGGCGATGCGCTGGGGGTTCCGGATGTACTTGCGCAGCGCGCCGCTCGACCCGGATCGCGATGAACGGCAGGCCTGGATGGGCGATCCCGCCAAGGACTCCGAGAGCGAGGCGTTCAATTTCAACGTGGCCGCTTTCTATACCAAGTGGATGGACGACGTTCACCGCTCGCAGCGCCCGGACGGGACCATTCCCGATGTATCGATGAACTGGGATTGGGGCAATGGCGTGGAATGGCCGAGTGTGTTCACGATCATTCCCGACTGGTATCTGGACTTCTATGCGGACCGGCGCGTGGTGGAAAGCCATTACGACGCCATGAAACGCTGGGTGCTCGCATTGGACTCAATTCATCGTGACACCGACGGAACCCTCAAAAGCAAGGCATACGCGGACTGGTGCGACACCTATTCCATGGACGGCGGCGGCGGAGAGACCGGCCACACGCCGCAGCAACTCGTCTCCACCGCCTATCATTACAACAACTGCCGGATCATGGCGCGGGCCGCCAAGCTCTTGGATAAAGTGGAGGATTCGAGACGTTTCACTGAAATGGCCGAAGGCCTCAAGACGGCATTTAACAAGCGGTTCTTCGATGCTGCCAAAGACACCTATCTAGGCGGCACCCAGTGCTCGATGGTGTTGCCCCTGGCCTTCGGCATGGTCCCGCCAGACCACCGCAAGGCCGTGGTGGATAACCTGGTGAACGACATTCTCGTCACCCACAAAGGCCATCTCTCGGTCGGCTTGATCGGCATGCAGTGGCTGATGCAGGTGTTGACCGATGTCGGCCGCCCCGACGTGGCGTGGACCATCGTCACGCAGACCACGCGCCCGAGTTGGGGATACATGATCGGCAAGGGCGCCACCACCATCTGGGAACGCTGGGATACCGACACCCGCGATCCGGGCATGAACAGCGAGGCCCTATTGATCCAGGCCGGCAACCTCGACGCCTGGTTCTATCAGACGCTCGCGGGCATCAACTATGATCCGGCACAACCCGCCTTCAAGCATGTCATCATCAAACCCCGTCCGCTGGGCGATCTCACCTGGGTAAAGGCCCACCATGATTCCTCGTACGGTCGCATCGTCAGCAACTGGCAACGTGAGGGCGGCAAACTGACGATGGACGTCACCATCCCCGCCAACACCACCGCGACGGTCCATGTCCCGGCCGCGGATGCCGCAGCCGTGATGGAATCAGGCAAACCTGCGGCGACAGCCGATGGCGTGAAATTCATCGGCATGCAAGACGGCGCTGCCGTCTATGCCGTGGGTTCGGGGATCCATCAGTTCCAATCCTCCCTTCAGGACACCAACAAATAACAGAGAGATTGCCAATATATGAACCCGACTCTCATCGCGTGCATGTCCATGGTCATGACATTGGCGGTGGTCCGGGGTGCCGAGCCGCCCGAGCAACTCAAGAGCCTGCGCCTCGCCATCGCGGATCTAACCACCACATTCGGCGCCCGCTACCCGCAGGGCCGGGAATTTGCCGGACGCTTGTCAGAGCTGGAGCGGCGCATGACGGCGTCCGGGGCCAACCCCGAACTCACCGATGCCCTGGCGCAACTCCGCAGTGACGCTCTGCTGGCCAATCCGCTATTGGATTTCGAGCGCCTGCTGTTGGTCCTGCGCGATGGCAACAAACTCGGCCTGCCGCAAAACTGGGAGGGCAACTCTAGCCTCCCCCGCGATGGGTTCAACAACCAGCTTGTGACACTCTCGCCTGTTAGGCCAGACGGCGAGCTGCGGCTGTTGTTCCGGCCCGAGGCCGGCCGATTTGTCGGGGATGTCGATTTGGATTTCGACGCGAAGCGGCTGCTGTTTTCGATGCCGGGGGACAACGGATGCTGGCAGGTGTTTGAAATGGCTGCCGACGGCGGCAAGCTCCAAGCGCTGCCGCTGATCCGCGAGCCGGATGTGAGCAACTACGACGCCTGCTACCTGCCCGACGGCAATGTCGTGTTCGGTTCGACCGCGGCGTTCACCGGCGTGCCATGTGTGTTAGGAACCTCGCACGTGGCCAATCTCTTTCGGTTCGATCGCAACACCGGGGCGATCCGGCGTCTCACCTTCGATCAGGACCACAACTGGTGCCCGACGGTTCTCAACGACGGGCGCTTGCTCTATCTGCGCTGGGAATACGCGGATCTGCCGCACGCCTTCGCGCGGATTCTGTTTCACATGAATCCCGACGGCACCGACCAGAAGGAGTACTACGGCAGCGGTTCGTATTGGCCCAACGCGATGTTCTATGCGCGGCCGATTCCCGGTTCCGCGACCAAGTTTGTCGCCGTGGTCGGCGGGCATCACGGTGACGCCCGCAGCGGGGAACTGGTGCTCTTCGACACGGCCCGCGGGCGCTTCGAAGCAGAGGGCGCGGTACAGCGCATCCCCGGCCGCGGCAAGGCCGTCGAGCCCATCATCCGCGATCATCTAACCGACGCCAGCTTCCCGAAGTACCTCCATCCCTGGCCGCTCAGCGACAAGTACTTCCTTGTCTCAGCCAAGCCAACACCCGGCTCGAAGTGGGGGATCTATCTGGCCGACGTGTTCGACAACCTCGTGCTGGTCAAGGAGAGCCCGGATGCAAGCGCGTTGTTAGAGCCGATCCCGTTCCGGCCGCGCGCGCGGCCACCGGTGGTGCCCTCGAAGGTCGCGCCGGAGCGGACCGACGCGCTGGTTTCCATTCTCGACATCTATGCCGGTCCCGGCTTGGCGGGAGTGCCGCGCGGCACGGTCAAACAACTGCGGCTGTTCACCTATCACTTCGCGTACTATGACATGGGCGGACATGTCAATCGCGTCGGCCTCGACGGACCGTGGGATGTGAAACGCATCATGGGCACCGTGCCGGTCGAGGCTGACGGCTCGGCGTTTTTCCGGGTGCCGGCTAACACTCCGATCTCCGTGCAACCGCTCGATGCCAACGGGCAGGCGCTGCAACTCATGCGCAGTTGGATGACCGCCATGCCCGGCGAAACCCTCTCGTGCGTCGGCTGCCATGACCGGCAGAACTCCACCCCATCAGGCACCAAGGGGCTGGCCCTGGTCAAGCCGCCGGCAGAGATCACGCCATGGTATGGGCCGGAGCGGGGCTTTTCATTCGTGCGCGAGGTGCAGCCGGTGCTGGACCGCTTGTGCGTGGGCTGCCACGATGGCAAGCCCGATCCCGCTCGCGCCGCCATGCCCGACTTCCGCGCCGCGCCGCCGATCCATCCCCAGGCCGGCGATCCAACCTATAACAACGGCACGCAATTCACCCCCGCCTATCTCGCGCTGCGCTGCTATGTGCGCGGCCATACGATCGAGAGCGACATGCATCTTCTAACACCCTGCGAGTTCAGCGCCGACACCACTGAACTGATGCAACTGCTGCGCGCCGGCCACCATGGGGTGAAACTTGACGCCGAGGCGTGGGACCGTCTAACAACATGGATCGACCTCAACACCCCGGCGCACGGGACTTGGACCGAGATTGTCGGTGCCGACAAGGTCAATGCGCAGCGCGACCGCCGCCGCGAGATGTTGAAACGCTATGCGCGACGCGACGAGGATCCCGAGGCGATCAGCGCCCCGGCACCATCGATCGCGTTCGTGCCTCCTGTTAGAGTGGCGCCGGCGCCGATGGCCGCCCGCATCGAGGTTGCCGACTGGCCGTTTGATGCCGCGGAAGCCCGTCGGCGGCAGGCCGAGGCCGGCAAATTCACACGCCAGATCGATCTTGGCAACGGGGTGAAGTTGGACCTTGTGCTGATTCCCAAGGGCGAGTTTGTGATGGGCGAATCTAACGGAGAGGTTGGACAAGGGCAGGCCACCATCGCCAAGCCGTTCTGGATCGGGCGCTGCGAGGTATCTAACGAGCAATACGCGTGCTTCGATCCGATGCATGACAGCCGCATCGAGCGCGGCGATTTCCTCCAGTTCGAGGAAATCGAGCGCGGCTATCCCGCCAACAGCCCCAAACAGCCGGTCGTCCGGGTAGCGTGGAACGCCGCCAATGCCTATTGCCGCTGGCTTTCCGAAAAGACCGGCGAGCCATGCATGCTGCCCACTGAGGCGCAGTGGGAATACGCATGCCGGGCGGGCACGGCCACCCGACTCTGGTTCGGCGGCCCCGAAACGGATTTCTCGAAATTCGCAAACCTCGCCGATCACTCGCTGCGGGTGATGCCAACGTTCAGTTGGGGACTGCCCTCCGGTGGCGTGCCGCCGTGGCGCCCGGCCATCGATTCTATCAACGACGGCTTCCGCGTTGCCGCGCCCATCGGAACGTTCGCGCCTAACGCATGGGGCTTGTGCGACATGGCCGGCAACGTGTGGGAGTGGACCAGCGGCGACTTCGCCCCGGAGCGCAAGGCCGTGCGCGGCGGATCGTGGTCGGACCGCCCGTTGCAGGCGACTTCCACCAGCCGCCTGGGCTACCGCCCGTGGCAGCAAGTCTATAATGTTGGGTTCCGGGTCATGATTGACGCCCCTGGGAATACCGCCGCTACGGCCGTCATCCGGCAAAAATAGGCGACACGGAGCCAAATCTAACGACTGCGTGAAGGGTCATGACATTCCAGCCGGGGCAATATGAGGTGATCGGATGCGAAGATTGGCGGCGGGCAAGGATGCCCGCGCCACCGTGGTCCGGGCATCCTGCCCGGAGCCATATTGATTCATTCAGTATCCCTCGGCACGACCATTCTCCGGCAGGGGTGAGATGTCCGCGCATTTTCGACATTGCCTCAATTCATGCCTGCCCGGTTCTCTGCGGCGGACGACAACCCATATAAACGTCTTGACGCAGCGGTTTCTGAAGGCGGGGGGCGCTTGGTTTGAAAGAAAGGAGGTGCTCTGAGACGTTCTTGCGTGGATCCAAGCCAATGAACCAGCGCAGAATCAAAATGGGGGTTTTCGCCGCGCTAACACTAAGCGCGAGCGTCGGCATCGCCGCTCCGCCGCGGGATGCTGTTGCGCTGGATGCGGCGGAGATGCCGGTGAATTATCGGCTTCACATCGAGTTCTCCGCGGCGACGGCAGGCGCGGTGCGGTTGGGCAAGGATCTCGTCGTGCCTCATGAACTCGTTGACGGCAAATGGCAGGGCGCGGTTTGCGAGTTGCCGATGCCCGCCTTTGCCACCGGTATCATGCGCGGGCGCTTCGCTGCTGACGGCGCGCTCTATACCTGCGGCATGTATGCATGGGCCGGCAATGCCACCACTCCCGGCGGCTTCTATCGGGTTCGCAAGAGCGACAAGCCAGCGGACGTTTCACTCGCCATCCACGCAGCGACATGCAGGATGAGCGTGACTTTCCGCGATCCGCTGGACCCTGCCAGTGTCAAGCCCGAGGCCTTCGGATTCAAGGTCTGGCACCTCAAGCGCACCGAAGACTATGGCTCGAACCACTACGATGAGCACCCGCTGGCCATCACCGCGGCGCGCGTGAGCGCCGATGCCCGCAGCGTGACACTGGATATCCCAACACTCAGACCCACCCAGCGTTATGAACTCACCACCCAGCTTCTCGCCCCCGATGACACCGCAATCAAACGCTCGTTGCATGGGACGAACCAGGTGCAGATGTGGCACGACTTCCGGCAGGAGGTGATCGAGATGGAGTTGACTGCCGCCGAGCGTTTCTCTGGCATCAACACGTTGCGGATCCATCTGCACAACATGGTGTATGACGCCGAGAAGGAGATCGTCCGCGTGAATCAGCCCGGGCCGGGCAATGATGCGATTCACGGCTACTATGTGGGTTTCAGCACCCGTACCCTTTATCCTGGGAGGATGCACAACAACTGGCAGCCGCTGGCCACTTTCGATTTGTCGAAGTTGGAGTGTCGCGTCGTGCCAAATGTGTGGAACCTGTTACGGGTGGCGGTGGAGGGCAAGCGCATTTGCGTATGGTTCAACCGCATGCACCCCTCGGCCGACAAAGACGCCGGACTGCGGATCGACTTCACTAATGACAATGAACCCGTGCTGTCGGGCAACATCGGCCTGCGGACTGCGGGGGTCGAAGCCTGTTTCGACAACGTGCTGGTCCTCCCGGCATCCGATCGAGATTAGGCATTCCACGACCCATGCACTCCGACTAACCAAGAGACCAAACATGAAGAGGAACATGTCATTACTCGTCGGCGCCTTGCTCGCCGCCTGCATGCTTCAGGCCACCGGCCAGATTTCGCAGGTTGCAATCAAGCCCGAGGTAATCGATAAACTCGGGCATTGGGGGGTTGATCGGATTGCATTTGTCAAACGTTACACCTACAACGCCAACCACTATTACACCGAATATGTCAACAGCGCCTGGCAGCCGGGCGGCAACCTTTGCATCCTCGATCTCAAGACCGGAATGCCCCAGGAGCTTGTGCCGCAATTGAAAGCCGGTGTCTTCGAGCGCTTCGACGTGTCGTATGACGCCAAGAGGATCGTCTTCGCGTGGAAGGCCGGCGCCAACCTCGGTTACCGCATCTATGAGGTCAACACCGACGGCAGCAGCCTGCGCCAACTCACCTTTCCGCCGCCTGACGAGGACGAGCTTGTCAGGAAATACCGGGTGACCGCCCAGTATCACCACGGCACCGATGACATGCAACCGTGCTACCTGCCGGATGGCGGCATTGCTTTCATCTCCACCCGCTGCCAGTACGGAATTCTGTGTGACCCGCCGGACGACTTCACGACCACTGTGCTCTATCGCATGGATGCGGACGGCAGGAACCTGTGCAAGCTGAGCAATAGTTCGGTTAGCGAGGCGTCGCCGGCCATGTTGCCTGACGGGCGCATCATGTACACCCGGTGGGAATATGTGGACAAGGGAGCCGTCAGCGTCAAGGGGCTTTGGGCCATGAAGCCGGATGGCACTGCCTCGGCGGAAATTTATGGCAACGACATTGCCCTGCCACCCACGTTTATCTATGGCCGCGCGATTGCCGACGCTCCTAACAAGTATGTGATGCTCGGGACGCCGCACAGCTCGCCCAACGCCATCGGCACGGTCATCCGCCTGGACATGGCGAAGAACATCCGCAGCCGCGAGCCGATGACCTACATGACGCCTGATGTGGACGTGACCGAGGAGCGAGGCTACTCATTCAGGAATGCCAATGGCGACTGGCAATTCGATCTTGGGGGCAAGGGACGCTTGTTCAAGGATCCCTATCCGCTTTCTGAGAGGCTTTTCATGGTTGCGCATAAGCCCGCTGGAACGCCATGGTCGGATCCGAAGGGGTATGGACTCTATCTGTTGAGCGAGAGCGGGGAAGTCGAATCCATCTATGCCGACCCGGCGATCTCCTGTTGGCTGCCATACCCGCTCAAGCCCCGTCCCATCCCGCCAACCCTTGCCTCCTCGCGCGACGCCGAGCTGGCCGCGACAAAGCAAGCCGCCTGCGTGGTCACCGACGTCTATGCAGGCTTGGAGAATGTGCCGCGTGGCACGATCAAATACATCCGCATTCTTGAACAGGTTCCCCGGCCTTGGGCCGTCCGCCGCCACTGGGGTGGCGACGAGTTTGACCAGCAGTACTCCTGCATCAGCAGATGGACTCATCTCGGGCTCAAGGTCCAGCATGGGGTGGTTCCGGTGGAAGACGACGGCTCGGCCAACTTCGTGGTGCCCGCAGCCGCAAATGTGTTTTTCCAGGTGTTGGATGCAAACTACATGGCGATTCAGACGGAACGCACCTTCGTGAATTACATGCCCGGCGAAGTCAGAAGCTGTGTGGGGTGTCATGAAACACCCTCCGGCGGGACCCGTTATGACGACTCCGCGCGGGTGAAAAAGGCGCTCAAGCGTCAGCCGTCCGTCCCGGGTCCACAGCCGGGCGAGAAGGACGGACATCGCTCGTTGGATTACGCGCACGACGTCCAGCCCGTCTTTGACAAGTACTGCCAGAAGTGCCACAGCGGCGCGGAGCCCAAGGGCAATCTCAACCTGAGTGGCGTAGCGACGGAGTTGTTCAATACGTCATACGACAACCTGCTTCCCTCTGATTTCGAGCGTCGCAATCGCTTGCTCGGATTGATCGTTGCGGAGAATGTTCCCAAGACGGGCAACGTCGCCTATCTGCCAGCCAAATCGCTCGGCTCACACACCAGCGTGCTGGTGGCCATGCTCAGCAAGGGCAAGGTCACGCTCGCCGATCCCAAAAAGGCGGAACGCGCCGCCAAACTCGCCGACGTCCACAAGGACATCAAGCTGGAACCTGAGGAACTGCTGAAGATAACCAACTGGATCGACACCAATTGCCAGTACTACGGTTCCTACTGGGGCCGCAAGAACCTGAAATACAAGGACCATCCGCAGTTCCGCCCCTATCCGACGTTTGAGATGGCCACCTCCATGACCTCGCCAGTGCCTGAGGAGCAGAGATAGGCCGAATGAAACACTCCTACCAGTATGGTTTTCAGCCACCCGGATTGTTAGGTCCGGTGGTGCTCCGCACGGGCATCGACGCTCACAGAGCGCCGCCACACTTCCGCTAGTTCATCTTTCATGATTTTATCGCATCATCATTTTACCATGCTCCTTCACCCGCGGCAGTTTTCGGTGAAAGAGCATAGCCGTCTGAGAAGTAACGGAATTCAGCGCAAATCCAACCACTGGGAAGACACATGAAATCTCACCCCTCCATCCGCCAATTCGCGGCCCGCCTGCTTCTTACCGTGGCAATGCTGCCCTGCATTGCGAGCATCTCAGCCATGGACCTCAGGAACCTGCGCTGCGAATACCGCGCCGATCCACTCGGCATCGATGCGGAAAAGCCGCGGCTGTCGTGGCTCACTGGCAATCCCGAATCTAGAATCTCAATTTTCGAATCTCAAATCCCAAGAGGGCAGCGACAGACCGCCTATCAGATTTTGGTGGCCTCGACGCCGGAGTTGCTCGCCAAAGACCAGGGTGACCTGTGGGACAGTGGCAAGGTGGTGTCGGATCAAAGTATCCAGGTGGAATACGCGGGCAAGCCGTTGGAATCGCGGATGACTTGCCGTTGGAAAGCTCGGGTGTGGGACAAGGACGGCAAAGCGTCGGCCTGGAGTATGCCGGCTTTGTGGTCGATGGGCTTGCTGAAGCCTGAGGATTGGCAGGCGAAGTGGGTCAAGGCGGGCGGTGAGACGTCGCCGTGGCTGCGCAAGGAGTTCAATCTTGCGACCGTACCGGAGAGGGCCACGGCCTTTGTGAATGTGAAAGGCTATTACGAATTGTATGTGAATGGGCAGAAAGTGAGCGACGACGTGCTTGCGCCGGCTGTGTCGGTTTACAAGAAGCGTTCACTCTACAACACCTATGACATCAGCAAGTATCTACGACCCGGCCAAAACTGCGTGGGCGTGTGGCTGGGGCTGGGCTTGGTCTTCCGCGGGGATATCGCGCCGCTGGCCAGGGTTCAACTTGATATGTCGGTCGGCGCAAAGCGCGAGGTTGTCGGCACCGATGCCACGTGGACATGGACACCCAGCACGCACACCGAGGTCCGCTGGAGTTGGTGCGGCAACGGTGGTGAACACATCGACATGCGTCGCGACATCCCGGCCTGGAGCGCGCCGGGATGCACGGGCGGCAAGTGGTCAGCCGTCGAGGAGGTTGCCAATCCCAGTGCTGTGGCTTCGGCTCAGTCTTGCCCGCCGAATCGCATCATCAAGTCCCTCCCGGTTGTGTCCTGCACCGGCCTGCGGAAGAACGTGTGGGAACTGGACTTCGGCACCAATCTAACCGGCTGGATGAAGCTGCGTCTGCCGAGGTTGGAAACCGGCCAGCAGGTGACGATTCGCTTCGCCGACAAACGGTTGGCGTCCGCGAAGGAGGAAGTCACTCCGGTTCGCAAGTATGAGTTGGCTCCGGGCACATGGAAAATCGACACCCCCGGCGGGCCGATTGCCTACACGGTCTATAATCAGCAAGTGGTGTTCACCTCGGCAGGCAAGGCTGGCGAAGTTTTCTGCAACAAGTTCAACTACGAGGGTTTCCGCTACGTGATCGTCGAGGGCCTGTCCGCCAAGCCGGCTGCCGGCGACGCCGAAGCGCTCATGATTGATTCCAATATTGAACCGGCCGGCAGCTTCGAGTGTTCCAATCATCTGCTCAATCGCATTATGCAGCTTAACTCATGGACGGTCCGCTGTTTGACCCTCGGTGGGTACGCGGTCGATTGTCCGCATCGCGAGCGGATGGGTTACGGCGACAGCCAGGTGTCGATCGACATGCAGATGATGAGCCGGGACGCGGCGGCGTTTTATACGAAGTGGGCAGTGGACTGGCTGGACGACCAGGACGCTGAAACAGGGAAGTCGGCGCAATATGTGCCCAAGAACATTGACGACCCGAGCTGCTGGTTCTCGTGGGGCGGCACGCTCAATGTGTTGCCCTGGAAATCCTACCTTTACTATGGTGACCGCAGGCTGCTGGAACATTCATACGAGCAGATCGTGCGCTATCCTGCGGTGTATATTGAAAGTTTCTACAAGGATGGCGGCATCCATCGAACGGGCGGCGATCCAGGGTGTGACTGGGTGACGCCGGCTCACGGCATGAGTGCTCCACCGGGAACGGAACTGTTTACCAACTGCTATCGCATATACCTGTATGATCTGCTTGCGAAGTCGGCGGAAGCCCTGGGGCGAACCGCCGACGCGCGTCGTCATCGGGCGAAGATTGCAGAACTGAAGCCGCTCATCCACGCTGCTTACTACAACCCCGGCGAGAAATCTTATGTCGGTGACGAGCAGTTGAATCAGTCGATGCCGCTGATGTTAGGCATCGTCCCCGAGGACTTGCGTGGGACGATACAGAAGAAGCTCGAGGACATCACTCTGGTGAAAAACAAGGGCCACCTCGACACCGGCATGCTGGGCACCTACTTTCTGTTTCAGTATCTCCAGCAGTCCGGCCGCAACGACCTGGCATTCACCATGGCCACGCAGAAGGATTTTCCGGGCTGGGGTTACATGCTCGCGCAGGGCGCGACGACGATGTGGGAGCAGTGGGACGGCTATTGGTCCCAGATCCACTCCTGCTACACGTGTCCCGGCGGTTGGATGTACCAAGGTCTGGCTGGTATCCTGCCGGATGAAACCGGCCCCGGTTTCAAGAAGATCATCATCAAGCCCGCAGTCGTTGGCGATCTGACATGGGTCAAGTGCAACTATGACTCGATCCACGGCCGCATCGTCAGCAATTGGCAGCGCGATGGCGAGAAACTGACCATGGAGGTCGCCATCCCCGCCAACACCACCGCCACCGTGTATGTCCCGGCCAAGGAAGAAGCGGGGGTCACCGAGTCCGGCAAGCCGGCCAGCAAAGCGGATGGCGTAAGGTTCCTGCGCATGGAAAACGGCGCCGCCGTCTATGCCGTGGGTTCCGGTGTCTATCAATTGCAATCCACTCTGCCCCCGCGCATGGAGCATTAAGTCACAGAAGGAAAACACATGAAAAACAAACGGGTCATATTGTGCGCCTGTCTTGCGGGGTGGTGCCCGACAGCGGTCCAAGCGGCGGAACCACGTGTCGAGGCGAACCGTATGGTCGAGTTTGCCTTCACCTCGGAGAAGGTTTACAAGGATCCGTTCAACGAGGTCGAGTTGGCGGCCGTCTTCAGCACTCCGGATGGCCGGGCTCTCCGTGTGCCGGCTTTCTGGGCCGGCGACCAGGTGTGGAAGGTCCGCTACGCTTCGGCCGCCGCCGGTTTGCATACCTTCCGCACCGCGTGCAACGACACGACCAATGGCAAACTGCACGGCGCGACGGGCCGGGTGGAGGTGGTTCCCTACGATGGCGACAACCGGCTCTACCTCCACGGGCCGATTCGCGTGGCGGCCGACCACCGGCATTTCGCGCACGCCGACGGCACGCCGTTTTTCTGGCTGGGCGACACCTGGTGGATGGGACTATGCCAGCGACTCCATTGGCCAGCGGAGTTTCAACAATTGGCCGCCGATCGGAAGGCCAAGGGTTTCACCGTGGTCCAGATCGTCGCCGGGCTGTACCCCGACATGGCGGCCTTCGACCCCCGCGGGGCGAACGAAGCCGGCTTCCCTTGGGAAAAGGACTATGCACGCATTCGGCCCGAGTACTTCGACCAAGCCGACCAGCGGCTCCTGTACCTGGTCGATCAAGGGTTCGTGCCCTGCATCGTCGGCGCCTGGGGATACCATCTTCCCTGGTTGGGAACGGAGCGGATGCAGCGGCACTGGCGCTATCTGATCGCCCGCTATGCCGCGCTGCCCGTGGTCTGGTGCGCGGCGGGCGAAGGCACCATGCCGTTTTACGGCTCGAAGCGACCCGCGGAAGAGGCTGCATTTCAGAAAACAGGCTGGACCGAGGTCATCCGATCGATGCGGGCCACCGATCCGTTCGGTCGGATGATTACCATCCACCCCGGGCGGTCCGCCCGAGAAACCGTAACCGACCCGGCCGTGCTCGATTTCGACATGCACCAAACCGGACATGCTCCGGAAACCATGATCGGCGGTATGGCCCGGCAGATTCAGGCGGCCTACGACGTGCAGCCGGCCATGCCGGTGATCGCGGGAGAATCGAGCTACGACGGGCTGGATCTGAGGGAGTGGGGCGGCGGGGTGCTCTCCAGCGCTGCCGCGCGGCAGATGTTCTGGATGGGCCTGATGCACAACGGCGCCGCCGGCGGCACCTACGGCGCCAATGGTATATGGCAGGTCAACCGCCGCGATGCGCCCTACGGGCCGTCACCGCACGGGCGCAGTTGGGGCAGTATCCCATGGGACGAAGCCATGCAGCGGGCCGGTTCGACCCAGGTGGCTCTGGCCGAAAAACTCTTGATGCAATACGACTGGTGGCGGTTCCAGCCGCACGCCCAGTGGGCGGCTTTTGCCGATGAAACGTCGGTGGCTCTGGACGGTTGCCAGTGGATCTGGTTTCCCGAGGGCAATCCCGCGCAGGACGTGCCGGCCGAGCAACGGTTTTTCCGCCGGACCTTCGTGCTGCCCGAGGGCAAAGGGATTCAGCGGGCCCGGCTCCGCGTCTCGGTCGATGACGCATGCGTGGTTCATGTCAATGGCGAAAGCCTCGGCGGTACTGACGACTGGCGGAGTGCAAAACAATTCGATCTCATACCTCGCCTCAAGACGGGGACGAACGTGCTGGCCATCGCCGCCGAGAACAAGCCGACCACTGGGCCGGCGAATCCGGCCGGGTTGATCGCCTGCCTCGAGATCCGCTTCTCCGATGGCGAGACGCTACGGCTGAGTTCCGATGCCGACTGGCGATGCGCCAAGACTGCCGCCCCGGGTTGGGACACGACTAGGTTTGACGATGCCGCCTGGGTCAAGGCATTGGCCGTCGCCCGCTACGGCGACCCGCCGTGGGGAAGACTTGGCCAGGAGCAAGACAAACTCCCAGGGCCTCAGGCCATGGGCATCGCAGACGGCGTGCGCGTCATCTATGTGCCCAAAGGCGATTTGATCTCGGTCCGTAGCCTCGGCCCGCACATCAAATATCGTGGCTTGTATTTCGACCCGGTGACCGGTAAAATGACCCCGTTAGGCGAGGTCCGTAGCGATGCTGCCGGAGCGTGGACGTGTCCGCGGCCCCGTGAGTGCGATCACGACTGGGTGGTCGTCCTGGAACCTGCAAGCTGAAAGGCACGAAAACGTCACGACGGTTTATGAAATAGACTAGATGAAGGATCTAATCAATAATTCGTCGGGAACATAAAGAAGGAAGACACAGAACCTATGAAAGACCGATTATTCATGTTATTTGGAATGGCCGCGATATTGTTAGCCCCGGCCGCCGCAGTCCGGGCGGCGGAGGCGGCGTCCGATCCGTTGGACGCTTGCAATGTGGTCTGGGATTCGCCAAGCAGGAACTCCTCGGGCTCAATGCCGATCGGCAACGGCGACATTGGCATGAACGCGTGGGTTGAAGACAATGGCGACCTGCTGCTGCTCATCAGCAAGACCGACGCATGGGACGAGAACGGCCGCATTATCAAGGTGGGGCGCGTGCGGATTACCCTTTCGCCTTCGCCGTTTGCCAAGGGACAGCCATTCCGGCAGGAGTTGAAGCTGCGCGACGGCATGATCGAGATTACCGGCGGCGCGCCCGGCGCGGCCACGGTGGCGAAGGTATGGGTCGATGCGAACCGCCCGGTCATCCGGGTGGAATGCGACGGCCCGCAGCCCTTCGAAGTCACTGCCAAGGCGGAAGTGTGGCGGACCGAGAAGCGCCCGTTTGGAGCCCATGAATGGGACAGTTGCTGGCACATGAAAGGAGTGGACGAAGCCAACCGCCCCAAGGAGATCCAGTGCTACCTCACGCCCGACACCGTGGTGGCAGGCGGCGAGCGGGTCGTGTGGTATCATCGCAACGAGTATTCGGTGTGGCCCATCGGCATGAAGCTGCAAGGGCTTGAGTCGGTCATGGCGAAGCTGAAGGATCCCTTGCTCAATCGCACCTTCGGCGCGGCCTTGTGTGGCAAGGGGTTTGTGAAAAGCGACGGCAACACGCTCAAGTCCGGCAAGCCGGCGAAGTCGCACTGCGTTTCCATCTATCCGCTCACCGGGCAGACGCCGACCCCACAGGCCTGGCTCGACCAACTGGACAAGACCATCCGGGCCGCGGATGCCGTTGCCCTAGCCAAGAGCCGCGCCGAACACCAACAGTGGTGGCGTGACTTTTGGAACCGAAGCTGGATCCGCATCAGCGGAGGCGGCGAAGCGGCAACCGTCACCCGCGGCTACACGCTGCAGCGGTGGATCAGCGCCTGCGCGGGTCGCGGCGCGCTCGCCATCAAGTTCAACGGCTCGATTTTCACCGTCGAAGACCGCAATGGCGACAACGTCACGTCCGATCCGGACTGGCGCGCCTGGGGCGGCGACTATTGGTATCAGAACACGCGCCTGCCATACTGGCCGATGCTCGCCTCGGGCGACTACGACCTCATGCGGCCGCTGTTCAACATGTACTGCAACACTCTCGAACTGGCCAAAGCGCGCAACCGCCTCTGGTTCAATTGCGAAGGTGCCTACGCCACCGAGACCATGAGCTTCTGGGGGCTGATGAGCAATGGCGACTACGGCTGGAACCGTTCCGGCAAGCAGCCTTCCGACATGGTCAATTCGTATATCCGCTGGATTTGGTCAAGCGGGCTGGATCTGTCGATGATGATGCTCGACTACTACGAACACACGCAGGACCAACAGTTCCTCAAGCAGCAACTTCTGCCCTGGACCGATGCCATGGTCCTGCATTTCGACACCCGCTTCAAACGCGACGCGGCCGGCAAACTGGTCATCAGTCCGGCCCAAGCGATCGAAACCTATCAAGGTGGCGTCACCAATCCCACCACCGATATCGCCGCCCTGCGCGTGGTGCTAGGGCGCCTGGTGGCGCTGCCGCCGGACATAACCGATGCGGCGGCGCGGCAGCGCTGGGTGCGCTTCCAGAAGGAGATCCCCGAGATCCCGATGAGCGTGCGCGACGGCAAGAAGTACGTCCTGCCGGCCGAAAAGTTCGGCGGGAGGAGCAACTGTGAGAATCCCGAGTTATATACGGTGTTTCCCTTCCGAATCTACGGCGTCGGCAAGCCGGATCTGGAGGTCGGACGCAACACCTTTGCGGCCCGCGTCGAAAAGGCGTTCCATGGCTGGCAGCAGTCGGCCATCCAGGCGGCCATGCTGGGCTTGACCGATGAAGCGCGGCGGATGCTGGTCCAGAACGCGTCTAGCAAGCACGGCGGCAGCCGCTTCCCGGCCTTCTGGGGACCGAACTACGACTGGGTCCCGGACCAGTGCCACGGCGGCAACATTCTCAACACGACACAGACCATGCTGCTTCAGTGTGAGGGCAAGAAGATGCTGCTCTTCCCGGCCTGGCCCAAGGAATGGAACGTGTCCTTCAAGCTGCACGCGCCATCTAACACAACCGTCGAAGGCGAACTGCGCGACGGCAAAGTGACAGCGCTCAGTGTGACACCGCAGTCGCGCACCGCGGATGTTGTCAACATGCTGGAAAAATAGCCGAATTGGGACCACGTTCATTGGACCCGACGAAACTCGAACTCAGTGGGCGCGTTTGAGGCGGCTGTGTCACGAAGGACCGCCTGAACGCGGCCGCCCTTCAAAGGTGATTTGAGATGAAGATGCAAATCCCCGGATCTCTGGGGCGAGAAGTGAACAACGAAGTAGATGTCCAGTGGCTCACCGCGTCGAATCTGCATGTCACATGTTCGGGTAGGTGACGGACAGCTCCGTGCAAGATGCCCGGACCACCGTGGCGCGGGCATCCTGCCCGCCGCCTTGGTCTTTCCCGTTGCGGCATCGACGAAACGAATTGTATTGGAGTTCTCCAG
>Ga0073936_10004617_pt1 | contig 18994 bp, 13 predicted proteins | sample AliMusrvi5mmetaG_FD_87041 | JGI IMG/M metagenome (GOLD analysis project Ga0073936, IMG submission 87041) | Freshwater lake bacterial and archeal communities from Alinen Mustajarvi, Finland, to study Microbial Dark Matter (Phase II) - Alinen... | ecosystem: Environmental > Aquatic > Freshwater >... | reverse complement strand
GAAGCGTCAAATGAATGAAAATCAGACTTCAAAGTCCCACCACCGCCTCAAAACATGAGGAAGGTGCCATCGTAAGCCGTGTCACCCCCAACAGATATCGAACCATTACCCTATATATGAAATCCCATGCCAATCGGCCGGGCTTCTTGAACATTGGATTGAGCCGACCTTGCAGGTCGGGTCAATCCATATGGGTTAGGTATAAAAGCGAGGCGACAATATTGTCATTCAATAATTTTGCTATATTTAATAAGGAGATGTCCACTAATCACTCATACAACCTGCAATACGCTTCCATCATCCCCTGTACTGAAAACTCTCTGACAACACGCTGGTGTGCTGCAAGTCCGATCCGTATTAACAAATCATTATCATCCAGCAGTTCGCTAATTTTCTGCACCATTTTAATATCCTCGTCCACCGGCAACAGATACCCTGTTTCCCCTCCCACCACAACTTCCCTGTTGCCCCCCACATCCGTCACCACCGACGGCACTCCACTGGCCATAGATTCAAGCAGTGTTACAGAAATCCCTTCGGAAAATGACGTCAGAAGAAATACATCAAACAACTGATAAATCTCTGGGAGGTCAAAACGAAGGCCAATAAACTTTACCTGATCGTTAATCCCAAGTTCCAGTGCTAGTGCCTTGAGCCTCTCTTCTTCCTCCCCCTGACCGGCAATAACCAGACAAGTATCCGGAACAGATTGCAATACCAACTTCAGCACCCTAAGCATCATCTGGATATTTTTAATACTGTTAAGACGTGCAGCAGTACCAATAACGCGGCAGGTGTCGGAAAGACCTAATGCCCTGCGTTTTGCAGCCTTGTCAATTTCCGGATTCATACCTGAACAATCAATCCCATTAAGAATCACTTTTATTCGCCGCAGCGGCAAATTGTCATAGGTGGCCATGGCCTGGGCAGTTGCCTCAGAGATTGAAACCAGATGATCAACTCCCAATGCCAACAGTGGATTGAAAAGCGACCTCTTCCAGCTTTTCCGTTCCGGATAGAAGCGACCATGTTCGGTATAAACGACCTTAACTCTCCCTGCTAGCAATGCAGCTGGAACAGAATAGAAAAGAGGAGAATATTGATGCGCATGCACCACGTTGGCATTTTCCAGCCTTATTATATCCCGCAGCCAAGTAATCAATTCAAAATCAAGTCCGGGTCGACGCACCTTGCAATATACCTTGTATCCCTCTTCTTGCAGCTTCTCCCCAAGCTCACCAATCGAGTCCATACAACAGACAACCGGACGATTTCCTGAAAAAGTGGGGTAGCGGACCATATCGTACACAAGCCGTTCTGCACCTCCAACGACCATGGATATGACGACATGCAGGATTTTGGGAACTCTAGTCGTGTCGTTTTTCAACACATTATGCTCCGGCCCTGAAAAATAATTTAAGCATCGGAAACATCTCCATTGCTTTTGTAATCAGGAGTCTTCTGCCTTCACGGGTTACGGTCTGCACTTTGAATCTAAATGAATCCTTGACACGTTGTCGTTGATTTAAAAAATGGGCAGGCTCTCCAAAATCATACATATGACCTTTATATGGCACGAAATCATCAGGATGGTTTTCGAAATAGCCTTGCTGAGACCCATACACCGTCAGCAGCACCATGGGGCGGGCCAGATATGCCGTCTTGAAGGTGAGCAGATCATTAAGGCAGCGATCGTAAAAGTACCTGGCCTTTTCCCTGTAGGCGTGCCTGATGTCAGCAGTTGAAGAATATTTCGCGGCCAGATTCATGACGCAGGATTTTCGCACATCCTGTGCCGACCAGGTTTCCGTCGGATATTCTACCTTGTGCAGTACATCCTTGTATGGAACTTCGTTGTCATAAATCCACTGAGCATAATGAAGGAGACTATCTCGAGCATAGAAAAACATGAAGTCGAACTCCTCCAACTCGTTTTTATTATCCAGATATTTGCCAAGAATCTGTAGAAAAACGAGATAGAACCAGCGAATTTCAGGTTCATCAAGCTTAAGAGTATTGAGATGATCTTTGGGGTGTATGCAACGGCGGATCAGCTGCTCGCCCTTGTCAAAATATTTCCGGTTATTTGTCAGACAGTAAGCATCCAGAAGCGTATTGATCGAATTGCCAGCTCCCCGCCCGGGATGGTGATAGTCAGTGCTACCGGTCTGGCTGGCAAGCCCGGTAGGCCCGTTGTCCAACGCTCCCAGAAGAGTAAGATTCCCGTCATCCATTGCCATAACCCAATCCGCAAGACCAATGACAACTTCGCGCGCCCAAGGATCACCGGATAAATAATGATAGTGCGTCAATCCCGATGAATAGTCCTGTTCGTTTGATGGTCCTCCGCCATACAATAGCTCTTGCCCCGGCGGAATTCCGACTTTGGTAAAACCACGGTGCGTACCGGTACCGGCAGGTTGATAGTGATAACTGTGCCAAAACAGGCCCCGGTTATATGCTGCTCTATCCTCGTCCGTTTGATAGATATCGATATCGACGACATGGCGGGCAAGATCGTGCATCAGTTCACGCCAAACAGGATTACCGCTTCGTAAATAGTGAATCAGAGAACCATAGATAAAATCGTACTGATTGTTGTAGTGAGAGGGATACAGTTCCGGTCCTGAGTGGAAAGCGGCCTCATGATCGGCGTAAAGGTCGCCAAAGTTGCGCCAACCAAATTCGTCAATGGCTTCGCGCTTGGCAAAAAAGGAGTTGTCCCCTTCAATGGCGTTACGAACATAATTTATATATTGCTTTTCTGGATCTTTCTCTTCCGGGACAAAACAGCTGATTGCTCTGGACTGCTCCACCCAGTCCGGATCAATACCAACTTCCAATGGGCAAAGCAGTCCGGGGAGGTTCACATCGTTGCCGTCTTGGCCAAATTCAAGCCAAACAACATGGCGCTTCCGCTCCCCGCCTTGAAGTTCGAATCCTGCCTTGCACTGTTGGGGAAACAGGGCTATACGAAGTTCGTTATCCGATATATCAAGTGCTTTTGGAAAGTTTTGCCAGAACTGTTCAACCCCTGCTGCCATCCACATGGTCCCTACCTTGACTCGAACCAACGGAGTCGCACGATCTCCTGTTTCAATTGGTTCGCCAGTTGCATTATTTCCACAATTGACACGATACCCGGGAAAGGACACGGTTAGTTTATTATCAGAATCAACATGATTGGGAGAGTTCCAATGAGCACCACCACTCGAATCCTGATACAAAGACCAACTGCGCATTTCATTTCTACGGCGTTCTTCTCCGGGAACTGACGCCCACTCGACACCATCGGGGATGTCTACTCCTTTGATTATAAAAGAAAAATCTTTAAAGTTAATCGAACCTGGATCGCCAAGATCCCAGACACCTCCGGGGTGTAGTGCCGCCGAAGGGTTGTGGATCTCAATTTCAACTTTACACAGACCTGAATCAACAAAATGATCGATCCTGGCAACTATCAGAAGCCGTTTGCATCTACTCAACGAAAAAACACCGGTTATCAGTAATCGAGTTCGCACAGGACCAGACTCTTCGACGATAAGGCTATCGATAACAAATGTGATGTTTCTATTGTCCATGGTCGTCAGGTTCAGCACACACAGCAACAGCGGCTCAACAGCATTTTCTTCTGTCAGCGCTATATGGCAAAGTTCAGGCTTGTTTGAATCATATATGTACCGGTTCTTGTCAGCATGAATGACAATTTTAGAATCAGAATTTCGCACGGAATGTCCAAGGGATATTGGACAAAAGGATTCTGATCTATACTGCAAAATATAATGCTCTGAACTGTGTGCCTTTGCATCAGCCAGGAAATCCAGTAGCACCCATTTTAGTGAACCATCCGACCAGCGACATAAGGGAGTGGATTGCAAAGGTATAACTTTGCCGACATTATTTCTGACTGTCAGAACGGAATGATCTTTCACAACACCTTTAGGTAGGGGCATACCGATTTTCACCGGTTCACCTCGACGAGTAATTCCAGCAGGTTCTGAAATGTTTATGGTTGCAGAGTCACTCATATCAACATGGCTTGCAATTTTCACAATACCCACTCCCTCTGCCAGAGAGCAAACATCAACAGACTCCAAAGAATTGTCCCATGATCAAGCTTTTTATCCTGATGTTCCTGCCAAAGGCGCTTTACATCTGGTATTGAGATGTATTCAGCAAGAGCCTCCTGCCCAAAGAAGCACTTATTAGCAAGAGGCTTAAGCTCCCCCCGAAACCATTGATCAAGAGGAACCGTGAAACCATGCTTTGCCCGGTTAAGAACGCCTGAAGGGAGCAGATGGCTAAAAGCTTTCCTTAGGATTATTTTTTTATTTTCCCCTTTAATTTTCCAATCGCTTGGTAATGACGCTCCAAACTCAATAATCCGGTAGTCAAGAAATGGTGCCCTGACCTCAAGAGAGTTTGCCATACTCATACGATCAACCTTAACCAGTATATCACCGGGAAGATACGTCTTTAAGTCGGTGTAAAGCATTCGCGTCACATGGTCATGTCCCTGCATCTTATTCCAATACCGCAGAGTATGATGAGCAGGGTCATAACCTCCGCATAACTGGCGAATGTTATCCGACAGAAGCAACTGAGTTTTATGTTCTTCAAGGCAGCTGTTTGTTCGAAAGAAGGCTCTCCCCGGATCTTTAAGGGCACTGCCTGAAAGGGAACGGGCTTTGCGAGTGATGGTATGCCCATCAAGCCCGTCCAAAGCTGAATGAATCAAGGAAAGAACCGGTTGTGGCACAAACTGCCGGACCAGATTTTCCTTCAGTTCGACAGCATACTTAGCATATCCTGCAAAACTTTCATCACCGCCATCGCCTGCAAGGGCAACCGTTACCGCCTGACGAGCCAAGCGGGAAACATGATAGGTCGGAACGGCAGAAGAGTCGGCAAACGGCTCATCAAAAAACTTTGGCATCAGTGCCACCGTATCAATATACTGTTCATTATCGATAAATTCGGTATGACTGGTCTTGAAAAGCTCAGCAATCTCACGGGCAAAGGGGGATTCGTCATGCCTTTTATCTTTAAAGCCGATGGTACAGGTTCTGATCGGATCGTCAGATGATTTAGCCATCAATGCCACAACAGCACTCGAATCAACACCTCCGCTCAAAAAGGCTCCTAAAGGGACATCAGAGACCATCCTTGAAGTGGTAGCATCCTGTAACAGGGAAAGAAGTTCATCTTCTGACGCTGAAAAAGTACGTCCTTCCTTTGGATTAAAATCAATATCCCAGTATTCGGCTATATAAGGCTCGCCACCGGTCTTAAGAACCATAAAATGGGCTGGTGGCAGCTTATAGATATTTCGGTATATGGTTTTTGGATCAGGAATATACTGGTAGGAAAGAAAATCAAGAATACCGGTTGGTTCTATTTCCCTATTAATTCCCGGCATCTGAAGCAATGATTTGATTTCTGAGGCAAACGCTAGTCTGTCACCCCCGCCATGATAATAATAGAGAGGCTTCTTGCCTATCCGGTCTCTGGCAATGAACAGTGTTTTCTCTATCGTATCCCAAATAGCAAAGGCGAACATACCGTTCAACAGTTTAAGGCACTCAGTGCCCATTGTTCGATAAAGGGCAAGAATCACCTCGGTATCGGTTTTGGTCCGGAACCGTTCACCTTCAAGCTCCAGATGTTCACGTAGCTTCTGAAAGTTGTATATTTCGCCATTGAAAACTATTACCAGACGGCCATCAGCAGAGAACATCGGCTGGTTTCCCTGCGGCGAAAGATCAATAATGCTCAACCGACGGTGGGCAAGCCCGATGAAATCATCCAGATATTCACCCCCGGCGTCCGGGCCGCGGTGGCGAATAACATCGCCCATCCGGCGAAGTGCCGCTTCATTGGCATCTGGCGCGACTGTTCTAAAGAAGCCGGCTATGCCGCACATTTAGCAACTCCCATCCGGCGTCCGCTTGAAAATACACCTGCACCGCGAGCAAACAGATACATGTTAAGGAGAAAATGAAGTTGAAGTAGTGAGATAATCGAAATTTGTGGCTGAAGCTTTTTCAAACACGATATGGCTAGTAATGTTTGCCAGATGAGCATAACTGTAGAAATAACAGATACCAGAAATAATTTGCTCGAAAACAAGCTACAGACCCAACCAAACCACAGCAGACAATGGAGTGATGGCGCGATCAAGCTGGGTATCTCTGCAATGGTCAAACCGTGCTGCATCATTCCGGAAAAATTGCTTTTCCCTCGCCATAGTTCTTTCTTGAAAAAATGCCCTACCGTTGCAGCTTCTCCGTGATGCACTGCAACGATTGAGTTGTCACTGATGATCATCCCTTGCAGCTTCAACCTCATACACAGGTCATAATCCTCACAGGTGATCAGCGATTCGTCAAATCCTCCGGACTTGGCAAATGCTTCTTTCCTGATAAACATATTCATCGACTCAAGCCAGTCGGTCTCACAAATACCCTCTCTCTTTTTTCTGACCGCGAACCATGCCTTTGGCACCCAGGTAGCATCATCAGGAACGATAGGTGGGCTTCCAAAACAAGACACATCATTTCGCTTCAGATAGGGCATAGCTTTATTCAGCCATGAGGTAACAACCGTGCAATCTGCATCAATAAAAGCCAAAATCATCCCTGATGCCTGACCAGCTCCATAATTCCTTAATCCTGATATAGACAGTTCAGGCTTGACATAAACCTGTGCACCTTTCGCTCCGGCAATTTCAACCGTTCTGTCACAAGAGCCATTATCAACAACAATAACTTCATACTGACTCCGATCCCAATCCACTCTTGCAATAGAATCAAGACAGCGACCGATATTGGCCTCTTCATTTTTCGCCGGTATGATGACAGAAAACTGCATTAATTAAGGAACATTCTTGACAATATGAGGGCCAAGAAACCTGGTAACTAGAAGCGGCAATTTTTGCCACATCCTGATTGCCATCGCATATTTAGGGTTTTTATTGTTCAACTCAGGCATTAACACCCCCTCAGGCAATAGATACTGCCAATTCAAGCTGGTCGGCTTGGCTCCCCATTGTTCTTTAAACTTGTAGGTTCCCTCACCTGGAGTTGAGCGGCCAAAGTCAAATCGTTTGTAACCATTGGCCAAAGCGTATTGTAAAGCTGTCCAGTACAATAGATTGTTCGGACAAAGTGAGTTGAAATCACGAATCGAAGACGCCCATGGGATCTCAACCGTTTCGCGAAACCAGGTAATCAGGCCGGCTGCTATCGGATTTCCCTCATACTTTACTGTAATGATTCTGGTGTCCTCTGGAAAAGCGTCCAGTACTTCTGCAAAAAAATCAACTGAATACACAGGTGTACCAAGATCACGCATATTTCGTACAAACACCCTGTAAAAATCGGCCAGCAGTTCTTTACCGCCAACTTCGGCTGTTAAACCATTTTTCTCAGCCTTGCGTACCTGGTTACGAAGTTTGGGATTAAATCTCTGCCACTGGCTCTCAGCATCTACGGCAAGATCAAGTGTCATGGTAACTTTGTGTTGTTTTGTTGGAAGTTCTGCCAACCATGGTTCGATATGCCGTAACTCAACATGTTCTGCCTCAAGCTCGCTCCTCAAATTGTCAGCCTCTGCCAGCAAGGCATTTCCAGTTTCCAGGTTATTGCAGAGCAATCCCCCATAATTAAAGAATGGCAACGAAACCAGGAATCTGCCAAATATTCTGCTTTTCATAAATACCAGCGGCAGTACACCGGTAATGGCTCCGTTACTATCTCTCGCAGCCAGATAGTTGCATGAATGGTTAAAGCTATTAATCACCACATCCCGCCAGCCATATCGATGATAGTTACTGGCTGCCGGATGATTTGCGACATAACCATCCCACTGCCTCCGATCACAGCAGTCTCGATCTACCTTTATCAACCGAGAACTAGATTCAGGCATTTGCAAAATATTCACCCAGCACATTATTCATAGGAGCAAATTTAATTTTACTTAGAATATTTAATAATTTATTCTCAGTCCGGCTCAAGTTGACGTAATGCCTGAACGTAGATTTCATTCCAGCTTTAATCCGTGGCTGCTGCGGGTCAACCTCCCAAGGGTGAAGGTAGAGTACACAAGGCTTTTTATCGATTAGATTGATCCTTTTGATCCCCATACTGATCAACCGATCAGGCAATAACCTCAAATAACCGCCTCCGGCTATGGGAAGACGATATTCTTTACCTGGCAATCTAATAGGCAGAGTTGTCAGGGGGAACTCCTGAATTGTACCGGCAGCACGCTGGATCATATACGGAAATCGGGGGGCATCAGGCACTCCATAGGTATCGTGATACACCGGAAAAATGCTGGAGTCATAGTGGAATCCCTCCTCAATAAGAATATCCAATGCCCAGAGAGACTTAGCGGTAATCGAGTAACTCGGGGCTCGGTAACCGATAATAGTCGTGCCACATATATTTTCCAGGATGTTCTTGGCCTCTCGGATATCCTGCCGAAAGTGATCGGACCCTATGCTGTATATCAACTCATGAAAATAACCATGGCAAGCTATCTCGTGCCCTCTTGCTTGAATCTCCCGTACAAGATTCGGCACTTTCTCAGCCACCCACCCAAGCACAAAGAAAGTTGCCTTGACGGCAAATCTGTCCAGAATGTCAAGAATCCGGTGAGTGTTGGCCTCCACCCGCAAGGGGTATGAATCCCACTCCTTGCGCTTTACATGACGAGCAAAGGCATTTACCTGAAAGTAATCCTCAACATCTATAGTAAGGGCATTTATCATCATACTGTTCAGAATACTTTCTTAATTTCAACAACCGCCCGGTTGGTCTCTTTCGCACTGGAAGCATCCAGAGCGTTCCTATACGTCACATAGGTGTACGTCACACTGAGCGTAAGATCATCTTTCAGTACATACCTTAATCCGCCGGAAGCGATCAGGTGGTATGGATACACCGTTGGGGGGGTAACGACGTTGAAATGCTCTGACGTTAATGCAAGATTGCCGGTGAGATTGGACATCAGCTCGTATTTACCGGTAACTCCAAACGCCAGTTTTTGCTGACTTTGTACACTGGACTGAGTCGTTTCCGTCTCCGAATAACTGCTGGAAAAACCAATTGCGCCTCGCTGTAGCAGCCTGTCAAGCTTTACACTGTATGTTGTCGTTTTCGTGGAACTTGTTAACGGATCTTCGGAGAATTGAACAGAGTTGCCGAGCGTTGCTACGGCAAAGCCGCAATCTTGCGTTACACCAACATCCCAGAACGGATTGCTGGCAGTAGTGCCGTTTGCATAGCGCTGCACGCTGTAGCCACCTTTAGCGGAGAAAAACGAGTTCTCCGCATGGCTGTATCGAAACCCGGCAGAAATGCTATTGGTCGTAAAACTGGACGGTTGTACCTCGGTACTGCTGAAGATGTAATCAGCCGATACCGACAGCTTTGCCGTCATCTCATGATTCAGGCCAGCAAAAGCGTCATGCTGACGTTTTTCAAGACCTTGCCCCCAGTAGCGGGTATCAATATAGCGGTAACCGGTTTTGAGGGTGCTCTTATCCCCCCAATGCCAGAGCAGATAAGGGGAGACCGTTGCAATATTCTGATCCGTCAGGTTACTGCCCAGAGGACTGTCCTGGGTGGTGTCAAGAGAAATATTTGACGAAATCCGGTGATACGCATCATTGACATCAAGAAAGAAGAAGTTGTCGATTACCGATATTGTGCCATTCAACGTAAGATCGTAGTTAAATTCATCGCCGGCGCTGTTTCTGGCGTAGTGACGATACACAAGGAAGGAGTTTATATCCCAGTTCCACAACGGCGCTTTATAACTGAAGATAGCGCCAGGTTGTACCTGAGTCAGATATTCCGAGCGTTTATTGATTGTAGAATCACCGATATTATCGTTAAACTCCTCACTCACACTGATAGAGGGCTTGAATGCCTTTTCTGCACCAAAAGCGGCTGTTGACAGCCCCAGGAGAAGGCAAACAAGAACAGTTTTGACATATATCTTCATATCTTTGTTCATCCTCTCAAGAAATTATTACGGCAACTTCAGCTTTACATAACTATCTGAACCGAACAGTCTCCTGACAAAACCGACAGTTGCCGGATCTGACGGCACTTCCCCGGCATCGCCATGTGCGGCGGCCATCTTGATCTCTTCAATCTTTTGCTTCAGGTCGGATACCCTTGCATCGGTTGTTTCAACATAAACTTGTACCGAGTTCTGAAGCTGCGTGAAACGATCATTAAAATCACTGAGCGCCGCCTGTATCGGAGATGCTATGTCACTCTCCATCGATTCAATGCGTCTTGAGATATCCAGCAACAGAGAGTGCATATTATTTTTCTGCTTCACGGAAACGTTCTGGTCATCGGAATGGCAATTACCTGACAGTTCATCCCCACTGTTGGGACATGAAGGTTCAAAAAAATCAAGATCGCCGACAACTTCAATAACCATGTCAACCGAGATGATTCTCATTTCTTCCGCAAAGGCCGAGAGCATCAGAAAATCACAAATCAGATTTATAAGTCGTGGTATCCCTTTGCTGTAGTTGTAGATTATATCGATTGACTCCGAAGGGAACTCGACCGCCGCCACATTCCCCGCCACTTCAAGGCGGTGCATGATATAATGGGCTGTTTCTTCCCTGTTCAGGGCCTGCAGATGACAGTTTATCCCGATTCGTTGCCGTAACTGCCTCAGTTCGGGAGCAGCCAGGGTGGTGCGCAGTTCGGGCTGTCCGACCAAAATAATCTGCAGAAGCTTGCTGTCCGATGTCTCAAGATTCGAGAGCATACGCACCTCTTCCAACAGGTCGGCGTTCAGGTTTTGTGCCTCATCAATTATCAGGATCGGCTGGTTGCCACATCCGTACTGCTCAACCAGAAAACCGTTCAAGTCCCGCATCAGGGTGATTTTGTCCTTTCCCTGGGTTGAAAGACCAAAATCATCATTTATCATTGCCAATAGCTGATCGGAGGTAACACGGGTATTGAATATTTTAGCCAGAACCGTTTTTTCATAATGTTTGTCAAGAAGATCCCTGATCAGGGTTGTCTTACCGGAACCGACTTCTCCGGTAAGGAGAATGAAACCGGCCCTCTCCCTGATGCCATAATCCAGATACGTAAGTGCCTTTTTATGGGACTTGCTGAAATATATGAATTTCGGATCGGGAAGCAACTCAAACGGCTTTACTTTCAGATCAAAAAAGGATTCGTACATGAAACCTCCCCTTATTCCAATTCGCATTCAAGCGGCGCCTTCGTTGGCTGCGTCGTCAGCTCCTCAACGTACTAACATGTACGTCTCCGTCGCTTCCTCCTTGCCGCCTTGGTGTCATCTTGAATGCAAAGTGGAATTACTACTGCTCATCAGCAAAAATATTCATATACTTGGAGTAATGGTCATCAAGGACACTGGTACTTGTATCGTTATAGACCATACCAAGCATCTCACACCCTTTCAGGGCATCAATGGCATCGAGTATATTTCTGGCCGTTGCAAGGCGCTCTTTAACAACGAATATCACTCCGTCAACCATTTGCCCCAGACTCCTGGTTTCTGCAAAAGGGAGTACCGGCGGAGTATCTATTATAAGATAACGATCATGATAGCGATGTTTCAATTCGTTTATCAGATTGTGCATTTTTTTCGATGTAAAAAACTCAACCGGGTTGGCAATCGAGCGACCAGCGGTGATCACCGAAAGTCTGCCGATACCGGTATTAATCATTACGTCACCGACATCAGCCTCTCCCATCAGACACTCGGAGAGCCCGTTATTTTGGCTGATATTGAGATATCTGTTTACGGTTGGCCTGCGCATATCGGCATCAACCAGCAGCACCGTGTGATCAAACTCTTCAGCCAAACTGATGGCCAGATTCATCGCTGTTATGCTCTTGCCTTCCTGGGGCAGGGAACTGGTAATCATGATCGTATTTTTAAAACTGTCCCCCTGAGAGAGCTTTTTCACGGTCAGTTTCAATTTCCGAAACTCTTCGGCTGTGGGAGAGTGGGGGTCAATCATATTGACAAGATACGGGTTGGTCGTCGTGATTGTTCCCCGTACCGTTTGAACCGGTGGGGGAGTATGAATCACGACATTTTGCCTCTCAGCCTGCTTCACAGGCTCCGGAGCGGAATTGGCACCCTGCCTCAGTTCCTTCGCTTTCTCCATCGCTTTTTCAATTCTGCTCATGAAATAACGCCCCTCATACCACCATGTGGTTTAGAATCAGTCGCTTCCCCGCTTCCCCGCTTCCCCGCATTCCCGCATTCCCGCATCCCCGCTTCCCCGCTTCCCCGCTAATGTCCCTTATACCCGCTTCCCGTATCAACACTGTAGATGAGGTCTGCCACCTTATCAAGATAGGTAAGTCCCAACAACTCCATGAGCGGGAAGCAGAGAATTATGAGAAAGAACAGTAGCGCACATGAATAGACGCGCATTGTCCGCTTGCGCTGATAGTCCGCCGTCTCCTGATCAAAAATATGAGGAATTACCGCAAGCACCGGCAAACCGAATCCGGTGGCATAATCGACCCCTTTTATGGTGGTATCCTTCTGATCAAGAAGCAGGAGAAAACCAAAACTTGCCGCTATTCCGCCAACAATACCGAGCATCATGATTTTCAAACGATTCGGACTTACCGGTTTAATCGGTAATACGGCAGGATCGACAATACGGAATGTAGATGCCTTATCCTGCACCTCCATCTGTTTGGATACTTCGGATTGACCGTGGCGGGCAAACAATTGATCATAGATATTCTTTTGATTATTCTTTTCGATTTCAAGCTGTTGAAGGCCGGCCTTTGCGGAAGGAATGTTGCGGAGCAGTGACTCATTGGAAGAGATATAACGCCGCAAGCCATCTTCGCTCACCTTGATTGCGGCAATTTCCGAATCTATTTTTGCCAATTCCTGCGGATCAAGTGACTGATTCTCATCTCTTCCCCCCACGCTCATCTGGGCTTTGACCGCATCAATTTCATCCTTGGTCTTGATTACTTCAGGGTAGGTCTCGGTATAAGAAGAGCGAAGATCCTCCAATTTTTTCTGTAGAGCCAGCAGCTTACCGTACAGCGGATCGCTCCCTTTCTTGGTGATCTTGCGCATCCCTTCCAACTGCCGACGTCGCAGCTCAAGATCATACAACTTCTGTTGGGCTATATTGGTCTGTTCAAAGAGTTTTCCTTCGTCAATCGAAATCGTGCCCCCCTTTTCACGCTTATAGGCATTAACTTCTTCTTCAGCCTTATCCAGTTTGGTTTTAAAAGTATCGATCTGTTCGGAAAGAAATTTTGTGGCCCCGTATGACTCCTCACGTTTGGACGAAGTGTTTTCTTCAATGTAGAGGCGCACCAGAGTATTGACAAAGTCTCTGGCAATTCGGGGATTTTCATGCTTAAAGGAGATAATAAACAGGTTCTGGTCTTTTACTTTTACATCGATATTGGCTTGCAGGCCCTTTATAAACCCCTCTGAATCGGTATCGCTTTTTTTACCCAGATTCATATCAAGACTGTCAGCAACTTTGGTAAGCAAGGTGCGACTCGTTATGGCGTAGGTAAGCACCTTTATGGTCGTGTCCATGGAGGGGGTAACCGTAATCCCCTTGACCAACTCTCCTATGACGTTCTTTTCGATAAATACGGTACTTTTTGCTTCATACTTTCGCGGCAGCACACAACTTATGATAATGGCAGCTATCATAATCAACAGAGCCAGTGCCAGAAACAGCTCTCTTCCCCTGACTATCAGTTGCACATATTTTTTGTAGTCGATCTCTGTTGACTGCATCGATACCTCACATTGTAATTAATTTGAATAGTTCCAATTATTAGAAGAAGCTCTCTTTTACCAGAACATAATCACCAGGTTTTAACGTTATATTCTGGGAAAGGTCTCCCTCTTTGAACAGTTTTTTAGCCATGACCGGAAGAGATTTGCCGTCAGCCCCTTCTTTCCGCCGGATGACAACCGCATCCTGATCGGCATATTTGGTAAAACCGCCTGATTCAAGTATCGCCTCCATAACGGTCATCCCTGTTCTGAACTCGATAGCCTTAGGTAAACCAACGGCGCCGAGAACATAAATATTTTTATCCAGCAGGAGCGGGATAAACAGTGAGTCTAGAGAGTTGAGCTGAATATCTTCGCCGGACTCACCATTGATAACAAGATTATAAAAATCCGTTTTTATTTTTTTCCCGTCCCGCAGCAGATATGAATTTTTGAGATCAGCGGATTTCAGTTCTCCAAGAGTACAGAGGAGCTGCAGCAATGTCGTGCGCCCATGAAGATCGTACACCCCGGACTTGATCCCGCCACCGTAAAAATACACCTTGCTGTTCGTTATTTCGGATACCGTTACCGTAACTATCGGGTTTTTCACAAGGCCTTTCAGCTTGACCGACAGAGCCTGCTGCAGCTCCGTTGGAGTCTGGCCGGTTGCCATAACATCGCCAAGGCCGGGTACCGTTATTTTACCGTCCGGACGAACTTTTGCGGAAAAGGTCAAATCCTCCACCCCCCATACGGCAATATCAAGTCCATCACCTTCGCCGATAATATAGTCACCGGCGTACAAAGAGAGTGGCGTTACCAGCATCACGCTGATCAAAATTGTATACAGTGCCTTGCGCATGTACGTACCTCACAAAATAAAGTTGATGAAAATGGTTATCGTCCACCACGTCCAAAAAGAACTACCTTGATAGTTTCTAAAAAAATAAGCGTATCCAGGAATGCGGCGATATTTTTTATATAATAGAGATCATAGCGTAACTTCTCTATGGCATCCTGAACGGAGGAGCCGTACGGATACCGAACCTGGGCCCATCCGGTCAGTCCCGGTTTGATAAAATGCCGCTTTGAATAGTAGGGGATTACTTCATTCAGTTTTTGTACAAATTCGGGTCGCTCGGGCCGTGGTCCGACAAAGCTCATTTCGCCTTTGAAGACGTTTATCAGCTGTGGTATCTCGTCAATGCGGGAGTTTCGCAAAAAACGCCCGAGCTTTGTTATGCGGGAATCGTTTTTCGTCGACCACATGGCGCCGGTTCGCTGCTCCGCATCCTGGCACATGGTCCTGAATTTGTACAACATGAATGATTTTTCTTTCAGCCCGACGCGAATTTGCTTGAAAAATACCGGGCCCGACGAATCGAGTTTTATTGCAAGAGCAATCAATGGAAAAAACGGCAGGGAAACCAGCAGACCAAACGTCGCCAGCAGCACATCAAGAATCCGTTTTACAACCATGAAAAACAGGGATCGATTGAAGCCGCTGGAAAAAATAAACCAGCTTGGGGTAATCTGCTCCAGCATCAATTTACTGAATATCAATTCATACATTGAAGGAGCATCCACGACCCTGATGCCGTTCAGTTTGCATTTAAGAACATCCCTGACGGGAAACACCCCTCGTTTCTCCGAAAGGGCCACCACAAGCATGTCTACTTTATTTTCCGATGCTTTTTCCAACAGGCTGCCGGTATTACTGATAATGGCGTCCTGCGGCACTGAGAATGCGGCTGTTTCACCGTTTCCAGGTTTGTCTATGCCGTTGTCACAGGTAACATAGCCGGCCAGACTGAGGTTTCTTCCCGATCCGGCTATCATTTCACCGATCTGGCCGGCAAGCATGCCGGTTCCGAGTATCATGATCCGATGTGAAAAATGTTTCGTGTTTTTTCCCATCAGGAAGAGTATGTGCCAGCAGATCTGGAAAATGGCAAAGAAGAGAATTGAAACCAGCAGAACATCACGCCCGATTTTCACGAATTGATCCAGATCATACACAATCGAAAGAAGTGCAAAGGCCGTGAAGGCGCCGAACAGTATATTGATGATTATTTCACGCTTTCGATAGTTTTTATCAAGATCATAGACTTCCATCAGGTGTGAGGAAAAAAGAATTATCAGAACATAGATGAGTACCGAATATATCGAATCTCCCCCCTGAAATTTTTCGATCAGCTCTACTGAACTGAATTGTGTCATAACAGCAGAAAGAAGCGCAGCTACCGCAAGTACTAAGTCGAACAATATGAGTATTACTTCGTTGAATGTCATCTCATTCGGCTCACTTTTTCAGTTGTCCCAGTAGTGATCGTGCCGAGTTTGCATCGGAAAATTCTCCCAATGAAATGGCTTTTTGCAGCATCCTGGTGGCATTGGAATTGTCGCCAGTCTCCTTGTAGGCAAGCCCCAGATGGTAGCTTACGGTTGGCTCGTTCGGGAGCAGACTTACGGCCTTTTCCAGAACCTTTTTAGCATCGTCCTTTCGGCTGTTTTTAAGAAGGGCAAATCCAAGAGTATCCATAACTCCGGCATTGCCGGGGTCCTGTTTAAATGCGGATATGGCCAAACGGAGCGCCTCTTCTTTTTTTCCATACCCATCTGCGAAGAGGTAGGCCAGATTATTCAGGGCCGGGAGATAGTTGTCGGATTTTTCCAGTACCTCACGATACTTCCCGATGGCTTCATTTTTGTGACCGGTAATATCCAGAAGCGCTCCCTGAGCAAAAATTGCCGGTACAAAGTCCGTTTTTTTCTTGCTCGCATCGGTATAGGCAGACATGGCAAGTGAGTATTCTTTATTGATTTCATACAACTTTCCAAGATAGAGAATTGCCTGAACGTTGTTACTATCCTGGCGCAGCCCGTTTTTTACTTCGCCGATCGCATGCTGATAATCTTTCTGGGCCTCATACACAGACGCAAGCAGCATATAGCCACGCGCAGAACTTGGATATTTTTCAATAATTCTTCGCGCCTGTTTTAGCGCCTTATCTATCTCTTTCATTGAAACATAGGCGGTAATTTTTAATGCGATACCGGCATCGGGGTTTACTGTTTCAATTTCGTCGAATACTCTGAAACCGTCTTTGTACGATTTCTGGTTAATCAGTATGCGACCTTTCATTTCAAGGATGGCAACATTTCGCGCATCAATTTTGAGTGCTTCATCAAGAGCTTTAAGCGCCTTTTCGGGTTCTCGTTTTTTCAGAAAGTAGCTTGCCTGGGCCAGGAATGCCTCTGGTCGCTTGGAATCGGTTGCCTTCTGATAGTACGCAAGCGCCTCTTTGTCATTGCCTTTTATTTCATTGAGAATAGCCAGGCCGAGTGTTCCCTGATAATTATGCGGATCGATCCGAATCAGGGCTGAGTACTCATCAATTGCTTTGTCATAATTGTTCGTAGCTGCATAGTAGGTGGCAAGGTTGTGGTATGACCCCGGAAATGCCGGGTCAATTTCCTTTGCCTTCTTGATGTTTTTTATACCCTCATCAAGTTTGTTCTGGAAAAAAAGCACCGTTGCGATGCCGTTATACAGCAAGGCATCTCCCTTTTTTCCTGACAGTCCGGCCCTGAGATCGTCCAAAGCCTGAACCGGCTTACCCTGCCTGAAATGATATGAGGCAAGCATCAATCGGCTGTTCAGGGCATCGGGAGCCATTTTGACCGCCGTGGTGAACTCAGCTTCTCCTTCTGACAATTTCCCCCGGCTTAAATAGAAATAACCTTTTTTCAGGTACGCATCCACAATCTTCGGATCAATCACCGTGGCCCTGTTCAACTCCCACATCCCTTCCTCAAACATGCCTTTGGCCATATAGGCATTTCCTAACAGGTTGTGAGCAACGGCAACCCGGTCATCGTCTTTCAGAACTTTCTTTAATTCATTAATCGCATCATCAGTCCGTTTCTGGTTAAGGAGGATAACACCGGTCATAATTCGGGCTTGCCGTGAAGAAGGAACATGGTCAAGCACCCGGCGAAACTGGCTCAATGCACTTTCCAGTTCCCCTTTTTCGTAAAGGCAGAGCCCGAGAAAATAATACCCTTCCAGGGTCGGCATTATTTTGAGAGAGCTCTGTAGACTGGTTACCGCCTCCGCGTACTCTTTGCGACTGTATTTCACCATGCCCTTCAAGCGGAGACCATCCGCGTTTTTCGGATATTTGGCATTCAGTTCGTCAGCGGTTTTTCCGGCTTTTTCCAGGTCCCCCTTTTCGATGTAGATAAGACCGGCTTTGTAAGAAGCAAGCGTCTCATCCGATTTTATTTTCAGAATTTGCTGGTAAACTTCCACAGCTTTATCCGCATTACCGGTGCCGTTTTCTATGGTGGCCAACAAATAGTAGGCTCGCAGATTCGTATTATCAGTTTTAATCAGTTCCGACAAAAGCTCTTTGGCAGTTTTTTCCTTGCCGCTGGAGGCGTACACCGCCGCAAGCTCAATTTTTGTTTTCGAACGGGTCGGCTCTGTATTCAACGCTTGCTGCAAATAACGTTCGGCATCTTCATATTTTTTTGCAACTGCGCACGAAATGCCAAGGATTTCGAGCCCTACAACCTTTCCCGGATACTTAGTCAGATATTTTTCTCCCAGTTTAAAAGCCTCGTTTGGCTTGTTGGCTCCATTATACAGCTCAGCCAATTCCAAAAGCGCTTCATCACGGGCAGGGTTCTGATTGAGAACCTTCAGAAATTCTTTTTCAGCCTGTTCGGTTTTCCCCAGTTTTGCGTAAGCTTCAGCCAGATGAAACCGGGCTTCGAGATAATTCTCATCTTTTTCGAGGGCGCTCTTAAACAGAACGACTGCAGCAGCTGGATTTTTCAAGTTCAACTGTTTAACGCCTTCAGAATACAATTGATCCTTATTTTTTCCCCGACATGCCGTGAGGACCAACATTATAGCCAGAATTGTAACAACCTTCTTCATAATACAGCTCCATACACGCAATATCAGCTTATGGTGGTGGACAGACACAAAAACCTCATTCTGTCAGCCAACATAATATATAATTTCAGAAATAACATTGTTGCCAATATAAAGCGACTGAACCTGACGTACCTGATCTTCTTATGAAGTAAAATAAATTATTCAGTCACTGTTTTTATTGGATTTCACGTATAAGGTTAATTGGATTTTATTTCTATCATATTATTTCACAAGTACATAACATATTAT
>Ga0073936_10004616_pt1 | contig 18995 bp, 15 predicted proteins | sample AliMusrvi5mmetaG_FD_87041 | JGI IMG/M metagenome (GOLD analysis project Ga0073936, IMG submission 87041) | Freshwater lake bacterial and archeal communities from Alinen Mustajarvi, Finland, to study Microbial Dark Matter (Phase II) - Alinen... | ecosystem: Environmental > Aquatic > Freshwater >... | reverse complement strand
GTTTTATACCTGGTTGGATGCGCGCCCGTGGGTGGGTTATCTGGTAACCAGCGCCTTCGCGTTAACCCTTGTTTTTACCCTCCGTTTTGAGAGCTCGAAAGAATGGGTGCTTGCGCTTGCCTTGCTGGCAGCTTCATTTTACCTGGTGGGTTATATCTTATTCCGCAGGCCAACTTCACGCAGATACGGCACTGTTTTTTGTTGGAGCGCCATCATCCTGGCCGGAATTTTATCTTTGACCGCACCCGTAGAGTACAGGTCCTCTGGTGTGGCAGGTGTGGCATTGGCCGCAACCTTATACACATTTGAAGGGTTCAAGCGCCGCAGTGTCTGGTGGGGGTTCCCGGCCTGCGTGCTTTATTATATGTCCTATTCATTGGCCCTGTCATTGCTGAAAATTAATGAGCCGCAGTATTTCAGCATCGGTGCGGCCTTGCTCGGAATTATTATGCATTACCTGCTGCTGAAAACGTCCAATGCCTGGGCCGCTTTGATTATGGGAATCCTGGCACAGCTGATCCTGTTTGGAACAAGTTACATCCAGATGGTCCTGTCTTTGGACCTGAAATTCTTCCTGATGCTGTTTTTACAATCCCTGGCCCTGCTGGTTTATGGGTTGATCGTCAGGTCGCGGACTCTGGTATTGATGCCCATCGTTTTTGCCATACTAGGTGTTGTCACGGTTACATTGACCATCCTTAAAGGCCTGCCCACAGCATTGATCATTGGTCTTACCGGCATCCTGTTATTGGCCCTGGGTATCATGGGCCTGCTGCTGCGGGAAAGACTGGTGAAATGGGTTGAAAATTTCAAATTAAGGTTGGAAAATTGGTGAAAATAAAGTATAAAGCCATAATGTTTGACCTGGATGGAACCCTTTCTGACCCCAAATGGGGCATCATCCATTCCATGCAGTACGCACTGCGAAAGATGGGTCGGGTCGAAATACCGGATGAGGCAGATTTACTCTGGGTGATTGGCCCGCCTTTAAGGGAAAACCTGGCCAAAATATTGGGTACCAGTGATAAATCCGTCATCGAAAAAACAGTGGCTTATTATCACGAGCGTTTCAGTGTGGAAGGCCTGTTTGAAAACGAAATTTATCCCGGCGTGCCCGAACTGCTTGCCCGTTTGAAACAGGAAGGTTTCATACTTTACCTGGCAACCAGTAAGCCCCATGTATACGCCCGGCATATTCTGGAACGTTTTAACCTGATAAATTATTTTGAAAAAGTTTATGGCAGCGAATTTGACGGCACATTCAGTGATAAAGCGCAGCTGCTGGCACACCTTCTCGCCGAGGAAGGAGAAAAAACAGCCAATTCGATCATGATTGGGGATAGGATGCATGATATCCGCGGCGCCAGGCTGAATCGTCTGCCTTCTGCCGGTGCGACTTACGGTTATGGTTCCAGACAGGAATTAATCGAAGCCGGCGCTGATTTTTTAATTAACCGTCCTGTAGAACTGCTCGACTTTGTTTTCATGGAATGCTGATATGATGCAAAATCGAAAAAAACCGGCTTATATTATCAGGCTGGTATGCGTTTGCGCCGCTTTCATCCTTTTAGGCAGTCTGGCTGCTTATGCCTGGATCGTATTTTCCATCCAGGGGCAAATGTTGGATTCGCCGGCGCGCCAGCGGAAGCCGTCACTTGCGGCTTCCGATCTTCCCGGAAGCCGGATCGTCAGTATCCGTGCAGAGGATGGAATCCCGTTATATGCCGTATATTTGCCGGGGCACAACCAGGCAGGCGTGATGCTGATTCATGGATACCAGTCATCCAGCAAGGAGATGCTGGAAGCTGCCAGGCTGTTTAATCGGCATGGGTACAGCGTCATCGTTCCGGATTTGCGCGCTCACGGCCAGAGTGGAGGAGAAGTTGCCACATGGGGCGTCAAAGAGGTAGGTGATCTTGAAACGCTGCGCCTCTGGCTGGTGCAGCAGCCAGAAATCAATCCCGCCAGGGTTGGGATCCTTGGAAATTCCATGGGTGCCGGGTTGAGCCTGTTATATACCGCAAAAACGGATAAGATCGCTGCGGTGGTTGCGGTCAGCCCATATGATTCCCTCGAAAACTTGTTTTCCGACACAATTTCCAATAATCCTTCGCTTCCCATGTTCCCGACCCTTTTCCTTTACGAATTATCCATGACCTTGCGTGTGGGAACGAACCTTGATTCCATTTCCCCCCTCCATCAAATCAGCAGGATCACCCCCCGGCCTGTTTTTATCCTGATGGGGGGGCATGATGACCACCTCGATCCGCAGGGCGCCTACCGCCTTTCCCATGCAGCAGGAGATGCTCCCCGGGTATGGTTTGAACCGGACGGCGGCCACTGCGACATGATTACCCGATGGCCCCAAAAGTATGAAGACCGGGTGATCGGTTTTTTTGATGCAGCCCTGGAATAATGCTATGCCGGTCAGGTGATTTTATTTGCAAACGCTGACAGTCTTCGATAAAATGAAATGAACGCATGTTCTGCCAGCTGTGATGAATTTGGGCCTGGTGATATTAAAAGCTACAGGATAAGGAATATGAAACAAGCCGTCATCTGGGGTATTATTTTGGGTTTATGTGCTTTTGCGGCGAATATTCTCCTGCCGGGGTGTATTGAGCCTTTTGCAGACATGCTGGCAGCTTTTATCGCAGGTATTGTTGTCATTAAAAATACGCATCCGGAAAACCGGGGCATGGCGGCCCGAATGGGGTTGACAACCGGTCTGGTCGTTGGAATCATTATTTCCGTGACCGATACTCTGACTGCAGGACTGCTGGTTGCAGGTTATGTTTATAAAGACCAGCTTCCCTGGATCAACCTGCCTGATCTATCATTTTTAAATTCGATTTTTGGAAATACATTGCTGGTATTTCTGGCGTTTTTCCTGTGCATGGGTGTTGTTAAGCTCATCATGACTCTCATGGGTGGTGCGCTGGGCGGGTTGTTTTTGCATCGCATTCCCGCGGCCGCACAAAAATAAGTTGAATTGGGTATAATAAATACAACCCATCAGACAAATAAGAGCGACGCCAAAAAAGGGAAGGATAAAAGGCTATGGATAATTCCGATCCATTCTTGGGAAAGATACTGACAGGATCAATGAACGGAAAAGTTCCACTTGAGAATATGGATGCACTATCTCCAATCGAGTTGGAATCTTACAGCGCTTTTTCGCACGTTCAGATGAAAAAATGGGTTGCGCCGGATGAATATTCTTGCAATATGGATTGTCTCCCGATTACCCCAGACGACCTGGCAAACCCGGAAGTTATCAGCCATTTATCCCAATCGCAGAGGGAATTTTTATTTAGCAATGGATTTGTTGTCCTTCCAACCCAGGAAGAACAATTTGTGGACTTACGTGAAAAAGTATCACGCCATTATGGTCAGCCCTACTATTTGACAACCGATGCGGCTTTTCATGCCCTTCACTTGACTTTTGATGAGCTATTGCGCAGTGTGAAACGGGAAATGCTCCGCCCGCGTTTGATTGACCTGGTGCAGGCTGTTTTTGATGAATCCAGGCGCTGTGAAGTGGAATCGTATGGAAAAACACTCGAAAAAGACAGTTTTATGGCTTCGGCTTACCTGGGAGTGGCTCTAAAATTATTGAGCCCGCGCAGCGAAATTCCTTCAGCATTACGAGAAATCGTGAACGCCCAGGTGGAACAGGTGCTGGCAGGCAGGCCAGGCCCGATGATATTGTTCCCGGAAATGGAAGTTGACTTCAGCACATTCCAACCAGCCGGTTATTATTCGGGGGATCCCCGACTCGAAACATATTACCGTGGAATGACCTGGCTTGAACGAATTAAATTTAAATTGAACGGGGCTTATGCACGTATTCCACTGGTGATTACTCTGGCTTTACGTCGGGCACAAACAATTGGGGATACAAAGGCGGCGGAAGAGTGGGTGCGGATTTATGATATGCTGACATTTCTCATCGGGCCCGGCGACAGCGTGGGGCCCACGGATTATGCCAGTTTAATGGACCGGGTTTATGGGAAAAATCCTTCCATCGATATTCTGGCTGATGAGGCAAATTGGAACATATTTAAAACCCGTTTTCAAGAATTACCCATACCTCACATCAGTTCAACCTACATTGATTTTTCACTGTTTGATGAAAATCAACGCGGCTGGTGTTTTATGAGTGACCGGGTAACCCTGGATGTGTTTGCCCTGAATAACCTGGTCAATCCCAAGGTGAAGGGTCGTAATTTGCCAAACGGTTTGGATATTGGCGCTGTCTGGGGTTCCAGGGCTGCTGTGCAGTTATTGTCTGATGAAGGTCAGACTGATTTGGAAGGGTATACAGAACACCTTGATTGGCTGAAGCTGGCTGTGGACGACCAGATTGAAGCCCAGTGGCTGCGTTCATTCTACAGCGGTTGGCTCTACACTTATTTATCTTTGCTTTCCGAGAAAGCATCTTTGTACCCCGCGTACATGCGTTCCCCCGCCTGGGCCATGAAGGAATTAAACTGCGCCCTGGGCAGCTGGGTCGAGCTCAGGCATGAAACTGTCCTTTATACGCGCATACCTGAGACCCCAAGAGGGGGATATTCAACGATACCCGTGTCTGCAGCAGCTCCAGGATATGTTGAGCCTAACCCCCAGGTATTCTATATGCTGGCGTACCTGACCCAGGCCTTATCCGAAGGCATGATGAGTCATTTAAACCAGGCTCGTCTTGACCCCCCGGCTGCCGGGGATTTTTCTGCCTCGATGGGTGGGGCTTCCCTGATGATTTACCGCATGGCTGACCTTGCAAAGCACTTTGAACGCCTGGGAGATATTGCCGCCAAAGAATTGATGGGGAAATCGCCATCATCTTCTGATTGGCAGGCCATCCAGACCCCATTAAGCATGATTGAAAGTGAAGTGCTTTATTCGAGGGCTAATAATGCCAAGAATCCGATAGAAATGCCGCCCATCCCCAAGCTTATCACAGCTGCATCAAGCGGTAACCAGCTGCTCCAGGCTGGACTGGGCAAGGTTGATCGTATTTATGTTGTGGTTGTTCTCGAGGGAAAGCCTTATGTAGCCCAGGGCGGTGTCTATGCTTACCACCAGTTTGTCTGCCCGGCAAGCGTTAAACCCAACGATTCCGAGTGGCGCCTGAAGCTTAATCCGGCCTCGCCCGGCACTTCTCCGGATTGGGTGGGTCGTTACACCCTTCCCGGAGGACAAATTACAGATTTTCTCGCTTTTCGCCGGAGTGACATTTACCAGGTCCGTGATGGAATTTTGCCGACCGTTTTCCAGAAGGCATCAATTGCTTCAGGACAAAAAGGTCACCTGAACGCTGGCTCTTACATCAGCCTGGCTGAAGGTCCCGTGATTGCAAATGGGAAAAAATGGTGGCAGATTTATGTCGAGGTGGGCGATACCCGTTTTGATCAAGGCTGGATTTTTGAGGACCAGGGATCGTACCGCCGGTCAGGATGATTTTCGCTATTTTCTAAAAAAGCTCGCCATGGTTTTGGCGAGCTTTTTTGTTTATGAGTTCAGGCATGAATTTGCTGCAAGTCGAAAGGCGTCTCCTGGTAAACATAATAATTCAGCCAGTTGGAAAACAAGAGATTGGAATGGCCGCGCCACCTGACAATTGGCTCAAGGCTGGGATCGTCATTCGGATAATAGTTGCGGGGAACATGGATCGGCAATCCCCGTTTAACATCCCGGTCATACTCAGCCTTTAAAGTAAGTGGATCATATTCTGAATGACCTGTGACAAAAATCTGGCGGTCGTCCTGCGAGGCTACAATATAAATCCCTGATTGTTCGGATTCCGATAAGATTTTTAGTTGGGGTATTTTTTCAATATCAGACCGGCGCACTTCGGTGTGCCGGGAATGGGGAGCGAAAAAGATATCATCAAAACCGCGCAGCAGCTTTTCATTCCGGCTGGTTATAACGTGGGGGAAAATGCCAAACATTTTTTGAGAAAGGGGGTATTTGGGCACGCCGAATTGGTGGTGTAAACTGGCCTGCGCTCCCCAACATATATTAAAAGTGGAGTAAACGTTATTATGGCTCCAGTCAATAATTTCTTTTAACTCGGGCCAGTAATCCACCTCTTCAAAGGGCATTTGCTCCACCGGGGCCCCGGTAATAATCAGACCGTCAAATTTTTGTTCGCGTATTTCGTTAAAGGTCTGGTAAAAAGCCACCAGGTGTTCTTCCGGCGTGTTTTTAGGCTGGTGAGAATCGGGTAGGAACAATGTGATGTCTACCTGAAGAGGGGTATTGCCAATTAACCGCAAAATTTGTGTTTCAGTTGAAATTTTGGTTGGCATGAGATTAAGGATTGCTATCCGTAGGGACCGGATATCCTGGTGGGCAGCGCGGTCCTGGCGCATGACAAAGATATTTTCGTTTGTCAGGATATCTGCAGCAGGGATATTATCTGGAATATTTACAGGCATGGGTCTTCTCCGTTGTAAAGCTGCCATGAATGAGTGGGCAGGCTTGTTTCTATAAAAACTTGTTCGTGATTATACCCGAATTGAAAGAAAGGGTAAAATAAGAAGTGGCAAAATATTTTATTCTACCGGCGTGTAAATGCAGGTTAATCGAGTTGAAGGAAGGCGAAAAATAATGGCATGGTTTTTCTTAATCCTGGTTTTTGTGATTCTTTTCCTGGCCTGTGTTGTTTTAATCCGGACTTTTACAGTTAAGTCGCGCCAGGTGCGCGGTTTAAAAGCAGACCCAATTGAGATCAATATCGATAAGGCTGCTTTGCATTTATCAGAGGCAGTGCAAATTCCGACCCTGTCTTTTTCAGAAGATGGAGCAGTTGATTCCCTGCCTTTCTTGAAGTTCAGAACGCTTCTTGAAGGACAATTTCCAAAGGTGCACGCTGCCTTAAAAAAGGAAATAATTGCAGGTGACAGCCTTTTATATACCTGGCAGGGAACAGATGCGAACTTAAAACCTGTTGTGTTGATGGCGCATATAGATGTTGTGCCTGTATTGGATGAACCGGGATCTCCATGGACGGAACCGCCTTTCAGCGGGAACATTAAAGATGGTTTTATCTGGGGCCGCGGCACCCTGGACGATAAACACAGCCTGATGGGAATTCTTGAGGCTGTCGAATATTTGCTCGAAAAAGGGGTTGTGCCTCACCGCACGGTATTGCTGGCGTTTGGTCAGGATGAAGAGGTGGGTGGTTTAAAAGGGGCGGCATCCATTGGCGCGATATTAGGCGAACGCGGTGTGCACCCCGAGTTTATCCTCGATGAAGGTGGGGCGATCGTAAAAGGCCTGTTTGGCGACCTGGAAATAGCCGCCCTGGGGATCGCAGAAAAAGGCTATGTGACCATCAAACTGACCATGGAAGGAAAAGGCGGCCATTCTTCTCAGCCCCCCGTACACACCACCATTGGGCTGTTGAGTGAGGCCGTCACCCGGATCGAGGCTCACCCTCACCCGGTAAAACTTCAAGGGGTGATTGCCTCGATGCTTGATTACCTGGGACCTGAATTATCCCTGGTGAACCGCATGGCCATGGCCAATCTATGGTTATTCAACCCGTTGGTCACCCACTTTCTGGAAAGCAAGCCTTCCACCAGGGCAATGATGCAAACCACCCAGGCTGTGACCATCATTGCCGGCGGCACCAAGGATAACATCCTGCCCCCCAGTGCTTCTGCGGCGGTCAACTGCCGGGTCATTCCCGGTGAAAGTGTCCAGCAAACGGTAGATTATGTGCGTGATATGGCCGGAATTCCGGAACTTAAAGTTGAACCTGAGACAGGGTTTTGTGTTGAACCCTCTCCGATCTCACCGGTCGATTCCCCGGTATTTGAGCTTCTGCAGCGCAGTATTTCCCAGGTCTTTCCCAATGTGATTGTGGCGCCTTACCTTGTTACAGGTGGAACGGACACCAAACATTATTCCCATTTAACCAATGCAGTTTATCGTTTTTCACCTGCATTAATGACGACTGAGGACTTGCGCCGGGTTCACGGCAGGGATGAGAGAATCAGCACCCAGGTTTACCGGGAAATGATCCATTTTTATATTCAACTGTTGTTAAATTCGATCAATAAATAATGGGGCGCTTTGATTCAACCCGGAAGTTTTATCGCTGGATACCCCTGCGGATCAGTAATAAATACAGGCCAATGATAATCAAAGCCACCGAGCCAGTATTGCTGATAAAACTGGACGCATTACCCGGATTGCCCCCAATATATAATCCCCAACCCACTACGGCGAAAACACCACCGGGAATAAGCGGCCACCAGATAAATTTCTGAAAAAGGGAGCGTGAGAACAGGGTGATCAGGCCCCAACCGATGGCAAACCAGACCAGCATGACCCCGGTCTGGGCCAGGCTGTTGGCCTCACCCGAACCCTGCCAGGCCATAAAAATGCCTGTGCCAACTGTAGTAACGATACACCCGGGAATGATCAATCCGAGAATGTGGCGGAAAATTCCCCAGACCAACAGGGGAAGCCCTATCCCGATCCCAAGATAAAGCACAAAATCGATCAGGCGCACCGGCGATAAAACCAGGCAGAACCCCAGGCTGCCAAGGGTCCCGGCTGGTAAAAACGTCCACCATGCAATCCGGTGAAGGATGAAAATGGATAACAGCGTGATCAGAAACCAGCCCATCCCGAAGCCCACCAGGATGATGCCGATCCGTGGGGCAGGCGATAGGTCTGCCATTGCGCTGAATGCAAACACGGCACCCATGCCCAGGCCGACGATCAAAGAACCGCTGATTAACAAGCCGTACCGTTTGAGGAACAGTCCCAACGAGAGCAGAATAATTCCCAGTGACGGGATGAGCATGACCGTGATCCAGGTAGCTTTAAGGTACTGGCTTAAAAGCAGCATCAGGCCCAATCCTATCAGGATCGCACCGATGATGTAGGTTGACTTGGGGTAGGGCGTTAAGGATTTTGAAGCCTGGTTGTTTCCGGACATAATGGGTTCTTCTAACTCAATTTTAACCGACCTGCCTGATTCTCATATAGGAAATAAGTCACAAATCCGGGTCATGCAATGGGTGAATCAAATCAGGCCCAGTTCACGCGCTTTTATCACCGCCTGCATCCGGTCGCGTGCTTCTAATTTTCCCAGGATGCTGGTGAGGTGATTTTTGACCGTTCCCTCTGCGATGACCAGCATATCGGCGATTTCCTTATTGCTTAACCCATTGGCAACCAGGCGCAGAATCTCTGATTCCCGTGTGGACAGGGGTTCCGCCAGAGGGCTGGTGGAGACTGTTGGAGAACGAGTGGTTCGTGAAAATTCAGCCATTACTTTGGCTGTGATTGAAGGAAGCAGAAAATATTCTCCGCGTGCGGCAGCGTGAATGGCTTCCACTAATTTTTCTGAAGATACATCTTTAAGCAGGTATCCCACCGCTCCGGCACGCAGCCCGTCAAAAACCAGGTCATCATCATCAAAAGTGGTCAACACAATCACTTTACAATCAGGCAGGCTTTCTTTTAACCTGCGTGTAGCAGATACCCCGTCCAGAACCGGCATGCGCAGATCCATCAGAATCACATGCGGGCGTTTTTGAACGGCAAGGCGCAGCGCCTCTTCACCGTTTTCGGCTTCACCAACCACATCAAAATCGGCGTGTGTGGAAAGTAAAGTATGCAGGCCTTCACGAAAGAGAGCCTGGTCATCAACCAGGAGCAAGCGTATGGTTTGATTCATGTAGGTACCACCAATTCAAAAGTAAAGCCCCCCCCCGGGGTGGTTGAAATATGCAATTCTCCCTGCAAGAGATGCATGCGTTCATTTAATCCCATCAGCCCAAAACCCTGTGTGAAACTGCCGGCGCCCTGGCCATCATCACTCACAATCAGGCGAACTGCGTTCAACCGCGAATAGTCCAGATGGACCCAGAGATGGGATGCCCGGGCATGTTTAAGCGTATTATTGATGCCTTCTTGAACCGCCCGGTATAAGGTCAATTGTTGGGATGGCGGAAGCGGGCGGATGATGCCGGAGATTTTAAATTCCGTAGCCACACTGCTGCCTTTACAACTGTCCAGTAATTCCTGGATGCTTTCCTCCAGGGGGCGGGTTTCACCCGGCGATACCCGCAGGGCTGCCACCGAGCGGCGCACGTCTGCCAGGGCCTCCTGGGTCAGGTTTTGGGCTTTTGCCAGGGTTTCTGCAGCCCGGTTGGGGTCATTTCCCATCACCGCCCGTGCAGCCTGGATTTGCATATGGATCGTTGTCAAAAAATGCCCCAGGCCGTCGTGAATCTCGCGCGCCAGGCGGTTTCGTTCCTTGGCGATGGCCAGTTCTTCCACCTTCATGGCGTATTCCCGCAGGCGGTTATTGGCCGTTGCCAGGTCAGACGCCAGGCGTTCGACTTCCTTGCGGTTTTTCTCTTCGTTCACGGCCATCTGGGTGAATGCGACAATAAATACCTGGCCGGCGAGAAAAAGTTGGAACCCATTGCCGATATCTCCCCATGAATAACCGACAAAATATTCGGAAATCAGGAAGGTGAAAGCAATGGAAATATTTGTCACCAGCATCCATTCCTGGGTCAAGAGCATGACGCTGTGCCCGGCCAGGGGCAGCAGGATCATGGCATTAAAGCTGACGCCTTTTCCCAGGTATATAATCAATCCTGCGACTGGAAGCTGTACGGCAAAGTAGGCCAGATGATAAATGCGCCTGCCGGAATGGGTGATATAGGCATATCCATAAATTCCTATGGCAACATAAAGAATTCCCAGGGCGATCAGTGAAATGATCTGGACTGCCGTTGGCTGGTGGGTGGCGCTGAACGTGGTAAAGTAGGATGCCAGTACGACTGTGGCAAATGCCAGGTCTGTGCCGCCGCCGGTCTTTAAGCTCGATCGAATGGGGTCAGGTAAATTCACTCAACCATTATAGCAAAGAATGGCATGGTATGGCCCGGATTATGAGAATCCCACCAGCAGCAACCCGGCAAGGACAATTCCCACCCCGACGATTTTAGGCCTGTAACCCGGTTCCTTCTGCAGGCTGATTCCCAAAACAGCTCCAATCGGAATGCTTAATTCACGGAATGCGGCCAGGTAGCTGACATTGGTTACAAAGGCCATGGCAGCCAGGACCAGACCGTAGGTCAGGTTGATGATGACCCCGGTTACGGCAGCAAAACGCCAGCCCCTGGCTTGAATTTCCATGAATAAGCGCCGGTCGGCTGGTGATACCAGTATATAAAAACCAAGCACAGTGGCAGTGATGGCAGTTTCAAAAAACATATACAGGATGGCAATTTCGACGGAATTCAGCCCCATATCAGGCAGGCTGCGCAGAACCCGCAACGCTTCATTGTCTATAATTGTGTACCCGGCTGTGCCGCATGCGGCAATAAAGGCCAGTCCGCAGTAAAGGTTCAGGTAGCTGCGTAGTTTGATCGAGCCAAAAGTCTGCAGAGGAATCAGCAGGCAGCCCATCACCACCAGGAAAATGCCGGCATATCCCATGGAACTGATGGGATTTCCCAATTTGAATAACAGACTGATGATGGTGACGATCAAGACAGGTAAGGCCCGGGCGAGCGGGTATGCGATGGATAATTGGCCGTGGCGGTAAGCACCGGCCAGGCCCCAGAAATAGACAGACTGACACACACCTGTCAGCAGCAGCATTCCCCATACCTGGATGGGAATATAGGAGATTTTTCCGATATAAAAAAATAAAATCGGGGAGAGACAGACTGTAGCCGCCAGCAAGGTCATTTCAAAAAATGCAGGGGATGGATTGCTCTTTTTTCCCAGGTAATTCCACAAAGCATGGCTGAAGGTTGAAATTGTAACGAGCAATAGGGCAATAGGACTCATGATTTGGCGATCTGACGGATAAAGATTCCCCATTATACCGTATATAAAAAAACATGACAGACTCTAACAAAAAGTTTTTTTGAGATTTCCCGTGGTGAAGGCTGTATGTGGGGGAGCATGGTCCCCACATCTACTATCACGGCAATTCCCGGAGAGCAAACAGAAATTTACCGTAAACATTCGCCATTATTAACATTCCGAAGGTTGAAATGATCGAGTAAAATTTATGTGTAAATGGCAGCCTTATATTTGGGTTAAGGTGATTTCAGGTGATTTTTTTTGATGTTGATAACACACTGCTGGACTATACGACCACGAGCAATCTCGCGGCGCTGGAACTCTTGAATCATTTTAAACAAGAGCTGCCGTATTCAGCAGAAGAATTTCTGCCGATGTGGCACCAGGTGACCGAAAAACATTATGCGGATTTCCAAAGGGGAGCAATTAGTTTTATAGAACAGCGCCGCCGCCGGGCCCGGGCTGTATTCGAGCGGGCTGGGATGGTATTGGATGACGCTGAAGCGGATCGAGTCATCCGTGTTTACCTGGATGCTTTTGAAGCCAATACATTATTGTTCCCCGAAATTCTGCCCGTGTTGGATGCCCTTAAAAACCAACCCAAGGGAATTATCAGCAACGGAGAACCATCCCACCAGCGCCATAAAATCGAACAACTGGGCATTCTCAACAGGTTTGAAGTGATTGCCATTTCTGATGAAGTTGGAGCAGCGAAACCTGATCCGGCAATTTTTATCTGGGCTGCCCGCCAGGCAGGCGATTTGCCGTCAAAATGCATTCATGTTGGAGACTTGCTGGAAACCGACGCGCTCGGCGCCCGGGCGGCTGGTTTTCGACTGGGTATCTGGATCGACCGGGAAAAACGCCCTCCCGCAGTCGCTCCGCTGCCGGAGGGCGTTTATAAAATCAACCAGATGTCAGAACTCTTACCGCTCCTATTTGAATAATCACCCGGTTGTTTCTTTAGCCTTTCCAGATATCTGAAAAGAAACAACCGGGGACTTTATTAGGTCATGGTTGCGCCCGTACTTCCACCTGCTCGCTATTTACTTGATCGGGCAGGTGGTATCTTTCGCGTACAATTCAGATTGAATAGTAAGTGTGTTTTTCGATGTCTTCAATATATATAACGGGATTTGGACCTTGATCGTACTCCCATTCGAATTATCATTACTAAGTCTATCGCTCGAAATTGGAATATTATTGATTTTTATAGACAACCCTGATAGGTTAGAGTCAATTTCCTGGGATAGATTGTATTTCAAAATAATATATGGATTCGCGTCAAAAACTTTATCAACTGGCAGATCGAAAGTGAAACTTCGACTGCTTATTCCAAGATAATTAAGTTGATAAATCTCATTTCCCAGAATATCAAACGTCAGGTCAACAGGAGTGTTTTCCTGATTGTCCAGGGAAGTATAATCCGAAATAACCGAAAGGTTTTTCCTGCTAATTCCAACCGGAAGTTTGCTGGAGTTGATAGCCTGTCCCGCTTTAATAATCCCGTTTTCGGAGTTTCCGCTAACAAATAACAGCACATTGGAAGGATTCCAGGGCGAGTTGATCATTTGGATAACGCCGTCATCCGCATTTAAGAAAGGTATATTGAAGCTGTTTCTGATAATTTTTGCCGCAAAATTTAATCCAACCAGCTTCGGGAAAGCATTGGGTTTTCCGACAAAGATTAAATGTCCTGCCTTTAGCACCTGCTCGTTTATTGAGCTTGAGTTATAAGTCGAAATGACGATTTTATTCTGGGACCTCCGGCTCAAACTTTTAGCAACCAACGAGGCCGTATTCGATTCTTCGTCAGTCGGTTTATCGGGAATAATTATATTTACCGGGATGTTTTCGAATGACAGGTCCTGAAATATTGGAAGCGGCCACTGGGATAAATCCAAGACAGGTGTCGTATTCTTATGCGGCAATTGAACATAAGAATCCATCTTTATAGTTACATTGTTGAGCAAGTCGTAATTACAACTGGCACCACTATCCAAAGATAGGTAAAGCGTATGCACTCCATCCGTGCTTTGATTTAATACTTCCATTGGCAGGTCAAACGAATAGGTTTTTAACCCAGTATCAAGAACAGGAATACTTCCAATATTAACACCATTATAGAAAACATTAATAACCATTCCGGGAAGGTCGGTTGACGAAGAAATCTGACCATTGTTTTTGTTGAATGTCATGTCAAGTTTCAAAACAAGTTTAGCACCCAGCTTTAATTCCCAATTAACAGGGACACCAAAACCGAGATAAAAAGAATCGTAGGGTAATTTCATTCCAGCTTCATCAGTGTAATTCAGGCTTGAGAATAACAAAGTGTCTTCTGGCGACATTTTCGCACTTTGTGTTTGCGTTTGTGCAGGTATCTGCGTGGTCGCTTGCGTTGGTGCTTGTTGTGATACCTGTGAAAGTGCTTGCGTAGGTATCTGAGTGCCTGTTGCTGGCGTGGGCGTTTGTAAAGATACCTTTGAAGGTACTTGAGTGGGTATCTGTGCAGTTGCTTGCGTGGTGGGCGTTTGGAGAGATGCCTGTGAAGACACCGGTGAAGGCGCTTGTGTGGGTATCTGTGTGGTTGCCAGCGTGGTGGGTTTTTGTAGAATTACCTGCGTGGATGTTTGTAAAGTCACCTGTGTGGCTGTTTGAGTAGGTGCAGCTGTGGCTGTCTGTTTGAGCGCTTGTTGAGTCGCCTGTGCACTTACATTTTCAGGATTAAACGAATCTGTTTGCCAGAGGGTAACCGTGTTATTGCTATCATAAATAGCCATGAGTTTACCATTTGGAGAAAATACAGCATCTTTACCCTCAATTTTTGCAATCAGTCGATTGTTGATCGGGTTAAAAATACGAATGATCCCATCGGCGCCGCCCCCTAATAGAAAATGGCCGTCTGGTGAATAACGGATCCAGGAAATCCCAGTTTTTAGATCGGTCCATGAAAATAATTCCTTGTGTCCACCAATACTCCAAATCCGGATTGTGCTGTCAGACCCTAATGTCGCAATATTTTGGTCATCTGGAGAGAAAATGATCTGGTTGAGAGACACATTTTGGCTTCCTACATGACGCAGGATGTTGGATCCGCCCGGTTCCCACAAATTAATGATCTGGTCATCACCATAAAAGGCCAGAAGTGCACCGTTATGCGAATATGCCAGTCCGCAGGATGCACTGGATAAGTTTTGTGTGGTAAATTTGCCCAGGCTGGCTACCCATTTCCCTGTCTTGGAATCGTGAACTTCAACATCACCGTTATTTGAGCAAATTGCCAGTTGTTGTTTTTGGGTCGAAAAATCGAGGGATTTTAGACCATGGAAAACAGATAAGGTATAAAGCAAATTCCCTTTGGTTTCCCATACCTGCACGCCACCGTTGTTCGAATCAATTTCACCGGCAACTTCTAAGTTGTCAGGTGAATAACGCACATTGATAAAAGGTGCCGCCATGGTTGTCGGGTTCTGGTCCAAACCTAATATCTTCGTGAACCCATTTCCAACTTGGAGGATAGTGATTACTCCGCGTTGTACGCTGCCTTTGGCAGAATTGTAATGCTGCCATTGGCCCAATGCTATCCACTCTTTGTTGGGGGAGGAAGAAACGGAGTGGATTTCAGTACTCCCGAGATATCCGGGCTCTGTCCTTTTCCGGCTTGTATCGTATTTTCTATCTGCCACCATATTGTTGGCATAATAGAAATATACTCCATCAGATTGGGCAACAATCAGTTTATCCCCCGCTTGATTAAAATCGATACCGACCACATCCGCGGATTTCAATGATTTAAATGGCAATGCCTCTACCATCGGGGTAAGTTTAATGGGATCCGTGGTGGGCCTGGCGCCAGGTTCGACAGTGGGGTGTTCCAGAATGGCTTCCGCTGTCGGGGTGGGGGAAGGATGGGGTGTTGTCGTGGGTAGGGCCATCCGCAGCGAAGTCAATGTCGATGTGGACGCAACAGGCGTTTGGGGTGTTGGGCTGCAGCCGGCCAGAAATCCGGACCCAATCATGGCTAGAATTATAAAAGTATATTTGAATGGTGTTGTTTTCATACCAGTCCCAGCCCTTCTATTTGACCCCTGTCTGTTTTATCCACTGCTTTTTTCAACAGAATAACCCCATTTAATAAAAAACAATTGTATTTTAAGTATAACTCAGCTTTAAGCGGTTGTGCTTTTAGGTTTAAACTTTTTTACGGTGATTAATTTAGTATGGTGGGCCCAATATAAGAATAAGTTCCACAAAATGCCCAGGCCATATTTAACACTGCGTTGAAAGTTGATTGAGGATGCTTCAGGAAAATAGCGTGTAACGATGGGAACTTCACGGAAAAAAAGGTTGCAGGCCATTCCCTGGGCGATGATTTCCGTATCAAAAATGAAATCGTCACTGTTTTCCTCATACCGCACCGTTTCAAGATATTCCCGCGAATAGGCGCGGAAACCCGAATGGATTTCAGTCAGATAGCGGCGGAAAACAAGGTTGGCAAAAGCAGTCAGCAGGATATTTGCATTAAATTTCCACCATGGCATTCCGCCTTCAATCGGTTTCCCGCCCAACATTCTGGAGCCAAAGACCGCATCCGCTTCACCGGCAATAATCGGGGCTACCATATCCGGTATCACCTTGGCATCATATTGGTGGTCAGGGTGCACCATAACCACAATATTCGCGTCCATTTCCAGCGCGTGCAGATAGCATGTCTTCTGGTTGGCTCCATACCCCATATTTGTTTCATGTTCATACACCGTGATTCCAAGAGAACGGGCTAACGCGGCTGTATTATCCCTGGAAGCGTCATCTGTCAGAATAATATGCTCACGGTATTCAACAGGAATTTCCTCTAAAGTTTTTGCAAGAGTTTTTTCTGCGTTATATGCTGGCAGAATAATCACGATTTTGGGTTGTTGAATAGGTTGCATACCTTGCCTGTATTCCTCGGATGGTTTTCTGGCTCTCTGGAATTTCGCGTAGAAAAGTCTTTTAGTAGAAAAATTTCCTCCACATCTACTACCAACCACGGCAATCCCAAAATGAGCCTGTTTTCATCTAAAATCAGTATTGATTATAGAATTAATGCTCAAGATAACCAGATTGTACAATTATAATGTCCTATTCCGAGGGTGGCAACCTTGCAACTGGACTGATTCTGGAAACTTTCCATAACAGCAAAACAGGGTTTGTCATTTTCCAGGGATAACAAGTCAAGTTTATTTTATAATAAGGCCATGGCTGTTAAAAAACGTCTTTACCGCCCTGTGGGCGAGGTCACACGTGGAAAAACGCATCAAAACCGGTTGAGGCGGGTGGATATATTTTTATTGATGTATGCCGGGGATTTAATTCGACGCCTGGATGGGTTATATCGGCGGGCATTTTATGTGGATCTTGGTTATGGCGCCGAAGCTTTCACCACGCTTGAAAGCGCTGATCGTTTCCGCGTTCAAAATCCAAAACTCCCTGTTCTGGGGGTTGAAATTGAGCCTGAAAGGGTGGCGGCAGCGCTGCCCTTTGCCGACGAAAGCACATTTTTTCGCCTGGGTGGTTTTAACCTGCCATTGGAAACAGGCGAAACGGTTCGCTTGCTGCGCGCATTTAATGTTTTAAGACAATATGAAGAAAATGAGGTCTTTGCGTCACATCAACTTATGGGGAGTTATTTACTGCCCGGTGGATTATTAATTGAGGGAACGTCCGACCCATTGGGCAGAATTTGGGTTGCCAACCTGATCCGTCGAAACGAAACCGGCTTGATGATGGAAGGTTTATTGTTCAGCACCAATTTCCGCTGGGGATTTGACCCGGGTATTTTTCAGCCTGTTCTGCCCAAAAATTTTATTCACCGCATGCTTCCTGGTGAAGTGATTTTTGATTTTATGGAAGCATGGAAAGATGCGGCGAGACAAACAATTGCGGTTAAACCGCTTGGATTACGCCAGTGGTTTGCTGCCAGCGCCATGGCCCTGGCGGAAAAAGGATATGTCATTGACCTGCGCCGGCAATATCTCCAAAAGGGTTTCCTGTTGTGGAAGCGCTTCACGCCCCTGGTGCCGCTTCCGTAAAAATCAGGTTATAAGGCCATCGGATCTTTTGGGAATTCAATTTGTCTGGCGGGGAGACCACCCCAGCGCAGCCTCGAAGGCGCGGTTATTTTTTGCCTGGTTCATGCCCTGCACTAACCACACCGAAGAATCTTCAGAATCCTGGACATTGGATAGCAATACCTGTTCGCCGGGCTTGACTTCATTGGTGTAATTAACCTGCAGCCAATCCAGTTGATGGGTTTGAAAATGGTCAATGGAAAAGCAGTCGGTTGCCCACTCGATATAACGTGTGTTGTTGACATGCCCCATGAGGTCCAGTGTACTGTAGGAAGCAACCACATTCCATAAATCAATCATTTTTTCAGGTAGGACGATTTTATCAAGCGGCTCATCGAGACCAACCAACCCGGGAGTGACAGGCAGCTCAACTTTTAAAGCGGATGGCAGCAGCATGCGTCGGGCCTGAAAATCGATCACCAACCAGGCCGTTGAGGCGGCAGCCATCAGTTTACCTGAAGGATCAGTTAACAAAAAATCGCGCATGAAGAATATTTTCTGCTGGACACCCTTGGGAAAGGTTTTTACTGTGATCACTTCACTATTGCGGGGCATCTCAAAAAAACGGACTTTAATCCGTGATAATACCCATGCCTGATTTTGGGAAACCATCTCGTCAAATCCCAGGCCGAGACTGGTCGCATGTTTATTGGCAATCTCCTGCATGGATTGGAGCATGCTGACCGGTTTCCACCGGTCCTGAAAATCGCAATCATATGCGCGTACTTGAACTGTTTCGGTCCAAACTGCCGGGCCTCTGGCCATAATTTTCCTCGATTTAGAAAGAATTGCTTGATTATAACCCTGAAATTACCCCCCACATAAAGACTTTACCACGGGAAATCCCAGTCGAATCGGTATTTCCATACCCTGCATATATTACAGGAATCTTTAGGGAGGATGAAGGTGGGTTATGAATAAATCGATTCAAGCACAAAACCAGACTGCCTTTTAATATTTTCAAAGGTGATTTTCTGGTAAAATCAGGGGGTTGTCATAAATCAAGATCTGTTTTTATGATGACTTATATGT
>Ga0073936_10004615_pt1 | contig 18995 bp, 14 predicted proteins | sample AliMusrvi5mmetaG_FD_87041 | JGI IMG/M metagenome (GOLD analysis project Ga0073936, IMG submission 87041) | Freshwater lake bacterial and archeal communities from Alinen Mustajarvi, Finland, to study Microbial Dark Matter (Phase II) - Alinen... | ecosystem: Environmental > Aquatic > Freshwater >... | reverse complement strand
GCCGTACTCAGGCAACCGGCTGACGCCAGAGGGTTCGTCATTCCTCGCCGGTCACGGCAATCATTACAAAAACACTCGCTCGCCGCTTGTCGTTTTAGAAAATCTCCCGCAGTTTTGGGCGCTTTCCTGCATCCGGAAACGCGCGTGATTGAACATTCCTTCCTCCCAAAAACTATGGGGACCATAGGCTACACGCAATTTCCCGTCCGGAGTGGCGGTCAGCGCCGGGTTACAGTGATTATCAGCGCCCTCGTCCAGTACCAGGGTTGCGGACCAGACCCCGGTGCGATGGTCGAAGCTCCGCATGCGAACACCAGCAATGGCGTCAAGCCAGGTAATATGAGTCACCTCGCCGATGCGTACGGATTTATTTGCGACATCGTACGCCGTCGCACGAGTCGATCCCTCGGTTGAAACCAAAAAAGGCTTGGAAACGGTAACAGGCATAAATAACTACCTCCTTTTTAAGCAATATAAGAAATGGGCCTGACCGTCAAGTTGGCAATGATTCATTGACCCTTTTTCCATGTAACTGTAATAATTCAATCATGCGCAGAACACATATCCAATTACCTGATGAGTTATATTATTTACCAGTTAATATTCCAGGAAGGAATCGACCATGTTTATCCTTTCACCTTTAAAATCCGGCAAGATTGCGCAGTCAGTTCTACTGGGGGCGTTCATTCTCGCCCTGATACCGGAGCTCTTATCCGCTGCCGATGTGCCCAAACCAGGGACCCCGCCGGGATTTCGGATCATTGCCCAGGACGATTGCGGACGACCCGGTCAGGAACCCCATTTGGTGAGCGGCGCCGATTGGACTTTTTCCGCCGAGGAAGAAGCGGATCTTCAAATTGACGACGATCGGATGCGGACGTTCAACCACGACCCGGCGGCTGTTGTCTACCGCTACAACAATCTGGACCCCAAAGCCCGCTACCAGCTTCGGCTCTTTTTCTTTAATGTGGCCCGCGAACGTATGCAGACGGTCACCGTGAACGGCAAGGTCATGTCCGGAACCTTTACGCTGCCCAAAGGAAAACTTCTGGAGCAGGATTTGACGCTGACGCCGGCCCTAACGTCGGGGGGATCGCTCGATCTCCGCTTCAACAACGCCGGCGGTTTTTCGGCCCTGGTCTCCGCGATCGAACTCTGGTCCAACGCCAAGGAGTCGCCGGTGCCACCTCCCGTGGAAGGCGGAATGCGAAAACCGTTAAGCTCGCTCGACTTGAAGGACGGGGACACGGTTGTATTTCTCGGCGATAGCATTACGCACCATTGGGAGATGGGCTGCATGTATACCCAGTATGTCGAGGATTACTTCTATACCCGTTATCCGAAGCGCCACCTTCATTTTAGAAATGCCGGGGTCAGCAGCGACACCGCCGCCTGCGCGCTGACCCGATTCACCCTGGACGTGGCCCGCTATAAGCCGAAGTATGTCACGGTGCTTCTGGGAATGAACGACGCGGGATATACCGACTTCGACGCGGATCGCTTTACCGCTTACGAACGCACCATGCGATTGCTGCTGAATCGCATTGCCGAAATCCCAGCGACCGCCGTGCTGATGTCCACCACCCCGTTCGATTTCCGGGGTGTGGAACTCAACCCGGTACAGGGTCCGGCCGTCCGGGCCAAGTGGCGCCCTTACAATTCGGTCCTCTCCTACTACGGCACCTGGCTTTACGAGGAGGCGATGCAACGCGGGATCGGTTGGGTGGATCTCCGGAGCGCATTGGAACGGCATCAAATTGAACAACGTCGGACCAATCCGACGTTCACGCTGATTCCGGACTCCATCCATCCGGCGGCTCCAGGCCAGTTTATCATGGCCGCCACCCTGCTGGAGGCCATGAACCCAAACGGCATCGTTTCCACCATCGAGGCCAATCGGACCGGATTGGGATGGGTGGCGAATTCTCATGACGGAGTCATCTCCGGCACGAAGCAGTCGCCGGAAGCCGGTCTCTCGTTCACCTTCCAGGCCGAAAGCCTTCCCTGGGTTCCACCGCCCGAAGCCCTGCGAGGGTATCAACTGGCCGACGCCGGCCACCTGTTGAGCCGCGAAACGCTCCGTGTCTCCGGTCTTCCCCCCGGAGGATATGAGTTGCGGATTGACGGCAAAACCATTGGACGGTGGAGTGACGTTGGGTTCGGCATCGGGATTGAACTTCAATCAGTGACCAACACGCCGCAATACCAACAAGGCCTTGCCGTCACAATGCTCAACAAGGAGCGAAATGCCAAGGCGATGCATCCGATGCGCCTGCTTTTCGAGGCCTTCAAGGAATCCGATCGTCTTGCCGGCAAATTGCCTTCGAAAGACGAAGTGGACCAGTTTACCGCTTTGGCGGCGGACTACGAACGACGCATCTATATCGCAAATCAACCTCTTCCGCATCGATACGAGATCGTTCGGATGCAAAAGACCCAGCCAGAAACGCCATGAATCAAACTCGATAAGGTGGAAGCCCTTCACACGCACTAACCCTCTGGAATCCATTATGAAAATCATTTGTTCGACCAATATGCCGTTTGCCTTGGAGGCGTTTCAAACGCTGGGTGAGACTCGAATTTGCGAGGGACGCCATCTGACATCCGACGCAGTGCGCGAGACGGATTTGCTGGCGATCCGTTCCACCACCCGTGTTACCCGGGAATTACTCGAAGGCAGCCGGGTCCGTTTTGTCGGGACCGCGACGATTGGGATCGACCATATGGATATTCCCTGGCTGGAACAGGCGGGGATTCGATGGTGCTCCGCGGCGGGCTGTAATGCCAACAGCGTGGCTGAATATGTGACTGCCGCGCTGTTGACCCTGGCTGTGCGCAAGGGATTGACTTTGAAAGGGCGGACGATCGGAGTGGTCGGGATCGGAAATGTCGGGCGGCGGGTCGTGGAGAAGGCGCGGGCGTTGGGGCTGCGCGTTCTCCAAAATGATCCGCCGCGCGTCCGGCGGGAAAAGTTGACGGGTTTTGTCGAATTGGATCAACTTCTGGCGGAATCGGATATCGTGACTCTGCATGTGCCGTTGGAAAAAGGAGGGAGCGATCCCACCTGGCAGATGGCCAGCCGCACATTTTTTGACCGGATGAAAAAGGGAGCGATTTTCATCAATGCCGCCCGGGGAGGATTGGTGAATTCCGACGACCTGATGACGGCCCAAGATCGCGGGATCGTGTCGTCGTTGGTCCTGGATACTTGGGAGGGCGAGCCGGCCTATCGGACAGATATTTTGGCCCGGACCGATCTGGCGACCCCGCATATTGCCGGTCATTCCTTTGAAGGCAAGGTGATGGGGACCGTGATGGTGTATCGGGAAGCCTGCCGTTTCCTGGGAGTGCCGTCGAATTGGAATCACGAGCCCCTGATGCCCTCGGCTCCAGTGCCACTGGTGGAATTGGCGGCTGCGGGGCGTACGAATGAGGTGATTTTACATGATATCGTTCGACGGATTTATGACATCGAGGCCGATGACCGGCGATTACGCGCTGGGGCGGAAGCGGATGATCGGCGACGGGCGGCCTATTTTGACGAGTTACGCAAAAATTATCCCGAACGCCGGGAGTTTCCCTGCACCCAGGTGCGAGTGACGGGGGCGGAACCGGCGTTGAACGAGATTCTGCGAGGTCTTGGGTTTAAGTAGACGCAACAACCGGTCATGGACGGGTTGTCGGAAGTTTATCAATGGCGTATTTTTCGTCCTGATAAATGTTGGTGGCGTCCTGTGGCGGGGGGCTGCTGCGGTAACGGAAAAGATAGCGCGCCCGCTTTCCAAGCTCCTGTTCCGGGAATTGTTCGGGTGCCAGCGCCAGAGAGAGCGTGGCCCGTTCGGGTTCGACCATTTGGGATGCCGGAATCCATTTCAACCGTTCGATCCACGCCCAGGGAGCGCGACCATAGGTATCGGGGTACTGAATGGTGTGATCGCCCAGCACCGCGGCGTCCACGACCACTACCGCATCCCGGGGCAGATTGTGATTGGCCCAACGGGTGACGTTGGCAATGGGAGCCATCTTTCGCAGAAAATTCATCGAACCGGCATAACCATAAAGTGCGGGGGCGAAGCTATAGAGGATGAGCGCCAGCAGAGCGGCGCGTTGCCAGGTACCGCGCGGGATGAGGTTCTCGACCGGTAGGCACACCAGGCCTAAGAGCAGCAAGGAATAAGGGATAAGCAATCCTCTGAGCGCCAGATTATTAAGATCTTCCCGCCCCATACTACTGGTTACGGTCATTAAGCAGACCATCGCAAAGCCGCTCGATATCAAAGCGAATTGGTGCATCTGCGGTACGGCTTTATGACGCATAAAATGGCGCGCCAGCAGGATGGCGGCTAGAGAGGCGAATCCGAACTGGACGAAGAGATAGGTGAGTTCCAGGCCGAAGCCGGCCACCTGGTTAGCCATGGGGAATCCAGAGAAGTATCTAAACGTGTGATCCGCCAGTCTCAAACCTGATCCTCCACCTTGGAGACTGATATAGCGATAAAAGGGCCAGATCCCAAGTGCGGTCAGAAACAGGGAGCCGCTCCAGAACCCGAGTTCGCGCCATTCGCGACGGATCAGGCACCACACACACCAGGCGCCAATGCCCAGGCATAATGGGATGAACAAAAAGGTGCTGGCACCCGCAATAAACACCAGAAGAAGCGCACACAACGCGATTTTGACCGCGATAGGCCCTTGGCATTGCCAGTAGAAATAAGGAATGGCCAAGGCGGCCACCAAGGCCACGAAATGCTGGGGTACCCACATGGCGTTGCTCGCTGACGAAGCGAAAACCAGAGTGCCCTGATACCGCAGGGCATTAAATAACCAATAGTCTACGCCAGGCTGACCATCCAAAAGGCCCGGGATGAAACCGAAAGAAGACCCGAATAAGAAGGCTGCAAGGCAAAAAACGCCAACCCCTGCGTTTCGCATCAATTGAAAAAATAGGTGATAGGCAAGGGCACTATAGCCGATGGCCTGGAGTACGGTGTGAATCCACCAGATGACGGGCATTGATACCTCGCCTCTGCCGAATTGTGCCAACGCGGCCGCTGGAACATAGCTGAAGAAATAATACACCAGATTCAAAGTTGGCTGGAGCCAATGGCGGGGAGGAATACCCGTTAAATCCAGTGATACCAGCATATTGACGCGACCCAGAGAATCCGTGATGTTCGGCAAACGGCCCATCAGGTTGGACGCATGGCTTGTGGCCACAAGCATTACCGCGGCGGTGGCAATACCGATGCCGCCATAACGAATGATGGGTGAAGGATGGACGGATGGCGGAAGGAGCGGCAGTAAAAGTCGACCTTTGCGGATGGCGTGAAGTGCCAGGAACGTAACGATGATGCCCCCCGCCATGAAACAGGTCGTACAGGGTGAGATGGCGATAGGACTGATCAATCCAGCCACGCTGTAAAGGGTACCCATTAATACGATGGAAAAAAAGGGACTGGCGAACCTGATTCCTGAGGTCGATCCGAACATACAGCGGGTGAAAACCCAACCGGGTAGGACGTAAATCACGAGGATGCCGGCAACAAGGGTGGCTATGCCCATAGGGGTTCCTTTTGAACAGCCATTTTCACTCGCAAAAGGGTATCGGACCCGTACCTGAAACACAAGAACGTTGTTAGCCGTGAGAGGTTGCTTTATGGCCTGGATTCGGCAATAATAAGAGGTTATTTTTAATCCCGACAGTGATATGCAAGCCGCATAATTCACCGGCACGGAGTGTTTAAATTAAAGAAATTAAAAGCGATTAATGTGGATGAATTCGGCTCCCGAAATTCTTTATGATGGTTGGTTATTGCAAGAAACCGGCTATGGAATTGCCCAACACGCCCATCGGTTATTGCACATTTTAATGCAAAGTTCGCTGGGGAATCGAATTCGGGTTATCGCCCCCGAATCAATCGCCAGATCTCTCGGAGCGCCGGCCATTGGGTTGAGCGAAATTCCCCGATGGCCGGGGTTGTTTCGGGAAGTGGCTTGGTATGCGCGTTTGTCGGCTTTTGCTCGCAACCGAAATCCGTCCCCGTCGTTGATTTTGCCTTCGCCTGGCATGATGTTTCGGTACCCTCCGAAAACCCTGGTCATTTGCCATGATCTGATCCATCGTGACTTTGCTCGATATCTGGGGCGATGGGGCTATCGCAAGTTTCTTTTTAACCGACGGGATCGTCATTTGACCGATGCGGCTCATTTAGTTGCCGATTCAATCCATACCTCCCTGGGGATTCGACTCCTTTTGAGGGATCGTACTCCACCCTTGACAACCATTCCTTTATGGGCACCGGCGGAATTTCAGGCGGAAATTGCTAATGAGCAGCGGGATACGGTTCGGCGGCGATATGGACTGCCGCACAGATACTGGTTGTATGTCGGCGGGTATGATTATCGAAAAAATGTTGGATTGCTGATTCAAGCGTATGCCCAGGTTCGGCGGACAGGCGCCTGTCCGGCCCTGGTGTTGGCAGGGAAGATTCCCCTGCAAAAAGGTCCTGCCGTATGTGATATTTCAGGCGAATTGACAAGGACTGGCTTGGTTGCCCCCCAGGTGATTCTACCCGGATATATTGAAACAAAAGATATGCCGGCGCTTTATGCCGGAGCCGAGTTATTGGTTTATCCCTCACTGGCGGAAGGGTTTGGTTTGCCGCCGGTGGAAGCGATGGCGTGTGGATGTCCGGCTCTTGTGGCGGATCGGACCAGCTTGCCTGAAGTGGTGACAGATCCTGGATATCGATTTGCGGTCGATGGAATCGGCGGTTTGGCCGGGTTGTTATTAACGGCTCAGAACCGTAAGCTTCCGTTAAATCCCGGTTTTGACCGTGCATATTTCAGTGAAGACCGAGCGCAACGAGATTATCTTGACGTGGTGGGCGCCCTGATGGAAAAATAACGACTTGACTGCGACTCAAAAAATGAAGGCTGTGCGAGGAGGAAATTGGGGGGGAAGTGAAGCTGATTCCTCTCGTCGCTGGTGGATTTGGATCGGACTGTTTGTGGCCCTATGGATTGCCGAATGGACCTGGATCCAAGCATTGACCATTCCCGCCCGGCCGATTACCCGCCATCCGCTCTTCATCCCAACCATTCGCGCGTGTTTCAATGGACTTAGCGCAGTTGTATTGGTCCTGCTGGTTCCCCGGTTGTGGGGATTGGTCATTATAAACATCACGGCGGGAATCTGCGCGATCGGCTTGATTGCTTACAGTCAATATTTCAAAAGCCCGCTAGCCAACCTGGAAAGTATTCGGCTTTTATTCGGGACAACGGGCCGGGCGATCCCCTTTGCGGTATCGAGCGAACCCTTAATCATTTTAGGAGGATTGCTGGTTGCAGGTGTGATCAAAATTTATCTCCTGTGGAAAGCCCAACCCTTTTCCCCGGATTGGAAGTTGCGAAGGAGGGGAATTGGACTTGCCGTTGCGGCATGGATTCTATTGATTTTAGGACTTCAGCGGACCACCTATTCGTTTCAGCGCATGGCCGTTCAACCTTTTTCACGCAGTATCTATGCGTATGGATATCTGACGTCCTGGAGTCATAGAGCCTTTCTGCCGACCAACAACCAGACGTTATTGAATCGTGCAAATGCGGAATTCGCCCATGACACTGATCAGGCGATTGTGCGCCTGGAAGAGCGAAGAATAATCGGGTCGCCGTTGGTCATCCTTCAAGTCGAAAGCCTCGGATTTGAGGTGCTGGACCAGCACGTGGCGAGGGGGGAGGTCGTCCCCTTTATAAATCTTTTAAAAGAGAAGAGTTTACTTTATCGAATCCGGGCCTATCACTACAACGGGTCGGGCGATATGGATTTTACCTGCCTGGCGGGGGGGCATCCTTCATTCGATATTATGAATTACCGACTTGCGGAGTTTGAATATACCAACAGTTTGCCTCTTTTTTTAAAAAGGCATGGTTATCAGACGACGGCCTATCATGGGAATACAGGCGACTTCTTTAATCGACGGACGGCGTTTCTAAAAATGGGATTCGACCATTTGGGTTTTAAAGAAGATTTGACCCATTTGAAACTGCCGAGCAACTATTGGGGAATCCGGGATCAGGCCTTGTTGATGCGGGTGGCAACGGAAATGTCCGGAGCCACTGGCCGGTATTTTGCTTTTGTCATCACCTTGGACAGCCACGTGCCCTGGGATTTGATTCGACCGGAAGAAGCGTTGCTGTTCCCGGGATCGCGAGATATTACGGAACGCTACTTGAACAGCATTCACTGGGTAGATCGGGCATTGCAACAATTTTACGAGGCCATCCCGGAAGGGACCACCCTCTTGATTTACGGAGATCACACGGCGCATGCAAAAGGAGGCTCCGCTGCTGATCGCAGTTTTTCAGCGGAATATGTTCCGGCGCTCTTGCTTCGCAAAGGGGAGAATTGGAGTAAAACGCAACGGAATCGCGACTGGAGCCTCCGGACAGATGAACTGACCCTGCTGGACGTCATGGCTTATGTTCGCACCTGCATCGACCATGAGGAAACCAGGATGGAAAGCTCCGAATGAAAACCATCAAAATCGGACATCTGATCCATTGGGATGGTCCCGGAGGTGGGCCGCAAGCGGTAATAAACCTGGCCCGGGGCCTGAAGCAACGGGGAATTGAACAGGTGGTGATCTGTGGGGGGCAAGGGCGGTTGACTGCGTTTTGCAGGCAGGAGGGAATTGAGCAAATTACCGTTCCGATTGATCGGAAAATAACATTACCGTGGGGTTTTTGCCGGTTGGTTTGGACCTTGAAGCACGCCTCTTTGGATAGGCTTTTTCTACATGGCCAATGGGCGGGGCCGATCGGGGCACTGGCCGCCCGGCTGGCCGGGATATCGACTGTTTATGTCTGTCACTGGCCGTCTTTTTATACCGACTGGAATCCCTTCCGTGCTTTTCGCAATGCCCTGGCTGAATGGATTCCCTGCCGGATGGCCCGATGGATTGTTGCGCTAACCCCCTCTGTCCATTATCAATATTTATATCGAGGATGGGCGAAAGAAGAGAAGTTGTGCCTGATTCCTAATTTATTTTCCATGGATGAGGCGCCCTCGGAGGAAGAAACCAAAGCCATCCGAAGCCATCTGGATGAGGAAGAAGACTTGACTCATGTTGTCAGTGTCGGTCGTTTATCGGATCAAAAGCGGGTCGATTGGCTGATTCAGGCCTGGGCGCGGGTTGCGGGTCAGTGCCCTCGCGCCCGGTTATGGATTGTCGGAGAGGGACCGGAAGAAATGTCCCTGAAACGCCTGGCGGCGGAATTAAAAATACAGGACACCTGTAGATTTCTCGGCGCCCAACCGCGCGGAATTGCCTATCTGGCGGCGGGAGATATTGCGGTCATGACGACAATGTATGAAGCTTGGGGTTTTATTCCGCTGGAAGCCATGGCCTGTGGTCGGCCCATCATCCTTACGGCGGCGGATGGCGCGCGCGATCAAGTGACGGATGGCATTGAGGGACGGCTGGTTCCTCCCGGTGATATTCAACGCCTGGCGGACGCAATGATTGAATTGATTGAAAATCCGGTTCTTCGGGGAAAAATGGGAGCCGCCGGACGACAACGATTGTCTAAGTTAATGTCTGTCCCGGCGCTTGACCAATATGTTGATTTGCTTAAAGACCTCCTTTAAACGGCTTCGATGAGCCGCCCAGGTTGAATATGATGAGCGCTGGAATGACACGGGTTAAGAATATTATCCGGGTAATCGAGGCGGGTTTGCAGCCGCGAATCCGCTCCGTTTCTTATCGGGGGCAAACCGGCCGGTTTGTCCAATCGATTTGGTGGGACAATACCCGGCCGGACATTGTAGCGCGGGAGCTGGATGGCTATTTTCAAGCGATTGCCCGGCATGGCTGGGTTCCGCAAAGTATTTTGGATGTGGGCGCTGAAGTGGGCTTATTTTCCATTTTTGCGAGCCGGATATTCAATCTTCGCCAGCTATTTGTCATTGAACCGTCGCAGCGCAATCGCATTCTATTGGCTCGCAACCTAAAGCTGAACAAGGTTTCGGTTGCCGGTATGAGTCGGGACGCCTTATGGAAGGAAAGAGTGAAACTCTCCTTTCGCACCCACGGCGCCATTAGCGCGATTCATGGCGTCGGAGACCTGATGAACTTGCCGTTTGTTGAGCGGGTGCAAGCGGAGACTTTGGACGCCACTTTACGAAGATGGGATGTACCGGCGGTGGACCTGATCAAGATGGACATAGAAGGGTCAGAAATTGAAGCGCTTGAGGGGGCGGGACTGACCTTGGGGGAAGGCGGGATCAGGCCCAAGGTGCTGATCCAGGCGTATCATTTACGGAATGGCCGGCGAACTTTAGAAACGTGCGCCGACCAATTAAAAAAAATCGGGTATATCTGTGAGGAAGAAACGCCCGGCCTGCTCGTGGGGTGGCCCCGATGACGACCGATAAAGGAACCGGCCGGCTGGATTGGGGAAAAGGAGTGAAGCGCATCGGGCAGTCCGCCTTTGCGTGGGGGCTTGTTTTTACGGCCTTGCGCGGGGTGGGTTTTTTGGGTGTAATGGCCTACGCATTACGGCAAATTTCGACCCAGAATATCGGCTTATGGTATGTGATGTTGAATATTTCCGGTCTGGCGGCGGTCGTCGAGTTGGGCTTTGCGGTGACGATTGGACGATATGCCAGTTGTTTTTCGGGCGGTATGACCGAAATTCCCCAATTCGGACTGGGGGCCATCTTGCCCGAAGCTCCCCCGCATTGGGCAGGCATCCGGGGATTGATCCTGATGGCCCGGGTTTTGTATCGGGCTTTTGCGATCTTGATGCTGGGAGTCATGTTGATTCTGTGGGGGATTTGGATGTGGCGCATTCCCTCGGCGCCAGCCATGGGATCGAGCGCCATGTGGCAATTTCTGGCCTTGTTTCTTGGAACGGCAATCAATATGACCGGATTTTTCTGGCCGGCGATATTAATGGGGATGAATGAAGTCCGACGGGTCAACCAATATATGGCGGCGGGCCTGGTGATCGGTTATGCGGTAACCGGATTGGGCCTGCTGGCCGGGTGGGGCCTATGGGCTTTGATAGCGGGACAGATTCTCATCGCGGTCTTTCCCCGGCTGGCTTGTCGAGTTCGAGTACGGTCTTTGATTCCCCCGCAGTTCGATAGCCTGCCGAAGATGTCATGGCGAAATCTGTGGCCGGTGACCTGGCGGGCTGGATTGATCACCCTGGCGATGAATTTGTGTGTGCAGGCCACAACGCTCATTTGTTCCTGGGTTACGGATCTGGAAACCACGGCGAAATATGGAATTTCGCTGCAACTGGCGTTGATGTTACATCAGGTTGCTGCCTTGTGGTTGGTGGTGAAGATGCCGCAGATTTCCATTTTGCAAGGCCGGGGTGAATGGACGGAAGTCCATCGACTGGTGAAACAAAGACTGGGATTGACACTGGCCACGTATGGACTGGGAATGGTGGTTTTGCTCCTACTGGGTTCCTGGGTACTGGTGCGGATGGGGTCGCATACCACCTTGCTGGCGGCCGGGCCGCTGTTGCTCATGTTTACGTGGATTGGGATGGAATTATTTGTAGGATTCCATTCGGCGATCGTGTTGACGGGAAATACAACTCCTCATTTGGTATCCTATGTGATCGCCGGGCTGGCGGCGGTTATATTGGGGGTCATGTTAGGCAGGCAATTTGGTGTGTATGGAATCATGACGGGATCGATCCTGGCCCAAGTGGGTTGGAATTATTGGTGGGTTCCCCGTTTAGCCTGGCGACAATTGGGCCGGCCACTCGTCAGGGCTTGAGACGACTAAGGGAGCAGAGGAACCCTATGCGAATCGGTATTGATGCGGCGTGGGCGTGTGGAAAACGGACGGGAACAGGTATTTATACCTACGACCTGGTCCGAAGCCTCCTCGACTCTTCAGCCGGGCATGAATTTGTGCTCTATTTTCGGGATTGCTGTGTAAAAGATAACCCGCTCTATGCGCAAGCCGAAGGACGAGCCCAACGCAGAATTATCTCTTCCCGGTCGACCTTGTGGCGGATTCTTTTTCAAGTGGGTCCGGCTGCCCGGAAGGATCAGGTCGATGTGCTCTTGTCACCGGGATATTTCTTGCCCGCATTTGCGGGCCCGGTCCTACGGGTCGTGACGTTCTTTGATTTGAATATTTTCAAACTGGAGAGGGAATGGATTCGGCCCAAACGCATTAAAGATTTTATCTGTCTGCGACTTCTTCTGCCACTGGCCGCGCGTAAAGCAGATCATCTGGTGGTTATTTCGGAATCCACTCAACGCGAATTGGAATCCATCTTCCCCTGCACATGCGGGCGTAATACCCGGATTTACCCGGGAGTGTCCCGGGAGCGTTTCCAATTCGCGGAAGCTGGGGCGACGATGTCGGGCGCTGCTCCCCGTTCCCTGTATTTCTTATACGTTGGGGTCATGTCGCCCACTAAAAATCTGGCGCGTCTGATTCAGGCCTTTGGACAGTTTACGCGAACAGTTGCCCCCGGTTTTCGGTTGTTGATGGCGGGACGTGAGTGTGGCTCCTACCGCGCGAAGGTGCTGATCCCCTTGGTGCGACGGTTGCGCCTTGAACCCCAGATTGAGTTTGTCGATTTTGTCGAGGACGACGAATTGGGGCGGCTATACCAGGGAGCCCGGGCGGTCGTCTATCCCTCCCTGGGTGAGGGATTTGGGTATCCCCTGGTAGAGTCCATGCTGGCCGGAACTCCCGTGATTACTTCAACCGCGACGAGTTGCCCCGAAGTGGTTGGGAATGCGGGGCTTTGCGTTGACCCGCTATCGGTGGAAGCCCTGGCCCATGCGATGACCCAGGTGGCCTTGGATGACCGGCTTTATGCCCAACTCCGCGAAGCCGGATATCAACGTGCAAAGCTGTTTTCATTGAAAACAATGGCCGCACAATATTTGAAACTGTTCGATCAACTGGATCTCAAGCGGAAGAGTACATGAATATCTCGAGTTTAAACGAACCGCAATTTCGACGGCACTTGGCGGCCCTGTTGATCGTACTGCTGAGTACCGCGGTGACCTGTCATTTATTAATCTCCGTTGCCGCCGGAGAATGGGGCACCGTAGCGCTTTGGGGGATGGGGCTGGCCCTGTTGGGGTGGGTATTCTTTGCACGGGAGGCCTGGTGGCTGTTGCTTCCCATGGCGATTGGATTCGGCGGCATGTTCTATTTCGGGTTCAAAGTGTATACCCATGAAATCATGTTGGTGGTATGCTTTTTGCCCTTGTTACCGCAGTTGGCGGCTGGACGAAACCTGGAAGTTCGCCGCAAAAAATTACCGGCCGCCTTTTATGCGTTGCTCGCTTATCTGGGGATGCACATGCTGGTGAGCGGGTACATTGCCATTACGGACGGGGAATCGATCGGCAGCATTATCCGGGTCTATGTCGCGGGCCTTTGGCCTTTGATTTTCGCCATACCCTTTTATTCGATGGGGAGTAGCCGGTATCTGCGTCGGGCATTGACCCTCTTTCTTTGGGCCGCCATGATCCGATCGATTCTGGGCGTGATTGGCTATTATTTCCCACAAGTCATCATGCCGGTGATGGGTTTTATTCTGCCGGGACTCTATAGCGAGGGCATGGAATTACGCGAGTCGGGTTTGTGGATGGTGTATTTGGGATTTACTCTTTTCAGCTTGTCCCCGCGATGGATCAGCAAGACTTTTTATGCCCTGCTCATCGCGGCGGCGGGATGGTTTGTTGTCCTCGGAGGCGGTCGGGGAAGCTTGGCGATGGCGGTTGGAATTTCCATTGTCTGGGCCACTTTCGAAAAAAAGTTTATTTCTTTGGCAATTTTCGTTGCCGGTTTGATGGCCTTGTTGGTGACATTCAACTCCGATCCGGACTTGATTTATCAATTCCCCAAACGACTCCAAAGAACGCTTTCGGTTTTTGTTTTGAAATCGCCGTACCAAACGGTGCATGTGATGCTTGAAACCAGTGATCAGTGGCATTATGAACTCATGCAACGAGGGTATAATAAATGGGTCAAAACCCCCATTTCTTTCCTCCTGGGAAATCCCGTGTTGCCGGTTCAAAATGCGTCCGACTTCGGCCGGAAGGATTTCTACGATAAGATGCAAATGGCCGAAGATCTGGCGTCTTATGAATCGGGATTGTGGACTGTTTTAGCCACTTTAGGACTCGTGGGAATGGTGTTATATATCATCGTCTTCAGCTATTTTCTGGGGCCGGTCATTCGCAGTTTGTGGCATAACCAGATCTGCGATCCGGCCCAAGCCTTCGCATTTATGGCCGTCGCCTCCATGGTGATCTGGGTTGGATTTTGTTGGGGGGTAGGCCATTTCCCAAGTCAACAACTGATGTTGGCCGTCATTGCGCGAGCGGCGTATGATGACCAGCAGGAACAAGCCCCATGCGGATCCTGATTGATGCCCATATGGTCGGAGAACGGGAATCCGGCAATGAGCGTTACATCCTGAATCTCCTTGCGGCTCTGACGGAACTGGCGCCCCCGGCTGAGTTCATTGTGGCCGCATCCCATCCCGAACTCGTACAGGAGATCCTCACAGATCGAACCCGCTGGCGAGTGGAACCGGTTTCCGCCCCTGCCTGGCGCCGACTGGGATTTGAGTTGCCGGCTCTGGTCCGGCGGGCGCGGGTGGATCTGTTGCATGTGACCTACGCCGCGCCCCTGTGGCCGGGATGCCGGGTTTTGACAACGGTTCATGATGTATCGTATCGGTCCCATCCGGAATGGTTTTCCGTACGCGATCGTTGCGTGTTGCGGGCTGGAGTGGGGTTGACCCTGGCCGCGGGGGCGAGGGTGATGACGATCAGTGAGCACTCCCGGCTGGAGATCAGTCGCTATTACGGCCTGCCCAAGAACCGGATTCAGGTAACGCATTTGGCGGGAGATCCTTGCTTCCGTCCGCCATCCAATGCCGGGTCAACAGTGGATTTGAACTGCCTTGGTATCCGTTCGCCGTATATTCTGGCCGTGGGCAATCTCCAACCCAGAAAAAATCTGGGCGGCCTGATCCGGGCGGCGGCGGAACTCAAGCAAAAAAAAACAGGACCCTTTCAGGTGGTCATCGCCGGGAAGGCCAAATGGCGTGAGTCGGATTTATATTCCGAGATCCGACAACTGGGACTGGAGCAGGAGGTCTGTTTCCTGGGGTATGTATCGGACGAGACGCTGATCGGGTTGTACCAACGGGCGGCGGTGTTTGTGTATCCATCCCTTTATGAAGGTTTTGGTCTGCCGCTCTTGGAAGCGATGGCGTGCGGCGCGCCGGTGGTCACGACGCGTTGCACTTCCATACCCGAAGTCGTCGGCGAAGCCGCGTTAATGGTGGAAGCCAGCGATACGGGCGCGCTGGCCGACGCCATGAGACGAGTCCTGGAGGATGAGTCGCTACGAGCCTCTCTTCGGGAAAAAGGATTGAAGCAGGCGGCCCAGTTTTCATGGGCGCGGACGGCTCGTGAAACCTGGGATGTCTATCGCCAGGCTGTGGAGAGATCTTGAAAATCGCCTTTCTAGGATCGCGGGGAATTCCGGCCCGCTACAGTGGCTTTGAGACCTTTTACGAACAATTGTCGGTCAGGTTGGTTCAACGCGGTCATCAGGTTACAGTTTACAATCGTTCCCACTTCATTAAGGACATCCGGGGATCCTATCAGGGGGTCCGGATTGTCAGCCTTCCCTCGTTTCCCTCCAAGCATTTGGACACCATTACCCACACGGCGCTTTCATCCCTGCACGCCTTGTTCCAAGGATATGATATCGCCTATTACTGTATTGTCGGGAACAGTCCTCTGGTATGGCTGCCTCGGGTGTTCGGAACGAAAACCTTGTTGAATGTGGATGGGCAGGATTGGGCCCGGGAAAAATGGTCAGGCTTTGCCCGTTGGTATCAACGGCAATGTGAATGGGTTGCCCCCCATACCGCCTCGGTCTTGATTGCCGATTCGCGCGTGATCCGGCAACGCTACCTGGAACGGTACCATGCGCAGACTCTTTTTGTGCCGTATGGCGCCAATATTCCAAAAGTCGAGGGGCGGGGGGCCCTGGACAAATGGGGGCTACAGCCCCGTGAGTATATTCTGTATGTGGGACGACTGGTGCCTGAAAATTCGATCGACCTGCTGATCCGCGCCTTCTGCAATCTCCGGACTTCCCAAAAACTGGTTATAGTGGGCGATGCTCCGTTTGCGGATGAGTACAAGGCCTCCTTACTGGCCATGGCTGGGAATCGGGTGGTTTTTACCGGTTATGCCTTTGGGGATGATTATGCCCAGTTGAGCGGTCAGGCCTATCTTTATGTGCAACCGTCCGCCATCGATGGAACGCGGCCGGCCATTTTGGACCAGATGGGTTTTGGAAATGCCATTCTCGTTCGGAATAGTCCCGCCAACATGGAAGTTGTCGGCAAGTATGGGGCCTCCTTTGGGGGAGAAGACGCGACCCTCAGCCTGACAACGGAACTTCAGGATTTAATCGACCATCCAGAGAAAGTCGAGAGCCTCAGGAGCACCATCCTGGAACGGGTCCGGCAATACTATAATTGGGAATGGATCACTGATTTCTACATTGATCTTTTTCAGCGCATGAAGAATGGAAATGAAAAAGACGACTATGATCTTTTTATTTCAAAACAATATCATGCGGTTAAACCGTGACCGGCCTAATGGGTAAGCTCAGGGGAGAGTTGAATCGAAAGGTCACTCAAAAAGCAATGAAAAATGATCCGATATCCAAGTGGGTTTTCCCCCTGATAACCCTCCTGCTGCTGACCTATCTTTTCGGATGGGAAGGCAACCGCGAAGAAACGCTAACCCGGGGCACCTCCGCCGTTTGGTGGATGCTGACCCGTTGGGGTGGAGTCGGGGGTGGTTTGGCACATGTCTGGGTGGTGCCGTTGATCAGCCTCTACCTGGTGTGGCGAAAAAGAGCCGAATTTCGCGCTACGCCCCGGGGGGTCAATCCAGCCGGCTGGTGGATTTGCCTAGTGTGCGTGGGACTCTATCTGGTTGGGATGCGGGTTCAGCAGACCCGTCTGGTTTTGTTGGCGTTGGTGGGATTGGCTTGGGCCATTCCTTATTTTCTGTATGGGTGGAAAACCGCCCGTCTTTTAATATTCCCATGCGCCTATCTGTGGTTTTGCATCCCGTTAGGGTTTCTGGATTCAATCACCTTGCCTTTGCGGAATCTAGCCACCGTCTCCTCTGCCCTGATATTAAATGGAGTGGGGGTACCGGTGGTACGCCATGGGACGGCATTATTCGGAACGGGCGATCTGGTGCTGGATGTGGCGGATCCTTGCAGCGGGCTGCGCTATTTATTGACTTTGACGGCCATTTCCGCGCCCTATGCCTATATGACCCAGATCCGGTTGCGCTCCCAATGGTTCGTGTTTCTGGCGGCATTTCCCCTGGCGGTCATCGGTAATGTGGCCCGGATTGTGGTGATCGCCCTGGTTGCCCGATTTTTGGGATTGGAACCCGCGATGGGCCTTTATCATAATTTTTCAGGCTATGTGGTTTTTGTTGTCGCGATTGGCCTGATGCTCCTCTTGGGAGAGAGTTTGGAGCGATGGGATCGGAAGAAACTCAACCCGGTGTCTCCCCCTCCGTCAAATTCGGATGTAAAGGTTCCGATTATCGTCCCCTTTTGGAACGCAACCTCCCGCGCGTGGCTGGGACTTGTGGTTCTCCTGGGCGTAGCCAGCTTGGGCGTGAAAGGATTTATGCTAAAGCCGCTCCCGGAACCCCGGGCGGGTGTCCAGGCGATACTCCCGGAACGGGTGGGTGGTGTAATCGGGGAGAACCTTCGGTTTTGCCAGAATGAAACTTGCCGCAAAACCTGGGAGATGAACGAATTGCCGGCGGGCGTGACCAACACGTGTCCCGCCTGTGGCGGGACGCTGGGTGATTGGGCGCTGATGGAAAAAACCGTTTTGCCGCTCGATACGGAAATCGCGCATCGACGATACCATATTCCCGGTGGTGCCCCGATGCAAGTGAGCCTGGTACTTAATGGTCGCGAACAAAAGAGTATCCATCGGCCGGAACGTTGCCTGCCCGCGCAGGGATTCGCCGTGGAATACAGCCAGGTTCGCCGAATCCCACGCTCAGGACGACCGGATTTGCCGGTGCGATTGATGGTATTGCGTTCGGCGGACAAAGTTGAGCAGACTCGCGGGGGGTTATTGTATGCTTATTGGTTTATCGGACCGGGTCACGAAACGGCCTCGCACTATCGCCGTCTGGCGTGGATGGCCTGGGAAAGTTTACGCGATGGAGTCCCGGCGAGGTGGGCCTATGTAGCAGTGGCGACGGATTGGCCCCAGGAACCCTCACCCCGGGATGAGGAACGCCTGAACGGTTTTTTGAAAGATCTGTCTGAAGGACTTATTCCCGAAAAGCGGTGAACCTCCACCCCCTCAATAAGCGCCTTTGGCGAAGAGGACCACGCCGATGGTCCTCAGGAGAATCTTGGCATCCAGGACCGAACTCCGGTTGCGGAGATAATAGACGTCCAAAATGCACATGTTGTAAAAATCGACGTCACTTCGTCCGGAAACCTGCCACAGACACGTCAACCCCGGTAAGCCTTCGTGCCGGTTATAATGCCATTTTTCATAGTAGTTGTTAAAATCGCGCCGGGGCAATGGACGCGGACCGACAATATTCATGTTTCCCATCAGCACGTTGAATAACTGGGGCAGTTCATCCAGGCTGAATCGGCGTAGAAAGCGGCCAACGGGCGTGACCCGCGGATCATGACGGATTTTAAACAACCCTTCGCCGGATTCGTTCAGTTCTTCGATTTCCGCCTGCATTTCATCAGCCCGGTTGTACATGGTGCGAAATTTATACATTTGGAAAGGCCGGCGATTGATTCCGATCCGTTCCTGAACGAACAAAACCGGACCCCGGCTGGTGAGCCGGATCAACGCCCCCATCAACACCATCAAGGGCGCGGTTGGAATTAAAG
>Ga0073936_10004611_pt1 | contig 19003 bp, 9 predicted proteins | sample AliMusrvi5mmetaG_FD_87041 | JGI IMG/M metagenome (GOLD analysis project Ga0073936, IMG submission 87041) | Freshwater lake bacterial and archeal communities from Alinen Mustajarvi, Finland, to study Microbial Dark Matter (Phase II) - Alinen... | ecosystem: Environmental > Aquatic > Freshwater >... | reverse complement strand
GTAATAACTCAATCCGATTAATCATGAAAAAAATCCTGTTGATTTTCACACTATTGTGTTCCTTCATTGTCCTCAAGGCACAAAATGAAGGTACTTTAATCTTCAACGCTTACGGAAGTTACAGTTTTGCAGACAAGGTCCATTTTGACAATACCTACACCAGGGTGCAGGACGGTTTCCAATGGGGAACCGGTTTCGAATTCTTCCCTATTCAAAACAAATCCTTTGAATTGAAATACCTCAGGCTGTCGACTCATTTCCCTTTGTACCAGGACAATGGGACACTCATCCCTTACGGCAATGACAAAGGGTCGTTGAATTACATCCTCTTTGGCGTTAACAACTATTTCGGAAAGAAACCGAACGCCAAGATATTGCCTTATGCCGGACTTGAAGCCGGACTTGGATTGATTTCCAGGGATTATACCCGCTGGCGTTTTGCATGGGGTGGAAAAGTCGGTGTGAAGATTAAAACCTCTTCTGTTATGTCATTGAACCTGCACACCTATTTCCAGTCGATCGTCTCCTCCTTTGGCACCGATTTCTGGCCAGTCATTCCGGGAGTAGTGGTAGCAGTTCCCAGTTATGCTGCCATTTTTCAGATAGGAATTGGCGGGGCTTTGTGTTTTGACCTTACCAACGCGAAACTTTTCAAATAACAGGTTATTCAATCCAATCATCAAAAGCGGTTTCGGTTTTTATAGCGGAACCGCTTTTTTTTGAAAGCTCTTTTGAAGGTAATATTCTTGAATCGATTAAGAAACAGCCTGCGATTACAGAAAACTGGCAAACAGTGCGATATTCAGCATCGTGACCACTCCGCCGATTAGATATAGCATGACTGCAGTAAACTTGCTGTTCCTGTATTTCCCCATCACTTTTTCGGATGAAGTAAGGTACACCTGAACAAATATAGTGATGGGCAATTGGATACTCAACAGCATCTGTGAATAGATCAGACCATTGAAAGGATTAGAAATCAAGAAGATGATCACAAGCGCAACCACAAATGAGATGGCAATTCCCAGCCGTGAGTGGTTGTCCTTGATGTCGTAAGGTTCCTGAAAGATCCCTGAGAAGATCGATCCTGCCGCCATCCCGGATGTGATTGTAGAGGCAACCCCTGCAAAAAGCAGTGCAACCGCGAAGACAATGCCTGCATGTACACCCAGCAAAGGTGACAACAAACCTTGCGCCTGCTGAAGTTCGGTCACGACAGTCCCCACCTTGAAGAAAGCAGCTGCCGCCAAAAGGATCATGGCACTGTTGATGGCCCATCCTACGAGCATGGAGATAAGCGTATCCAGAAATTCGTAATTGAGCTGTTTTTTGATCGTCTTTTCATCCTGCAGGTTCCATTGCCGGCTTTGGATTATTTCACTGTGCAGAAAAAGGTTGTGGGGCATCACAACTGCTCCGAGTACACTCATGATAATAACCATAGACCCTTTGGGAAAAGCAGGGGTCACCCAGGCATGCATGGCACTGTTCCAATCTATTTGAACCAGTGACAATTCGTAAATAAATGAGAGTCCTATCACGGAGACAAATGCAATGATCCATTTTTCGATCATCCGGTATCCATTCGTAAAAAGGAGGATGAGTACAAAAATTACTACCAGAACAGAACCGGCCCTAATGGGAATATTGAACAGCATATTCAGTGCTATAGCTCCTCCCAGAACCTCCGCAAGAGAGGTGGAGACGGATGCCAGAATGGCCGTTGTGAGGATAGTTTTGGAATAAACCGGTTTGATGAACTTGGTGGTAGCTTCCGACAGGCAAAGCCCGGTAGCAATTCCCAGATGCGCCACATTGTGTTGCAACATGATCAGCATGATGGTCGAGAAGGAGACCATCCAGAGCAGCACATATCCAAAACTTGCTCCTGCGGCCAGGTTGGAGGCCCAATTCCCCGGATCGATAAATCCTACTGTGACCAAAAGCCCGGGACCCAAATATTTGAGAATTTCGAGTCCACCTAATTTGGGCCGATAGTCCTTGCGATCAATATTATCTAAAAATCCGGTCACTTTTTTGCTCATATGAACAAAGATATAATTTTTAGTCTGGTCTGCTATATTTCACCGGGCTACCTGTCCCAAAAACCCCATTTGTTTTTATTTTATTCTTGCCGTTTTACTGGATAAAAATGTTTGACAAATGAAAAAACTGGATGAAGAAAACATAAAATTTCAGGCAATTCAGTTTGGGAATGGGCCATGAAAAATTAAGTTAATAGTTACATTTGTAGGAATATTCTGCCGCTTAAATGACACGCATTTACTGAACCTATCATCTCAGAGCATTAGGAAACTATTCCTACTTAAGATTTTCGGGCAACGAATGGTTAACAATATAAAACAGATAGTCATGAAGCAAATAATTAGGTCTTTGCTTATTCTTTTCGTTATGAGTTGTTTTGGATTCAAAAGTGATCCTACCGATCAGAAAAGTCTCTTAAAGAATGACAGCTCGTCCCACAAAATAGTCATCTATCAGGTATTCACCCGGCTTTTCGGGAACACCAATTCTACCAACAAACCATGGGGAACGATTGAGGAAAACGGGGTTGGGAAATTCAGGGATTTTACACCCAAAGCACTCCGGGAGATCAGGGAATTGGGTGTGACCCATATTTGGTTTACCGGTGTTTTGCACCACGATGTGATCCGCGATTATACTGCTTACGGCATATCCAACGATGACCCGGATGTAGTCAAAGGCCGGGCCGGATCCCCATATGCTATCAAGGATTATTACAGTGTTGATCCCGACTTGGCCACCGATCCTGCCAAACGCATGGAAGAATTTCATGAACTGATCCAGCGTACCCATGAGCAGGGATTGAAAGTGATCATAGATATCGTCCCCAACCATGTTGCCAGAAATTACCACTCCATCGGGAAACCAGCAGGGGTAAGGGATTTCGGTGAAGACGACAACAAAAACGTGATTTACGCCCGCAACAATAACTTCTATTACCTCCCCGGAACCTCCTTCAAAGTTCCCATACTGGAAGAGAAACCTTTGGGAGGTGAAGCTCATCCATTGTCTGATGGCAAATTTGAGGAGATTCCTGCCAAGGTAACCGGCAATGGAACAAGATTAGCCCAGCCCCGCAGCGACGACTGGTATGAGACGGTAAAACTCAACTACGGCATCTACACCACCGGACTGCGTGATTTTGTCCTGTTGCCGGAGGGTTATGACAAAAGGCCTTTTCTCGACCATTATGCCTACTGGCAGCAACAATCACTGCCCGACACCTGGCTGAAATTCAGGGATATCTGCCTCTTTTGGCTGAAATTTGGGGTCGATGGTTTCCGGTTCGACATGGCAGAGATGGTTCCCGTGGAATTCTGGAGCTTTCTCAACAGCACCATCAAGAAAGAGTACCCGAATACTACCCTGGTAGCAGAAGTTTACAATCCGGCATTCTTCAGGGAGTACATCCATACCGGGAAAATGGACTTTCTCTACGACAAAGTCGCCTTTTATGACACTTTAAAGAGGATCATTCAGGGGAAAGCCCCCACCGACAGACTGGTGAAGGTCCAGTCAGAGTCGATGGATATTGAACACCACATGCTTCACTTCCTCGAAAACCACGATGAACAACGATTAGCAAGTCCAGCATTTGCTGGCAATCCGGAAAAGGGTAAACCTGCCATGGTGGTTTCTGCTACCATCAGCACCTCTCCTACCCTGCTCTATTTTGGCCAGGAGGTTGGTGAACCTGGTGCAGAAAATGCAGGTTATGGAAAACCCTCCAGAACTTCCATCTTCGATTATGTGGGTGTCCCTAACCACCAGAGATGGATGAATGGTGGAGACTTTGATGGGGGCAAACTGACAATTGAGGAGAAAGAACTCCGGAAATTTTACAAGCAACTGCTCAATTTTACGATCACTTCTCCGGCCCTGATGGGAAAATACCAGGAAATACAACAGTTTAACCGGCAGCAATCTGCACTCTACTCTGATAAAATATTTTCATTTGTACGGTGGAGTGATAACCAGAAATTGATCATCGTCGCAGGTTTTGATCCGGATCATACCAACGAATTTGATCTTTTGTTACCCAAAGATATTGTCCAGAGCTGGAATTTGAAAGATGGAAATTATAGCTTGACAGACCATTTGAGCCTCGGGAACAAATACAAGCTGCAAGTCAAAAATGGAACCGGTCAGGTAAAAATGATCCTGAAACCATTGGACTCTTTTATTCTGGAGGTAAAAATTGAAAAATAGCAGATAACGAAATGCCTTTGAACCAAATAAGAACGATGAGACTCACCTTGCTCTTATGCCTATTGTTTTCAGTGCAACTGAATGGGCAACCTGTTCCTGTTAAACTACAGTGTGAACACCTCATCAACCCTTTGGGAGTTGATGTCGCCAACCCACGACTTTCGTGGCAACTGGATGATCCCCTGAAGGGAGCATTGCAAGCTGCCTACCAGATGATAGTTGGAACCGATTCGGCCTCCGTGGCCCAGGGGGAAGGAAACAGGTGGAACACCCGAATGATCCCTTCAGACAGTATGCTTATTAGCTATTCCGGCCAAAAATTGGAACCTTTTACCAAGTATTTCTGGTTGGTGATCACCAGGGACCAGACGGGTAAGCTGAGTGAAAAGAGTAAGATTGCCACTTTCGAGACTGGCCTGATGGAGGTTAAAAACTGGCGTGGTGCATGGATTACCGATACAAGGGATCTGGCATTAAAGCCGGCAGCACTTTTTCGTCAGGAGATTGACGTGAAGAAGAAGGTGGTCTCGGCCCGAGCCTATATCGCTGTAGGAGGCCTTTTTGAGCTTTATGTCAACGGTAAAAAAATCGGAGACCACCAGCTCGATCCAATGTATACCCGCTTTGACCGGCGCACACTTTATGTCACTCATGATGTGACCAATTACCTCACTGAAGGAAAAAACACCCTTGGTATCCTGCTGGGAAACGGTTGGTTCAATCTGCAGTCGACGGCCGTATGGTATTTCGACAAGGCTCCATGGCGGGCACGTCCCAAATTCTGTTTGGATCTTCGCATTACTTACCAGGACGGAACCGTTCAGACCATTTCATCCGGCACCAGCTGGAAGACATTCCTGAGCCCGGTCATCTTCAACAGCATCTATACTGGTGAACACCAGGATGCCAATCTGGAGTCGGATGGCTGGAGCAAGAACGGATTTGACGACTCCAAATGGACCAATGCAAAATTGACAGCCGCACCGTCACAAAATATTGTTTCAGAGCAACTTAAACCCATCAGGGTGTGCGATGAGATCAGTGCAAAATCAATGAAAAAATTCAATGACTCGCTCTATGTCTTCAATCTTGGCAGAAATATTGCCGGGACAAGTAAAATCTCTGTAAAGGGGCTTGCGGGTACTAAACTGGTTCTTACACACGGAGAGCGGTTGTATGAAAATGGAAGGGTCGACCAGTCAAATATCTCCGTTCACTATCGTCCAACCGACGACAAGGATCCATTTGGAACCGATATCTACATCCTGAAAGGCAATACTGAAGAGACTTTCACGCCTCATTTCAACTACAAAGGCTTCCAGTATGTGGAGGTGAAATCAGACAAACCCATTCAATTGAACCAGAATAGTTTAATTGGTCTTTTTATGCATAGCGATGTACTCCGGGCTGGGAAAATCGAGAGTTCAAATCCGGTTTTGAATAAAATATGGTCAGCCGCCAACAATTCCTACCTGTCGAATCTCTATGGTTATCCTACGGACTGCCCGCAAAGGGAGAAAAATGGCTGGACAGGAGACGGACAGATTTCGGTCGAAACAGGATTGTTCAATTTCGACGGTATCACAGTCTATGAAAAATGGCTGGCCGACCATCGCGACGAACAACAGCCCAATGGAGTGCTTCCCAACATCATTCCAACATCAGGATGGGGGTACGACTGGGCAAATGGGCCCGACTGGACCAGTTCATTGGCGATCATCCCCTGGAATATTTATCAGTTTTATGGAGACAGCCGATTGTTGAAACAGACCTACGGAAACATAAAACGGTATGTCGACTACATTGACCGTATCAGCCCCAATCATTTGACTGACTGGGGATTGGGTGATTGGATCCCTGTAAAATCAAAAGCCAACAAAGAGTTGACCTCCTCGTGTTATTATTTCACAGACGCAACAATTTTGGCTAAAACGGCTAAAATGCTGCACGAAACGGAGGATTATGAAAAATACAACTCCCTCGCAGAAAAGATCAGGAAGGCCATCAACGACAAATTTCTGAATACGGCTACGGGTATCTATGCGGATGGATTGCAAACCGAACTGGCTGCACCGCTGTTCTGGGGTGTCGTACCAGATGAGATGAAAACAATGGTAGCAGCAAACCTTGCAAAAAGAGTGGAATCCGATCAATTTCACCTTGACGTTGGCTTGTTGGGAACGAAGGTTTTGCTGAATGCACTCAGCGAAAATGGTTACGCGGAGAGTGCTTACAAGATTGCATCGCAAGAGACCTATCCTTCGTGGGGATGGTGGATGGTAAACGGAGCTACAACCTTGTATGAAAACTGGCCTATCGATGCAAAATCGGATATCTCCCTGAACCATATCATGTTTGGAGAAATAAGTGCCTGGTTTTACAAGGCATTGGGAGGAATAAGACCAGATCCTTCAAAACCTGGTTTTAAAAACATCCTCCTGGAACCCCATTTTGTAAAGGGGTTGAGCCATTTTGAAGCATCGCACGAAGGACCATTCGGGTGGATCGTATCCAGATGGGAAAGGCACAATGACCGAATTGACTATTTTGTGACCATCCCTGCCAACAGCAGTGCCCTATTGACCTTGCCCGTTCAAAAATTAAAGGAGAACAACCAACCTGTCGAATCGAATCAGTTTATCCAAATATCCAGTACCAACAAAATATCTTCGATGCTCTCGCTTGCAGCGGGAAGCTACCATTTCACCTTTTATCTGAACCAAAAATGAGAAAAAAAAATTCGTTCCTTTTCGTTCTGTTGCTTGTTGTCACTTTTGTCAAAGGTCAGACTTCTGCACAATTGACAGAGGTTGAATACACCCATGCCTGGGAAAATCAGCACATCAGCCAGATCAACCGGGAGGCAGCCCACGCAACTTTTATTCCCTATGATACGGAGGCAAAAGTGGCTATAAACGATCTGCCCTCCTCCCCTTTTTACCAATGCCTAAACGGTAAATGGAAGTTCAAACTGGTCAATCATCCCGACCAGAGGCCGGAAGGGTTTTTCAAACCGGGTTTCGATGATGCCAAATGGGATCTGATCGATGTCCCCTCCAACTGGGAACTGAAAGGGTACGACTATCCGATTTACACAAACATCACCTATCCTTTTCCTGTTGCACCACCCTTTATCAAAGGCGACCACAATCCCGTCGGCTCTTACCGTACACTTTTTGAGCTTTCTTCTGACTGGAAAGGGAAAGAGATCATCCTCCATTTTGGAGCGGCCAGCTCAGCCTATTATGTCTGGGTGAATGGTCAGCGGGTCGGTTACAGTGAAGACAGCAAAACCCCATCCGAATTCAACATTACCAAATACCTTCAGGCTGGGAAAAACCTCCTGGCAGTTCAAATTTTCAGGTGGTGTGACGGATCCTACCTGGAGGACCAGGATTTTTTCAGGATGAGCGGGATTACAAGAGATGTTTACCTGTTGGCCAAAAATCCGGTTCATCTTTTTGATTTCAGAAGTACCGCTTCGCTGGATGAAAAATACCAAACCGGTATCTTTGGGCTGGAGTTACATATCCGAAACCTTGGAACTGAAATTCCAGTGGTGAATGTTGAAACTAAACTGGTTAAAGACGGAATTGTGCTCTTCAACGGGAATGCGAAACAACGCTGCTTGCCCAATGACAACATCCTCAAATTCGCCAAGAATATCCCGAATGTTCAATCCTGGAGTTGCGAAACTCCCAACCTCTACCAGCTTATCATCACGCTCAGGGATCAAAAGGGAAACATCCTTGAAACGGAAGGGTGCAAAGTTGGATTCAGAAAAGTGGAGATTAAAAATGGACTCCTCTGCATCAACGGAAAGAAGATATATGTTAAAGGTGTAAACATGCACGAACACCACGAAATAAACGGCCATGTCCTTGACAAGGAAACGATGATGAAGGATCTTTCACTGATGAAACAATTCAATATCAATACTGTTCGCACATGCCATTATCCTGAACCGGAACTGTTTTACGAATTGTGCGATCAGTATGGCATGTACCTGATTGATGAGGCGAATATCGAGTCGCATGGAATGGGTTATGGTAAGGCTTCGCTGGCAAAGGATAGCACCTGGTACGATGCGCATTTGTTCCGTACCCGGAACCTTGTTGAAAGGGACAAAAACCATCCGTCTGTGATTATCTGGTCGCTGGGCAACGAGGCCGGCGACGGGATCAACTTTGAAAAAACTTATGCCTTTGTAAAAGCATTTGACTCTACCAGACCAGTGCAATATGAACAGGCAGGTCAAACGGCGCATACCGATATCTACTGTCCGATGTACAGTCGGATTCCTGAGATCATCAAATATTCCAATAACCATAAGGACAGGCCTTTGATTTTGTGCGAATATGCCCATGCCATGGGAAACAGCTCGGGAAATCTGCAGGATTACTGGAATGCCATCGAGCAAAACGAGATGCTTCAGGGTGGATGTATCTGGGATTGGGTAGACCAGGGACTCCTCACTAAAAACAACAAGGGAGAATCTTTTTGGGCCTACGGAGGGGATTTCGGTCCAAAGGATGTTATCTCCGACGGAAATTTCTGCATCAACGGATTGGTCAATCCCGACAGAAATCCAAAGGCAGCCTTGTACGAAGTGAAGAAAGTGTACCAAAACATCGGCTTCAAATTTCTCGATCTTGCCAAAGGAAAATTCCAGATTGCCAATAAATTCATATTTACCGATTTAAAAAATTTTCAGTTGAACTGGCGGATTGAGGCAGATGGAGAGACCATAAAAACTGGCGACCTTGCCAACTTGATCTTACCGGCAGGTGCAAATAAGGAGATAACCCTGCCACTATCTATCACACCTGAACCAGGAAAAGAGTATTTCATTATTTTTGAAGCCAAAACTAAAGCAGCTACTGACCTGGTTCCCAAAGGACATGTGGTCGCCTACGAACAGTTTGCCCTACCCCTCTCCAAACCTGCTGAACTGGTATCAATCAATGGGAAAATAGCACTCGATCAGACCAAAGAGACAGCTACCCTCTCGGGAAGCAACTTCAGAATTGCCTTCGATCTGGTGAAAGGAAGAATCAATAGCCTTGTCTATTTCGGAAAAGAGATGCTTGCGGCGGGTAACGGGCCAATACCCGATTTCTGGCGTGCCCCAACGGACAATGATTTTGGCAATGGACTGGATGTACGGTGCAAGGTTTGGAGAGATGCCGGATCAGGGAGACAACTTATTGACAAAAAAGTCATGACCATTTCCGATAGTGAGGCAGAAGTCCGTTTCACCTTTACCCTACCTGGTCTGAAAGGGGAAACCGTTGCCACTTACGAAAGTGCATACCGGGTTTTCGGCGATGGTTCCTTCACTGTAAAAAATAGTTTCTCTCCTGCCATAGCAGAATTGCCCGAAATCCCGAGAATGGGTATGCAAATGCAGTTGGGACGCGAATTTGAAAATCTCGGTTGGTTTGGCCGGGGTCCGCTTGAAAACTATTGGGACAAAAAGACAGCATCCCTTGTGGGGCTCTACAAAGGCAAAGTCCAGGATCAGTATTATCCCTATGTCAGACCTCAGGAAAACGGGAATAAGTCGGATGTGCGCTGGGCTTCTCTCACGAACAACGATGGCACAGGAATCCTGGTTATCGGAGATCAACTCCTCAACATTACTGCCCATCACAACCTTATGGAGGACTTTGAATCACCAGTTCGAACTATTGGACATGTTTACGATGGAAAAGAGGTGGTGAACCGTCATACCTGCGATGTAAAAGAACGCAATCTTACTGCCTTGAATATCGATTATTTGATGATGGGTGTAGGTGGTGACGACAGTTGGGGAGCAAAAACTCATCCTGAGTACACTATTCCTGCTAAAAATTATTCCTATTCATTCAGGATTGTTCCGTTACAAAAAGATGACAACATGGATACAAAAGCAAGAGCTAAGATCCAAATCAAATAAGCGATATCTGACAATATTTATCAACCATTAGTTGTTCATTACTGAGGGGGCGATTTGTCAGAATCGCTCCCTTATTTCTTTATATTTGTGCAAACTCAAAAGGAAACGACCATGAGAAAATGCTTCTCAAACAGGAGAATGATTATTATGGGAGTTCCATCTGGCAAATGAAAAACAAGATAATAATCAGATGAATGGTTCAAGGTTATTCTGAAGATTCGATACGCACGCTCGACTGGAAAGAGCACATCAGGAAACGACCCGGCATGTACATTGGCAAGCTTGGAGATGGCTCCGCTGCCGATGATGGCATCTATGTGCTGCTCAAGGAGGTTATCGACAATTCAGTTGATGAGTTTATGATGGGAAATGGCAAGAAGATCGATATTCATGTCTCCAATCAGCGCATTTCAGTCCGGGATTATGGTCGCGGTATCCCGTTAGGCAAACTGATGGATGTGGCTGCCCGGATGAATACAGGTGCCAAATACGACTCCAAGGCATTTAAAAAATCAGTCGGTCTCAACGGCGTTGGGATCAAGGCTGTCAATGCCCTTTCCACTGCCTTTTCGATCAAATCAGTCCGCGACGGAAAGATCAAGACAATAGATTTCTCAAAAGGCGATGTCGTTACCGACAACGAGGAGCTGCCGACTGAAGAACCCAACGGCACCACAGTTGTATTTACACCCGACGAGGATATCTTCAAGACATACCACTACATCGACGAATATGTGGTGGCCATGCTGAAAAATTACACCTACCTCAATGCTGGTCTGGTCATCAACTACAACGGTGAAAAATACCTCTCCAGAAACGGATTGTATGATCTGCTGAATGAAAATATCGGGCAGGAACCGCTCTATCCCATCATCCACCTCAAGGGAGAAGACATCGAGAGTGCCATCACCCATGGGAATCAATACGGAGAAGATTATTATTCCTTCGTCAACGGCCAGCATACCGTGCAGGGAGGAACCCACCTGGCAGCCTTCCGTGAGGCATTGATCAAAACCATCCGCGATTTCTACAAGAAAGAGTTCGATGCCTCGGATATCAGGGCGTCCATCGTGGCCGCCATCAGCATCAAGGTGGAAGAGCCGGTCTTCGAATCGCAAACCAAGACAAAACTGGGCTCGAGGGATATTTCACCGGACGGGATGTCGGTTCGTAACTTTGTCATGAACTTCATCCAGAAGGAGTTGGGCAATTACCTACACAAAAACCCACAGACAGCCGATGTCTTGCTTCGACGGATCCAGGAGTCTGAAAGGGAAAGAAAAGCAATTTCAGGCATTCAAAAACTGGCCAAACAACGCGCAAAGAAGGTGAGCCTTCACAACAAAAAGCTGAGGGACTGCCGTTTGCATTACAATACCACCCACGAGAGCAAAGACAACAGTTCCATATTCATCACCGAAGGAGATTCGGCAAGCGGCTCTATCACCAAATCCAGGGATGTCAATACCCAGGCGGTATTCAGTCTGCGTGGAAAACCGCTCAATTCCTACGGACTGACCAAGAAGATCGTTTACGAAAACGAAGAGTTCAACCTGCTGCAGGCAGCCTTGAACATCGAAGAGGGCATCGATGAACTCCGTTACAACAAAGTGATCATCGCCACTGATGCCGATGTAGACGGGATGCACATCAGGTTATTGCTGATTACCTTTTTCCTGCAGTTTTTCCCGGAGTTGATCCGAAGAGGACATTTGTACATCCTCCAGACTCCACTTTTCAGGGTACGCAACAAGAAACGCACAGAGTATTGCTATTCCGAGCAGGAACGCGATGCAGCGGTCAAGTTACTTGCTACCGGTGTTGAAATTACCCGCTTCAAAGGGCTGGGCGAAATCTCTCCGGATGAATTCAAAAATTTCATTGGCGAGCAGATCCGACTTGATCCGGTTATACTCAACAAGAACGAATCGATCGTCGAGATGCTGGAATTCTACATGGGAAAGAACACGCCCGACAGACAGGATTTCATTATTGAGAATTTGCATGTGGAGAAGGACGAGATATGAGTTATGAATTATGAGCTATGAGATCTTGACAGAAATTAAGATAACATTTCAAACTTTAGAAACCTTTCAAACAATATAAATTTTTTGCATGGCTAACGAAGGAGAACTTTTACCCGATGAACTGTTGCCTGTTAAAGGCGAACAGGGGGAAAAGAAAGAACTGCACCACATCATCTACCTGTCATCGATGTACCAGAACTGGTTTCTCGATTATGCCTCCTATGTCATTCTCGAACGCGCCGTTCCTTACGTCAATGATGGGCTGAAACCGGTGCAGCGCAGGATTCTCCATGCCATGAAACAGATGGATGACGGCCGCTATACCAAGGTTGCCAACATCATCGGACAAACCATGATGTACCACCCTCACGGGGATGCCTCAATTGGGGATGCGCTGGTACAACTGGGCCAAAAAGACCTGCTCGTGGATTGCCAGGGAAACTGGGGAAATATTCATACGGGCGACGGTGCAGCTGCTCCGCGTTACATCGAAGCGCGTCTCTCCAAGTTTGCCCTTGAGGTACTTTTCAATGCCAAAACCACCAAATGGCAGCAATCCTACGACGGTAGAAACAGGGAGCCTGTTACGCTTCCGGCCAAATTTCCCCTGCTGCTGGCCCAGGGAGTGGAAGGTATTGCCGTCGGACTCGCCTCCAAAATCCTGCCCCACAATTTCATCGAACTGATCGATGCCTCCATTGCCCATTTGAAGGACGAACCATTTGAGTTGTTTCCAGATTTTCCTACCGGGGGGTTCCTGGATATCTCGAAATACAACGACGGATTGCGTGGTGGAGTTATCAAAATCAGGGCCAAGATTGAGAAGCTGGACAATAAAACACTGGTAATTACGGAAATACCCTTTGGAAAGACAACTTCATCCGTCATCGAGACCATCGTCAAGGCTTTTGAAAAGGGAAAGATCAAGATCAGGAAGATCGACGACAATACTGCCGCCAATGTAGAAATCCTCGTCCACCTGCTTCCGGGTACTAGTTCCGACAAAACCATCGATGCACTCTATGCCTTTACCGATTGCGAGGTATCCGTCTCTCCCAATTCCTGCATCATTGAAGAAGACAAGCCGCACTTTATGCCAATTAGTGAGATCCTTAGACGATCGGTTGGCAATACGGTAGACCTCTTAAAACTTGAACTGGAGATCCACAAGTCGGAACTCGAAGAGCAGTGGCATTTCTCCTCGCTCGAAAAAATTTTCATCGAAGAACGTATCTACAAAGACAAGGCATTCGAAGATTCCGCCAACATGGATGAAGCTGTTGCCCACATCGACAAACGATTGGATCCATGGAAACCTAAGTTCAAAAGGGTTATTACCAGGGACGATATCCTGAAACTGATGGAGATCAGGATGGGAAGAATTCTCAAATTTAACTCGTTCAAAGCGGACGAGCTCATTCAATCTATCGAAAACGAAATCGCCGAGACCGAACGTAACATTGCCAACATCATCCCCTACTCGATCGCATGGTACGAACGTCTGAAATCGAAATTTGGCAAAGGACGTGAACGGAAGAGTGAAATCAGAAGTTTCGAAAATATCGAAGCCACCAAGGTGGTCGTCGCCAACGAAAAATTGTACATCGACCGCGAAGAGGGATTTGTCGGAACTGCCTTGAAAAAGGCCGAATACATCTGCGATTGCTCCGACATAGACGACATCATTGTCTTCCGAAAAGATGGCACCTATTTTATCTCGAAAGTTTCCGACAAGGCATTCGTCGGCAAAAATCTGCTGTATGTGGCAGTCTTCGAGAAAAATAACGACCGCACCATTTACAATCTGGTCTACCGCGATGGCAAGGCAGGCAACAACTACATGAAACGTTTTGCAGTCACCGGGGTCACGCGCGACAAAGAGTACAACATGACCCTTGGAACAGATGGTTCCAGAATCCTCTATTTCAGTGCCAACCCTAACGGGGAAGCCGAAGTCTTGCGCATTACCTTCAAACCAAAGCCAAAACTGAAAAAGCTGATCGATGAGGTCAATATGGCCGAACTTGCCATAAAAGGCCGGGCATCCATGGGCAACTTGGTCTCCAAGAATGAGATCCATAAAATCACACTGAAAGAAAAAGGAATGTCGACACTTGGTGGTCGCAAAATTTGGTTTGACGAGGATGTTCTGCGGCTCAACGCTGATGGACGTGGTTTGTACCTCGGTGAATTTACAGGCGACGACAAGATTCTCGTGGTTGACAAGGATGGATCTTTCCACCTTTATACCTATGATCTTGAAAATCATTTTGAAAAAAACATCCTTTCGATAGAGAAATTTGATCCTGACAAAGTGGCCTCGGTGCTCTATTTCGATGCGGAGCAAAATTTCTATTACCTGAAAAGATTCAACATAGAAGCCAATGCTGGCAAGCAATGCAGGTTTATTGGCGATTTTCACGACAACAAATTCACAAGCATTTCCTGGGAAAAGTATCCGCAGTTGGAGGTCGAATTTGGCGGGGCTCACGAAGGCAGGGAGAAGGAAATCATTGATGTGGCCGAATTTATTGCCGTAAAATCCTATAAAGCCAAAGGGAAAAGAGTTTCAACTTTTGAAATCAAAAATATCTCTGAAATTGAACCCCTGGTGAAAGAGGAGGAATTGGCAGTACCATCTGATGAGACGGAACAGTCTGAACAACCCTCAGCCGAACCTGAAGAGATGGAACTGATGGATGACATTCCATTCGAAATTATCAGACCCAACAGAGACGGAGATTCCGATCAGATGGAAATAATTTTTGAGTAATGAGAGTTTTTCTGACCGGATACATGGGATGCGGGAAATCGACGATCGGCCGGAAGGTTGCGGCATTGATGGGGATCAATTTCATTGATCTTGACAAGTTTATAGAGGAGCGAAATTTCAAATCAGTGCCTGATATTTTCGCACAGGAAGGAGAATTGGCTTTTCGCGAAAAAGAGCGGCAGTCACTGCTGGAGGTTTCACAGTTTGAAGATATAGTCGTTGGAACAGGAGGCGGAGCACCCTGCTTTTTCGACAACATGCAAGTGATGAATGAAGCAGGAATAACCATCTATCTGGCGCCCGACAATGAAATCCTCGCCTACAGATTGCTGAAATCTAAAACTGAACGCCCATTGATAGCAGGAAAAAGCAGGGATGATTTGCTCAGATTCATTGAGACTGCCCTTGAAAAAAGGGCCCCTTTCTATGAAAAATCCAAAATAATAATCCGCGGAATCAACGATGTTCAGCCGGAAGAGGTTCTGAAATTAATCAATCATTACCAGAAAGAAAATAGCTAATCAAACCTGAGCGCACGGTCCGGAGAAATCCTGGAAATATACCAGGAAGGTAATATCAGCATCATCAGGGTAATCAAAAGAGTGCCGGCATTCAATAGCAACAGATGTGTCAATTGAAGGTTAACAGGTACAAATTCGATGTAATAGGATGCGGGATCCAGCTTGAAAATGCCCAGCCACGATTGCAGCAGGCAAAGCCCGATCCCTGCAATATTTCCCCATAACATTCCCCTTCCGATTAGAAAAAAAGCAAGGTAAAGGAATACCTTCCTGATGCTGAAGTTACTGCAACCAACTGCTTTGAGGGTCCCGATCATGGAGGTGCGTTCCAGGATTAAGATCAGCAACCCAGATACCATGTTGAAACCGGCAACCAGGATGATCAGTGTCAGGATGATCCAGACATTCATATCCAAAAGATTAAGCCAGTCAAAGATCTGAGGGTATTTGGAGGTAATGCTGACGGGCCTCAGCAAAACAGAATCCTGCTCTGCATAGTGAATGGTCAGTCTCTTTACCATTTTAGTCATCTCATCCAACTGATCGAAATGATCGATGGATATTTCAAATCCACTGACCTGATCAGGCGACCAACCATTCAATTTTCGGACCTGCTGAATATCGGCCAAAACGAAAAGACGGTCAAACTCCTCCAGGCTGCTTTTATAAATACCACTGACCGTAAACTTGCGCATCCGCTGGTCGGTAGCCTTGTCGTTCAGAAAGTAACTGTACATCGGATCACCGACCTTCAATTTCATCATCGATGATATCTGCTTGGATATTAATACTTTATCTGAAATAAGACTGTCATTGACCGTAAAGATGGTCCCTGATACCAGGTTGTTTTGAAAAAAAGTCCAGTCAAAATCGGGTCCGACTCCCTTTAAAGCCATCCCCATCATCTCATTGTCAGTCTTGATAATTCCGGGTTTTGTGGCAAAAACCTGAACATGTTTGATCCCTTTCATGGAAGTCAAATTATTCATCCAGGGTTGGTTCTTGTTGACTGGAATGGTTTCGAAAGAGGAGTTGGAATCAAAATTAACCAATTGGATATGGGAACCAAACCCGATTACTTTGTCGCGTATCTCCTTTTTGAATCCTGTCACGACTGCTATAGACAAGATCATGATCATCATTCCAAAAGCAATTCCGAATAGGGCAAAAGAGATGATTGACCGCGAAAATTTCTTCTTGTTTTCGCGATCAGAGAAGATCCTTCTGGCAATAAAAAGTTCAAAATTGAGATTCGACACAGGAGGTAGTTTCCTGCAAAAGTAACCAAAATTTCAGTGCCGGATTCCCTCTTTTTTATACCTTTGACCAGCTACCGATTATTTTGTAATTCGTAATTCGTAATTTTTCCAAATGCAGGTAAGAGCAAAAAAGGGCCTGGGCCAACATTTTCTCCGGGATCACCAGATAGCTTCCGATATTGTAGAGGCACTGAAAATGGGCGATCGCAACAAGGTTCTGGAAGTAGGCCCCGGAATGGGTGTGTTGACCCGTTTCTTGCTACAAAAGACCAATTACGAAACTACCGTGGTCGAAATTGACAGAGAATCTGTCAGTTACCTGCAAACCTACTTCCCCGAACTGCAAGGCAGGATCATCGAAGGCGATTTTCTGCAAATGGATTTGAGAAACAAATTCTCTGCTGTTCCCTTTTCACTTATTGGAAACTTTCCATACAATATCTCATCCCAGATTTTATTTAAGGTACTGGATTATAAGGACCTGATTCCTGAAGTGGTAGGAATGCTTCAAAAAGAGGTAGCCGAACGGATTTGTACCGGTCCCGGGAGTAAAACCTATGGAATCTTAAGTGTCTTGCTACAAGCCTGGTACAAGACTGAATATCTTTTTACGGTCAATGAAGATGTCTTCGATCCGCCGCCCAAGGTAAAATCAGCGGTGATCAGACTTACAGCCAACGGCAGGACTGAATTGGGATGCAGTGAAAAACTGTTCAAGGCTGTTGTCAAACAGGCCTTCAACCAGCGTAGAAAAATGCTGCGAAACAGCATCAAAAGCTTTACGCCACGTTATGACGAATTGGATGCCCATACCCTAACCCGCCGTCCTGAGCAACTCTCGGTCGAAGAGTTCATAAAACTCACGAATGCGATAGAGAAGCTGCTTTAAGTTATGAGTTATAGTTATGAAATCGAGCTTCATAACTCATAACTATTTCATAGGCTATTCATCGCCGTAACCGGATCCAGTTTGGCGGCTGATCTGGCAGGTACCAATCCTGCTATGAGACCAATGGTGATACTGATAAACAAACCGGTAGCAATGTTTCCAATCGTCAATACCAGATCATAATCAAAGCTTATTTTGGCAATGTAGGTTCCAAGATAGATGATCAAAAGTCCAATCAAACCTCCGATAAGTGACAAGACAATAGCTTCAAAGAGAAATTCGAGGAGTATAAATCTGTTTTTTGCCCCCATAGCCTTTTGAATTCCAATGATTTTGGTGCGTTCTTTCACCGAAACAAACATTATATTGGCAATCCCAAATCCTCCTACCAAAATAGAGAATCCCCCGATGATCCATCCTGCTAAATGCAACACTGTAAATACGCCATCCAATTGTCCGGATATCAGACTTACCTCATTCAAGGCAAAATCATTTTCAGCGGCCGGTTTTATTCTCCTGATAGAACGCATGATCCCTTCCAACTCCTCCAGCATGCGGGCGGCCGGTACATCATTTTTCCCTTTTATGATGATACTCTGACCAATATCGACTTTCGGATCTACCATTCGGTTCGCAAACTTAACAGGAATAAGCACCCTGTTATCCATGCTGGTACCAAACATATCATCGCCCATCTTTTCAAAAACACCAACAATAAATATCGTGAAACCCTGCACCTTGATATTTTTGCCAACCGCAGAACTTCCCGGGAAGAGTTGCGCAGCCAATTCGGATCCTAACATGCCCAGGTTACTGATTCCATCCAGGTCCTCCTCCGATAATGGCCTGCCAGCTGCAATTTTTAGTCCCCAGGTGTCAATCAATCCTCCAGAACCAGCCAAGACAGTCACATTTTCAGCTTTGTTATTTCCATACTGGACCGTACGGCTGAATCCATAATTATAGACCACATATTTGGCCAGATTGGATCTTCTGCGGATCTCATCCGATTCGGTAAGTGTAGGTACCGGACGGTTAAGGTATTTCCACCAGGGATAATCCGTTTCACCAGGAGGGGGAGTCCATGGCCATTTTTGGACATAAACTACATTGCTTCCAAGCTTCTCCATACTGTTTCGAATGGTTCTCTCCAAAGAATCAATGATGGTAAAAACCGAAATAATGCAGAAAATTCCGATGGTGATACCCAAAAGTGAGAGGAAAGTCCGAAGCTGATTTACAACCAAAGAGTTGTAGGCAAATCGAAAACTTTCAAGAAACAGCCTTATAAATAACATAGCGAGGGTGGATTTCAGCCGAAAGTTAAAACAATTTTTATTAC
>Ga0073936_10004609_pt1 | contig 19007 bp, 16 predicted proteins | sample AliMusrvi5mmetaG_FD_87041 | JGI IMG/M metagenome (GOLD analysis project Ga0073936, IMG submission 87041) | Freshwater lake bacterial and archeal communities from Alinen Mustajarvi, Finland, to study Microbial Dark Matter (Phase II) - Alinen... | ecosystem: Environmental > Aquatic > Freshwater >... | reverse complement strand
GGTCACCAGTTGCGCATAGCGCTTCAGGTAGCCGGTCGTGACGCGCGGCGTGTAAGGCTGGGCGTGAGTCCGGCGGCGCAGGATCTCGTCCTTTGTCAATTCCGCATCAAGCGTACGATTGACGATGTCGATGCAGATCGTGTCGCCTGCTTGCAGCAGCCCGATCAGCCCGCCTGCCGCCGCTTCCGGCGAGATGTGCCCGATGCAGGCTCCGCGCGTGCCGCCCGAGAAACGGCCATCGGTGATCAGGGCAACGCTTTCGCCCAGACCCTGGCCCATGATGTAGGAGGTAGGCCCGAGCATCTCCTGCATGCCAGGACCGCCGCTCGGCCCTTCGTAGCGGATGACCACGCAATCGCCGGCTTTGACCTTCCCGGCGAGGATGCCTTCGCAGGCCTCCTCCTGGGAATTGAAGATGACCGCTGGCCCGCGGAACACGAGCATGTTGGGCGCCACGCCCGCCTTCTTCACGACAGCCCCGCCCTCGGCGAGGTTGCCGTGCAGGATGGTCAGGCCGCCGTCCTTGGAGTAGGGGTTGTCGAGGGTATGGATGACCTCGGGGTCCAGGATTTTGGCCCGGGCCGTGTTTGCCCACAGGCTCTTGCCGGACACCGTGATGGCGTCGCGATGGATGAGCCCGCGAATTTGCGCGATCTCGCGGATGATGGCGCTGATGCCGCCCGCGCGGTCAACGTCCTCCATGTGATACTTGGACGACGGCGCAACTTTGCAGATGTTCGGGCACTTCTGCGAGATCGCGTTGATCCGGTTCAAGTCGTAGGCCACGCCGGCTTCGTGGGCGATCGCCAGTGCGTGGAGGACGGTGTTCGAACTGCCGCCCATGGCCATATCCACGGCAAAGGCGTTGTCGAGCGCATCCAGGGTGACGATGTCACGAGGCTTGGGACCACCGGCCTTGGCGAGTTCGACAACGCGCCGGGCCGCCTGGCGATAGAGTTTTTTGCGGCGCGGATCGGTCGCAAGGATCGAGCCATTGCCGGGCAGGGCGATGCCGATGGCCTCGCTCAGGCAGTTCATCGAATTCGCCGTGAACATACCCGAGCATGAGCCGCAGCCGGGGCAGGCGGTGGCTTCCAGCGCCTCAAGGCCTGCGTCGTCCAGTTTGTCCTGCTTGCGGGCTGCCACGCCTTCAAACACGCTGATCAGGTCGATGGCCTTGCCGTCGGGAGTCCGCCCGGCCGCCATGGGGCCGCCGCTGACCATCAGGCTGGGCACGTTGGCGCGCAGGATGCCCATCATCATGCCGGGCACGATCTTGTCGCAGTTCGGAATGCAGATCACGCCGTCAAAGCAGTGCGCCTTGATCATGGACTCGACGCAGTCGGCGATGAGTTCGCGGCTGGGCAGTGAGTATTTCATGCCCGCGTGACCCATGGCGATGCCGTCACAGATCCCGATCGTATTGAACTCGAACGGGATGCCGCCGGCCTTGCGTATTTCCTTCTTGATGAACTCGGCCACCTTATTCAGGTGGACATGGCCGGGGATGATCTCGACGAACGAGTTACAGACGCCAATGAAAGGTTTGCCGAAATCGGCGGGTTTCACGCCCACGGCGCGAAGCAGGCTGCGATGCGGTGCATGTTCAATCCCGGTCTTGATCTGGTCGCTGTTCATCGTTGGGCTCTCCTTGCACTTGTCCAATTCAGCGCGAATCATAGAGCGCGGACCGCCGCCAAACAAGCCAATCCATGCGGTAATTCCTGTCGCACACCCTGCCGGAACCGGCTACAACGGTGGCTGCCATGAGCGGTCCGCGTAACTTCGTCTTCTTGGCGGTCAACGCCTCGTACTCGCACAGCAGCCTAGCGGCGTGGTGCTTGCGCGGGACCGTCGACCCGCAGGCATGGGCGTGGCACACGGTTGAAGCCACCATCAATGACGATGTCGCGGCCGTCGAGGATCGTGTCGCGGCGCTGGACCCCGCGGTCGTGGGCGCCACGCTTTATCTGTTCAACCGGAAGGTCGTGGCGGCGATCCTGTCCGGTCTACGGCAGCGATGTCCGCGTGCCATCATCGTGGTCGGCGGCCCCGAATGCCTGGGCGACAACCGTCGTCTGCTTGAAACCATAGCGGCCGATGCGGCGGTTCGGGGCGAAGGCGAGCGGGCATTGCCGGCATTGCTGAATGTGCTCGATACACCCGGGCAATGGGCCACGGTACCGGGCGTCTGTGCAGGCACGGGCGACGGCTACCGTGACGGGCGTTCCGCCGAGGTCATCGACAACTTGAACGAGTTGCCTTCGTTTTACGACGCGGTCTTGCCCGGTCTGGCGAAGCCGTTTGTGCAGCTTGAAACCGCGCGCGGCTGTGAGAACGGATGCCTGTTTTGTACGAGCCGGGACACACGCGTCCGCCTGCGTTCGGTGGAGCGCGTACGCGCCGATCTGGAGACGATCCGGCGTCACGGGGTGCGGTATGTTCGCGTGGTGGACCGCACGTTCAATGCCGGGGCTGAGCGGGCCTTGAGCCTGGTCCGTCTGTTCCGGGACGACTTTCCGGAACTGCGCTTTCACTTGGAACTCGATCCGGCTCGCGTATCCGAACGATTCGCGGATGAGTTGGCGGCAGCCGGACCCGGCCGGTTTCACGTGGAAGCCGGGGTGCAAAGCCTGAGTGAGGCCGTCCAGGTTCGCATCGGTAGAGAGAGTACGCCGGCGCGTACACTTGCGGGTTTGGCCCGGCTTTGCGCGCGGCCGGAGATTGCCGTGCACGTGGACCTGATCGCGGGCTTGCCGGGCGGCACTCTGGCGGCGCTGAAGAATGACGTTGCAACGTTGATCCGGTTGCGGCCGGCCGAGATTCAGTTGGAGCGGCTGAAACTGCTTCCGGGCACGCCGTTGGCGGAGCGGCCGGAGCAGTGGGGTTTGGTCGGGAACCCCGAGCCGCCCTATGAGGTTCGCGAGACGGCCACCATGACGGCGGATGACTTGCACAAGGCCGATGGACTGCGACGTTTCCTGGATGGGTTCTACAATGCGGCAGGACTGCAGGCCTTCGTGATCGCCGCCGTGGAGAACGATGCCAGCTTTCTGGACGCGACCCTGCAGGAGCTTGATGTCATGCGCTCAAGTCACACGGTGTCGCGAGCATCTCTGGAGGGCGCCGCGTCGTCGGCGCCGGTTACCGGGACGCCGGCGGCGAGAGCCCTTCGGCTACGCTCAGGACAGGCGCACGGCCCGCCATTTGGCGAGGGTGGCCGCGCGCCGCTCGAAGAGCGATTCCGCGCGTTGCATCGCGTGTTGGTCGGGCAGGGGAATGCCGCCGCGCGCGGGTTGGAATTGGAATGGATCCGGCGCGGGTTCAGTCTGCGCCACGGGTTGTGTCCGGCCCAACCGTGGAAGCAACCCCTGCCGCCGGGGTGCGTGTTAATCGAGGGCGACGAGCATCGGCCCCAGTTGCGGCGCTGGCGTGTGGAACTGGAGCGACTGCACTTCGTTTGCTACGGCACGGGCGCCGACGGTGCGCGTTGTGTGGTGGCGGTGTATAGAGGTTGACTTAAGGAATGCCCGGAGTGGTTGAGTCTTCCGACGATCTTGCAGCGATGCGTGCCGCGCCGTACCATAGGGATCGGAAGGAGTTACGGTGAAAGAGAAAGTCTATGTCGAAACGAGCGTGGTTAGTTACCTGTGCTCGCGTCCGTCGCGCGATCTCATCGTGGCGGCGAGCCAGGAGGTGACGCATGAGTGGTGGGACAAGGAGCGCTCTCACTACGACCTGTTCGTGTCGGAATTTGTTCTTTCAGAGATCGCAGAGGGTGACCGAGTCGCCGCGTTGAAGCGGCAGGAGGTCGTTCAGGGAATCGCGATACTCACGGCCAGTGAAGCGTCTGAGAGGCTCGCGAGCAAGATCATGAAGGGTCTCAAACTGCCGGGTAGTATCGCTGATGACGCAGCCCATATTTCGATTGCCAGTGTGCAGGGCGTGGATTACTTGCTGACTTGGAACTGCGCTCATATCGCCAACCCACACTGGCTAGCCAAGCTTGTTGGCATCATAACGGCCTGCGGCTACGTTATGCCAGTGATATGCACGCCGCAGGGATTGTTGGAGGGCAAACGGCCATGAGAAAGGATCCGATTGTTGAGGAGATTCACCAGATACGCGAGGCACACGCCAAGCGTTTTCACTACGATCTCCATGCCATCTTTTCCGACATGAGGAAGCGCGAGGCGAAACGGGCAGACGTGGTGGATCTCCAACACGTGAAGCCCGCTCTTTCCTGTGTGGCGGAGAAGCGTGCGACGTATCGGACTAACCAAGAAGAGGCGCGATGAAGTCATTCTTTCCGACCGTAAAAGCGATCCGTTACGAAGGCCCGCGGTCCAGCAATCCGCTGGCACTCAAGTGGTATAACGCCGAGGAGAAGATTGCCGGCAAGAAGATGAAGGACTGGCTGCGCTTCTCAGTCGCTTACTGGCATACGTTCAAGGGGACGGGTTCGGATCCGTTCGGCGCGGCCACTCTGCTGCGTCCGTGGAGCACGGGCAAGGACGCGATGACCGTGGCGCGTAACACGCTACTCGCGTCGTTCGAATTCGCGCAGAAACTCGGCGTCGATCACTACTGCTTTCACGATCGCGACATCGCCCCGGAAGGCGCGTCGTTGAAGGAGTCGAACCGGAATATCGATGAAGTCGTCAAGCTGGCCTTGCGACTCCAGAAGGATACCGGCATCAAGTTATTGTGGAATACGGCCAATCTCTTTAGTCACCCCCGCTACATGCACGGCGCGGCGACCAATCCGGACGCACACGTGTTCGCCTATGCCGGGGCGCAGGTTAAGAAAATGCTTGAAGTCGGCAAGGTGCTCGGCGCCGAGAACTACGTATTCTGGGGCGGGCGTGAGGGCTACGAGACGCTGCTGAATACCGACATGAAACGCGAACTCGACCATCTGGCCGTGTTCCTGCAGTTGGCGGTGGACTACGCGAAGCAGATCGACTTCAAGGCGCAGTTCCTGATCGAGCCCAAACCCAAGGAACCCACGAAGCATCAGTATGACTTCGATGCGGCGACCGTGATCGGTTTCCTGAAGGCGCATGGGTTGGACAAGCATTTCAAGCTGAACGTCGAGTGCAACCACGCCACGCTGGCGACTCACACATTCGAACACGATCTTACCGTCGCGTCGGACTCCGGCATGCTGGGCAGCGTGGATGCCAACCGCGGCGACTTGCTGCTGGGCTGGGACACGGACCAGTTCCCGCTGGATGTCCACAGCGCAACGCTCGCGATGCGCGTAATCCTGAAGCAGGGCGGCCTCGGTTCGGGCGGGCTCAACTTCGATGCCAAAGTGCGCCGGGGATCGATCGATGTCGAGGACCTGTTCATCGCACATCTGGGCGCGATGGATGCGTTTGCCAAGGGCCTGCGCGTGGCGGCCAGGATGCAGAAAGACGGAGCCTTGGAAGGGTTCATCGAGGGCCGTTACGAGACGTACGACACAGGCCTCGGCGCGCGGATCGAGGCTGGTAAGGCTACGCTGGCGGAACTCGAGAGCTACGTGCATAAGCACGGCGAGCCGAGACGGTTCAGCGGGCGCCAGGAACTGCTGGAGAACGTGCTGAACCAGTATCTATTCGACTGACCGGTCGACAACGGCCGCGACCGGGCGCTTACTGCTGGGCGGTCCTCTGCAGAACCAGTTGGTGGGCGAGGTTGTAATGGCGGCCCAGGTTGTTCCAGTCGAAGTGTTCGGACACGCTCTGCACGCGGTTGCGCTGGGCGATCCGTTCGCGCCGGTCGAGTTGCAGGAAGTCGAACATCCAGCCGGTGAGCTGATTCGCGGCAACGTCGAACGAGGCGTAACGCCGGTTGATGACCGACAGACCGTTTTTGTCGTGGTCCGGCATATTCAGGTCCAGGTAGGTTCCGAACCCGGACAGGTTGCTGGTGATGGAAGGCAGCCCCAGGGCGGCGCATTCCAGTGGGGCATAACCCCACGGCTCGTAGGAGCTTGGGAAGATGCCGAGATGGCAGCCGCGGACGAACTGGTCGTAGTCCATGCCGAACAGCGGGTCGTTGGTCGTGACGAAGTCGGGGTGGTAGACGACCTTGACCGGGTCGGTCGGCAGGTTGAATAGCGAGCAGGCGCGGATCTGTTTCAGGATGTCGTCGTTCTGATCGTCGACGAGATCATGGGTCACCACGGTCGGCATGCTCTGGGACCGCCAGGCGTACATGAGGCGGCGCAAGCGCAGGCGCCAGTAGTCGTCCACGAGTTCGTCGAGCGCGCGCGGCTTGCCCATGGCCGTGGACACGAACAACCGTTCGCCGACCTGGTTGACGAGCGCCTGGCAGCTCTCGCGCATTTCCTGCATCATGGCGCGGCGTCGTAGCGCTTCGGCGTTGATCGCGCGGATGGGCTGGCGCGTGATCACAAAGGCGATCACCGTGCGGTTTGTGCCGGCCTGCTTCATTCTCCAATTCAACCGGGCGAGCGACTCGATCGTGAGATCGAACCCCTTGTTTCGGTACTCGTAGCGGCCCGACGTGAAGAGGTAGACGGTGCGGTCCAGGTCGAACGAGTAGCTCGGAAAGAAGTGAGCCATGACGAACTCGTTGATTTTCTCCTTGTTGATCCGGTGCAGGTTCTGGAACTCATGCAACGCGACGAACCGTTCGATGTTGAGGCCGTTGGGCAGCAGGATATCCGGCTTGCGGCCGACCAGGTACTCGCACTCATAGGCCGTGATGTCGCTGACGGTCGAGAAGACGTGGGCGCCGTGCGCGGCAGCGCGTTCGATGCGCACCTGGGGTCCGATGTTGAACCGGTCGGCATCGGCCTGCCAGTCCACGAACGGCACGTGGTCGTAAAACCACGGATCGCCCATGGCCAGGTAGCGGCCCAGAAGCGTGGCGTGGGTCGTGAATACGACCGACACCGGGATGTTCGCACGCCGGATCTCGGGAATCGCGGAACCGCCCATCCACTCGTGGAAGTGGCCGATGATGGGGCGGCGGACGGTCTGGGCCCGGGCCACGGCACGGAAGAAATGTTCCACGGCCCAACCAAAGGCCACAACCTGATCGACGAGCGGATCGTCGTTGAACGCGATGCCGTGGTGCTCCCAGAGCAGGTACTTGATCTCGGGCAGCCTGGCGTAGACGGAGCGGGGATTGAGGAGCACGACGCGCGGGCGGCCGGTGATGAGCCAGTGCCCGTAGCGTGCTTCGATGCCGAGTTCGTGCAGCGCTTTCAGCGCGTCGCGGTAGAAACCGGTCGGTTGTGACTCTTCAAATTCGGTCGGCGACGTCTGGGGCATGTAGGGGCCCACCGCGCAATAGCGGTGACCCCACGACGCCACGACGCTGGGCACCTTGGAACGGATGACGGTGTAAATGCCGCCGACCTGCTGGCAGACTTCCCACGCCACTTCGAAGAGCAGCGGCTTGGTGGATCCGGCGGCATCTTGCGCTTCGGCGTGAGCGCCATCCGTTGTATGCGTCGTCATGAAACAACTCCCCGGCGCGTGTGTTGGGCGCCTGAGGAGTCTTGTACAATCCGGCCGCGCCGGGCGCAAGCGCGAACGCATGGCGACGCGACACTGGCTGTTGACAGTTCCTTAATGACAGCGCGATAGGCATGGGCTAGAGTCCGCCGGTTTTCAAATCTGTCAAATGGTCTTTTCTCGGAGTAAAGGGCACGCAATGACTCGAACAATGGCACGGCGATGGGTGGCGGTTTTCCTGGTCGGAGGTTGTTTTGTAACGGCCGTCGCGCCAGCAGCCGCCAAGACGGACGTGAAGAAGTCGGCGCCCGCGGGCGCGGCCCGTTCCTCGGGGCGGGCCAGCATCGGCGATCGGTCCCGCGACCCCTATCTGGGTGCCATCGTCATTGACGCGGATACCGGCAAGGTGTTGTTCGAGGATGGCGCGGACCAAGCAGGTTATCCGGCCAGCGTGATCAAGCTGATGGACATCTTGATCATCCAGGAGCGGATCGAGGCCGGACAACTGAGCCTGAGCAACCGGGTGACCATCACGGCTGAGGCGGCCAGGATCGGCGGTTCCCAGGTGTATCTGGCTGAGAAGGAAGTCTTCAGCGTCGAAGATCTGCTCTATGCGCTCATGATCCAATCGGCAAACGATGCGGCCACGGCACTCGCGCTCCAGGTTGGCGGCACGACCGCGGGCTTTGTCGAACTTATGAACCGCCGCGCCGCCGAGCTCGGCATGACCGGCACGCATTTCTATTCGTGCCATGGCCTGCCGCCGGCTGCGGGCGTCAATCCGGACACCTCCACGCCGCGCGATCTCGCCATCCTGGCCCGGGAATTGGTCAAGCATCCTGACGTGCTCCGTTATACGTCCACTCGCGAGCGCGATTTTCGGGACGGGAAGTTCAAGATGCGGACCCACGATCATCTGCTCGGCGAGTTTCAGGGATGCGATGGGCTCAAGACCGGGTACTTCAAGGCCGGCGGCTTTTCGATTGTCGCCACGGCGTTGCGCGGTGGTCGCCGGGCGATCGCCGTTGTACTCGGAAGTCCGACCTGGCAGGGGCGTGATGCCAAGGCCAAGGACTTGCTCGCCAAGGGCTTCCTCGACCTGCCGCCTTTGCCGCCCCCTCCCGCGGTTATCCCGGTCCGGCCAGGCCTGACCAATGCGATTTCGGGCATGACAAATGCTTTGGAAGAACCCAAGCCGGTGGTTGTGGCGCCGAAGCGGGCGACTTGGGTTCAGTGGGCCGGCGGTGTGGTAGTCGGGGCGGTGTGTGTGGCGGTGTTGGCGATACTCGTCGCGTGGTTGGTGCGGCGTTCCGGACGTGATTCGCTGATCCGCTAGTCGCGCGGCCCCGCCGGAAGGGTGTGGGCGTATGCGGCGACTTTTTGATTATCGGCAAGTGCCCCGGCATGTGCGAACCCGCATCCTGGCGTGGATGGTCGTGGGGTCGGTCCTGAGCTACTTTGCCTGCAGCCGGTTTCTGATCGGAATGGGCCAGGTTGACGGCCAGAGCATGTGGCCCAATCTCGAGGATGGCGAGCGCCTCGTCATCAACCGGGCAATCTACCTGATGCGTGACCCTCGGCCCGGCGAGGTGGTCGCTTTCCGCCTGCCCGACGACGACGACCTGCTCGTCAAACGGGTGGTCGCGCTGCCCGGGGATCTGGTGAGGATTCGAGCGGGCCGCGTGATCGTGAACGGGCGGGTGCTGGCCGAACCCTACCTGCCATCCGGGGCCTTTACGTTCAGCCGCGCCATGCACGACCGCAGCTTCCGCATCGCGGATGGCTGCTTCTTCGTATTGGGCGATAACCGGCAGGCCAGCGAAGATAGCCGGCTATTCGGCGCCGTTGCCCGCGACCGATTGGTGGGACGAATCGTGCTTTGACGCCGGTACGGCGGTGCACGCTTGATCTCGGCCGATGCTCGCACTAAAGTATCAGCCTTTCTCAATGAGCGCCACCGAACGACAAAGCATTACCGTATTCCCGTGCCCTCGTGTGGACGGGGTGTTGTCCGTGCCCGGCGATAAGAGCATTTCGCACCGGATTGCAATGCTGGCCGCGCTAGCCTCGGGTACGACCGTCGTGCGCGGGTTCCTTCGTAGCGCCGACTGCGTGTCCCTGTTGGACGCGGTCTCAGGCCTTGGCGCCTCCTATGACTTTGACGGTGACCTGCTGCGCATCCGCGGCACGGGCGGCGGGTTACGCGCCCCGACCGGCACGTTGGACATGGGCAACTCCGGTACGGGGCTGCGCCTGCTGGCTGGCTTGCTGGCGGGTCAGCCGTTCACGAGTGAGATGACAGGCGACGCCTCGCTGCGCTCCCGGCCGATGCGGCGGATTCAGGAACCTCTGGCGCGGATGGGCGCACAGGTTGAGCTGCTGGGCGAGGGCGGGTGCGCGCCGGTCCGCATCACGGGGGGCCGGCTGCGGGGCATCGAGTACACGCCGCCGGTGGCGTCGGCTCAAGTCAAGTCTTGCGTGTTGCTGGCCGGGCTGTTTGCCGAGGGCGTGACGACCGTTGTCGAACCGGTGCCCACGCGCGATCACACCGAACGTTTGCTCACGGCCATGGGCGTGCCTGTGCATACGGAAGGCACGCGCGTCTGGGTGTCGGGATTCGGCAGCCAGGGCCCCCGGCTGACGGGGCGCGAATGGCTGGTGCCCGGCGATTTTTCTTCGGCGGCGTTTTGGATCGTGGCGGCGGCCGCCACGCCGGGCGCCCGGGTCGAGGTGCAGGGTGTCGGGCTGAATCCCCGGCGCGACGCCTTGCTGGGCGTCCTGACGCGCATGGGGGCGTCCATCACCGTTGAAGAGCATCCCAATGCGGCGGCCTGTGAGCGGCTCGGAACCGTTCGCGTTGAGGGCCGGACGCTTCAAGCGGTCGAGGTTGGCGGACCTGCCATTGCGGATTTGATCGACGAGCTTCCGCTGGTCGCGGTGGCCGCGGCGCTCGCCCGGGGCCGAACAGTGATTCGGGACGCGGGCGAACTGCGTGTCAAAGAGTCGGACCGCATTCACAGCGTCGTGGACAATCTGCGGCGCTTCGGAGTCAACGCGGCGGAGCGTCCGGATGGTCTGGTGGTCGAAGGCGCGGCCGAAATTCGAGGCCATGTTGCCATTGATAGTTACGGCGACCATCGGATCCCGATGGCCATGACCGTGCTTGCGTTGTCGGCCGCGGGGCCTGTCCGCCTGGACGGCATCGCCTGCGTGAACAAGTCCTATCCCGAGTTTTGGGACGATTTGCGGAAAGTGGGAGCCTATGCCGAGTGACGTAATTGCCATCGACGGACCCTCCGCCTCGGGCAAATCAACGGTGGCGCGCCGCGTGGCGGCCCGGTTGGGACGGTTGTACGTGGATTCCGGCGCACTGTACCGAGGGATCACGTGGCGTACTCTCGAAGAGGGCCGCGACCCTGCGATTCCCGCCGAGACGCTGGCCGTGCTGCGGGATCTGCCGATCGAATTTGTTGTCGAATCCGGCGCCGTCCGCTTCAGGATCGGTGGCTACGAGCCGGTCGCGGAGATTCGCAGCGAGCGGATCAACGAGCGCGTGAGCGAGGTGGCGGCGGTTCCAGAGGTTCGCATCCAAGCCACGGCGTGGCTGCGCCAAATGGCGGCCAAGGGGCCCCTCGTTATGGAAGGGCGCGACATCGGGACGGTTGTGTTCCCTGACGCCCGGTTTAAGTTCTATCTGGACGCCAGTCCCGAGGAGCGGGCGCGGCGCCGGCAGGGCGAGTTGGCGGGAACGGATGTCGTCCGCGTGATGGCCTCGCTGCAGACGCGCGACCGGCGGGATAGCGGGAGGCCCACGGCCCCACTGCGGGTGGCCTCGGACGCACACACGGTCGACACGACGGGCCTGTCGATTGATGATGTCGTAGACCGGATCGTCGCCGCGATCGGTGGCCGTCAGGCGAAGGAGTAAGTTATGGAATCGACGATTCACGGCGTAGTGATTAAGGACCTCGTGACGCATCCGGATCAGCGGGGTTTCTTCCGCGAGATTATTCGAGTGACGGACGATTTCTTCAACCCGGGATTCGGGCAGTGGAGTCACTCCCTGATGGTGGAGGGCGTCCTCAAGGCCTGGCATATTCACCAGGTGCAAACCGATTATTGGTATGTGGCGACCGGGGTGCTGCGGGTGGGGCTTTGGGATTGCCGAGTGGGGTCGCCGACCCACGGGCAGACCATGGATTTCCGGATGGGCGACGGCCAGCCGGGCCGTCTGGCGAAGATTCCGCCCGGGGTCGCGCACGGCTGCAAGGCCCTCGTGGCTCCGGCCAACCTGATCTACATGACCACCCACATCTACAATCCGGCGGATGAGGGGCGCCTTCCCCACGATTCACCGGACGTCGCCTTCGACTGGATGCATGAGTGAGCGAGCATCCGTCGGGCCGTTGCACGGCCTCACGCGGGCCGGTTGGGACCGACTGTGTGACGGCTGTGGTCGCTGCTGCGTTCACAAGATCGACGATGCGGCAACGGGGCTGACCTGCTACACGAACGTTGCCTGCCGTCTGCTCGACCTTGAAACGGGGCGCTGCCTACACTACCGAACGCGACACCGCCGGGTGCCGGAGTGCGTCGATTTGTACGCGTGTCGCGGGGAATCGCTCGACTGGCTGCCGTCCAGTTGCACGTATCGCCTGCTGGCCGCGGGTTTCGAGTTGCCTGCCTGGCATCCGCTCCGCACCGGCGATCCCGAGTCTACGCTTCGGTCCGGGATGTCGATCGTGGGTCACGTGGTGCCGGAATCAGAAGCGGGACCTCTGGAAGAGAACATCGTTGCCTGGGAACCGCGGCGGTCGGAGCCCGTTTCAGCACGGCGATCGTCGTCCCGGCGCAAGGCGACTGCGGTGCGCAAGTCCAAGCGAGGCGCTACGGTCGGTCCAACTCGTCGCGGATTGCGCGGGCGAGCAGGGTAATGGGCGTGGGTTTGATGAGGCAGTGGGAAATACCCAGAGCGCGCGCGGCGGCGACATCGGACGGTCCCGCGTGGGCCGTCATCACGATCGCTTTCTGAAACGGTCGTATCTTGCGGATCCGTTGAAAGGCTTCCATGCCGTCGGCCCCGGGTTCCATGCGCAGATCCAGCAGGATCAGATCAGCCCCGTTGGATTCCATGTAACTGACGGCGGCTTCCCCACTGGCAATGCCGACGACCTGGTACCCAAGATTGCCGAGCAAGCGCGCCGTGGTCTCGCGGACGACCGCCTCGTCATCCACAATCAGGATCTTCTCATTGCCCCCGGGGATGCCGGCCTCAGAGGCGCGACGGATCCCCGGCCCCTTCTGTCGGGGACCCAAATCCAAAAGCGAGACACCGGTCAGTGCCCGGACCGCCCGAGCCACCGCCAGGACTACGAGGAGTCCCACCGTGGCGATGCCCACGCACATGAAGACCGAATGCACGCCGCTCCAATTGCTGGTCTCCAGCAGATTCAGCCATCGTTCCATAAACATCCATGATCTCCACTCTCCCCCGCGCGCTCTACATAGAGTGAATCATGCCTGAATACAGGCGGATTGTCAAGTCGAAGGATCGGTTGACAAATGCGCGCCCTTCTGGCATAGTTTTCAACCTTGTTTGGCAAACCGAAGGAGACACGACCTATGTCATACGTTATCTCAGATAAGTGCACGAAGTGTGGTAGCTGCGCGCCGGTGTGCCCGCAGGAAGCGATCGCAGAAGGCGACAAGCAGTACGTGATCGACGCGGATAAGTGCGTTGATTGCGGCCTTTGCGCCGGCGAATGCCCAGTCGAAGCGATTTCGCCCGGGTGATGTCCGGCAGCTATCGACATTTGTTTGGCCCAGTCCGCTCACGGCGGCTGGGCCTTTCTCTTGGTCTGGACCTGGTGCCGGCGAAGGTCTGCTCGTTCGATTGCCCCTACTGCCAGGTCGGCGCCACCACCCGCAAGACGCTCGAGCGGCAGGAATACGTGCCGTTGGGCGAGGTGCTGGCCGAGTTCGATAATTGGCTGGCGGCCGGCGGCCGGGCCGATTGCGTCACGCTCGCAGGGGCAGGTGAACCCACACTGCACAGCCGTTTCGGCGAGGTATTGACAGGCGTGGCCAAGCGCTGCCGAATCAAGCGCGTGCTGCTCAGCAACGGCACGTTGTTTACGCTGCCCGCGGTGCGCGCGGCCGCGGCTGCCGCCGATATCGTCAAGGGGACGCTCAGTGCCTGGGACGAGGCCTCGTTCCGCGCCGTTCATCATCCCCATGCTTCTCTGGTTTTTGCCGAGTTCGTCGAGGGTTTGGGCGCCATGCGGCGGGCGTTTGGCGGCGAGTATTGGCTCGAGGTATTTGTCGTGCCGGGCATTAACGACAGTGACGCGCAGATGCGTCGTGTTGCGGATCTGGCGCGTACCATTGGACCGGATCACATTCACTTGAACACAGCGGTGCGGCCCTCGGCCGACGCTTCCGTGCAGGCTGTGCCCTACGCGCGGCTGGCCGAACTGGCGGCGCTGTTTTCACCGGTCGCCGAAGTCGCCGCGTCGGGTCGCCCCGCGGATGGTGCGGCGGGCGGTCACGTGGTCGGCGATCTGGCAGAGCGGCTGTGTGCGATGGCGGGCCGGCATCCGGCTACGGCCGACGAGATGGCCGCCGCGTTGGGGGCAGAGGTCCAGGCCGTGAGCGGGCTCCTGAGCCAACTGGTCGCCGACGGCCGGCTTAAGTCCGAGCAACGGGGCGGGGCGGTTTTCTACTCGGCCGCTACTCCAACCGCGGATTAAGGTGGCCGGTCGCGGGATCGGTGATCTTCTCCAGGTACCGCAGCAACTCGCGGTCATACTCGGCGTCGGCGTCGAGTCCCATTTCCCGATAAATGCCGCGCAGCCGGTAGTAGCTTTCTTCCGCGTCCCGGGCACTCGGATAGCGGTTTCCAAGCTGGGGATGCAGAAAACGCTTGAGAACTTTTACCAGGCGTTTGCTTCGTCGGATGTGCTCGGGCAGCATGCCCTCAACGCGATCCACGAGCGTTAGCTTGAACGCCAGCAATTCCGCGTCCGTCATGTCCGCGCAATCCCGCATGGTCTCGCCGCGCAGCATTTCCAGACCGACCAATCCGGTGCTGAACAGGTCCGATTGCACCTGGCTGGGTTCGAGCCGGTGCGTTTCGGGCGCCATGTAAAGCGGGCTCCCGAGCAGGATGCTGATCGGTTCGCCGACTTCGACGGCGCGCCCGAAGTCGACTAGTTTCACGGAACCCATGCGGTCGATCATGATGTTCGAGGGCTTGATGTCGGCGTGCAGGAAGCCAGCCTCGTGCAGGACCATGAGTCCCATCAGGACACGCCGCAGAATATAGAGCGCCACCCCGGGTTGCAGCATGAACCGCCCGTCCTCAACCCGGAACAAGGTGGCCATGAAATGGTCCCATTCCTCGTCCGACGACTGGCTTCGGGCGATGGCCAGATGGGTGCCGCCCAGCAGAAACTGGAGATCGATGCCGTCGATCACGGCCATCTGAAGATAGCCGATGCCGTCGGTCTCGTCGTAAGTCTCGCGCATCACAAGATTGTCGCTGTGGACGGGCTGGAGCTTGGAGACCTGGCCGGCCAGGCGTCCCATGTCGATCCAGTACTTCTCGGCGCTGGAGTAGATGGCGGGGTCGTGAAGCTTGACGGCATGGCGGGTCAGGCAGCCGCGCGCGCCGTGCCGCATGGCGAGAAACACGATGCCCTGGCGGCCCTTGCCCAGCTCGCGGGCAAACTGGTAAGGAACGGGGTACCGGACGCCGCGATCGTTGATGATCGCGTGGTAGTTCTCGGTCAGGCGGCGCAGGTCCGGATCGGGCGCGGCGGATGGGGCCATTTCGACCGCGGTCGCTTCGATCGCGTCTGCCAGCACCGTCTCTGAGGAATTGGTCGTCATAACTGAGTTGTCCGGGCGCGGGGATCGGCGGTCCGTAGTCGGTCGGGCTCCAGTCCCATCGGCGCGCAATCGGCGAAGCGTACCACAGTGCGGTTCGGACTGGCAATCGCCGTGCCGATGGCCTACAGTGGACGGCTTGTGGACTCCGGACCGGTGTTACTAAGGGATTGGGCCTGTTATGCAGTGGTTGATACAAAAGATCGTCGGAACCAAGAATCAGCGTGACGTCCGTTTGATGCGGCCGATGGTGGCGCGCGTCAACGAACTGGAACAGGAATACCAAGCGCTGACCGTTGAGCAGCTCCGCGCCAAAACGGACGAGTTTCGAGCCCGGTTGGCCAAGGGCGCCAAACTCGACGATTTGTTGCACGAGGCGTTTGCCGTCGTGAAGAACGCCTGCCGTCGGCTATGCGGTACGCGCTTCCAGCTTTGCGGCCACGAGGTTGTCTGGGAGATGGTGCCGTTCGATACGCAGATCATGGGCGGCATCGCCCTGCACCAGGGCAAGATCGCGGAAATGGCGACCGGCGAGGGTAAAACGCTCGTCGCGACCATGCCGCTCTACCTCAACGCGCTGACCGGCCAGGGCGTTCACCTCGTGACCGTCAATGACTACCTGGCCCGCCGCGACTCGCAATGGATGGGGCAGGTGCTGGAATTTCTGGGCCTGACCGTGGGGTGCATCCAAAACACCATGGGCCCCGAGCAGCGGCGCGCCGAGTACGCCAAGGACATTACCTACGGCACCAACAGCGAGTTCGGCTTCGACTACCTGCGCGACAATGGCATGGCCTGGCGGCCGGAGGAGTTGGTGCAGCGTGGGTACTACTACGCGATCATCGACGAAATCGACAGCATTCTGATCGACGAAGCGCGGACGCCCCTTATCATCTCCGGCCCCGCGCCGGTCTCCACGCACCAGTACGTCGAACTCAAGCCGCGCGTCGAACGGCTTGTACGGCGCCAGTCGGAACTCTGCAACCGCCTGATCGCCGAGGCCCGCAAGGCCATCGAGGATGGCAAGCCCGAGGAGGCCATGCCGCGCCTGTACCAGGTGCACCATGGCATGCCGAAGCACAAGCAGATGATGCACCTGATGGAGGAGCCGTCGCACCGCAAGCTCCTCGAGAAGGTGGACAACATGATGCTCACCGACATGCACAAGGAAGAGGCTCGGGCCCTGCGCGAAGAGCTGTTCTTCGTCATCGATGAAAAAGGACACGACGCCACCCTGACGGAACCGGGCTGCGAGGAGATGAGCCCCGCCGATCCGGAAGCCTACGTGCTGCCCGATCTGATCTCGGCCATGTCGGATATTGACGGCGACACGTCACTCAACGAACAGGAGCGCGCCAAGCGCCGTCAGGACGTGCAGGAGAAGTTTGGCCTGCGTAGCGAGCGCATTCACAACGTCGACCAGTTGATCCGGGCCTACTGCCTCTACGAGAAGGACGTTCAGTACGTCGTGCAGGACAACCAGGTGCTCATCGTCGACGAGTACACCGGCCGCATCCTGCCGGGCCGGCGCTGGAGCGACGGGCTGCATCAGGCCGTGGAAGCCAAGGAAGGCGTCAAGATCGAGCGCGAGACACAGACCCTGGCCACGATCACCATCCAGAACTACTTCCGCATGTACCAGAAGCTCGCGGGCATGACCGGCACGGCGGAAACGGAGGCCGACGAGTTTCACCAGATCTACAAACTCGACGTGGCGGTCATTCCCACCAATCGGCCGGTCCGGCGCGTGGACGGCAACGACGTCGTGTACAAGACGCAGCGCGAGAAGTTTAAGGCCATCATCGACGAGATCGCCGAGTGCAATCAGCGGGGCCAGCCCGTGCTCGTCGGCACGATCTCCGTGGAAACTTCCGAACTGCTCAGCCGCATGCTGACGCGCCTTCACATTACGCACAGCGTGCTCAACGCCAAGAATCATGAACGTGAGGCTGATATCGTCGCCCGCGCCGGCCAGAAGGGCGCGGTGACCATCGCGACCAACATGGCCGGCCGCGGCACAGACATCAAGCTGGGCGAAGGCGTCATCTGGGTGCCGCGCGAGACCATCCTGTCGCAGACGCGCCTCGAGGATAAGATCGACGGGGTGACGTTGCGCGCGCAACTGCAGGAAAAGCCGTGCGGCCTCTATGTGATGGGGTCGGAACGGCATGAATCCCGCCGCATCGACCGCCAGCTTCGCGGCCGCTGTGCGCGTCAGGGCGACCCGGGATCGTCGCGCTTCTTCGTATCGCTCGAAGACGATTTGATGCGTCTGTTCGGGTCCGACCGGATTGCCGGAATCATGGAGCGGCTCGGCATGCAGGAAGGCGAGATGCTCGAACACCGCCTGCTCAACCGGTCCATCGAGTCGGCCCAGAGGCGCGTGGAGCAGCAGAACTTCTCCATCCGGAAACGCACGCTGGAATACGACGACGTGATGAACAAGCAACGGACCGTGATCTACGGGTTCCGCGGCGAAATCGTGCGCAGCGCGAACACGCGCGAGCAGGTTTACGACATCATGTACGACGTGATCGCCGGCCACGCCGAGGAGATGCAGACTGGCAGCGCCGAGTCCGTTGAAGCGTTCCTGTTGTGGGCGCACACGACGTTCCCGATTACCGTCAAACGCGAGGAATTGTCGCACGACAAAGGCAGTGCGGAGAAGAACACGGAGCTCGTCTTCGAGAAGGTCAAGCAGGCCTACGAGCGCAAGGTGACGGCGGAGCAGTCCGGTCCGTTGGGCAACGCGGTCGAGCGCAACGTCATGTTGCAGGCGATCGACATGCACTGGCAGGATTACCTGCGGAGCATGGACGCCCTGCGGCAGGGGGTGGGGCTGCGTGCCTACGGGCAGCGCGATCCGCTGGTCGAGTACAAGCGTGAAGCCTATGACATGTTCGCGAATCTGATGGACGACATCCGGGAGGAGATCTGCAGCAAGATCTTCCGGGCGACGAGTCAGATCCTTTCGTTCGAACGGTTCATGAACCAGTTGCCCCGCCAGGCGGTTCACGACGAGGTGAGCGTGCTGGGCAGCCGTGCGTCGGCGGGCCCCGCGGCGCCGACCGTGCGCGGAGGCGAGGAAGTCATGCAGGCGGCCATCAAGGCGGCGTCCACGCCGGTGCGGCGTGAGATGCCCAAGGTGGGCCGGAACGATCCATGCCCCTGCGGCAGCGGCAAGAAATACAAGAAGTGCTGCGGCACGAACGCGGAGTGAGGCGGAGCGCGGGCGCTTCTTTGGCGCGATTTCTGGAGGGTCGCGTTCCACCGCGACCGCTGTGCAGGAGATTGTTCAGCGCCATCGACCGATCGGAACACAACCATGGAATCCCAAGCCCCAGCAAGTCTGCCTGCCCGCCGCCCACCTGCCTGGCTCCCCGGTTGGCGCTCGCTGGCCGCCGTGGCATCCGGGCTTCTCCTGGCGCTCGCGTTTCCCCCGTTCGAGGCTTCCGGGCTCGCCTGGGTAGCCCTTGTGCCGCTGTTGCTGGCGCTGATTGGCGCCTCGCCGCGCGAGGGTGCCCGGCTCGGTTGGGTCGCAGGGCTGACGTTCTGGCTCCTCGGACTGGCGTGGATGCTTCGGTTGCTCGAAACGTCGCCCGCGCCATTTCTCCTCATCTTGCTCGGTATGGCCCTGCTCGCGGT
>Ga0073936_10004608_pt1 | contig 19015 bp, 20 predicted proteins | sample AliMusrvi5mmetaG_FD_87041 | JGI IMG/M metagenome (GOLD analysis project Ga0073936, IMG submission 87041) | Freshwater lake bacterial and archeal communities from Alinen Mustajarvi, Finland, to study Microbial Dark Matter (Phase II) - Alinen... | ecosystem: Environmental > Aquatic > Freshwater >... | reverse complement strand
TCCGGCTGCAATAACTACTTCGGTACACCGGTCAATCGAAGTCATGGCCAAGCCCGCCTGATCCCCGGCGGATCCTCCAGCGGATCCGCTGTCGCGGTGGCCACCGGTATGGCCGACGTGGCTTTCGGCACCGATACCGGCGGCTCAATCCGTGTCCCTGCGGCTTGCTGCGGCATCTACGGCCTCAAAACCACCTATGGCCTCGTCCCTACCAAAGGGGTGTTTCCGCTTTCACCCAAGCATCTCGATACGGTCGGACCTATGGCTAAGGATCTATCGCACTTGGTGATCGGCATGGGCTTGTTGCAGCGCGATTTTGCCAAACACTACAACGCGGCCGTCGCCGCCAAACCCACTGCAGGCTGCATCCGCATTGGACGGCTCTATCTCGATCACACCGCTCCCGCGATCGACCAAACCATCGACCGGGCTCTCACCGCAAGCGGCTTCAAGATTGTACAACTCGATGCTAAATTCAAAGCCAAATGGGCACAGGCTGAGGCGGACGGCAAAACCGTCGCCCTAGCCGATGCTTGGTTCAATGATCGGAAATATCTCAATGAAGATGGTGTGTGGAGCACCACCAAGATGGTCATCAGTAAAGGTGAAATGGATTATATGATGGGTTACAAGGATGCGCTGAATCGACAGAGGGCATGGCAGCGCGACCTCAACCGTGGTTTTGCCAGAGTGGATTTTATTGCCGTGCCGACGCTCCAGACGCTGCCGCCAGCTATGCCATTCTGGGGTTCATCGATCGCATTTGAGTGGTTGGTCTTCAACTCACAAAATACCGTGGGTGTCAACTTCGCCGGAAATCCCGCGCTGGCCATACCGATCCCGATGCCCGCACAGGGAAAGACCCATCCCGTCACCAGCCTGCAACTCGTCGGCCAACGTCTGAGCGAAGCGCAGCTCCTGAATGCGGCCCGCCTGCTGGACGCCAAACTTTCCATCTCCGCCGATCACCGACCCCATGACGGGGTCGCCGGACAATCCAAATCATCGCTCTAGCAAATCAAAATGCGCTTTTTATTCTCCATCAAAACATGGTCCGCAGTTGCAGCAATAGGGTTGACCTGCCAGGCGTGCGTTGCCCAGACGGCGGCTGAGTTCATCGCCAAGGGTGATACAGATGATCGAACATTTGATGCCGGCAAAGCTCTCAAGAGCTATCTCGCCGCCGAAAAACTGGAACCGAAAAATGTTCGATTGCTGGTAAGTATCGCTCGCCAATACCGCCATCTCATGACCAACGCCCCGACCCCTAAGGAAAAACTAAAACTCGGAGGCATCGCCTTGAACTATGGCTTGAAGGCCGCGGCACTCGATTCTAACGATTCTGATGCCCAGCTATCCCCAGCGATCACTTATGGCAAAATGCTGCCGTTCCAGGGAAAACAGGCTCAGGTGGATGCCACGCCGCGCATCAAGACTGCCGTTGATAAGGCGCTTCTCCTCAATCCACGCAATGATTCAGCTTGGCATGTGTTAGGTCGCTGGCACCAATCGCTGGCCAATATCGGCAGCATCAAGCGTGCCTTCGGGGAGATGTTTTACGGCGAGTTGCCCGTAGGCTCCAATGCCGAAGCCGTCAAATGCTTTGACAAGGCCATTGCCATCAATCCCCAGCGGCCCCGCCACTACATCGAACTGGGCCGGACCTATAGCCAAATGAGTGATTATGGCAAAGCCCGCAAGTATCTCACAAAGGGTTTGTCATTGCCTAACATCGAGAATGACGATCGGGAATTGAAGATTCTCGGACGCGAGGCGCTCTCATCGCTGCCATGATCGTCGGTAGGTCTATACCCCATTGGCCATGATCGGATATTTTCTTAATTTTCCCCTCATGGGATACAACCCATGTACTATCAGATTATGACAAAGAAAAGAACTATACATATTGCATGGATGATGGCAGTGGTCTTTGGCACCACAGGATTCCGGGCCGCCGACCTGATCAAGAAATTGATCCACTCCGATGTGCCGGCAGAGATGCGGGCGATTGCGCTTCCCGCCGATGTTACAGAATCGGCGACGCGATCCTAGACGCCTATGCCAGCGAAATGGTGCCCTCCGGGGATAAGGATCCGGTGATCGGGGATGTCATCCCGCGCGAGGGCCCACCAGGCACGGTGGTGACCGTGACAGGGCACGGCTTCGGGACCACCCAGGGCATCAATGCCGTTAGTCTCAATTTAACCGAGGCTCAACCACTGGTGGAGGTGCTGGAGTGGAGCGACACGAAAATCCGGTTCACGGTTCCAATCCATTGCACATCTGGCGACGTCAATGTGGTGCTCTGGGACTATCTGCGCACCGAAATCACACCTAACGGAAGCTTTAGATCTGTCACCCGCAATCCACGAGCATCCAACGGCATTGCGTTCACGGTCCTGGGACAGGAGGAAAACATCAAATTGGGCCACGCAATTTTTTTCGGTTGGACCCAGCTCAATGAGCAGGCCTCCTCGAAACTCAATATTCCGCGTGGCAAGATAGCGGGGGATCCAATGCGGTGGAAAAAGTACGGTTTTCTGCCGCGCGCCAACGAGGTGGATGAGGGGGAGGCTGACCGGTTTTCCATGAAAACCCCGATTGTCGGGGTAAGGTTGCAGCAAGGCATGGACGGTCAGCTTCGCGTGGGGTATTCGTGCGCCTTCTGTCATACCGGACGCGATCCAGCCACCGGCAAGATTGTCCCGGGGCTGCCCTCGAGCACGCTCCAGTTTGGCAAGCTCATCGCAACCGCCGACAATCTTCCCGAGGACATGCGTCAGCAGGCTGAGCGCTGGCCACCGGGCACTGCGGACCTGTCCTTTCGTTTCTTCCCCGATGGTGTTGAAAATCCCACCGCCATCATGTTGGCGCGTGGCATCCACGGGATGCGCTTGTGGTCCAGCGCCGGCATTCCAATGCCGGAGTACCAGCGCCACTCCAACGCGTGGCTGATGCAGGGCTCGCCCTATATGGCGACTTTGAAGATCTCGGTGTCGTTGTGCTGCTACTTGACCACGCTCAAGCCGATCAAGAATCCCAAAGTGGACCGAGTCCAAGCTGAATTTGGCCGCAAGGTATTCGTCGAGGCACGCTGCAACACTTGCCACGATCCATGTCTGGGGCTTTACACCAACCAGCGAGTGATCCCCTTTGATGCTATCGGTTCCAATGGCCCCCCCACCAACCGAATGAAGGATTCCGGTGGCATTCGCGTCACCACCCTGATGAGCCTCTATGCCACCGCTCCCTACCTGCACGATCAATCGGTGCCTTCCCTCGACGACCTGCTCAACCCGGATCGCCTGGTACCCTCAAGCGCGATCTACCGCAAACCGGTCACCACCGGCTCGGCACATCCTTTCGTGATCCGCGACGAGCAAATGCGGCGCGCTCTGGTTGAGTTCCTAAACTCGATCTGACAGACACTGTGCCATCAGGACGCCAATGCCAGCCTTGTCGCAGGCCCTCAAGGAGAGGTGGCGTCCCGCCGCCATGGCCCATCTGCAGAGCAAGGGCAGCCGCGAAGCGATCATTTCTTGCGCGCTCCATGGGCAAATGTGGGCAAGATGCCCACTCTCCTTGAAGCTTCCATTCGCCAGCAAACTGCCGCCTGCTGCCAGTCCCGGCGGCCGGTAGGGTTACACCCCATGGGCAAGTTGCCGCTGTCACTCCATATTTGCCTTGTCAAATGTCAACTAGGCTAACATTATCCATACAGCTCGCGGGTGATTCCCTGTGTAATTGATAGAAATCATGAAAAAATCCCCATTGAGTCGGTTGTCAGATACCTATCTGGCGGCCTTGCAAGCGCATTTCGCTAACGGTCATCAGGCAGATCTTGGAGTCGCAAAAGAAATTGGCCGCGAGGCGGTCGCCATCGGATTGGAGACGCTGGATTTGGCGAGGATTCATCACGGCGCTCTGGCGCAACTGCCCACCACTGATGGCCGCACGGACAGTCACGAGAGCCAGGCCACCTGCGCCGCTGCCTTTTTTGCCGAGGCCATTACCCCCATTGAGCAGACGCATCGCGGCGCGCGAGAGGCCAACGCTCACCTCAATCAAATCGTCAAGACCCTCAGTCAGCGCACCCTCGAACTCGCCAACTCCGTCGCTAGGTTGAAGCAGGAAATCCTCCAGAGCCAAGTGGCCGAGGAATCACTGCGGGCCAGTGAAATGACATCCGTCAAACTGTTTGAGAAATCGAAAAAGATGCAAGAGGAGTTGTTATTTCTATCGCGCCAGTTATTATCCGTTCAGGAGGATCGCCGCAAACTTAGCCGCAATCTACATGACGTTATCGCCCAAACGCTCACCACCATTAACGTTCGCCTCGCGAGCTTGAGGGTCGAGTTAATCTCTAGCAACACCGAACTCCACCTACAGATCACCAGCACCCAACGGCTGATCGAGAAATCCGTGGATCTCGTTCATGGCTTTGCTTGTGAGCTTCGCCCCACCTTGCTGGATGACCTCGGTTTGATCCCGGCACTCCAGGCGTTTCTGAAAGGCTTCATGGAAGACACGGACATTCGCTCCAGTCTCAGGGTGTTCGCCGCGATTGAAGACGCCGATGGCATCATTCGCACGATGCTCTATCGCGTCGTTCAAGAGGCGCTTAACAACGTCGCCCGCCATGCCAACGCAAGCCGTGTGGAGGTGCGCATCGAATCCCTTGAAGGTGGCATTCTTATGGAGATCTGCGACAATGGTCTAGGCTTTGACGTCAATGACATTACCAGTGCCAGTACACATAACCGGCTCGGTCTGCTGGGCATGCGCGAACGTGTCGAGATGCTCGGCGGCACGTTTGGCGTGGACTCCTCCCCGGGCCAACCCACGACCGTTCGCGTCGAGATTCCAAAGCTGCCAAGTCGCCCACTCTAAACGTCGATAGAAACCTCAACATCACTCCAACCAGCAATCCCCATGAACCCCATCACCGTTTTATTAGCCGAAGACCACATGATTGTCCGCGAAGGCCTGCTCGCCTTGCTTAAACAGGAGACCGATATCCAAGTCGTCGGTGAGGCGGAAAACGGCCGCCAGGCGGTGACGCTGGCCGCTTCGCTCGCGCCCGACGTGGTGGTGATGGATATCGCTATGCCGCTGCTCAATGGCTTGGAAGCCACGCGGCAAATCATCCATGCCACGCCCACGATCCGAGTGCTCATTCTTTCGGCGCATGGCGACGACGCCTACGTTGAGCAGGCGATGGTCTCGGGAGCTGCGGGTTACCTGATCAAACAAACTGCCTCGCACGTGCTGGCTGCGGCAATCCGCGAGGTGCGCAAAGGCCATCCGTTTTTTAGCCCCAGCATCTCCAAGCGCCGCTACCATCACCAACGCAAGGCCAAGGCCATGGGCGAAAAACCGCGCAAAGACGCCGCTCACCTCACCTCTCGAGAGATGGAGGTGTTACAGCTCATCGCCGAGGGCAAGGCGAACAAGGAGACCGCCGACGAGCTGCATATCTCCATCAAGACAGTCGAAAAACACCGCCAAAATGTCATGGAAAAACTTAACATCCACGATACCGCCAGTCTCACGCGCTACGCCATCTCGGCCGGCATCATCGAGAGCAGCGTGCAAGCAACGATCCTCTAGCGAGGCTGCGCCTCAGACACAAGCCCCCTTAGCTCACCGGACTCCGCTACCTACTGTTCCATCACGCTATGTCTAACGATTTAAACACCTCCAACCCGCCTGCCACCTTGCGCCTCCGAGCTGAATGGCTCGCCACCGAGCTGCCCGTGACGATAGACGCCCAGCGCCCCCAGGTCGATGCAACGCGCCTGCTTCACGAATTGGAGGGTCACCAGATAGAACTGGCGATGCAGAACGCGGCGTTGCGGGACGCCCGCGATGAGGCCGAGACCCTGTTGGAAAAATACACTGATCTCTATGATTTCGCACCTGTCGGCTATTTTACCCTCACCGCCAACGGCATCATCCGGCAGGCCAATTTAACCGGAGCGGCGCTCGTCGGCATCGACAGATCTCACCTTGCTGGCAGTGTCTTTGCCTTGCTTCTATCTGTGGCCCTGCGTCCCGTATTCCAGGCATTCCTCGCCCGAGTCTTCGCGAGCGATATCCAAGTCTCGATGGATACTGAGCTGTTATGTAAAGGTCTGCCAACTCGCGCTATCAACATCGAAGCCCATCGCTCACCCGATGGCCAGGATTGCAGAGTCGTGGTGACGGACATTACAGAGCGCCTGCACGCCTTGGACGCCACCGCTCAGCTTGCCGCCATCGTTCTAGCAACCGAGGACGCCATTTACACCAAGACCCTCGCCGGCGTCATCACAACTTGGAATCCGGCCGCCGAGCGCATGTACGGCTACAGCGCCGGGGAGATTGTGGGCAAAAGCATCGCTCAGATCTTTCCATCCCAGCACACAGGTGATGTTGAGGCGCATATCAACCCATTGCTCTGCAACGAGACAGTGACAAATTTTGAAACCGAGCGGCTGCGCAAGGACGGCACCCTTGTGTACGTCTCGTTGAGCAGTGCTCTGATGCGCGACAAGGCTGGCCAAGCAGTGGGCGTTTCGATCATCGCACGCGACATTACTGAACGCAAACGTGCCGAGGTAAGCCTGCGCGTGTCGGAAATCCGCTATCGCAGGTTGTTTGAAACCGCTCATGATGGAGTCATCGTGCTCGACCCGGATACCTGCAAGATCACCGATGCGAACCCGTTCATGACGAAGCTTCTGGGCTACCCCCGCGACGAGCTGATCGGCAAGGAGTTGTTTGAAATCGGCCTGCTCAGCGATGAAACAGCGAGCCGCAGAATGTTCCATAAACTCAAACGCAACCATGAGGTTCGCTATGAGAATCTGCCCCTCGAAACCCGCGACGGATGCCATCAGGAAGTCGAGGTGATCGCTAACCTCTATCAGGAGGATGGCCACGCCGTCATCCAGTGCAACATCCGCGACATTGCCGAGCGCAAACGCGCCGAGATGGCCCAGCTCCGCTTGGCGGCGTTGAGCGATTCTAACTTGAAACTGAAAAAGGAAATCGACCGGCGCAAGGCTGTGGAGGCGTCCCTCCAGCACAAGGAGCAACTCCAAGGCCAATTGCTCAAGCAAGCGCAGATGCAGCAGCGGCATCTGCGCGAGCTATCACATCAGATTCTCCACGCCCAAGAAGAAGAACGCAAACGCATCAGTCGCGAACTCCATGATGTCATCGCCCAAACCCTTGTTGGCATCAGCGTCCACGTCGGTGCCCTCACCGGGGCGATCATTGACAATCCCAAAACCCTTGCAAGCAAGATTGCCAACATGCACCGCGTCGTGGAGGAATCGTTGGACATCGTGCATCGCTTCGCGCGGCAGTTGCGTCCAACTATGTTAGACGACCTCGGGCTAATCCCCACGCTCAAGACGTTTATGAAGAGTTTCATGGAGGATACCGGCGTGCGCGCAAGCCTCCAGGCGTCTGGCGGCATCGAACAAGCAACCGACGCCGTGCGCACCGTGCTCTATCGCGTCGCCCAGGAGGCTCTCACAAACGTCGCCCGCCACGCCAAGGCAAGTCAAGCCGAGGTGATTATCAGGTGCACCGACGGTGCCATCCAGATGGCCATCACCGACAACGGCCAGGGCTTCAGTTTGGATGGCAAATCCTGCGCCAAAAAACACCAGCGTCTAGGCCTCATCGGCATGCGCGAACGAGTCGAGATGATCGGCGGTACCTTCAGCGTGGAGTCCGCTCCTGGGCACCCCACCACCGTGCGCGTCGATCTTCCCGTGGCCAAGCACAGCCCAACGAAAGTGTCTCCTTAGGAGCGGCCGCCCCACCCGGAATTCGTCAGAATACGGGGGCTTGCCTGAATATTCTTCCCTGGCGGCAGGGCTAGAATCCTCTCGACATCGCTAGATGTCATGGATCAGCTTGGGAGGAAAGGCGGCTCGAAGGGCATTGAGCACGGCCAGCACGTCGATGATTTCCTGCGTGATGGCCCCACTTACCGGGCTTAAATGACCGGTAGCGGCGAACGCCATGCCGATGATACTCAGCACCATGCCACCCATGGCGCTCTGGAGGGCAATAATCCTCATCCGGCGGCTGATATGCATAAACTCGTCCACTTTCTCGAGGGAGTTGTCCATGATTACAACACCTGCCGCTTCTGCGGTGACGTCACTATTCTGTCCGATAGCCATGCCAACGGTGGCAGCCATCATAGCCGGGGCGTCATTGATCCCATCACCGACATAGAGGGTTTTAGCGATTGCCGTTTCCTCACGGACAATAGCGAGTTTTTCCTCAGGATTTTGTTGTGCACGAATGATTGTGATACCCACCTGCTCAGCCAGGTATTGCACCTCCGATTCACGGTCGCCCGACACGAGCATCACTCGTGCGAATTGATGCTTCGGTCCCAAGTGACTCACAAAGCCACGACTCTCTGCACGCGGTGCATCCCGAAAGCGCAAGGCTGCGGCATAACGCTGGTCAATCACCACCATGCATTCGAGCCCACCAGAAATCGGCGGGAGTTGATCTGAGCCTGCCACCTTGAGTGCGCTCAATTGATGCCGACTGATGATCTGCACCGAGCGGCCAGCGACGGAGCCGCGTAACCCTTGGCCAGGTGCCTCGCGCACATCGGTGGCTTCTGGCAGTTGAATGCCGCCCTCCTTCGCCGCTTCAATAATGGCTCGCGCCAAAGGATGTTTTGAATAGCGTTCCAGACCCGCCACGAGCGATAGTACAACTTTCGGGTCAAAGGATTGGGCGATGAGTTGTTCCGTCAACTTGGGCTCGCCGTACGTAAGTGTCCCGGTTTTGTCAAAAATAGCCGTCCGGCATCCGGCGATTTGCTCGAGTACGACAGGGCTTTTTACAATGATTGCGCGTCGGGCACAAAGCGAAATCGATCCCATGATGGCTATCGGAATTGCGAGCAGCAACGGGCATGGTGTTGCAATGACCAGTACCGCCAGAAAGCGAATCGAATCCCCGCCAATCACCCAGGCTAGCACGGCCACTGTCAATGCCACTGGCGTGTAAATGGCTCCCAGTTGATCGCCGAGTCGCCGCAACTGGGGTCGCTTGGCTTCGGATTCGCGCATCACCTCCATGATTTTGGCATAGCGCGAATCTGCAGCGATTTGGGTTACACGAATGGTCAAGGCCGTCTCTCCGTTGATCGCACCGGAGATCACCGCCGAGCCGGTAGTTTTTGAAATTTGGAAGGGCTCGCCTGATAGGTACGATTCATCCATCATGCCATGCCCATCGGTCACAACGCCATCGACGGGGCAGATATCATGAGGATAGATCACGAGTGTGTCGCCCACGGCCACCTCCGACAGCGCTACGTCGTTGATTTTAGAGGCAAGTTTCCGATGGGCAATCGAAGGCATCCGCTTGGCCAGGGAGGCCAGGACCGAGGAGGCGCTCCGCAACGCGTAACTCTCCAACGATTCACCTCCGGCTAGCATCAACACGATGATTGAGCCCGCTAAATATTCTCCCAGGACAATGGATGTGATGATGGAAATGCCACCCAATAGATCGGAACCGAATTCCCGTTTGATGATCTTTCGCAGCAAATCGTAAAGCAGCGGCAGGCCTCCGATTATGAGCGTGAGTAGCAGAGGGATCTGATAGGATCCAGCATGTGAGCGGAAGCCATATCGAAGACCTAAATGGGAGACGATTCCCACAATGGAAAATGCGACAATGACCGTGGACTTGTGATGCCACACTCCGGCTGGGGAATACCAAGCATCTGTCTTGGAGGCGTTCATTGTTTGTTCTTTCTCTCAGGCAGGGGTTCCATTACTCGCTTCAAATGTGGACACTACGCCTTACTACAATCCGCAGCAATGGGGTGAAACCCTGGGGTGGGGGACAAATGAAAAATTGACAATGTGGACCGGTCCTGCCCAAAAATCCTGATTCGTGGCTGATATCAAACGGTTCGGCGGTGATCAGGTTGCATATCTTTGAACACGGTAGTGCAACACCCCATAGCGTGTTGGCTGCAATGCAGGTATTCTGAACCTATGCATCATCTTCGCTCCGCCTCCGCTGTTATGCACTTCCGACTCGCCGCTATCCTGTTTTTTGTCATTTGCCTGCTCGCACCAGTCGCCGCCGGGTTGCTTCTCCAGTCCATGTGGCTCGATAATTTTCGGTTAACCATGGCTGGTTCAGGCGTCGCGGTTGTTGGTTGCCTTTTGCTCATACCGCTATGGACACAGGGGTATTACACGAACTGTCCATTGTGCTGGACGCCAGTTCTGGCACCAAGAAGTTGCGCCAAACACCGCGACGCTAGGAAGTTGATGGGAAGCCACCGTCTTCGAGTATCATTTGCGATCATGTTCAAGGATCAATTTCGCTGCCCGTACTGCAACGAATCAACGGCACTTGAACTTCGTCACTCGCCCCGCAACGAAACCAATCATTGGTCACAACTGGACTGATACCCTCACCGTGGAAGCGCGTTGGGATCACCTATGAAGATCTAGCAACCTGCGGCGGGTTCTGGAGTGCCACCATTTCGCATTCGATAGACCTACCAATAGCGGGCGATCTGGCGGGCGAGTTGTTCCAGCGCTTGGTTTATCGCGTTGACGCGGCCGGTCATGATGTCCGGGGTGGAGGTGATTGGCACGGATATATGGAAGTAGCGGGTTCGGGTTTCTTTTTCCGTAACAGATTGTAGCTTCCATGTGCCTTGAAAAATAATTTGGTTAGATAGATCTGGATCGAGGCGGGCAATTTTGATTTCGAGCAAGCTGGTGTAATCGAGGGTGATAAAATTTTCCACAGGTTGGATATTCATGGATCTGGAGATGCGGCTGAGATTGCTGGCGGTGACGCGGGAAATGGCGGTACCCAGCGACTCTGCCCACAAGTCGTGGTCGCTGAGCACGAGTACGCCGCCCGTGAGGGTGACCAGTTGCAGGCGGTCAAGATATCCCGGCAGCGACGGATGCTTGATGGCGATGGCTGGCTTGGAGGCTGTTAGTTCGCGGTCCGGTACGATCGGTTCCAGCATATGACGGACCGAGATGTCCTTGACGGGTTGAAGCACACCGCATGCGCAGAGGATGAGCAACAGACAGGGCATTAGAAGTCGGATTTTCATGGTTTGTGGTCCTTGCCAAGAAGCAGTGAGTTGGGGTTGCGTTTCAGATCATCGGCGAGTTCATTGATGGACCGCGATCCGCGCTCGGTTTCCTCAAGCACGTTCTGCAGGCGAAGGAGTATCGGGCCCCGCGGGTTGGTCAGCTTTGATAGGTCCGCCGTCGCATGCTCGATTTTCTCTAGTCCAGACCGTGTCTGTTGCAGAAGGTTTTCCAAATCCTTCTTCATTGGGTCGATTCCCTGGTTGGCTTTCTCCGCCAGCGATTCGATTTGCTTGAGTGCCTCGTCCATACTATCGATGGCTTTGCCGAGCTTCTCGTTGCCGACGATCACACGCACGTCTGATGTGATGCTCACGAGATTGTCATTGATCTGCTTTACATCCAGTGCGGCTATCTGGGATTTTGTGTTGGCGAGGACATCGCGCAGTTCCTTGATCACGCTGTCCAGGTCTAGGTTGTTGAGTTTCTTCAAACCATCCGCAACACCCGAGATGAGTTCATCCATTTCTGTGCTGGTTGTAGGCACCGTAGGGTAGAGCGTTCTACCGGCTGGCTGATAGACAAAAAACGGCCCTTCTGGTACGATATCGAATTCGACATACAGTTTTCCGGTAAGCAGACTTTGTTGTTTCATGCAGGCACGCAGGCCTTCGGCGACGGCTTTTTTTACACCCGCTTCGCTGGAAAAGTCGATGCCGCCAACCGTGGTGGAACCGACGTCCGCCAAATCTTTGGTGGAAAGTTGAACCACCACCGGGATGATCTTGCGGCTCTGCTTTGGATCGACGATCACCTTGATGGAGGTGACGCGGCCGATGCGCACGCCGCCGAAGCGGACCTCCGAGCCGACGAGCAGGCCATTGGCGCTGTGGTCGAAATAGAGCTGGATATTGCTGGATTTCTCGAAGAACTTGCCCGCCCCGAAAAGCACGAGCGCGGCTCCGGTGAGGAGCAGACCGACAAGTGTGAAAATCCCGATCAGGGTAGGACTGGTTTTCTTGCTCATGAGGATGGGGCGGGTGTCGCGCCGCGATTGAGAAATAGGCGAACGGCCGGATTGTCCGAGTGGTCGCGCAGGTCGGCGGGATTTCCCAGCGCTCCCTGGGTGCGGGTGGCAGTATCAAGGAACAACACTTTTGTAGATATGTTAAAGATACTGGCCAGCTCGTGGGTGACGATGACTATGGTGGAGTTATGGCTGTCGCGCAGGCTGAGGATGAGGTCGTCGAGGCGCCTCGAACTGAGTGGATCGAGGCCGGCTCCCGGTTCATCCAAGAATAGAATGTCGGGGTCCAAAGCCATGGCACGGGCGATTCCTGCGCGTTTTTTCATACCGCCGCTGATTTGAGCCGGATAGTAATCCTCGTAACCTGCGAGGCCGACGAGCGCGAGTTTGTAGGATACGAGGTCACGCACGGTTTTGGCCGGGATTTTTCCAGATTGTTGCAAGGGCAGGGAGATGTTTTCAGCCAAGGAGAGGGATGACCACAGCGCCCCGGATTGATACATCACGCCGATGCGGCGGATAAATGGGCCCCGGTCTTGGGGAGGAGTGTTTGTCAGGTCGTTGCCGTCATAGAGGATAGAGCCGGTAGCTGGTTCTAGCAAACCGATGAGGTGACGCAACAGGGTGCTCTTGCCGCAACCACTGCCGCCAATGATGCAGAAAATATCCTTGTCATCGATTTCAAAATTGAGGTCGTGCATCACCACCAGCTTGCCATAAGTCATGGTCAGATTCCGCACGCAAATTTTGGCGGTTTTCTCTGGTTTATCAGTATTCATGGTTAGATATCTAGCAGAGTGAAAATGGCGGCAAAGCCGGAGTCCAAGACGATGACAATGGTGATGGATGCCACCACCGCGCTGGTGGTGGCCTGGCCGACTGCGGCGGCCGAATTGCCGGCTCGCAAGCCGATTAGGCAGCCGCTGATGGCGATGGTGGCACCGAAGAACACGCTTTTGAAAACGCCGAGTGAGAAATTTGTGAGATCGACTGCGTTGAGGGTTTCTGTCCAATAGAGGATTGGCGGGATACCAACCATGAAGCCGACGAGCATCCCGCCGAGGATACCGACGATATTGGCATAAACGGTGAGGATCGGCATCATAAGGACCAGCGCAAGGAGGCGGGGCAGAACGAGGAAATCGAATGGATCTAAGCCGAAGGTGCGCAACGCGTCGATTTCTTCGTTGGCCTTCATGCTGCCGAGGTTGGCAGCGAAGGCCGCGCCGGTTCGACCACACATGATGATGGCGGTCATCACTGCGCCCATCTCGCGAACCATCGCAATGCCGACGAGGTCCGCCACGAACAGATTCGCACCGAAATTGGCGAGTTGCACATTTCCCACGAAGGCCAGAATGGAACCTATCAGAAAACTAATCAGCGACACGATCGGCAGCGCCTTTGCGCCGCATTCCTCGAGCGTCAGCCAGAAATCAGAGGCACGGAAACGGGCATGCCCCGTGGCAAGGCGGCCGATTGAGAGCACGGACTGGCCGGTGAATTCCACGAACGAGCAGACACCGGACCATACTTTGAGGGTGAATTTCCCGAGTTCGCGGACGTCCGAGGATGCATGAGGCGTGATCAGGGCTTGGCCGTCCTCCGGCACGGCCAGCGCGAGCTTTAGCATACTTTGCAGGACGTCCGGAAGCCCATCAAAGACAGGTGCTTGTTGCTTATCCCCAGTGGTCGAGGCGTTTCGCAAATTGGCTAGCAGAAACGCCGGCAGAGTGGAGTCGTAGGTGCCCAGACTGGAAATCTCATAGTGATCGGGGTGTTGGCCCGGTGCATGCTCTGATTCCTCTGCGGCGGGTCCGTCACGGTGCCAATCACCGGAAAGCTCGAGGATGGTATCGGTGCCTTTGTGGTTCCAGACGGCGCGAGGCGGGAGCGAACCAGCGGCGGTCGTCACGGATTGATTCGCTGAAATCATAAGTTTATAGGGCCGACTGACTGGTCTTTTTCGGGCTTCCTATCAGTTCGCGTTTGGCATCCTCCCAATCGGCTTTGGTCGCATCCTGAGGCGAGCGGCCATTCATGACGGCCAACTCGACGGCACGGTTGCGCATCATGCCACGGGTCACGATGCTCGCTTCTTCGGGATTATCGGTGGGGCTCTCATCTATAAGAGTGTGAGTTACGACGATGCTTAGGGTGCTCATTGGTTGGTGTATGGAGTTAGGAGAAATCAGGCAGGGCAGGACGATGCCAAGGTGGCAGATGGCCACGAGCATACTAGGTGCCACAGTTATAGATTACCCATGGACCATTCGCGACGCCATGGGGTGATACCCTACTAGAGCATTCCGGCGCGGTCATCACGGCCTCGGGGTGACTGCCAGTCGGTAGAAGTCGCGGGCTCCGCCGGAGGGCGCGATTTCCCAAGAAGCGTCTGCGGCCACGGTGATCCGCGCAGCAGGCACCGGCAGCCAAGTGCTCAGGATGGAGGATTCTTCCACCACGAGGGCAGCAAAGTTTTGGGCTGTGAGTGATGGGATGAAGCGCATCCGCCCGTTTGACCCTGGTGGGTCATAATTGGAATATACGCCGGCTTGGTTGTTCGTCCATCACCCGAGGTGAGAATTGTTTATATCGGAAGCAGGACCTACAACCCATAGATGTGGCGATGGGCGTGGCGAAGAATGTTCATCAAACGAAGTAGGGTTAAGCCCCATTGCTAGTGTGCTCCATTTGCGGTCTAATGAAATCTCCTCGGAGCAGCACCGACGTCGCTAAAATATGATGTCTGACAGCGACTGCTCGTTGACGGAGCTTCGACGACAATCTATCAAATACAATTATGTCATTAGGAACCATTCTGCTCGTTATCGTTATTCTCATGTTGCTAGGCACCATTCCCACATGGCCGCACAGCCGGAATTGGGGCTATGGCCCAAGCGGTGGCTTGGGGCTTATACTGGTCATTGTGATCATCTTGTTCTTGTTAGGAAGGATTTGAAGGCCTGGTGGCTCCATTCGCTTCAGGTGAATACCCTATGGCACTATGGCGGGGAGACTGCCCAAAATGATAGGACGCCAATATTTTCAACCAACCTACATTTTGCCAACGCTGACACCCATGCGGGTTCTAATGGTGGCCTTCTGCATCGCGGCGAGCGCGGTTATTGCGCCCTTGTGGGTACCTCTCGTACTCGCAGCCTGGGCAACTGATATTCTAGGAAGCCCGGTTCGGAGGCTCGAGTGTCTGCTCGGCGGCCGTCGGAGAGCCGCAACTGCGGTCGTGGTGATCCTCGTGGTCGGAGTGCTTATCCCGATCATCGGTGTTGTCGCAGCCGTCGCTTCAGGAATGGGGGACCTCTTCGACCAAGTGCGTGCTGCGCTTAAGGGCCATGGATCCCTAGCGTCTGCGCTACTGGGGCAGGGAGTGATCGGTCGGCCGGAAGCGGGCGATTGGGCTAACCTAGCTAGCCGCCACGGCGCAAATGCATGGCACGCACTGAGTATGATCGCACGAGCCTCGGCGAGCGCCACTATCGGATTGCTGGTCTTCGTGGCTGCACTGTACACGTTCACCGTTGACGGCGAACAAATCCGCGCCTGGCTGGAGGAGCATGCACCGGTTCCGCGTGCGGCCTTCGCTCGACTCGTGGGCGCCTTTTACGAAACCGGTCGCGGACTGATCGTAGCCGGAGGCGGAACGGCGGTGGTGCAGGGTGCTGTCGCTACGCTCGCATATGTTGCAATCGGGATCCCACAGGCACTCCTCCTCGGGCCGTTAACGGCAATCTGTGCCCTTGTTCCTTTCATCGGAACGGGGCTCGTCTGGATTCCTATCGCTATCGAACTCATCGCGGCTGGTCACTACTGGCGGGCGGGTGTCGTCATCGGCGTGGGTGCCGTAATTCACAGCCTTATCGATAACTTCGTCCGGCCGATGCTCGCACGCTATGGCCGCCTGATGTTGCCCACGTTCTTGGTCCTTGTGTCGATGTTGGGTGGACTCGCGGCGTTCGGCGCCACCGGGGCGCTGTTGGGTCCGCTCTTAGTCCGGCTCTGCGTCGAGGCGCTGGCAATCATCTCTGACGAGGGTAAAATCAGCGTGTCAGCACAAGCCAAGGCCGGAAGGGGAGATGATGAGTGCCCCGGCGGGCCAGAGACGGTCGAGTGAACGACAAATTGTCAGAATGCCTATGCTCTATTCTGACAAGTAGGGATTTACCCCATAGCGGCTCAAGCGATCATTGTGCATGGTAGTTCCGGTGATGGCAGATGCCTCCACCAACCCCTGATCCTCCATGAAAACAAAAGCCGTTATTGCCGCACTTCTGATCACTCTGGGTATCATCATCCTCGCCTATTCGGGCATCACCTTCACCACACCCGGCGAAACCATTGAGTTTCTCGGCCTGAGGGTTGAAACCACCAATAGCCACTTCATCCCGCCAATCGCTGGAGCGCTAGTCTTGGCCAGTGGAATTGTGCTTCTGCTAGTGAAGCCTCGATTGGTTTAGCCAGACATATAATTAATATATAAACAATAACTACCAACCTAAATTATGAACAAAACAACACAAGCAATATGCAATGATATGGAACGACTGGCTGAGGACGCAGGCGCATTGGTGGCGGCTACTGCAGAGGTGGCCGGAGACCATGTCGGAGAAGCTCGCAAACGTCTTGTCGAAGGATTGGATCGCGTCAGGGAAGTATATGCCGCCGCTCGAGGAAAGGCAATCCATGGGTCGCACGCAGCCGATGTGGCACTACGCGACAATATTTATCAAGTTGTCGGGCTCGGTATCGTAGCTGGAGCAATCGTCGGATTTATTCTCGCCACTCAGTGCCATTGCCATTGTCAGTGCCATTGCAAGCGCGACTAACATCTAAAAAAAATGGGTACATCAAGGTAACAGCGATAGCAATACTTATGCCTGAGTCTCATGTCGTGTTAGACGGCCTGATTGATGATGTCGAAAAACAAATCTATATCGGTTCCGGTGGCTACCCGTGAGCCACTAAAGATGCCAAATCTCATTGAGGTGACGTCGCCGAAGCGGATCGAGGTGCATGTTCCCCTGTTGACTATCATCAAGGTATTTATTGCCCTGCTGTGCGCTTATGGAGTGTATGTGTTGTGGCCGTTGCTGTTGCTGGTGTTTCTGGCGTTGTTTCTGGCTGTGACGTTGCATGCATTTGTGGGCTGGCTGGAATCCAGACGGATGAAGCATTGGCTCTGCCTGCTAGTGGTCCTTGGCGGCTTGGTGACCGTGCTGGGCGTGAGCACAGCATTGCTGGTCCCTGCGCTGATTAGCCAAGCTGCCACTTTCAGCCATGAGTACCCGCGCTTACGCGAGGATGTGCTGAATCAGATTCCCGCTGGCTGGGGCGTTCGCAACAATCTTGAGCATCTGCTAGATGCCGCCAACTGGTCGGCTGCCGACCCGTGGATCAGTCATTTTATGTCGGCGGGTGGCGTCGCCCTCAGTGGGTTATCCGAGATTGCGCTAGTGCTGGTTATCGCGTTGTATCTGTTGATTGATGGGGGAAATACCTACGAGTGGTTGCTGGCCTTCTTTTCACCGTTGCATCGCCGGAAGCTGCGCATCACGGGGCGGGAAATATCCAAAGTGATCTTTGGTTATGTGTCGGGGCAAGTCATCACCTCGCTGCTCGTCATGATCTTCACATACACTGTGCTAAGTGTGTTGCAGGTGCCGGGAGCCCTTACGCTCGCCATTTTGGCGGGGGTACTCGACGTCCTGCCGATCCTCGGATTCATCATCTCCACGGTGCCTGCATTTCTGCTAGCATTGGGCGTATCAGTCAAGGCCGCTCTTCTCGTCCTCATCCTCTATCTGGTGTTTCATGTGATTGAGAACTATCTTATCGTTCCGAAGGTGTACGGCAAGAACCTCCGTCTCTCGACGCTCACGGTGCTGCTGGGTTTGCTGGCGGGAGTACTGCTTGCGGGAATTCCCGGATCGCTGGCAGCCCTACCGGTGATTGCCTCTTATGCCGCAATTGAACGCATTTGGTTGAAGCCATACCTACGTGACGGGGTATCCGAAAAACACGAATTGCAAAAAGACGAGGTATTTGGTGAGAAGGAATGACTGAGTTTTCTGAGTATTCTATTCTGCTCAGATATTCTTTTTCGCTGTCGATTTCACGCGTGTTTACGCAATGCACCGTGGCTCGAAGCAATCTGATATCTGCAATCCGCAAGTGGATTGATGCCTACAGTATGGGAGTCACCAGCGCGGGTGACCCGTAGCATGATTCGAAGAGGTTGTATTCGTGATGGTCTTGCAATATGATTTCAGCCACTGGTCATGTCAAGAACGACGCGTGACGCCACCTTGCCATGCGCAAGGCGCGCTAAAATCTGGTTGATTGCGGAGAGAGGTTGCAATTCGATATCGGCCTTGACTTTGCCTTCGGCGGCGAACGCGAGAGCCTCGGTCATGTCCTGGCGAGACCCGACGAAAGAACCTCGGATGGTGATGCAGTTAGCCACCACATCGAAGAGAGGGGTCGGAAATTCACCGGGTGGCAGTCCGATGAGCACACAGGTTCCGCGCTTACGTGTCATGCCTACTCCCTGTTTGAACGCGCTCAGCGAGGGGGCGGTGATCACCACGCCATGCGCCCCGCCAGCAGTTCCGTCCTTCACCGCCTCGACAGAATCGACTGCCTTGGAATTGATCATAAGATCGGCACCAAGACGTTTGGCGTGGGCGAGTTTACTCTCATCAACGTCAATCGCGCAAACATGGAGACCCATGACCTTGGCATATTGAATGGCCAGATGCCCAAGTCCGCCGACGCCTGAGATGGCGACCCATTGGCCGGGTTTCGCTCCGGTTTCCTTGAGACCTTTGTAAGTGGTGATTCCGGCACAAATAATAGGTGCCGCTTC
>Ga0073936_10004603_pt1 | contig 19020 bp, 15 predicted proteins | sample AliMusrvi5mmetaG_FD_87041 | JGI IMG/M metagenome (GOLD analysis project Ga0073936, IMG submission 87041) | Freshwater lake bacterial and archeal communities from Alinen Mustajarvi, Finland, to study Microbial Dark Matter (Phase II) - Alinen... | ecosystem: Environmental > Aquatic > Freshwater >... | reverse complement strand
TTCGAAGCGGCAACCGGAGCGGTTGCCGCTCACCCCAAATCCATTTCAAGTGAGCGCCATCCACCGCCGAATAGTTCTGATTTTACAAAACTTTGATGCGGCCGCATCAAAGTTTTGTGCGAGGGGTGCAAGCGCAAAACGCAGCATCCCCTCGCGCCGGTCTTGTTAAACGGGGAATTTCCGTTCAAGATGGAAGTTTTCCCATGACCTATCGCACCCACCACTGCAACGCCCTGCGCGCGGAAGATGCCGGAACCACCGTGACCCTCAGCGGGTGGGTCGCTTCGCGCCGCGACCATGGCGGCGTGATTTTTATCGACCTCCGCGACCGCGAGGGCCTCACCCAGGTTGTCTTCCGTCCGGAGGAAAACCCGAAAACTGCGGCGCTTTCGCACGAGCTGCGCGGCGAGGATGTCGTGCGGGTGACGGGGAAAGTTGCCCCGCGTTTGGCCGGGACCGAAAACCCGAAGCTGGCGACCGGCGCGGTGGAGATCGTCGCGACCGATCTGGCGATTCTCAACAAGGCGGACGTCCTGCCGTTCCCGATTGACGAGCGGATCTCCAACGAGGATCTCCGGCTGACCTACCGCTACCTCGATCTCCGGCGGCCGGAGATGAGCTCGAACATGCGGCTCCGCCACCGGGTGATCAAAACGATCCGCGACGTCATGGACGCCGAGGGGTTTTTGGAAATCGAAACGCCGATCCTTTCGAAGAGCACGCCGGAGGGCGCGCGGGATTTTCTTGTGCCGTCGCGCCTGACCCCTGGCTCGTTCTACGCGCTCCCGCAGGCCCCGCAGCAATACAAGCAGCTCCTCATGGTCGCCGGCCTGGAGAAGTATTTCCAGATCGCGCGGTGTTTCCGCGACGAGGACCTGCGCGCCGACCGACAGCCGGAATTCACCCAGCTCGACGTCGAGGCGTCGTTCGTCACGCAGGACGACATTCTCGGCCTCATGGAGAAGCTTCTGGTGACGGTTTTCCAAGAATCCCGAGGGGTGGCGATCCCGACCCCGTTCCCGCGCCTGACATGGCGCGAGGCGATGGACCGTTTCGGCAGCGACAAGCCGGACACGCGGTTCGGCATGGAGATCGCCGACCTCGGCGATGTTTTCCGCGAGAGCCAGTTCAAGGTCTTCCGCGGGGCGCTCGACGGCGGCGGCGTGGTCAAGGCGATCAACGCAAAAGGATTCGCGAAGATCACGACCGGGCAGATCGAAACCCTCACCGAGCTCGCCAAGCAGGCCGGGGCGAAAGGCCTCGCGTTCATCAAGGTCGAGAACGGCGAGTGGAAATCCCCGATCGTCAAGTTCTTCACCGACGCCGAAAAGGCCGCTCTCTCCGAACGTCTCGCCGTCGCGGAGGGCGACCTGATCCTGTTCGGCGCGGACAAATGGGAGACCGCCTGCGAAACCCTCGGCCGCGTGCGCCTGCGCGTGGCGGAGATCCTCGAGCTCGCCAATGATCCGTCCCAACTGAATTTCCTCTGGGTCGTGGACTTCCCGCTGCTCGCCTGGAGCGAGGAGGAAGACAAGTGGAACGCGGTCCACCATCCGTTCACGCGCCCGCAGGCCGAAGACGCCGCGCTGCTCGAATCCGGCGAATACGGAAAGGTCCGCGCCGTCGCCTACGACGTGGTTTTGAACGGTGTGGAACTCGGCGGCGGCAGCCTCCGGATCCACGAGCAAGACCTCCAGGCGAAGATGTTTACGATCCTCGGCGTGGACGAAGAAAAGCAGAAGTCGATGTTCGGCCACATGCTCAGAGCATTCCAGTTCGGGGCCCCGCCCCACGGCGGCATCGCGCTCGGGCTCGACCGCCTCGTCATGCTCATCGCCAACGCTGAAAGCATCCGCGACGTCATCGCCTTCCCGAAAAACAACCGCGGCGTCGAGCTCATGACCGCCTCGCCGTCCGAGGTGGACTTCAAACAACTCCGCGAGCTCTCGATCCAAAGCACGAAAAAGCCGGCCTGAGCGCCTGGCAGGAAACGCATCGCAACGACTCGGTGCGGGCTTTCGGCTTGTTGGCAGCGCGGTTTGGGGCAAGGTTGAGGCATGATCGCTCGCCGCAGTTCCTTTTTCCGGTTTGCTTGCGCGTTTCTCTTTGTTCTCGCCCCGGTGTGGGGCGGCGACCTTGCAAAGCCCTATTTCGCCGCCACGAAGCAAGGGGCGTGGGCGGAATATCTGCTCACCATGCCGGACGGATCGAAATCCTCCTACAGCTACGAGCGCGGCGCAGACGATGCGGGCCGCGCCGTCATCGTGATGCAGTGCAAAATCCTAGCCGGGCCGGGGAAGGACGCCAAAACGAAGCTCACCTATATCCTGCCGCGCACCTTCAATCTGGAGCGCGATGGTCTGAACTACGGAAAATTCACCGAGAAAATGCTCATGGACTCCGGCGGAGCCGAGGTGCCGGTGGACGAAAAAACGCTGGAGATCATCCGCCAGTGCACGAAGGATTTCGGCGGCGCCGTCACCTTTGAGGCGGCGGAAAAAATCGGGAGCCGCGCGTGCGACCGCTACTCCTATTCGGCGAAGTCGGGCGGCCCGAATCCGACGGTTGAAACCGGCAAGCTCTGGCTCGATCCCTCGGTCCCGTTCGCCATCGTGCGTCAGTCCGCGAAAGTCGTGAACCCCGACGGAACCCCTGTATCGCAGTTCGATATGGTGCTGCAGGAAACCGGCCTCAACCAGCTCATCGCCGAGGCGGCGGCCACCCCCGCGCCGCCGGAAATCAAAAAGGCACCCTCGAAGGTCACCCTTGCGGATGGCTTCAAGACCGGGCGAGTGGGAATGGACATCGCGGTCGTGCCCGGCTCCTCTGGACGCAGCCTGCTGCTCACGCTGGTCAACAAAACGGATGCCGAACTGACCGTCGCAGTGCCGGCTGGCGAGATGGATTTCGAGGTGGACTCGCCGGTTCACACCCTGAAGATCACAACCCGCAAAGCGGCAGAAGTGGTCCTCCCGGCAGACGAAAAAAGCGAGCCCCTGACCGTCGCCCAGCGCGGCGCGCACGGCATCGCCGAAGGCCATTGCTCGCTCTCCGTTTACGAGGGCACACCGTTGTTTTCGGGCAGCGTCACGATGGGCCCGCTCCCGAAATAGGTTCTCGGGAACCAATCCGGAGGTTGACGCTTTCGCTTTTTCAGATCCGTGCTCTATTTCCCAGATGAATCCATCCGGCATCACCACTCTTTTCCTCGACATCGGCGGCGTGCTCCTCACCAACGGGTGGGACACGGCGCTCCGCAAACAGACCGCGGAGCACTTCAACGTGGACTACTCGGAACTGGATCACCGCCACCGCGTCACCTACGACACCTACGAGGAGGGGAAAATGTCGCTCGAAACCTACCTGCGCCAGATCATTTTCTTCGAGCCCCGGAGCTTCACGACCGCCGATGTCCAAAACTACATCCTCGAACAGGCGGAACCCTACCAGGACACGATTGACCTCGTGCAGCGGCTGAAAGCGGTTTACGGGCTGAAGATTGCGGTGGTGAGCAACGAGGGCCGCGAGATTGCTGAGGACCGGATCGCAAGGTTCCACCTCAAGGATTTTGTCGATTTCTTCATCGTCTCCGCGTTCGTGCATTTCCGGAAACCCGACCTCGACATCTACCGCCTGGCGCTGGATGTCGCCCATGTCCAGCCCGAGCAGGTCGCCTACATCGAAGACCGTCCGCTCCTCTGCGAGGTCGCGGCCGAACTCGGAATCCACAGCGTCCTCAACCGGAGCGCCGCCGAGACCCGCGAAATCCTCGCCCGCCTCGGCCTCGCGCTCTAATCCTGAAAACGGCGATTGAGAAATCCTTTCAGAATGGAAAGCCCGGCCTCGGACGCTTCGCGTCCTGCGTTGCAACCTCTACAAGAAACGCCGTTTTCGGGTTAATTCTTTTTGTTCATCGCTGCGGTGAACCAATCGACCTGCGGGGCCGTGCTTTTGCCGCCGCCGTGTCTTTGCACGTCTCGCGCATTGCCTTCGTTGCGGCGTTCGCCGGGTTTGACCCGGACGAGATCGACTTTGGTTTTCATCGAGAGGGCGATCCGCTTGCGCGCGAGGTCCACCTCCTGAACCGTGACCTGCACCCGCTGGCCGACCTTCACGACGTCCGAGGGGTTTTTGACAAACTGGTCGGAGAGCTGGCTGATGTGGACGAGCCCGTCCTGGTGGACGCCGATGTCCACGAACGCCCCGAACGCGGTCACGTTGGTCACGATGCCCGGAAGCTTCATCCCCGGCTCTAGCTGCTCCATTTTTTCCACGCCCTCGGCGAACTGGAAGACTTCGAATTTCTGGCGGGGATCGCGGCCGGGCTTCGCGAGTTCCTGGAGGATGTCGGTGAGGGTCGGGAGCCCGACTTCCTCGGTCACATACTTTTTGGGGACAATCCTACTGCGCAGCGCGCCGTCGCGGATCAGATCCGTCACGCCGCAGCCGAGATCCTGTGCGATGGAGTCGAGGAGCGGGTAGCGCTCCGGGTGGACCGAGCTGGCGTCGAGGGGGTTCGATCCGTCACGGATGCGGAGAAATCCGGCGGCCTGCTCGAAGGCTTTGGGCCCGAGGCCGGCGACCTTGAGAAGTTCCTTGCGGGATGAGAACGGGCCGTTCTTGTCGCGGTGCTCGACGATGCTGGCCGCCGTGCGGGAATTGAGCCCGGACACGTAGCCGAGGAGGTGCTTGCTCGCGGTGTTCAACTCGACGCCCACGCTGTTCACGCACGAGACAACCGTGTCGTCCAGCGAGCGCCGCAGCGCGTTCTGGTCCACGTCGTGCTGGTATTGGCCGACGCCGATGGATTTCGGGTCGAGCTTGACCAGCTCGGCCAGCGGGTCCATGAGCCGACGGCCGATCGACACCGCGCCGCGGACCGTCAGGTCGAGGTCCGGAAATTCCTCGCGCGCCACTTCGGACGCCGAATAAATCGAAGCGCCGGACTCGTTGACCACGACGACCGGAATCTGGCCCGGCAATTTGCATTTGTTGACGAAGGCCTCGGTCTCGCGGGAGGCGGTCCCGTTCCCGATCGCGATCGCTTCGATCCCATATTTTTTGGTGACCGAATGCAGGAACTCCGCGGCTTCGAGCTGCTCGCGGGCACTTTTCTCCGGGTAGATGACATCGTGGTAGAGAAGCTTCCCCTGACGGTCTAGCACCGCGATCTTGCAGCCGGTGCGGAAGCCGGGATCGATCGCCATCATGTTCTTTTGGCCCAGCGGAGACGCGAGGAGCAGCTCGCGCAGGTTCTCGGCGAAGACCCGGATCGCTTCCTCGTCGGCTTTCTTTTTAAAAAACATCCGGGCCTCGGCTTCCATCGCAAACCCGAGCAGGCGCTTGTAGCAGTCTTCCACCGCGAGCCGGACCTGCTGCGACGCGGGCGATTTGCCGGCGACGAATTCCGAGTCCAAGATCGCGACCGCCTCGTCCTCCGGCGGAGTCAGCCGCGAATACAGGAACCCCTCGGACTCGCCGCGGCGGATCGCGAGGATCCGGTGCGAAGGCGAGTTGGCCGCCGGTTCGCTCCAGTCAAAGTAGTCCTTGAACTTCGCGCCTTCCTCCTCTTTTCCAAAGGCCACCTTCGATTTGATGACCCCCTTCGCAAGATAGAGCGCGCGGAGCTTGGCGCGGGCCGCGGCATCGTCGTTGATCCTCTCGGCGAGAATATCGCGGGCACCGGCGAGCGCGGTCGCTGCATCGGGGACCTCTTTTTCCGCATCCACGAATGCCGCCGCCTCGGCTTCGGGGTCCGTGGAGGCGTTCTGCGCCCAGAGAATCTCCGCGAGCGGTTCGAGGCCTCGCTCTTTGGCGATCGTCGCTTTCGTGCGCTTCTTCGGGCGGAACGGCAGGTAGATGTCCTCGAGCGCGGTCAGCGTCTCGACCGCGCCGATTTTGGCTTTGAGTTCCTCGGTGAGAAGCTTGCGCTCTTCGAGAGACGAAAGGATCGCCTCGCGTCGCTTGTCGAGTTCGCCGAGTTGTTCCAACCGGTCGCGGATCGCGGTGATCTGGACTTCATCGAGCTCACCGGTCCGCTCCTTGCGGTATCGCGCGATGAACGGCACGGTCCCGCCCTCCTCGAGCAGGACGGCGGTAGCCGCGACCTGGCGCGGCTGGAGGTTCAGTTCCCTGGTGATTTTGACGATGTGGTGCTCGATCATTTGATGGTGGAAAAAGGTGCGACATGATGCGCGACGCCACGGCGGAGTCAATCCGCCAAAAGGACATGTCCGGTGCAGATTGACGCCATGCGCCCGATGCATGTATGCCAAAGGGATGTCTGATGCCGCGCAACGTCCGCCCTGGGTTCCCGAGGAGGGAGGCGAAGGTTTTGCGACATCGGTGATGCCCGGAATTCCCCAGCCGCAGCGGAACTCGCCGGACGCTGCCCGCTTGCGCCGCACGCCCGGAGTGGACGAATTGGTCGACGGAATTTTTTCCGGCGAGCGGGCGCTGGTGTCGCGCGCGATCACGCTCGTGGAAAGCAACGCCCCCGCCCACCGCCCGCTGGCTCGCGAAATCCTCCGCCGGATCGGCGAGCGTCCGGGGTTCGCCCAGCGCGTCGGGATTTCCGGGGTTCCTGGAGCGGGGAAAAGCACGCTCATCGAGGCGCTGGGAAATCATCTTTGCGACGCGGGGCGCAAGGTCGCGGTGCTGGCGGTGGATCCGAGCAGCTCGCTCACGCGGGGCAGCATCCTCGGCGACAAAACCCGCATGGAAACCCTCTCGCGCCGGGACGAATGCTTCATCCGGCCCTCGCCGTCCGGCGGCGCGCTCGGCGGCGTGACGCGCAAGACCCGCGAAACCATCGCGGTCTGCGAGGCGGCCGGCTTCGACGTCGTGCTCATCGAAACCGTGGGCGTCGGGCAGAGCGAGATCGCCGTCCGCGCGATGGTCGATTGCTTCGTGCTCGTCCTCATCGCCGGGGCCGGGGACGAATTGCAGGGGATGAAAAAAGGGATTTTTGAAATCGCGGACATCCTGCTCGTGAACAAGGCGGACGGCGAAAACAAGATCCGCGCCGAGGCGACGAGGCTCGAGTTCGAGCGCGTGATGCATTTTTTGAGCCCGGCCACCGAGGGCTGGAAGCCGCCGGTGCTCGCGGCCTCGTCGGTCGAGCGCACCGGGATCGCGGAGGGTTGGCGCGCGGTGGAAAAATATTTTGCGCATGTCGAGGCGGACGGGGATTTTGATCGCCGCCGCCGCGAGCAGGCGATCGCGTGGTGGCAGGCGCTGGTCGAGCAGGAATTGCGTGCCCGGTTTTTGAGCGACCCGAGTGTCGCCGCGCTCTCCTCCCGGCTCGAGCGGGAGATCCTCGCCGGGCAGCTCGCCCCGTCGCTCGCCGCCGAGGAACTGCTCGAAGGAGCCGGCCTTCATCCTTTATGACAAAATACGCAACGACCCTCATCGCCGCCGTTCTCTCCGGGCTGGTCGGCGCCGGAGCGGGATATTTCCTCGGCCGGTCGTCGGTGCCCGCCGTCGCATCGCCCGCTCCCGCCGTCGTGGAGGAACGCGTTTCCGCCGCCGCCACGGGACAGGAGCCGGCACCTGGAGCGCCGGTGCAGAACCTGGATCCCAAGCCTGCCAAACGCGAACCGCTCACGGCCGCCACGCTTCGCGCCGAGCTCGCCAGCCTGGAATCCGGCGGATTTTCCGGCACAAGTTCCATGCGGAAATATGCCGACCTGCAGGAGCGGCTGAAGGCCTCGAACCTTCCGGCCCTCGCCGCGGAGATGTGTTCCGGGACCCAACCCGCGGGACGGGAAACCGGGTTGTTCATGGTTCTTGGCGCTTATGCCGAGTCCGACCCGCAGGGGGCCTGGAATCTCGCGATCGGCATCAAGCAGCCCGGGATGCGCCAGAATGCGGTGATGGCCGTCATCTCGAACATCGCGGGGAAAGATCCCGCGCGGGCCATAGCCCTCGCGGATTCGCTGGCCGAGCCCCAGCTCAAAATGCAGGTCCGCTCGATGGCGATCTCCAGCCTCGCCCAAAAGGACCCTCAGCGCGCGCTCGCGCTGGCCACCGCTTCCCCCGGCAACCGCGAGGGAGACTCGTCGTTTTTCATGATTTTCAGCCAGTGGGGTCGGAAAGATCCCGAGGCCGCGAAAGCCGCCGTATCGCGCCTGAGCGGACGTCAGGCCGAACAGGCCCGCCAGGCACTTGTCTCGACATTGGCGCAGCAGGATCCCCAGGCAGCGTGGGCGTATGCCTCCACTCTGCCGGCCTCCGGTTCGGGAAATCCCTACGGCGACCCGCGTGTGCAGGTCATCCAAAACTGGGCGCAGAGCGACCCGCAGGCCGCCCTGAAAGCCGCGCTCACGATCGGCGAAAACGCCCAGCGGAGCCAGGCGGTCGCGACGGCCGTCAACGCCTGGGCGGGGACCGATTTTCCCGCAGCCCTGAAGTATGCCATCTCGGTCGATGACCCGGGCATCCGCGGCACCATCCTGCAGAACCTCAGCCAGAACCAGAACGCCGACCGCAAGGTCCTCCTCCAGGCGGTGCTGGAACACGTGCCTCCGGGCGACACGTTCCAGCAGGCGGTCTCCGGCGTCTTTTCCAACTGGGCGAGGGAAAACCCGGCCGCTGCTGCCGCTGCCGCCATGCAGCTTCCCGCCGGGCGGACGTTTTCTAACGTGGCCAGCCAGATCGCCTCGCAGTGGATGCTCTCCGCGACGAACAAGCAGGAGGTCTTCGACTGGGTCCGCAATCTGCCGTCAGGCGAGGCCCGCTCGAACAGCATGAGATCGGTCTTCTCGACGTGGAGCAACGACAACCCCCAGGCCGCCGCGCAAGCGCTTTCCAACCTCACCGCCGAAGACCGCAAGAGCGCGCTGCAGTCTGTCGCCTCCGGCTGGGGCAGAATCTCCCCCGACGACGCGCTCAAGTGGTCGGCGTCTCTCACCGATCCGTCCGAGCGAGCGGATGCCGTCCGTTCTGTCGTTTCGCAATGGGCAAGCACAGCGCCCCAGGCCGCGGCAAAATACGTGGCCGCCATGCCGGAATCCGAGCGGGCCGCCCCCATGGAAAATGTCATCGGCAGCTGGGCTTCCAAGGATTCCGAGTCGGCGGCAGCATGGCTCGACAAGCAGCCCGCAGGCCCGTCCAAGGACGGCGCGCTCCGCTCGCTCTCCAGAAAAATCGCGCAGGAAGACCCGGAGGCCGCGCTCACATGGGTCGCCGGAATCTCGGACCCGAAACAACGCGCTCAACAAACCGAAAACATCGCCCGCGACTGGATCCGCCAAGACCCGGCCACCGCAAAAGCCTGGATCTCGACATCGAAGCTCCCCGAAGATATGAGAAACAAACTGCTCAAATGACCATCGGTTTGCGTGTCCGGCCAGTCGCTTGATATTTTCGAGCGTCCTCGCAGAGCAGGGCATGAGGCTGTGTTTCCCTCAAAATGCCGTCGGCCACAAGCAAGGCTCTCAAGATGAATGAGCCAACGCCATACGCAACCGGAGGAGGAACGGCATTCCCGATCTGGCTGCGCACATCGCCCCTGTTGCCCTGAAACACAAAGTCATCTGGGAAACCTTGGATTCTAGCCGCCTCTCTCGGCGTCAGAGGTCTATCCCGCAAAGGATGCCCATACCGTCCGCGGGTGAAACTGTCGAAGCCACCGGTGATTGTCGGGCACACGCCGTCCCACTCCAATCGCCCGAAAACATCGGGCCAGCCTCCCTTTTCCGTATCAACTCTTCGGTGGCACGGAAGACGCAGATCTTCGGGGATATCCCTCCACCCTCCACCTTGCGGCACATGGGAAAACCGCGCGACGTTCAAGTCGGTCACTCTGGCCTTTTGATGATTCGCCCAACGGGGATGAACCGAACAATCCTCGGGTGGCTCGGGTAGCCCTCTGAGTGCTTCGCCAACCGTTGTGTGGTGCCTGACAATCCGCTCGGGAAAGGAGAAAGCGCCCTTCACATCCCGGCGGCGTCCCACCACAAGAAACCTCTCCCTTGCCTGAGGCAATCCGAAATTCGCTGAGTTAATAAAGCAGGGGGATATTTCGTAGTCGCCGAACGTATCGTGCATCATTGCCAGGTATTGTTTGCCGCGCTTCTGGCCAAAAATGGCGACATTCTCAAAAAAGAAAAAACGAGGCCGAAGTTCATTAACGATTCGAATGTATTCCCTCACGAGATCGTTTCTGGTGTCCCCAAGGTGGGCTCCTCTCTTCTGTTTTGAAAAACCTTGGCATGGTGGCCCGCCGGCAAAGAGATCCAATTCGCCCTGCCTGATACCGAGCTCCTCCATTAAAGCGAAACCGCTGACCTCCTGGGCATCACTCACCATGCCGTGATTTCCCAAATTGCGGTTGTGGGTTTCAATCGAGGGGGGGTCGATATCAAAGGCTCGCGCGATTCCGAAGCCCGCTTGTTTCAGGCCCAAAGACATTCCTCCTGACCCACAAAACCCCTCGATCAGCCGATAAAAGCGCTTTGACTGTGACAAGGCGCGGTCGATTTCATTCCGGATATCCAGAAATTCTTCGGTGATGCCTTTCATGGCGGAAATTGTGCTCAACGGGAGCTCATGTGTCAAGAGGTTAGGGACTATAATCCCCAACCATTTGGGAGGATTTCGTGTAAAACGAATGTCGTGTCGGAGAGAATAGCCCAAGAAATCGTGTGCGGTGTCATTGAATGCCTGAAGACCCAGCGGGAATCGCTTGGTTGGTCGCAGCGTGCGTTGGCAAGTCGGGCCGGGGTTGATCCAAAAACGGTCAGCGTGATCGAGCGAGGAATTCGCAGCCCAACGCTTTTTACCTTGTCACTCTTGGCATCGGCGATGGGGGTGCCTTTGTGGAAAATCATGAAAGATGCCGAAAACAAATCCAGAGACCGGATATGAAATCAGCATATGAAGCCCTGAAGAAAGTCGTGAACCGAAGCGGTTTCGGCCCGGAATGTCACGTGTTGATCAAAAAGTTGGTGAAAGCGTCCGCGGAGGAACTATCGAGATGCAAACGTCTCCACCTCGTCTCAAAGGTTGCGGGCAAATCCTACTTTGCGTTTGAGCGCTCGAAGAGAAGATCACGTCCAGTGAACGCTGAACTTTTCGATGCGCGAAGCACCAAGGCGCTCGAAATGTTCCAGGGAATTCTGGAAGGAAATCGGCGCGAATTCGCATCCGTGGAAATCACCCGCAGCATTTACACTGTGGCGATGACCTGCTGCGCGGGACGGGATGTGGCCTCGGATGGCGATCAAAAAACTCCGGGCACGATATTTGAGTGGTTATGCGCGGCGGCTGTGCAGGCGGCCTTGAATGTTACCCCAAAAAGGTCTCTGTCTGTGCTCAATCTGGACCTCAAGGGAGAGTTGCCGACAGATTTCGTTTTTGATCTGGGCGTGGAGAAGCCGAAATTCCACCTTCCCGTGAAGACATCAACCCGCGAACGAATTATTCAAGTCTGGGCTCACCAGCGGGTGCTTGACGGCGTGTATGGCGTGGGCCGGTTTCTGGCGATGCCCATCATTCTCACGGAGACGAAACTCGACGCCAAAAAACTGGAAGTAGTTGAAATCTGCCTTCCCTGGCAATGGAGGCTCTACCAGATGCATATCGCAAATCTTTGGAATGTTTGTTATCTCGACGCTCCTGCTGCCTATCTAGAGCTGGACGCAAAATTTCCGAGAATCGGGGTTGCAACAATCGGTGACGTCTTGAAAAAAGGCGGGCGATTGGACGCTTTGCTCAAACTGCACAGCTTGCTGTAGCCTGCCCGCTCGCGAACTCTTCAAATCCCATGACCATCCAAGACCGTCTCAGCACCTTCCTCTCGCGCCAACCCCAACTCACCGAAGCCGCCTTCGTCGCCGCCGACGCCCGGATCATGGGCGACGTCCGGCTCGCCAAGGACGCGAGCGTTTTCTACGGGTGCGTCCTGCGTGGCGACATCGAATCGATCATCATCGGCGAGGGGTCGAACGTCCAGGACGGCTCGATCATCCACCTTGCCGATGATCTCCCGGCCATCGTCGGTGCGTATTGCACGATCGGCCACGGGGCGATCGTCCATGCCTGCACGGTGGGCGACGAATGCCTTGTCGGCATGCGCGCCGTCGTTCTCGATGGGGCCGTGATCGGCGACCAGTGCCTGGTCGCCGCCGGAACCGTCGTTACCCCGCGAACGAAAATCCCCGCCGGCTCGATGGTCATGGGAACGCCGGGGAAAGTCGTCCGCGCTCTCGGCCCCGAGGAACGCGCCGGGCTGCGCGCGTGGGCGGAGAAATACGTCCACGTCGCCCGCGCCCACTCCGCTCTGCAGGAGTCCCGGAGCGTGCGTCCGGGGCAGTAGCATCCGCCGAAGATCATTTGCAAAAAAAGAGGGGCGATCCCTCGTGTGAAGGACCGCCCCTGTCTGAAAATTTTGCCCCGCTCGTGCCGTTCCGAAACATTTCCCGTTCCCTCGATATAGGGTGGATGACCGCCTGCCCTGCGCTCTGACTTCCAGTGAAGGCCTGTCATGGCGCCGGGGGCCTAGCCTCCGGGTTTGTTTTAATTATCGGTTCGGGAGTTTGCTCCGTTAAATCGCGAACACAGAAGGGCAAATCTGATGCGGCAGCCGGACAATTTTCGTGTCCTTCCACCGCGAAACCCAACAAAATTTGGAAAGAACTACTCTCGGAAATCTACCTCCAAGCACCTTTTCAATCCGGCTTTCAAGCGGTCCGTGGTGGCGTTGACTTCCTCTGTTGTCAGAGTCCTCTCGGCGGAGCGGAATGTCAAGGAAATTGCGAGCGATTTCCGGTCGGCGGGAAGATTTTTTCCGGAAGGATCCGTGAACAAATCGAAGAGCGAAACCGATTCGAGGAGCGGCTCGTTTTGCGCCAGCACGGCGGCGCGGACATCGCCGTAGGAAAGCGGCAGCGGAGCGGTGAGGGCGATGTCGCGGGCGGATGACGGAAACTTCGGGAGCGGCTTTGTCGCGCCGATGGAATTCGCGGCGCCCTGCCATGCGGCGGCATCGAATTCCGCCGCGACGACCGGCGCGGAAGCATCGAGCTTGCGGGCTTCGACCGGATGGAGGATTCCGATCAGGCCGATACGGGTTCCATTCTTGGAAACTTCAAGGGCGGCTCCGAACGGAAGCGGCGGATTTGAGAGAGAAGCAAAGTCCTCGTCGCGCAACCCGGCGAGTTCCGCGACAGCTCCTTTGAGATCGAAAAGATCCCAGTTCCTGCCGGCGGCCCCGCGCCAGTCGGGTGCCGCGAGCGCGCCGGTCGCCACCAGCGCGATCCGGGATGCCTCGCCGGTTGCGGAAAAAACCCTGCCGCATTCGAACAGGCGGACCGACGGCGCTCCGAGATCCGCATTCCGCTTCAACGCGGCCAGCAGGCCGGGCAGCAAGCTCGTGCGCAGGCGCGACTGGTCGTCTCCGAACGGGTTCTTGAGCTCGACGGCAGGACCGAACCACGCGGCGTCGGCGACCGAAACGAGCGTGCTCGTGCGGGCTTCCGAAAACCCCAGCCCCGCCAGCGAGCACCGGCGCTCCATCAGAAAATCGTAGGCGGCATCGGGCGCGGATGAGGGGGCGAAGATCCCCGCTGTCCGGGAGGGGATTCTGTCGATCCCGACGACCCGGGCGATTTCCTCGATGAGATCGACCTCGCGCGTCAGCTCGCGCCGGAACCCGGGGACCGACCATGCGGAGTCCCCGCCGCCGGGCGATTTTTCCAAGCCGACTTTCGAGAGCGACCCCTCGATTTCCAGATCCGAAATTTCCGCGCCGAGCAGCGAGCGCACGCGGGCGTGGCGCAGCGCGATCTCGGTCCGGGCCCAGTGGCTGCCGGCTTCGAGCACGGCGTCATCGGCAACTCCGCCGGCGACCTGGACGATCAGCTCCGCGGCGCGTGCAGAGGCGGAGGCGACCATCTCGGGATCGACGCCACGCTCGAACCGGTAGCTGGAATCGCTGATCAGGCCGAGCGTCCGCGAGGCCCGGCGCACAAAGGCGGGATCGAATACCGCGCTCTCGAGCAGGATGTCGGTCGTGGCTGCCGAGACGCCGGAGTCCTCGCCGCCCATCACCCCGGCCAGCGCGACAGGCCGTTTGTCGTCGGCGATCACGAGAAAATCTTCGCCCAGCTTGTAGGTCCGCCCGTCGAGCGCGCGGAAGTCTTCGCCTTCGGCCGCGCGGCGCACGTGAAGCGGGCCCTCGATTGTTGCGGCATCGAACGCGTGCAGCGGCTGGCCGAGTTCGAAGAGCACGTAGTTCGTGACATCGACCACGTTGTTGACCGGTCGGAGGCCGACTGCGGCGAGGCGGTCGGCCAGCCATTGCGGGCTCGGACCGACCTTTACCCCGCGGATCCGCCGCAGGGTGTAGTAGGAGCATTCTTTGGCTTCGATCTTGACCGCCTGGTCGGCAGGCGCGGTGGCTGGTGCGGGAATCCCCGGAGCCGCCAGCGGAAGGCCGGTGAAGACCGCAATCTCGCGCGCCACGCCGAAATGGCTGAGCCAGTCCGGCCGGTTCGGCGTGATTTCGAGCTCGAAAAGAACATCCGGCGGAAACTGCTCCCCGATCGGCGACCCGACAACCGCATGCTCCGGCAGAATCAGCAACCCCTCGGCATCCTCGGCCAGCTTCAGTTCCTTCGCGCTGCACATCATCCCCTCGCTCTCGACCCCGCGAAGCTTCCCGGTCTTGATTTTGAAATCGCCGGGCAGCACAGCGCCGGGCAGGGCGAGCGGCACCTTGTCGCCGACTTTGTAGTTTTTTGCCCCGCAAACAATCTGGCGCGGCGACCCGGACCCGTCGTCCACTTTGCAGACGCTCAGCCGGTCGGCGTTCGGGTGTTGGGTGGATTCGAGGACCTGCGCGACGACGACCTTGTCGAAGTCCGCTCCGCGTGTCTCGGCCGAAGCGACCTCGAGGCCGGCGCGGCGGAACAGCGCCTCCAGCTTGTCCGCAGACAGTTGACAATCCACGAATTCCCGGAGCCAGTTGAGCGAAACCTTCATATGCGTTGGAGAATCAAGGCAAGTCGGAGCGCGACGGCCAGCCTTTTTTTTAATGGCAGCAGGGATGCCTCCGGGGTTCCGGTAGCGGAACATGGTTTCGCGAACGAGGTTGTCGGTTCGGTCATCCCTGGTTACTCCGGGAGGTCGCGCAGGCTTACGCCCGGGACCGGAGCCGGCTTGTTGGTCTCCGCGACCGGAGGGGGGGCGAGGTCGGGATTCCGATACGCTGCGACCTCTCTTGGGGGGATCCGGTGCTCGGCCAGTTGTTTGTATTCGAGGATTCCGCGGGCAATGGATGCGGCGTAATTGTCGCGCCACGGCTTCGAGGCAACTTTACGGGCATCCGAGGGGCTGGTCAAAAACCCCCCTTCGATCAAAACCGACGGAACGCCCGCGAGCCGGATGACCGCGAACCGCGCCCGCTTCACGCCGCGGTCGAACATCTCCATCTTGCCCTGCATGGAGTGGTAGATCGCGTTGGCCAGCGCGAAGCTGTGGATGTCGTGCTCGTTGCCGTTCTCCTCGACCATGTCCCTCGTGTGGATCTGCTCGTAGGCGGTGGATGGGGCACCGCGCGGCGTGACGCAGTAAATCTCGAATCCGTTCGCCGCCGGGCTCCCGTCCATGGCGTTGAAATGAAGGCTCACAAAAATCGAGTTCTTCAGCCGGTTGGCGACGGCGGCGCGGTCGGCAAGCTCGACGAAAGAATCGCTGTTCCTGGTGAGAATGACGCGGACGCCGGACTTTTGAAGGTCGTTCCGGATCCGCCGCGCCACGTCGAGCGCGAAGTTTTTTTCGTATTCATACGGGCTGCGAGCGCCGCCGTCTTTTCCTCCGTGCCCGGGGTCGAGCACGACGGTTGAAACCGCCGGGAAGTCCGGGATGAGGGTGGGGCGAAAGGCGGGTTCGAGAGTTTTTCCCAAATCCAGCCTCGAGACATAAACGCGGCCCTTGTCCTCGATAACCGGGAATGCGAGCCAGTGCTTGACGCCGTTGATCTCGATCTCCCGGTAGCCGGGCGTGGCCACGAGCTCGCGGCCCGAGCCGTTCAACTTCCTCGTGTTCGAACCCGGTGAAGCGGCCTCGCCGAGACCGTAGAACGCGGAGACTTCCTCCAGCGCAACGTGGTCCCTGCCCGAGAAAGATTTGATCTCCCAAGCATTGGCGGAAAAGGCCAACAGCAGCGGCAGCAGGACCGCACATGCCGACCGGAGCCCCCGCGGAAAATGTTTCTGAACTTCGAGGGAACGGGTGGGAGTGAATTTCTCCGCGCCGCTACTCAAGCTTGATGCGTTGGATGGCATCGGGAACCGCGATGGCCTGCATTTGGTGACCGGTGGCCTGCGGGTGGAGGGTGGGCATCACGGAGATCGTGAGTTTGTCCGGGCCGCGAATCACCTCGATATCCGCATTGTCCCCCGCCGTCAAAAAATACGAGGCATCGAGAACGTCCTCGCTCGTGCCGATCATCGAACCTCCCACGCTGAGAAGGATATCGCCGGGTTTCAGGCCCGAACGCGAGGCGGGCGTTTCCGGATCGAGCGCGCCGACCCTGGCCGTGGATCCTCCGACAGATGCCCCGGCGTCCTCGACCTCGACGCCGACCCAGCCCGGCCGCAACTCGCCGAAACGCACCAGATCCATGCGCACCTTTTCCGCCGCATTCATCGGCAGGATGTGGCAGGCGGCACCATCATCGATCCGGCCGACGAGGATCCCGATGGACTCGCCGTTCATATTGAGGATCGGGGCCCCGCCCTGGCCGCGCTGCACCGGAAGATTCGCGCGGAAGTGGGTCGTGGAAAAATACTGCCCGAGATACTTGCGGTCGAGGCCCGCCACGATTCCGATGCTCGGGCAGGCATCGAGATCTTCCGGGTATCCGATCATCATGACGGGAGTTGCGATGCCGACTTTTTTGGAATCCCCCACGGGAATGAACGGCGTGCTGGCATCGACTTTCAAGATGGCGATGCCGCTGCGCTCGTCGGCCACGAGAACCCTTGCGGGAAGCTCTTTTCCTCCGAAAATGACGACCACGTCCTGCGCTTTGAGCACGATCCCCGCATGGGTGTAAATCGTGCCGGTCGGATCCGAGAAAAACCCGCTCCCGAACCGGATGCCGAGGGCATCCGTAGCGCGGACCTTGACCACCGCGTCCTTTCTCTCATCAAAGATTTTGTGGACCTGGGAAGACAGTTTGTCCGCGACCGAGTCTTCGGCCCGAAGGCACGGCAGAGAACAGGCGGCGACAAGAACGGCTGCCGCGAGAGAAATTGCCAGCGAACGGCGGAGGGCGCTAAAAACTGCGGGAAGAAGCATAACTCACCGGGCGGGTCGGAAGCACGTAGTGCACGGAAGGGGAGCCGGTGGAGGTCATCGTTACGGGCACAGACTCGCCGATCGTCACCGGCTGCGGTGAGGTGAGGCTGAGGGTGGTTGAACGGTTGGCGGCCAGAGTTCCGCTGGAACCATGTGCGCCCGGATGGACGATGATCATGGCCGAGGCCGCCACCGCGAGTGCCGCGATCGAGGCGTAGGCCATGCGGGGGACTTGGAACGAGGGCGCGATCGAAGCAATCCGGTCCCATGCGATCTCCCAGAGCGGCCGGCGGATCAACTCCGCCCGCTGGCGGGCCTGAAACTCTTGAAGAAAATCTTCAAAATAACCCGGAGGCGGCAACTCGTGGCGCTTCAACCTCAACAGTTTGGAAATTTGTTCTTCGGGTGTCATGGTTCGGTAGCTAGGTGGTAATAAACTCCTGCAGATAATTTTGCAACTGTCTGTGTGCGTAAAAAAGGCGCGAGCGCACCGTGCCTTCGGAGATTTTCAAAATCTTCGCGATCTCTGCATGGGGCATACCTTGAATATCGAACATAGTCACAACGGCTCTATGCTCCTCTGACAGCTTCATCATGGCTTCGTTCAATTTTTTTTGAAGTTCTCCCAGATTCGCCTGGCGCCTCGGGTCGAAATCGCTGGTGGCCTCGATGAACTCGGGGTCGTTGGCGATCCCGTTATCGACATCGTCGAGGCTCATCGTCATCCGGCGGTTCCGCTTTTTGAGAAAGTTAATCGCCATGTTCACGGCGATCGAGTGCATCCAAGTGTAAAAGCTCGATTTCCCCTGGAAGCCCTTGATCGAACGGTAGGCCTTGGCGAAAATTTCCTGCAGGAGGTCGTTCGTGTCCTCGTGGTTAGAGGTCATGTTATAGACGAGCCCGTAGAGGCGCGGGCTGAACCTCACCACAAGCTGGTCAAACGCCCTCGCGTCTCCCGCTTGTGTGCGGGCTACGAGTTCTTCGTCGGGCGTTTCGGGCGTTTCCATGCAAGGGCGAAACGGCGCTTATAGCAGGGCACGACCGCTTTGCAGAGGAAAAACCGGCGCTACGGGATGCCGTAATTAATTCCGATCCTCAGCCGGCTGCCGACCGCACGTCCAAGGCGATCTGCGCGCGGAGGGCGTCGAGGTCGGGGAATTTTTTCTCCGGGCGGAGGAAGCGCAGGAATTTCGCCTCGATGTCCCGGCCGTAAAGATCGCCGGAGAAGCCGATGAGGTGGACTTCGAGGAGCCGCTCGCCGTCGGTCTTCGCGGTCGGGCGTGTGCCGATATTCGCGACACCGGGGATTGCCCTTGAGTCCGTATCGACACGCACCGCATAAACCCCGTCCGGCGGAAACTGCTCGTTGTGGGCTGCGAGATTGGCGGTAGGGAACCCGAGTGTTTTTCCCAGACCGTCGCCGGGGATCACGGTGCCGAGCACCGAGTAGTCCCGGCCGAGGAAACGGCGGGCGGCCGCGAGATCGCCGGATTCGACCGTCTGGCGGATGAGCGTGCTGCTGACCATGGTTCCGCCGGCTGTCACCGGCTCGACTTCGGTGGTTTCAAAACCCAGTTCCGGCCCTAGTCGCCGGAGCATCTCTGCATCGCCTCGCCGGGCATGACCGAACCGCCAGCCCTTCCCCACGCAGATCCGGACAAGGCTCCGCGCCGACGAACAGAGCTGGCGCAAGAAATCCTCCGCTTCCACCGC
>Ga0073936_10004597_pt1 | contig 19030 bp, 12 predicted proteins | sample AliMusrvi5mmetaG_FD_87041 | JGI IMG/M metagenome (GOLD analysis project Ga0073936, IMG submission 87041) | Freshwater lake bacterial and archeal communities from Alinen Mustajarvi, Finland, to study Microbial Dark Matter (Phase II) - Alinen... | ecosystem: Environmental > Aquatic > Freshwater >... | reverse complement strand
CCCCCATCCAGGCCGTGGTGAAGGGCACCAGGGACAGCCAGAACAACAGGTGGATGTTGGCCCAGAGGATGGTCCCGTTCACCTGCTTCACCGCGTGGAGCAGGTGGTGGTGGTTGTTCCATTTCGGGCATAAGATTCTGTGCGATACACTTATATCGGTTAACATTATTATTTTCTTTATTTATACAACTTTTCAGGTAGACGGCATGTAAGTTTATGGACTTTCAATTTAACCTTGCGCGGCATTTCTTGTGCCGTATGTTTTCGATGTGTTTTCAGTCCCCCTCCTTCGCCTCGCAACCGGCGCCTGGTTTCCCCTACCCCACCTCGAGGGTGGGCTTCCCTCCATTTCTGCGACGGCTTTCGCCCTAACACGCTGGAGAGATGGGCGGGCACCCAGCACCATTGCCTACCAGCTACGGGCCATGGACAGCGCTCTCGATTGGGCGCGGCGCAACGGGATCGATTTCGAGGACAGGTGCCGTACTCGCGAATTCCTCGACGAGGACGAACTGCAGGAGCTGCGCCAAGCCCTGAAGGTTCCGCGTGTACAGAACGGCGATAAACGCCTCAAGCTCGTGGCGACTGAGACCCTCGCCGCGCGGTGGGATTTCATCTTGGGCTACATGGTGTTCCTAGCCCGGAAGAGTTTCACCCGCAGCATGAGCATCGATTCGCGTGAAGCAGCGAAGGACCAGATCCGTTACTTCATTGAGCTTTACAGAAGTGTTCGCCCTTCCGTTTCCTCCGCTGTCCGGAGTTCTGTCGTTGGGCTGCCCACCCCGGAAGCGCGCGCCCTGTTTGGCACCAAGGAGGATGGGCGGACGAGTGTGTTTCACCCAGAGCATCCAAATAATCCGTTCTTAAACCACAGGGAGCGGAACTACGCCATATTTTCACTGCTCTACTGGCATACGTTCCGCATCTCTGAGGTCCTGAACCTCAAGGTAGAAGACCTAGATCTTCGGAATAGCAAAGACATTCTTATGGTTCGGAGGCGACCGGATGACCCCAGCAATCCTTCACATGAGGACCTGAAGACTGGAATTGGGGGCGTGGTGGCCCTTGAAGGGGTCGTCACGGCTGCCTTGGCGGACTGGCTCATCGTGCGACGCGGATACCTCTATCCCCAGAAGCGTTCTCCCTACCTGTTCGTCTCAGAGCGCGGGAGCAAGCTATGCCGACGGCAGGCGCACAACTTGTTCCAGGAAGCTCGTAAGGCCCTGCCAAAACTTGGGCCTACATTTGCCGCTCACGTCCTTCGTCACGATTGGAATGAGCGTTATGTGGAGGAGGCTTTAGCCCGACGTGGCGACAAACGATGGTCTCCTCAGGACGCGCTCGATGTGGATCACCAGGAGGAGCTGAACCGGTGGGTGAGCGGCTCGAAGATGCCCGGGCGTTATGCACATCGCGCGTATGCCAATCGATCCGGAATGAGGGTTATGGCCCGTGCCAAGGAGTACGAGGAGCGGCTGGAGGACGAGGAATAGGCATGACGAAGAGAAGGCTTCTCGTCCGATCCCGCCAGGCTGGTGCCTCCACGGCACCCTGGGTTCCGGCTACTGCTCCGCGTGGAGTTATCACCACTCATAATGGAATGTCACTCGACCTTGGCAGTCCAGTCTGGCGGTTCCCGCGAGCCAGGTTCTCCATTGATTGGGGCAAATCACCGATCTCGGACCCCAACTTTCTGAATGCTACGAAGCGATACATGGCCTGGATGGCTGAGAATCTGGCCGAAGGCACCATGCAAGTTACTTGGATGGGCATAAGAATTTTAGCTGAATGCCCAAGTTTCATTCACGCGGGCAAACGGTCCCATGGCTTCGATGGCACGGTTACTCATGAAGCATTCATCGAGTTGAAACAGGCCTGTCTTTCCAAGTCCGCCAGTTACGGCCAAGTGTTTCTCCAGGTCCGTAGTTGGTACAAGTGGTGCCTGGATCGTCGGTATCTGGGTTTCTCCATTTCTGAATGGCCTTCGATTTACGCGATCAACTCCGAACAACCCGAACCCTACAGAGCCTTGCTGGGTCCCGGAATTGATGAGGCGCCGCTTACGGTGATCCAGAAGCGCGAACTGTACGAGGCCCTCAAGAAGGCTCGCCAGGAGGGCACCCTCCCCATCGAACACATCGTGGTGATTTGGCTGGTGTTCTACCGAGGAATCCGCCCGGAAGAAACCGCCTGTATGATCGAAGCCGATCTCAAACGGGCCGGAGACCACTTCATGGTCTCGGTTCCCTATGTGAAGAAGCGCACCCCCAGGCGCAAGGGTGGTGGCCGGGTCCTTCGCATCCCGCCCTTCCTGGGGACCCTGATCGAGAGGATGATCCGCGAACACCGGAATACACGGGCGGCAGCGGGAATCCACGATCCTAGTTCGGAGCGCTGGCCCCTCTTCCCCAGGGATGAGCCAGATCCAGCGCCATTCCAGGATCCGATGGCGAACTGGTTCAATAGAGGTAATAAGCTGACGAAATGCATTATTGATGGTGGGAAACGCATGAGTCTCACCTTTAAGTTGAATGCTCATCGCCTGCGCAACACCTTCGCCTTAGACCTTGTGCTTCGTGGAGCCCCCCCAGAGGAGCTCCGCCTTGAGTTGGGTCATGCGACCGATAAGCATATCCTTAGGTATTTCCACCCAGGGGATTCCCAGGTGGAGATGATCGATGCCGTGGAAACTGAGCGGTTGGGCGTTGTGTTCCGGGCCCTGGCCACGAACATGATCGACGTCGACCGGCCCCGACAGTCCGGTGAGGCACCCAGGACGCGCATCAGGTTCGGAGATCCCGCGAAGGGTATCTATGTGGGGGTGGGCGAGTGCGGGTGCAAGGGGAGCAAATGCGCTGTCGGACTGGCGAATACTCTGAATTGCTACATCTGCATCCAGTTCTGCCCCTTTAGGCAGGGGAAGCACGACTTGGTGCTGCGCCAAGTGAATGACACCATCGATGAAATGAGGCTCAGGGGGGCCGAGGAAACGGATATCTCTATTTGGAGACAATATCGCAAGGGTGTGGCGCATGTGATCGAGTTGTGCGATGCCTGGCGCGCCGATATGAAGCCACGCCAGGAAAGGCTTAGCAAGGCTCGCCGGAAGGGGACGTCATGAGTTCGCCTGAAGACCAGGTCCAAGAAAACTTGAAGGCATTCATAGACAAAGGCAAATCCATAGCCAGGGCCAAAGGTATCGACTGGGGCAGCAACGTTTGGACCATAGGTAGAAACAAGACTGACCTGTTAACGGCACGTTCCATCCATATCCGAGGACTTCCAAGCGGGAGGAAAAAACGGGATGGTGTAGCCTTTACAGAACCCATGAATTCTTTCGCCAAAGCCTGTATTTCTTATCTATACGCAGCTCATGATTACAGCGCCGGTGCATTTGATGGTTTTTTAATATCGCTTCGATACCTCTATGCAATTGAATCAGATCCCATCAGATTCAATGACTCAACATTTAAGGCAGCACTTGACCTTCGATTTTCCCGTGAAAAGATTGGTGATAGTGGTCGAAGTAGTATTGCTGCTCACCTAGAATCGATCGCGGATATTGTGAATGGCTACCACATCTCTATCGAGCCAATCGATTGGATCCATGGGATTGCTTGTGTGTCACGTCATCGCTTCCCAGACGACCCCGAAGACCAAGCCCTACATAACGCCAAACTGCCAAGCGATGAGGTCATCGCTGCTGTCGTAGACCTGTACCACGAGATCCCGAGAGCTGAAGTCGGAGACCGGCTCCTCATTTGCCTATGTATCCTCCTGTTGATTACAGGGTTTCGGATCAATGAAGCGCTCTCGCTTCCATGGGACTGCTTGGAAAACTACATACCTAACCGAGCGGACGGCAATGGCCCCCTGCTGGATGAAGAGGGAATGCCGGTGGTGTATTCCCGGTTTCGGCAATACCTGCCAGAGAAGCAGGGCGAGAAGGTAACCGCACGAAGGTATCTGGGGCGAATCGGAAGCAAGATCCTACGGGCAGTGTGCGAGGAGATCCAGGGAATTACCGGGCCTTCCCATGACATCGCCGTCTGGATGGCCAAAAATCCGGGCCGGGCCATGCTACCGTTTGCGCCGCAAAAGAAATGGTTTATACGGGAAGAGGTAGACCGCTTTTTCGCTAAGTCGACAATGTGCCATTTCCTTCGAAATCACTCGCTGAAATCAGAATTCCGTGAGAATTGGTCCGAGCCCAAGTTTCCACGTTCCGAACTCGAGCGGGTCGTAATGGAAAACAGCAAGATCGGCGTGGTCCGTAGCAAGCCATGGACCATCCGCACGCACGAGATCCTTTTCATGATCGGGGATATGACCTTTTGCCGTTCATCCAGCGGGTCAGGTGGGAATCGGGGCATCCCACTTGCCGTTAGACCCTTGAGAGCCTCGTCACTCACGAGAGGTCTGATTGGTACTCCCACCCTGGCCAGCGTGTTCGAGCGCTACGGCAAAAAGGACACTCAGGGCAACCCTTTCCGAATCACCTCACATCAGTTCCGCCACTGGCTCAACAACGAAATGTACCTGGGCGGGATGAGTGAAGTACAGATTCGTTACCAATTCGGCCGATTCAATAAGCGTAGCAACAGCACCTACGACCATCGGGATCCCATCGAGCGCGCAAAAGCCCTTCGTGATGCGGCCCGAAAGGGCGAGGTCCTGGGAGGGTTCGGATCGGCCCTGAAGCGAATGAAGGTAGTTGATCGTGAGGCCTGGATCAAGAGCGCTTTCGGCAACGTGCATTGGGGTCCGCTCGGCGGCTGCGCCGATGAGACCATTCGGCGAGCAGACGCCATGCCAAAGGAGTGCGCGAACTGCGGCGGGCTGATCGTGGTTAAAGGAGACCCCGCAGGCTGTGAGGAAGCGGTTCGACAGCTCGAATTCGCCGAATGGTGGCTGGCCAAGGCAGAGGAGGATGCCCAGGATTGCAACCTCGATGACGATCTTCAGGTTCGCTACTATCGCCACAAGGCCGTGTCCCTGCGCCGGATCATCGCCACCCATGATGATCCGAACATCAGTGACGGAACCCATGTACTGATGGACTTCATCTCCGGTTCTGCGGAGTTGCTGGATGGTGCTTGCCATGTCTAAAGCACCGAGGAAGCCCGGACGCAGTTCAGAATCCTGTAAAGCCGAGCCCTCTGTTAAAAAGCAGTTTCACCGACCCTTTCGCCAAATTTCGGAAGATGATCGCGCAAGAATCCTAGAGATTATCCGGGCCTGGCCATTGCCTACGATCACTTGGGAAGCCCTCGCCAACACGTTGGAAGGCAAATTGGGTCACCTGTGGACGCGCCAGAGCCTTTATCAACACCAAGCCATCCGAGATGCATTCCAGGCCCATAAGGCCAGCGGGCCGATCACCCCGAAGATCCACGGCATGGAGCAGGTGATCGACCGTCTACGTAGCGAAGTAAAGACCCTGAAGTTGGAGAAGGCCAGGTACCAGGAACTGTTCGTGCAACTCATCTGGAACGCCCACCACCGGATGAAAGTTCCGTTGGACGAGCTCGAGAAGCCCCTGCCCTATTCAGCCCGCCTTCTCGAAATGCCCACCAAGCCGCCTCCAAGCGTGGAGATCCCGGAGGAAGTGAAGGTGAGGGTCGTCGAACTCCAGCGCAAGGGGAAACGTAAATGACTGGAGGTAAAATGCGTCACTATGAAGCCGTAGAGCCGAGGTAGTTCCTCACCTGGCGGAAGCCATCTGCGCCGGATTGGAGCAGCTCAAGAGCCGTTCTTCCGTCAAACAGAGAAGCATTATTAGGCTTCCTGATCCATGCGTCTGCAGAGGCTGGAAGGAGGGCGTGCAACAAACGATAGATGTCGAGTGTGTATCTGATTCGCTCGATCTGGTCCGGGTTGAGCTTGCGATTAGAAATCCCACCTTCTATTCCGAGCAAAGTTGAGGCCTCAGTACCAGTGAGTCCCCATGCCCTTGTGATCTCGAGGTAGGTATTGAGTGCATTCGGGGCTGCGTTGTCGGATAGAGTCGTCAACTTGCCTCCACTTTCTTAGTCTCAGATTTTGACGGACCAGCATGCGACGACATTATCAGCCTCCTCATAGATGCCTATGAAGCCCGAGAGCCAGCCCCCGATCACCGCTCGAGTCGCATCTCATGCGGTTCCTAAATAACACTAAATCATTGTTTTACGATTAATATCGGTCCGATTTGAGTCAAGTTACTCATCTATACTGGTTTTTCGGTATAGATGGATAACTTTGGTATAGATGCTCGATGCAGCTCTGACGGTCGAGTTGGGATTCAGCCGACAATCTTGCGCCCATGGCGCCAACCTCAACATGCCCCGACGTGAACAAACAAATAGGTGCATGCCTCTAACAAGGCTGAGACGGTCATTTCAGCCTGACTCGCCTCTCGATTCAACTCTTCCAACTCGTTTTGGAAAACCATGACATGCACAACGTGGGCACCCTTCTCAGCCCTGAGTTGTCGAACAGCTGAGGCGGACCGTTGCAGGTCTGTGGGGCGAGCCACGCCAATCACATGGGTGTAGCTCTCCAATATCCCCTTGGAGTACTGCCCGCTCCGGAAAAGTTTTGCCAGAAGCTCGAAGGTTTCTGAGTCGAGACGGCATCTTCCACCTGATACACGCTGACCACGTGGAATCAGCGGGCGAGTCAGCTCCAATTCCGAGAGAAATTTCCTAAGTCGCTTTTGAAAATCGCCTCGCGGTGCATCCTGCATGCTGGTCTCCATGCGTCCTCAGAAATTGGAGTTGGGGACATTTGAGTGCAATTCCGTATGGGTTCAACAACATCGGGAATACCCATCTGGTAACGTTGGGTCATGGCCCAGGCCCACCCAACTCGCCCTTTGATGAAAGGGTTTAGGGGTGGGGGTTATGAAATATCGCTATCCGATATTATGATCGAGCATGGGACGTGTCCATGACTTCCGGTCGAGGCGCGTATCAATCCCGAAAACCTGCATCTCCTTTGACCTCACTGGGGCAACGAATCCGTGCTGTTCGTATCGGTTGGGGATGGACTCAGGGCACCCTCGCAGGGGCACTTGGCTGTGCTCAGAGCCTCGTCAGCGAATGGGAGAAGGACATCAGTAGGCCGTCCGGAGCCTCGATCACGGCCCTGGCAAGACTGTTCCATCTCACTGTGTCAGCACTCAAAACAGGAAAGGGCTTCAAGATCCAAGAACCACCTGGTGCCAAGCCCTCAGGTGGGCAAATGAGTAAGCGGGACATCCAGGATCTGAAGATTCTTCTGCCGAAACTTCATGCGGGGGAGATTCTTCAGGTCAACACGGGGACGGAGGATTCTGACCTAGTGGCCCTGAAGGATGCGTTGGCAGCCCTGCGTGAAGCGAAAAAGGAAGGTCGAACCGTTTGGTTGGTGATCGGGGATGTCTCTACCAAAAACCCCTAATAACCCCAAACCACACCCGAGAGTCAGGAACTGAGGCTGGATAGGCCATACTTCACCCTGACGATCTTTCCTAATTTCCACCAGCCATCCGCCGCCTCCACCTGGGGCCATCTGTATAGGTTTGCCCAACCATGCTCTGGGTTGCCCCCACGAATAAAGACAACGACTCTGCCACGCTCGAAAAGCGCCTCTGGGATGCGGCGGACCAGTTCCGCGCCAACTCGGACCTCAAGTCCCAGGAATACTCCGGCCCCATCCTCGGACTGATCTTCCTCAGGTTCGCCGAGGCCCGCTTCACGGCCTTGCGGGCCACCCTGGAGAAGGAAGGGTCCTCCTCTCGCCGGGGTAGCCGGGTGGACGATCCCACCGCCTACCACGCCGGCGGGGTGCTATACCTGAGCCCCGAAGCCCGCTTCGAGTACCTGCTGAACCTGCCAGAGGCTTCCGACATCGGAGCCAAGGTCAACGCGGCCATGCGCGACATCGAGAATAAAAACCCCCAACTGGCTGGGGTGCTGCCCAAAACCTTCAACCTGTTCACCAGCGGCCTGATGAAGCAGTTGCTGAAGAAGATGTCAGAGATCCCCGTCACCCTGGGCTACGACGCCTTCGGTCGCATCTACGAGTACTTCCTGGGCGAGTTCGCCATGAGCGAGGGTCAAGGCGGCGGGGAGTTCTACACCCCCAGCAGCATCGTTCGCCTGCTCACGGAGGTCATCGAGCCCTTCCACGGCCGCATCCTCGATCCCGCCTGCGGGTCCGGGGGCATGTTTGTCCAGTCCGCCCGCTTCGTGGCCGAGCACCAGAAGAACCCCGCCGCCGAGTTGGCCATCTGCGGCGTCGAAAAGGTGGACGAGACCGGTCGCCTCTGCCGCGTCAACCTGGCGGTCCACGGGTTGGAGGGCGACATCCGCCACGGCGGCAATGTGAACAGCTACTACGACGACCCCCACACCGCCACGGGCCAGTTCGACTTCGTCCTCGCCAATCCCCCCTTCAATGTGAACGCCGTAGACAAGGAGCGGCTGAAGGACATGGTCGGCCAAGGCCGCCGCTTCCCCTTCGGTCTGCCGAATACCGACAACGCCAATTACCTCTGGATTCAGTTGTTCTTCTCAAGCCTGAACGCTCAGGGCCGCGCCGGGTTCGTCATGGCCAACTCGGCTTCCGACGCCCGGTCCTCCGAGCAGGTGCTACGCCAGAAACTCATCGAGGCCAAGGCTGTGGATGTGATGGTGGCCGTTGGCCCCAACATGTTCTACACCGTCACTCTACCCGTCACCCTGTGGTTCCTGGACCGGGGCAAGGCCAAGACCAATCGGGCCGACCAGGTGCTCTTCATCGACGCCCGCCACATCTACCGGCAGGTGGACCGCGCTCATCGGGACTGGCCCCCCGCCCAGATCGGCTTCATCGCCAACCTGGTGCGCCTCTACCGGGGCGAGGCCATCGACCTCACCCATGGCGGAGCCGAGGCAGAGGCCAAACTGAAGGAGGTCTTCGGGAAGAAGCCCGCCTACGCAGACATCCCCGGCCTGTGCAAAGTGGCGACCCAGGAGGAAATCGGAGCCCAAGGCTGGTCCCTGAACCCCGGCCGTTATGTCGGTGTGGCCCCCGGTGAGGAGGTCAGTGATGAGGATTTCAAGGAGCAGTTGGTGGCCCTGAACGAGGAACTGGAAGTGCTGAACGCGCAGGCCCGGGAACTGGAGCAGACCATCGCCGCGAATGTGGCGGGGATTCTGGGGGCGTGATGATCGTTAGCGATCCGCTGCGGGCGTTTATCGAAACCATGCCTCAATGCTGGCAAACAGTATCCTTCGGAGAAATGCTCACTGAGCCAGTTCGAAATGGAATCTATAAATCAAAGGAGTTTCATGGGCGAGGTGTTCGGGTTGTAAATATGGGTGAATTATTTGCATATGAATTCATTTCCGAACAAGAAATGAAGCGTGTGGAGATCACCGGCACGGAGGTTTCAAGGTTCGGGCTTCAAGACGGTGACCTGTTGTTCGCGCGCCGTTCACTTGTATTCGAAGGTTCTGGCAAGTGCTCCCTCGTCGTATGCCCGAAGGAACCCACGACATTCGAATCTTCGATCATCCGGGCACGGCCTAATCGTTCTCTAGTGGAACCGAAATTCCTTTACTACCTCTTTGCCTCCCCACTTGGCCGCGCCATTGTGGCTTCTATCGCGACCCGCACGGCCGTGTCAGGGATTCGTGGAAGCGATTTGGTTCAAGTTGGCCTACCTCGCCCCCCGCTCCCCGTCCAGCATCGCATCGCGGGCATCCTGTCGGCCTACGACGACCTCATCGAGAACAACCAACGGCGCATCAAGATTCTGGAGTCCATGGTCCGCGCCCTCTACCGAGAGTGGTTCGTAAATTTCCGCTTTCCCGACCATGAGGGCCTCCCCCGCGTCACATCGCCGCTTGGTGAGATCCCGAAGGGGTGGGGGGTGAAGAAACTGGGTGAAGCCCTTGAACTGAACTACGGTAAGGCCCTCAAAAAGGAAGACCGATGCGACGGTGTATTCCCTGTCTATGGTTCCAGTGGCATTGTTGGTACTCACAATCAAGCTTTGACCAAGGGGCCAGGGATTGTCGTTGGCCGCAAAGGTAATATTGGAAGCGTCTTCTGGTCTGACGAGGATTTCTGCGTCATCGACACGGCCTTTTTTGTGACCTCATCCATGCCTTTGCGATACTTAGTTTATGTCTTGCCGACCCTCAACTTCATCAACAGTGATGCCGCCGTTCCCGGCCTCAGCCGCAACCAGGCTTACACGCTGGATATCCTGGTCCCTCCCGATTCGTTGCTAGAGCAGTTCTGCGAACTGGCGGACACATTTGAACGGCAAGCCTCCACGCTTCGCCGCCAAGCGAATAACCTCCGACGCACCCGCGACCTGCTCCTGCCCCGCCTGCTCTCCGGCCAGATCAATGTGGAGGTCGCCTAGCCATGAGCCCCCACGCCTACACCGAGGACCACTTGGTCGAGCAGCCCGCCATCGGGCTCTTCGCTGACCTGGGCTGGCAGACGGTGTCGGCGATGCAGGAGACCTTCGGGCCGGGGGGCACCCTGGGGCGGGAGACCTCGGGCGAGGTGGTTCTGGTGGCCCGGCTGCGCATGGCCCTGACCAAGCTGAATCCGGCCCTTCCATTGGAGGTCATCACCACGGCCCTGGACGAACTGACCCGGGATCGCTCGGCCATGAGCCTGGAGGCGGCCAACCGGGAGGTTTACCAGTTGCTCAAGGAAGGGTTGAAGGTCTCCATCCCCGACCGGGAACAAAGAGGGCAGAAGGCCGAACGCTTGCGTGTGGTGGACTGGGAGACCCCGGGGAACAACGACTTCCTCCTGGTCAGTCAGTTCAGCGTGACGGGTGCCCTCTACACCTGCCGCCCCGACCTGGTGGGCTTCGTCAACGGCTTGCCTTGGGTGGTGATCGAGCTCAAGAAGCCGGGCGTCCCGGCCCGCAATGCCTTCGACGAGAACATCACTCACTACAAGGCCCAGATCCCCGCCCTGTTCTGGTTCAACGCCCTGCTCATCGCCTCCAACGGCCTGGACAGCCGGGTGGGCTCACTCACCGCCGACTGGGGCCGTTGGTCGGAATGGAAGCGCATCGAGCGGGAGGACGAGCCGCGCCGGGTATCCATGGAGGTGATCTTCCGGGGCACCTGCGACAAGGGCCGCCTGCTGGACCTGGTGGAGAACTTCACTCTGTTCTCGGAGCACAAGGCTGGTCTGGTGAAGATCCTTGGCCAGAACCACCAGGTGCTGGGCGTGAACAACGCCATCGGCTCCATGCTGGAGGCCCGGAAGATGGGGCACGGCCGGGCCGGGGTGTTCTGGCAGACCCAGGGCAGCGGCAAGAGCTTCTCCATGGTGTTCTTCTCCCAGAAGGTGCTACGGAAGCTGGCGGGGAACTGGACCTTCGTGATCGTCACCGACCGGGTGGAGCTCGACGACCAGATCGCCAAGACCTTCAAGACCGTGGGGGCCGTGGGCGACGCCGAGGGCGATCAGTGCCACGCCAGCAGCGGCGCCCACCTCCGGGACCTGCTGCGAGGCAACCACCGCTATGTCTTCACCCTGGTCCACAAGTTCACGACCCCCGAGCTACTCTGCGACCGCTCAGATGTGGTCGTCCTGACCGACGAGGCCCACCGGAGCCAGTACGACACCCTGGCCCTGAATATGCGCGCCGCCCTGCCCAAGGCCCAGTTCCTGGCCTTCACGGGCACCCCCTTGATCGCGGGTGAGGAGCGCACCAAGGAGGTCTTCGGGGACTATGTGTCCATCTACGACTTCCAGCAGTCCATCGAGGATGGGGCGACGGTCCCGCTGTTCTACGAGAATCGGACCCCTGAACTGGAACTGAACAACCCGGACCTCAACGACGACCTCTACCGGCTCATTGAGGAGGCGGAACTGGACCCGGAGCAGGAGGCCAAACTCCAGCAGGAATTGGGCCGTCAGTACCACATCATCACCCGCGATGACCGTCTTGAGAGCGTGGCCAAGGACATCGTGAGCCACTTCCTGGGCCGAGGCTTCATCGGCAAGGCCATGGTGGTCTCCATCGACAAGGCCACCGCCCTGAAGATGCATGACAAGGTGAAACATCACTGGGCGGCGGAGACCGCGCGGGTGCGCCAGGCGCTGCTGGACCTCCCCTACACCCCGCCCGATGGACCCCTGACACCCGAGAGCGCCGCCCATGCCGTCCGCCTGGGAGAGCTCCAGGAACGCCTGGGGGTGCTGACCTCCACCGACATGGCACTCATCGTCTCCCCGGCGCAGAACGAGATCGACCAGATGAAGAAGCTGGGCCTCGATATCGAGCCCCACCGCCGGCGAATGAACGAGTCGCAGCCCGCCCTGGACGAAAAGTTCAAGGACACCGAGGACCCGCTGCGCCTGGTCTTCCTCTGCGCCATGTGGCTGACGGGCTTCGACGCTCCAAGCTGCTCGACGGTGTACCTCGACAAGCCCATGCGGAACCACACCCTGATGCAGACCATCGCCAGGGCCAACCGCGTCTTCCCCGGCAAGCACAGCGGCGTGATCGTCGACTACGCCAATGTCTTCGCCTCCCTGGAGAAGGCCCTGGCCATCTACGGCGCGGGCAAGGACGGCAAGACCCCAGTGCGGGAAAAGCAGCAGCTGGTCACGGAGCTTCGGAACGCCCTGGCGGAGGCCACCGCTTTCTGCGCCCAGCAGGGCGTCAAGCTCAGCGACCTGGAGCAGGCCCCCTTGGGCGCCTTGGACCGCCTGAAGCTCGTCAAGCAGGCCGTGAACGCCCTAATTTCGCCCGACCCCATGCGCCGGGACTTCTACGGGCATGAACGGCTGGCCACAACCCTCTACCGGGCCATCAAGCCCGACAAGGCGGCCATGGAGTTCACCAGCCGGGTGGCCTGCCTGTCCGCCATCGCCGAGGCCATCCGGGCCATGCTGAACCCCAACCACGTGGACATTTCGCAGGTGATGGGCCAGGTCAACGCCCTGCTGGACGACTCCATCCTGGGGCTGGAGGTCCCCAAGGACGGCCCCGCCGCCCTGGACCTGTCCAAGATCAACTTCGAGGCCCTGGCGGAGCGGTTCAAGGAGTCGAAGCAGAAGAACACCGACCTGGAACTGCTCAAGGCAGCCATCAAGGCCCGTCTGGAGCAGCTGGTCCGCCTGAACAAGACCCGGATGGACTTCGTCGAGAAGTTCACGGCCCTGATCGACAGCTACAACGCGGGAAGCCGAACCATCGAGGATCTGTTCAACGAGTTGATGAAGCTGAGCAACAGCCTGAACGACGAGCAGGAGCGCCATGTCCGCGAGCAGATGAGCGAGGAGGAATTGGTGATCTTCGACATCCTCACCCGCCCGGCCCCGGACCTGTCCACGGAGGAGCGGGACGAGGTCAAGAAGGTCGCCCGTGAACTGCTTACCCGCCTGAAGGAACTGCTGGTGCTCAACTGGCGGCAGAAGTCCGCTGCCCGCTCCATGTTGAAGCTGACCATCGAAGACACCCTCGACACCGGATTACCCCGCGCCTTTACTCCTGAACTTTTCCGGACCAAGTGCTCAGCGGTGTTCGAGCATGTCTATGAGAGTTACCCGGAGCGAAACCTGAGCATCTACGGCGGCACTGGATAGTTCAACCGCGAACCGGCCTACCTTCCATCCAGTGTCCGCGAGCTAGGAACTTCTTTGTTGATATGTGTTCCCATTTGAGACGAACTGATGCCTACATTCGGATCCCTATCGATAGACCGTTGGATTCTCGACGCACTTCGAGTCAACAAACTCGTGGTCTTTGGTGGGGCCGGAGTTTCAGCTGGCTCCCCATCTTTACTCCCTAATTTTGAAGATCTTGCGAAATTCATATCGAATGGAACGGGCGTATCACGGGTGGAGAAGGAGCCAATCGATAAATTTCTAGGTCGCCTTCAACACAAAGGGGTCTCCATCCATGCCAGAGCTGCTCGACATTTAAATCGACCCGGCAGTCTTCCGAATGCTCTCCACCAAGACCTCCTCCGGCTTTTCGGCTCTGCCGAACGAGTGAGATTAGTTACGACAAATTTCGATCTTCATTTTGAGGCTGCTGCACACGAACTGTTTCAAGTTGGAGTGGATACATTCACGGCACCTGCTCTGCCATTGGGAAGTCAATTCCATGGAATCATTCATGTGCACGGCGCGTTGACTCGTCCACCGGAAATGGTTCTATCCGATGCTGATTTTGGGCGAGCATATCTCACAGAAGGATGGGCCAGACGTTTTTTAGTGGATGTATTCCATCATTACACTGTGTTGTTTGTCGGATATAGCCATACCGACGTTGTGTTGAATTACTTAGCCAGGGCATTGCCTGCCTCTAGTGATGCAAAGAGGTTTGCCCTCACAGAAGATGAAGGTGATTGGAATCTCCTTGGGATCACTCCAATACGATTCTCAAAGACCACGGAAGAGAATCCATACAGTGAACTATATCTAGGCGTGAAATCGCTCGCAGATCGATCCGTCCGTAGAGCTATTGACTGGCAATCTCTACTCTCGGAAATTGCACGAGGAGTGCCTCCGACTGATGAAGCTTCTATCGGTGAAATTGACCATGCGTTGCGAGAAATCCACACCACTCGCTTCTTCACTAATGTCGCTAGAGATCGTGGTTGGCCATCTTGGTTGAGTTCTCGTAATCACATTGATTCTTTGTTTTGCCCAGGGGAATTGGACGAACGAGCACAACTACTCAGCACCTGGCTGGCTGAACACTATACCCGTGAACATGCGACTGAATTATTTGCCCTGATCGCTGAGCATCAGATGCAATTGAACCCCTACCTGTGGTGGGCCATCGGTCGTGAATTATCTGTTGTCAAGGATCGAGACATCCATTTGTTGACGCTTCAACAATGGGTTGTCACCCTGATCGCTTGCGCTCCACCAAATTCTGATCGCCACATCCATAAGTGGCTTGCTGATCGTTGTGGCGAGATGGGGCTTCATCACCTGTCACTCAAACTCTTCCTTGTTATGTGTGGGCACCGCCTCAGGATCAAACAATATTCTTCATGGCGTACCAGCGGGGATGTTCAGCCAGAAAAACAATTTAATTTGGAATGCAATATCACAGCTGAACACTGGGGATTAAACGAAGTTTGGAAGAAAAATCTACAACCATATTTGACGGAACTAGCTCCATCCTTACTTTCGGGAATTATTCATCAAATTGAAATACTTCATAATGACAACCTTGCGTGGGGGAATGCATCACGTGAGTTCGATACGATTAGCTATGGACGTTCTGCTATTGAACCGCATGAACAGGATAAGTACCCCCAGGCTATTGATGTCTTGATCGATTCCGCACGAGACTCGTTAGAGTGGCTCGCAGTAAACGATCCTAGGCTACTTGACGCCTGGATTGAGAGGTTGATCACATCAGATGTTCCACTGCATCGTCGCCTTGCCATTCATGCCATGAACGCGCATTTGAAATGGACAGCAGACGAAAAAATTGAATGGTTCGTTAACCGCAGTGGTTTATCTAATCTTAACGAACATCATGAAATTCGACGAGCAGTTGCCGCGATTTTTCCAGTGGCCGGATCAACAAGGAAACAACTTATCCTTAGCGAGATTCTTGGCCATGTCCTGCCAGCAATAGATGATTGGTCATCAGAGGATCGAACTGCCTTATGGCGATTTGAATGGTTGGATTGGCTATGTAAAGCTGACCCAAATTGTTCACTGGTTGCGGCAGCCCTGGCCCAAATTCTCCTCGCCAACCCGGAACTGAGGCCACGTGAACATACGGACTTTACCCACTTCTCGACAATTGGTTTTCATTCTCCGAAGAGCCCTTGGCCCCCCACAGAACTGCTTTCGAAAGCCCCAATAGACCAGTTGTCGGATCTTTTGGTTTTTCAGGCCGGTAGATTTGAGGAGCCAAGCAGAGAAGGCTTACTCTCCGCAATTCTGGAGGCCTGCAAACAGGGACCGGATTGGGGCCTTCAACTTTCGGATGCCCTTTGCAGCCATTCAAACTGGAACTCCGATCTGTGGTCTCCCCTGATCAGAAGTTGGCAGGAACCAACTATTACTTTCGAAGCATGGTCTACCATCTTACATACGGTTCGAAGGCAAGAATTGATCGCGGTTCACACATATGACGTCGCCAACTTGATCTACGCCCTTGTTCGTAACGATGGCAAGACCTTCACTCTCCAGCTCTTAGACCAAGCTAACGAAATCGCATTAGCGACTTGGCAAATCATTGAACCGATTGAAAATGACGAGGTAGTCATTAGTTGGGATTCAGCTGCAATCAACCACCCTGCAGGTTTCATTGTCGAATTCTGGATCGATGGATTGTCTCTCTATCTGCGTGATAAAACGGGGCCCGATAGGGCCTTACCTTCTACATATAGAGATTGGTTCACCATGGTAGTGAACGACATTTCCCAGAAGGGCGGAATGGGTCGATGCCTACTTGCCGGCCAGGTCGGATTTCTATTTGATCTTGACGAAAGGTGGGCCACCCAACACCTATTACCCCTCTTTCGATCTCGGGATGAAAGGGTTTTCGCTCAAGCATGGGAAGGGCTGCTGGTTTGGGGAAGGCTTTACCCAGCTTTGGTGACTGCCCTTAAGCCAGCATTCTCTGAAGCGATTGAACGTTTTGGGACAGATCTCACGGATCAGCGATCCAGGTTTATCGAATTCATTGCGGCCCTCTTCATCTTCCATTTGGAAGATCCGACACAGGATTTGCTCCCGAAACTGATCCAACATTGTACCGTCGCCGACAGGATTGGATTTACAAATCACCTAGGCCACTTTCTACGTCAGATGCCTTTCGAGTCGATAGAACAGTTGTGGACGAGGTGGCTCTCTCAGTACTGGAGCAATCGAATTCAAGCAGTCCCGGCTCAATTAGATGATGAAGAAATCAGAGGAATGCTAGATTGGCTTCCACAAATGGGAGACCTATTCCCTGCAGCGGTTTCATTGACAATCGCATCGCCACCTTGTCCATTGAATGATTGTCATTTCTTATGGGACTTAAAAACCAGTGATCTTGTCACGCGCTTTCCCATTGAGACAGCGAACCTGCTCATACACATCTGTAGTAGTGAGCTTGGATATCACGTTGAAGATATCAAGGTCATTGCTGCCCGCATGTCGGGGCTGCCGGATTCGCTGAAGCAGGATTTGGATGAGTGCCTGGCAAGAATTGGCGTAATTCTGTCGCATTAACAGTCTGAATTCTTCGTAGAACCTACCACCATGCCGGCATTGACACACCGCTCGCAGGTTTGTCTTCATAGACATTCAGCATGAATGCTTGTTTTGCATCATCGGGGCGTTGCGGAGAGGTCAGGATCACCAGGTAGTTTCCTGCCGGGACACCATTTGGATAGTTGGCGATTACGCCGTACATTCCTGCCAATCGAGGTTCCTGGTAGCTCCTGGTTTGGTATGGCTTCTGGAACAGAGTCGTTTTTGGCGGATGTTCCTTCTTTCCGAAGTACCAGGTGAAGGCTGGCGTGGTGTCCGTCTCGCTCTTGTCTTGCAATGGGATTAGGAACACTGCCAAACCAGGAAGGGCCTGAGTCGAACGGAACCGGACGGAGAATTCGGTGCCCTGTTTCAAATAGAGCTGGGGGACTGGAAATTCGGTAATCAAGGCCATGTCGCTAACATCAATCGCCTTCATTGCCTTCGAGAAGAATCCGCCAAGGCCACCTTCTTGTTTCTTGGGCTTCGCAGGGGACAGGATCTCAAGCTTGAGGAAAGCCTCGGCTAGGTCTGTTGATCCCACCATCTGGTGCTTATCAATTGGCACACGGAGCAAGGTCTGAGGATGAACCCAATGAGCCTCGAGTTCGGGGGAATTCTCATTGAAAGACATGGTCATCCCAAGTCTGGCATTCCCAAGACGGAGGCCTACATCCTCCGTGTCCGCCCAGATGGGACCAATTCCCGCGGAGTATATCTTCCGGTTGGTGCCAGGATCCTCAAGGATTGCCAAATGAGCAGGTGATAAGGTTTTTTTAAGGCCGACCTTGAAGGTTTCATCATCTAAATTTCGTTTCATCGTAGGGTATTTATTCTTCAGGGCCATACATTGAGTAAGTAGAAGGAGCCGGTCTTCACTGGCCAAGCCCAACCCCTTCAATTCCTCATCAACGTCGGTATTCAGTGGGCAGAACAGACCGTAGATCTCGGCGTAACGCCCCAACAATTTCGCATCTCCACCGAAGGCCTTCTTGGTTGCTTCCATCTTTTCCAAATTTAAGCTTGGTCTTTGCTTTGCCAGAACTTGACCCTTCAGGGGAGACAAGGCAAGGATAGCCCCAAGAAAAAACAGCAATTTCCTGCTTGATTCATTCATCGTCCAGCTCCTGCTCTATCGATGGATTGCTTGGGGATACCAATGGTGTCTATAGACGAAGAATTACATGGTCTGTTTGTTGTGTGCAAGGCTTCCTGCTTTGTATTCGTGGCGTCGACGGCCATCTAGCTTGGGCAAACGATGCAAGTTCGTGTCTTCTATTTATTAGATTTCAATTGCTGCTGCTGACTTCTGTTGAGTGTGGGTTTCGCGAAGCGAAATCCAAGGACTGTGGAAAGGTGCGCAGCAGCTTTCCACCCGTAGGGCAGTGGGTGTGGACCCGAAGGGCGGCCACTTGTGGCCGTTTCCTGTGGGAAGGTTGGAGGGGCCTGTGGATTGGGGGGCGAAGCCCAGCAATCCACGGGAGGATCCAAGCTTTCCATAGGAAATCCATCGCCCGCTGCAGTCCGGCACTCGACAGAAGTCGGTCGGTATGGGTCGCCCTTCGAATCGACAGTGTAAATATTCCCGCTTCAGAGGCGCTAAATTGTGGGTTTTTATTTACGAAAGCCCTTTTTAAATTATATTAAATCAAACATTGACAATGATAAGATCGATAACTTACAACTGTTAGTGCCCATAACGTCCATTAGATGGCGATGTTGAGGTAGCTGAGGACGTAGCTCAGGAAGGTCGGCACCAGGGGCAGCAGGGTCCGCCAGGAGTCGCCGTGGGGCGCCTTCAGCTCCAGCACCATGATGG
>Ga0073936_10004594_pt1 | contig 19041 bp, 10 predicted proteins | sample AliMusrvi5mmetaG_FD_87041 | JGI IMG/M metagenome (GOLD analysis project Ga0073936, IMG submission 87041) | Freshwater lake bacterial and archeal communities from Alinen Mustajarvi, Finland, to study Microbial Dark Matter (Phase II) - Alinen... | ecosystem: Environmental > Aquatic > Freshwater >... | reverse complement strand
GTGGAGAAGTTGCGCCGAGGCATGCGCCTGCTGGTCAAGCCGGGCGCCCAATTCGCGGTGGACGCCGAACTCGTGAAAGGCCAGACCGCTAGCGACGAGTCCAATCTCACAGGCGAAGTCACACCCGTGGCCAAAGGCATTGGCGATAACGTCCTCGCCGGCACCATCAACCTTTGGGGAGCGGTTGAGGTGCTCGTCTTGCGTCCGGTGACCGAGAGTTCTTTGCAGAAGATCATTCACTTGATCAAGGAAGCCCAGCAGCGGAAAGCACCGGCCCAGCAATTCACTGACCGGTTCGGCTCGTACTATATCTACAGCGTGCTGGGGTTATCGCTCATCATGTTCTTCGTCTGGTGGCTGGGGTTTGGGCAGGCTCCGTTTGCGGCAGAGCGCCTCGGGCACAGCGCGTTTTACCACGCCATGACACTGCTGGTGGTGGCCTCGCCGTGCGCGTTGGTGTTGTCGATCCCATCCGCCGTGCTGGCGGCGATTGCCTGGGGCGCCCGCCACGGCATCCTGTTCCGCGGCGGCGCTGCCGTCGAGAAACTGGCTGGCGTTGACACGGTTGCGCTCGACAAGACTGGCACGCTCACGACGGGCGAACTGCGCGTCGAGACCGTCGAGAGCTTTCCCCCTGGGCGAGAGACGGAAGTGGCGCAGCTCGCGTTTTCTCTTGAACGCCTTTCGACGCACCCGCTGGCGCGCGCCATCACGCGACATGGCAAGCAAGAGGGCCTGCAGCCGCTGGAACTGGCCCACTTCGAATCCATCACTGGCCAGGGTCTTCGCGCCCAGCGCAATGGAGACAGTTGCCTTTTGGGCCGCCGCGAGTGGCTGGCTCAGGGCCCACACGCTGCCATTATTGGGCAGGTGCCCCCGACTGAGCCCGGCTTCTCGGAAATCTGGCTGACCGAGGGTAGCCTCCTGGGCCGGCTCGTCCTGCGGGACGACATTCGCCCGCAAGCCCGTGGCCTCGTGGATGAACTGCACCGCGAAGGCTTGCGCGCCGTCGTTCTGACCGGCGACCGCAAGGCCACCGCCGAGCATCTGCGGAGGGAATTAGGAATCCAGGATGTGCGGGCCGAGTTGAAGCCGGAGGAGAAACTTGCGGCTATTCGCTTGCTGACCGAGCAGGGGAAGTGTGTGGCGATGGTAGGGGATGGCGTCAACGACGCCCCGAGCCTGGCCGCAGCCCACATCGGCGTCGCTATGGGCGCTCGCGGATCGGACGCCGCTCTCGAACAAGCGGACGTCGTGCTCATGCATGATCGCCTGGAGAATTTCCTGGCCGCCTTCCGCCTCAGCCAGAGGGCTCGGCGCGTTATTCGCCAGAACCTGGTTATTTCCTTGGGAACTGTGGTGGTGCTGGTCACCTTTGCTATCCTCGGTCGAATTCCTCTGACGGTCGGCGTCGTCGGTCACGAAGGCAGCACCGTGATTGTGGTGATGAATAGCCTCCGGCTTCTCTTCGGAGCCGACCGGCGAGAACACGACTCCCAATAGCCCTGCATTCGTTCGACAAGCGGCTCTAGGCCCAAGCAAGTTTTAAGCATTCGGGCAACCCGCATAGGAGCGCGGCCTTTAGGCCGCAGAAATGTCCGAATGTGGTGGCGCTCTGGAGAAAGCCGGCGCTTTCCCGCATTTCTGCGGCCTAAAGGCCGCGCTCCTATGCGGGTTGCCCGAATGGCTACAGCAAGTTTGTGGCGTGAATACGGATTAAGTGGCTGTTAAATAGTTACTTATGCATGTATAATGCGTCGGCCTGAAAGACCCGCGCACTACACCCAGCCCATCGGCTGCTGGGTCTTCACCTTTCTGAGTCGCCCAAGCAGGACAGAGATACGCAAATGCTCAACGTAAGCCCCTACCACTGCTAAGCATTATATTATTATGACCATAGGACGACTATAGAAGGACCATACAAGGACCATACAAGTATCTATTGAATTGCTTGCGAGGTGGTAGAGGCGAAATTGCGAGAGGGGATACCGCTTGATACTCCCGTATTCGCTGTGGGGGCGGACACCCCGTTTTCTGCGAGGGGTCGAATTCCTGGAATCCTGGCTAATTCGCAAGGTTGCGGGCTTTTGCGGCGCGCGTGAGGTGAAGGTCCTGAGCCGCGTCGCGCGAGGTTAAATAGTGGCAATATCCTAGCGCATTTTGCGTGGAGTGGAATGGCTAATCCGGCTTGTCTTTGGCTCAACCTTGATTTAGAACACTCGCCGAGAAATGAATACTAATGACGGACTTCCTTTGATTTCGCCGCGAATTACGCCGGTTTTGGACCCTGGATTTCGGCCGGCGGTGTTGGCCAACCGCGCCTTTCGGGAGCAGGCGCGGGTCACGCCGGGCTCCGTGCCGGTCCGGCTGGGGCTGGAGCAAACTGATGGCAACATCTCGCACTTCACAACGCAGGTGTTACCGGACGGCCATCCGCAGGCGGCAGGCAATTTCACGTACCTGGAACGTATCGCGAAGTTCTTGCTCTGGTCGCGGGGCGGCTTCCGCTTTCACTTTGATGGTCCAGCGGCCTTGGCGGCGAAGCTGGCCGCGCATTATCGCGAGACCCCTGCCGGCAAGTTTGACTCGAATCTCGTGGGTGAGCGGATGTTCGACCGCGCGATCGAGGTGGTGCATACGAAGGACTTGCCGCCGGAGCGGCGCAGCGCCGCTTCATTGGGCCGGCACCTTGATGGCTGCCGCATCGGCTTCGACCTCGGGGGGAGCGACCGAAAGGTTGCGGCGGTCATAGACGGCAAGGTGGTTTTTAGCGATGAAACGGTGTGGGATCCCTACTTTCAGCCTGATCCCCAGTATCATTACGACGGCATCATGGAATCGCTGAAGAAGGCAGCGGCCCATTTGCCTCGGGTGGATGCCATTGGCGGCAGCGCCGCGGGGGTTTATGTGAACAACCGCGTCAAGGTCGCCTCGCTCTTCCGCGGGGTGCCTCCCGACGTGTTCAACAAGCGCGTGCGGGATTTGTTCCTCGAAATCCGGAAGGCCTGGAATAACATTCCTTTGGAGGTCGTGAACGATGGCGAGGTCACCGCTTTGGCGGGCTCGATGTCGCTGGGCAAGAATCGAATCCTCGGTATTTCCCTCGGCACGAGTACGGCGGGGGGCTACGTGAATGCCGAGGGCAACATCACTTCCTGGATTAACGAGTTGGCGTTTGTGCCCGTGGACTACAATCCCCAGGCGCCCACCGACGAATGGTCCGGTGACTATGGGTGCGGCGTTCAGTATTTCTCGCAGCAATGCGTTGGACGGCTGCTTGCCCCCGCGGGCATCGAGGTGGATCCGAAGCTGCCGCTGCCGGAGAAGCTGAAACAGGTGCAGAAGCTCATGGACAAGGGCGATTACCGCGCCCGCAAGGTCTATGAGACCATCGGCGCCTACCTTGGCTACGCCATTGCGCATTTTACCGATTTCTACGATTTAGAAAACGTATTGATCCTCGGCCGGGTGACGTCTGGGCCGGGCGGCGACCTGATTATCGCCGGGGCGAAGGAGGTTCTAAAGCTGGAGTTCCCCGAGCTGACCGGCAAGATTGCCTTCCACATTCCCGACGAGAAGGAGAAACGCCATGGTCAGGCAGTTGCGGCCGCCAGCCTGCCCAAGTTGGGCTAACCACTGGAGCATTGAAAGGCAGCGAAGGCGTGGTTAGGATATTGACGTGAACTGGCGCGAACGCATTACGAGCGATCCTCAGATTTTGCGCGGTAAGCCGTGCATCAAGGGTACACGCATTCCCGCTGCGTTGATTCTAGGGTGTCTTGCTTGCGGCCGAGGCGTCGATGCCATCCTCAAAGAGTTTGCCGGTCTGACGCAGGAGGATGTGGCAGCTTGCCTGGATTACGCTCGCGACCTTGCTGAGTTCACAACTGTAGCCACATGAGTCTTCGCTTATTCAGCGATCAATGTGTGCCCAATGAGATGAATCCTGAGACCATTCCTTACCTCATGGCAGGACTTCTTCGCTATCTGGCCGATCACCCGGACCAGTTGTTTTACAGGGGCAAATTACTTCTAGTTGAGCCCCACCGAATCCGGGTACGCGAATAGGTTGACCGCGGAGCAACTCCTTATGACCCCTTACCATCAACTCGTATCTGACTATGCGCGCCTGCTGAAGCAAGGCCGCTCATTTCCGCTCGGAACCTTCGGTCCCCCACCGCGGGTCGAGATTCCGCCCGACGCGCCCAAAGCGCTGTTCTTTGCGCCGCACCCGGACGATGAGTGCATCGTCGGTGGCATGGCCGTGCGCCTGATGCGCCAGGCGCGGATGAACCTCATCAACGTCGCCGTCACCCTTGGCAGCAATAAAGAGCGCCAGCAGCCGCGCTTGCGCGAGTTGCAGAACGCTTGCGATTACTTGGGTTTTACTCTGCTGCCTACAGCGCCGAACGGCCTCGAAAAGATCAGTCCCAAAACCCGTGAGCAAGATCCTAAGCACTGGGCCGACTGCGTCAAAGTCATCAAGGACATCATCGAGAAGCATCAGCCCAAGGTGGTGTTGTGCCCGCACGACCGCGACTGGAATGGCACGCACATCGGTACGCATTACCTCGTGATGGACGCCTTGAAACAAATGCCCACGAGTTTCGCGTGCTATATCGTCGAGACCGAATTCTGGGGCGCGATGACCGACCCCAACCTCATGGTGGAGATGAGTGCCGAGGACCTCTCTGACATGATTGCGGCGACAACTTTCCACGTGGAGGAGGTGAAGCGCAACCCTTACCATTTGCTGCTGCCACCTTGGATGATGGATAACGTGCGTCGAGGCGGTGAGGTGGTAGGAGGGCAGGGCGGGGCCGCGCCCGATTACGCTTTTGCGGTGCTCTATCGCCTGCGCAAATGGAGCCAGGGTCAGGCAAAGAGGTTTTTCGAAGGCGGCAAGCAGGTCCCGGTTTCCATGAATGTCGCTGACCTTTTTGGATGAACAAGAATCTCATGCGGGAGGCAATTCGCCTCTCGATTCGAGCGATGCGGCGGGGCAAGGGCGGGCCGTTTGGCGCGGTGGTTGTGCGGGACGGCAAGGTAATCGGACGCGGCTGCAATCAAGTCACTTCAGCCAACGACCCGACGGCCCACGCCGAGATTGTAGCCATTCGCGCGGCTTGCAAGCGGCTGAAAACGTTTCAGCTCGAGGACTGCGAACTCTACACCAGTTGTGAGCCGTGCCCGATGTGTCTGTCCGCGATCTACTGGGCGCGCCTCGGACAGGTATATTACGCCAACACGCGCGGGGACGCTGCGAAAATCGGCTTCGACGACGATTTCATCTACCGCGAAGTGGCGCTACCCATCCGTCGGCGCAAGCTCAGGATGAGCCAACTCCTGCGCGAGGAAGCCTTGGCGGCTTTCGCCGAGTGGGAGCGGAAGGATGACAAAGTTCCTTACTGAATGGGCCGAGGAGATGGGCGAGCCAGGCGGTGATGGTCTCTTGTCGAGTGCTGCTCCGGCTTACCGGGCGGAAATATCCAGCATGCGCTGAATGGGCAACCGCGCGCGGCGGATGACTTCGTCGGGCAACTCGATGCGCGGCGAAAGGTTCTTCATACAGTCACGCACCTTTTCCAGCGTATTCATCTTCATGTATTTACACTCGCTGCAGCGGCACGGGTCCGTTGGGGCGCGCATGACATCGAAGGTGGGCGCGCAGACGAATTCCTTGCCCGGGCACTCCTTCTGGAGCCGGTGGATGATCCCGGACTCCGTCACCACGACGAATTGCTTTGCCGGGCTGGACTGGCAGTAGGTGATCATCTTCTCGGTCGAGCACACCGCATCGGCCAGTTCACGCACCTCGTGCAGGCTCTCAGGATGGACGACGATCTTCGCTTGCGGGTGAGCTTCTTTCACGCGCAGCAGGCTTTCCCGGCGGAACTCGACGTGGGCGTAACAATTGCCCCGCCACAGCGTCATCGGCCGGCCGGTCTGCTCCTTTACCCACTCGCCTAGATTCTCGTCCGGCACGAATAACAGGTCCTTGTTCTTGGGAGAGGCGTTGACGATCTTGACGGCGTTGCCGCTGGTGCAGATGACGTCGCTGAGCGCTTTAACGGCCGCGCTGCAATTGATGTAAGTGATGGTGTAGAAGTTGGGGTTTGTCTTCTGGAATGCCGCCAACTTGTCCGCGGGGCAGCTTTCCTCCAGGGAGCACCCGGCTTCCTTGTCCGGCAACACGACGATCTTGTTCGGGCTGAGTATCTTGGCCGTCTCGGCCATGAAATGGACGCCGCTGAAGACGATCACGTCAGCCTTGGTCTGGGCGGCTTGCTGGGATAGGCCAAGCGAGTCGCCCACATAATCGGCGATGTCCTGAATCTCAGGCACCTGGTAATTATGGGCGAGAATGACCGCGTTAAGCTGTTTCTTGAGCACGAGGATTTCACGCGATAACGCGTCGAATTGCACTCGCGGCATCGGCTTGCGCACCGGGAAACGGTCCACGCCGGGCGGAGTAACTGTAGCTAACTCAGTCATTAGTGGAAACGTAACGTCCGCTCAGACGGGCGTCAATTAGCGTCCGCGAGCGGTGCTGCTGGCAGGCGGCGGTTTTGACAGATTCTCCACGGGTTCCGGAGCGACGAGCAATGGACCCACAAGCCAGTTGTAAGCGCGTTGATTGGGAGGGGATAGCGTGTTGATACGGTATCTTAGCGCTAAGATACCGTATCAACACGCTATCTCTTGGCTATCACCTGGCTTGCAGGTGGCTGGTTACAGGCGGCAGCGCCGTGCCGCCGGGCGGGATCTGCAAAACGCGGGTGGACGAGCGAGCCCAATCCGTCCCGGGAGTCAGGCCTCCCGGGAACGCTCGCTCGCCTGAATCGGATCTTGCGTCAGCGGCATCTTACGGCCGGTCACGTAAAGGAAGATGGCCAGCGCGAGGAAGGGGATCAAAGCCAGCCAATCCGCATTGGGGCCGGCGTAGAACGGGTTGTGCGCTTCGGCCCATTTCACCAGCCCTGTGCTCAGGTCACCGAATCCGCCTTCCAGGAAGGCAATCAGAATGCCCGCAATGGCGCCGCCAGCAATGTAGCCGCTGGCCAGCAGCACCCCCGGGCTTTTGTCCCCTTCGGCGGCCAATTCCTCTTCGGTTAATTGGTGTTCCCGCAGCGCGTGGCGCAACCGTCTGTCCACCAGCCAGCGCACCAATCCTCCCACGAAGACCGGGGCGGAGGCCGAGATGGGCAAATACACGCCGACTGCAAACGCCAGCGAGGGGATGCCGCTCAATTCCAGCACAATGGCGAGCATCACCCCGAAGAGCACGAGCGCCCACGGCAGCCTCCGATCGAGGATGCCTCGGACGATGTAGCTCATCAGCGTCGCTTTAGGGGCGCTGAACTTTCGCACTTCAGTGCCATCGGGCCGGGTCTTGTATTCGCCATTGATACCCGGGTCCACCAACCACGCCGCTCTGCCGGTCTCATCCAACAGGAATTTCCGGCTGTCGCCAGTCTGGGCATCGGGCTGGAACCATACAAAGTACTTCTTGGATGCAGCCGATTCGGTGCGAGACTTCAACCCGAGCAGCCCTTGGAACTTCGCTTTGAAACCGCTGCCGGTGGGATAGAACTCAGTCTTCAGGCTGGAGAGTTTGTCGGCGGGCACACGCAGGTCCGGTGCTACCTTGGCGGCGGGCACATAGGTTCGGGCGGTGGCATCCAATTCCAGCAAGACAGGTCCCAGGACCAGCGCGCTGGCGGCGGCACCGGCCAGAATGGATATCTGTTGGTAACTGGGCGTGGCGCCCAGCAAGTAGCCCGTCTTGAGGCTCTGGGAAGTGGCGCCCGCGTTCGACGCCGCGATGCACACGATTCCTCCCACCGAAAGCGCTGTGACGTAATACGTGCCGCCGACCCAGCCGACAACCAGGAAGATGAGGCAGGTCAGCAGCAGGGTGGCTACCGTCATGCCGGAAATGGGGTTGGAGGAAGAGCCGATCTCGCCTGTCAGGCGCGAGGAGACGGTGACAAACAGGAAGCCGAAAACCACGATCAAGACAGCGCCCAAGACATTCATGTGCAGGGTGCGGGCGGACAGGATGGCCAGCATCAGCGCCACGATGCCGCCGCCCACCAGTTTCATCGACAAATCCTTCTCGGTGCGCGCCAGGGCGGCGCGCCCGGTGGCCGCCAGCCGGAAATCCGCCAGGCCCGACCGGATACCATGGACGATGCTGGGCAGCGAACGCCCCAGGCTGATGATGCCGCCAGCCGCCACTGCTCCCGCGCCAATATACAATACGTAGTCGCCGCGGATGTTGTCCGGAGACATCTCGCTGATGAGCTTCTTGCCGGGTGCCACGATCGTCTTCATGCCGGCGCCGAAGAACTTGATGAGTGGGATAAGCAACAGGTAGGACATGACTCCGCCAGCCATCATGATGGAGGCAATGCGCGGGCCAATAATATAACCGACCCCGAGTAGTTCGGGAGAAATCTCCGCCGAAATCGAGCCTGCTGTGAGCGGGGCTCCCAGCACCTTCTCGGGCACATCTTTCCAAAGCCGAAAGGCGGACATGAGGATCTTATAGACCAGGCCGAGGCCAAAGCCGGTGAAAATGGTCGAAGCATCGAGTGCGCGTTCGGGCCGCGCGCGCCTCGCACCGTCGCCGAGCGCGACCACCGAGGCCAGGGCGCGAGACTCGGCATTCGCCCCGGCTTTGAGCACTTCGGCACAGGCCGTGCCCTCGGGATACTTGAGCCGGCCGTGCTCCTTCACGATCAGCGCACGCCGCAGCGGGATCATCATGAGGATGCCCAACAAGGCTCCTAACAGGGCGACCAGCATCACCCGGCCCAGTTCAAGATCGAACCCGAGAATCATGATCGCCGGCATGGTGACTCCGAGGCCGAACGCGATCGATTCGCCCGCCGACCCCGCGGTCTGAACGATATTGTTCTCAAGGATGGTGGCGTCCCGTCCGCCGGCCTTCGACCACAACCGGAACAGCGTCAGGGATATCACCGCCACCGGGATGGACGCGCTAACCGTGAGGCCGACCTTCAGGACGAGGTATAGCGATGACGCGCCGAAAACCATCCCCAGCAGCGTGCCGAGGATGATCGCACGGGGCGTGCATTCACGCAGGGTCGCCGAATTTGGGATGTAGGGTTGGAAACCGGCGCCGGAGTCAGTGGTGGATCGGCCTTCGCTCGCCATAGATGATGATGCTTAATTCGTGCTGTGTAACACATGAAACGTGAAACGTGATGCGGGATAGCTAACGCGCAATCGAGACGACTGGCAAGCTAAAGTGACCCGTGAAGGCGCACCAGCATACTTTTGCCGACAGTCGCGACCAACGGCCGGCGAGGCGATCACGTTTCACGCATCACGCATCACTTCCTGTGACGTGCCAGGAAGCCCTCGTCCGTGCCCGCCAAGTCGGCGCGCCGCTGCCGGGCGAGCAGTTCGCCATAGACGCGCACGTCGCGAACCAGCATCTCCAGTCGCTGCTGGAGAGCGTAGCTGACGATCTGCCCATCCTTCACATCAATATCCTCGGTGAAGGACACGCCGTACGGCAGCGCCCAGGCATAGCATTGACGGGCCACGGTGCGCAGTTGGTCCGTGACCGTGAGCCCCTTTTCGTGTGAGGCGACAATCGTCGCGAAAAGCTTGCCTGAGAACTCATGCCAGAAGTGGTCGAGAAAGTTCTTCATCGTCCCGCTGATGCCTCCGTGGTAGTCGGGCGAGGCTAGAACGATCACGTCAGCGCCATGCACCCGTCCCTGCAATTCCGCGTAGCCAGGCAAGTCGTGCGTGATGTCCGGATTATAGAGCGCGAGTGGCTCCTTCTCAAGATCGAGCACATCAACGGCACAGCCTGTGGCTTGCAATCGCTGGGCAACGTGACGTGCCACTACCCGGGTGACCGAAGCTTGCTGCAAGCTACCGATGACCGCCAGCACGCTTAGGGGTGCGTCGCTCATGGGGATTGCGTCCGAGGCCTCAAGCCAGCAACATTCGCATCGGGATGAAACGGCGCTTAAACGGGTCCAGCACCAGCCCGATGCTCTCCAAGGTCGTCGCGCCGAGCAAGGGCTCGTCGCCCTTCTCCCCAAAAATGACAGGGGCGGCGCCGCCTTCGCCCTGAAACTCGAAATACGCATCGCCCACCTGGCGCGTGATAGTCGTCCCATCCGCCAGAGCAAAGTCGATCCGGCGATGGGGCCGGATGCCGAGCTTCTTGAGCGTGGGGCTTGGAACCAGGCTGTAAACCGCGCCGGAGTCGATGAGAAAATTGACTGCCTCTTTGCGCCGCGCGCGGTGGCTCCCCTTTACGAGCAGCCGTTGGTTCGTGAAACCCATAGCAATGGTAGAATACTTGAGAATGACGGACCTGCCAAGCTTGCATTTCTGCCAAAAGGCCCCTCGGGCGCCTCGGCGCGTTACAATCTGCAGACTGCACCTTGCAACCCCGCCTGGGCAAACCTACCTTCATCCCGCAATGCAGAAATCGTCGGCGCAGTCGGTCATCCGCCTCCGGGGTGTCCGCCATAACAACCTAAAGAATTTCGATCTGGACCTGCCGCTCAACCGGTTTGTGGCCGTCACGGGCTTGAGTGGATCGGGTAAGAGTTCTTTGGCGTTCGATACGCTCTTTGCCGAGGGCCAGCGGCGATATATCGAGACCTTCTCGCCTTACGCGCGGCAGTTTTTCGACCGCATGGACAAGCCCCAGGTGGACAGTATTGAGAACATTCCGCCCGCCATTGCCATCGAGCAACGTAACGCCGTCCGGACGACTCGCTCGACGGTTGGCACGATGACTGAGATCTGCGATTACATGAAGATGCTCTGGCCGCACGTGGCGCAATTGCATTGTCGCCAATGCGGCCGGCCAGTGCGCAAGGATTCGGCGCAGCAGATTTGGCAAGCGCTTGGGCCCGGCAGGGAGAAACCTTCGGGGAAGTCCGAAGTCCGAAGTCCGAAGTCCGAAGTGCTGGTTACCTTCGATTTGCCCTTATCGGAGAAGCTCTCGTTGGACGAGTCTCTCGCGCTGGTTGCCAAGCAGGGCTACCAACGCCTTCTATTCGATGGACAAGTGCTTCGTCTTGAGGATGTCCCATCACGCATCACGCATCACGCATCACGCCCCCCATCCCTCACCGTGATTCAGGATCGGCTGGGCCTCGCCGATGCCAGCCGCGCTCGTTTCGTTGAAGCCTGCGAACAGGCCTACCACTTCGGCAAAGGCAAGCTCGCAATCCATGAACTCTCTCCCGACCGCGACGATGCCAGGCCCGAGACCCCACGCCGGCAGCTTTTCTCCAATCGGCGGCACTGCGCGCAATGCGACATCGAATACAGCGAACCGACGCCCGCATTGTTCAGCTTCAACCATCCCGTCGGCGCCTGCCCGGCCTGCCGTGGCTTCGGCCGCACTATCAGCATTGACTACGACCTCGTCCTGCCCGACCGCTCCAGAACGCTGGCGCAGGGCGTGGTTCGGCCCTGGCAGACCGGGCTCGGCGCGGAATGCCAGGATGACTTACTGCGCACGTGCCGGCAGTTTGGCGTGCCCACTGACGTGCCATTCAACCAGTTGCCGAAGAAGTGGCAGGACCTGGTCATCGAAGGCGAGCCGGGGTACGGCAAGGACAAGGCGCACGAATGGCCGCAAGCATGGTATGGCGTTAGGGGTTACTTCCGCTGGCTCGAATCGAAGGCTTACAAAATGCATGTGCGCGTCCTCCTCTCGCGTTACCGGGCTTACACGCCTTGCCCGGATTGCGGTGGAAGGCGCTTTCAACCGGAAACCCTGCTTTACCGGTGCGACGGGGGAAGTCCGAAGTCCGAAGGCCGAAGGCCGAATGAAGGTCGAAGTCCGAAGGTCGAAGTGCGAAGTGGAGCTGCGCTGGCTGAAAGAGGCGGCGACGGGTCACTCACGTTGGCCGATTTTTACCAACTCCCAATTCGCGACGCTTTGCCTTTCATCGATGCCCTCGCCCAGCGGCAGCGGGTGCGACCGAATGATCCGCTCGGCCTGGTCTTGAACGAGGTGCATTCACGATTGGGCTATCTCAACGAGGTCGGCCTGGGCTATCTCACGTTGGACCGTCCGACGCGCACGCTCTCCGGCGGCGAGACTGAGCGCGTGAATCTCACTACCTGCCTGGGCACCCGGTTGGTCAATACGCTTTTCGTTCTGGACGAGCCGAGCGTCGGCCTGCACCCGCGCGACACCGAACGCCTGGTCCGCCTGCTTCAGCAACTGCGCCACGCCGGCAACACGGTCGTCGTCGTCGAACACGAGGCAAGCGTGATCCGTGCGGCGGAGCAAATCGTGGACCTCGGCCCCGGCCACGGTGCGACGGGCGGCGAGGTCGTCTTCCAGGGGACTTACTCGCAGCTTCTGAAGTCGAAGCAGTCCCTTACCGGCCAGTACCTCAGTGGCCGCAGGCAAATCGAACTACCGCGACGTAGAGCTGTCATAGTGGGGCAGGCGTCCCGCCTGTCTCCTCCGCCCCGTCCCCATGGTCCCATTTCTGCCCCCTCCGCCTTGAACGACGCCCCGTTCCCAATGCGGGACAGGCGAGACGCCTGCCCCACTCTCAAGCTCACCCATGCCACGCGCAATAACCTCAAGGAACTGAGCGTGGAGATTCCGCTGGGCCGCTTCGTATGTGTCACCGGCGTCAGCGGTTCAGGCAAGACCACGCTCGTCCGCGAAGTCCTGTTGCCGGCATTGTCGGACAAACTGAAATCCGTGTCCCCCTCCATCAAAGCCTCAGACCGCCTCTCACCCGAAGATAACGGAGAAGCCGAAGCCAGCGACTCGTCCCTCGCCCCTCGCCCCTCGCCCCTCCTTCATGGTGCCGAACACCTCAGCCGCGTTGCACTAGTGGACCAATCTATCCTGGGGAAGACCCCGCGCTCGAATCCGGCCGACTATATCGGCGCGTTTGATGACATCCGGGAGGTCTTTGCCCAGTCCGAGCAGGCCAGGCAGCGCGGCCTGAACGCCAGTGCCTTCAGCTTCAATTCGGCCCAGGGCCAATGTGAGCGGTGCCGCGGCGCCGGGTTCGAGAAGATCGAGATGCAATTCCTAAGCGACGTCTTTATCCGTTGCCCCGATTGCAATGGCCGCCGCTACCGTCCGCACATTCTCGAAGTGAAGCTGACTCCAAAGCCCAAAGTCCAAAGCCCAACCTCCGAAACCAGGCAACCCGAAGTGGCCAATCGTGGGCGAAAGTCACCCGTCGCCGCATCACGCATCACGCATCGCGCATCACGCTCCACGCTCCACGCTCCACGCGCTCTGTCCATCGCCGACGTGCTCGAATCCACGGTCGAGGAAGTCATCGCGTTCCTGGCTGGCTTCCCCGAATCGCGTCCCGCCCAGTGCGCCATCGATGCCTTAAAGCTACTGGAAGAAGTGGGACTCGGCTACCTCAAGCTGGGCCAGCCCATCAACACTCTCTCCGGCGGCGAGAGCCAGCGACTGAAATTGGTCCGCCACCTTGCAGAGGTGGTCGTGGCAACCGACGCTGGGAGGCGCAGTTCAAAGCCCGAAATCCGAGAACCGAAATCCGAAGGCAATCAGAGCCTCGTCACGTCGGCTGCCACGCTCTTCTTGTTCGACGAGCCGACGACCGGTCTGCACTTCGACGACGTGCGAGTGTTACTTAAGGTGTTCCAACGGCTTGTGGACGCCGGCCATTCCGTGATTGTCATCGAGCACAATCTCGACGTCATGAAGTCCGCCGATTGGATCATCGACCTCGGCCCTGACGCCGGAGACCGAGGAGGGCAAATCGTCGCCTCCGGCACACCCGAGCAAATCGCAGCGTGTTCTGAGAGCCATACGGGCAACGCTCTGCGAACAGTGCTCTCGCTACCAGCCGCGCCTCCCAGACCGCACTAGTCCACGCGTGATGCGTGATGCGTGAAACCTCGCCGCCAGCCGCGCCTCGCGGACCGCACCAAATCCACTGCCAAATACCATTGAGCTGCATTTCAGACTCGGCCAGCGTGGCCTGCAGAGACTGTAACCGCCGCTGCTTATATGGGGTGGTTGCCCGTTCAACGCCGGGCCAGAGATCGGCTACGGTTATCGTCGCCACCTCTAGCCTGCACTTTTCGCACTCGCCTTGAAACGCCTTCAGGCCGGAGCGCCGGTCGCCGACCCGGCGTCGGACAAGTGGCTGGGGGACGCCGGGTCGGAGACCGGCGCTCCGGAAGGTGTGAAATGTACTTGCTGGCCTGCGGGTGGCTTCAGGGTCGCATGGGGGTAGCCTCAGAGTAGCCTCAGGGTAGTCCTCAGAGTAGCCTCAGGGTAGCCTCAGGGTAGCCTCAGGGTAGCCTGCGGGTGGCTTCCGGGTGCCCACCGGTTGGCCACCAGATGGCCTGAAGGTGGCTTCGGGTCGGCGTGGCTTCGTCCGGCCTCGGTCAACTATCCCGCTTCACGGTTGTGAAAACAAATTTGTGTTGCTATGCCAGGCGAGCGTAAAGTCGGCTCCTTTCTTTCCAATCATGACACGGACCTATTGGTTTTTCGCCGGACTTGCGGTGACACTGCTGAACCTGCCAGCCGCGGCTCAAACCCGCGCCGTCAAACTGTGGCCCCAACTCACCCAAGGCATTTACACCCACGCCAACGTTTTGGCCATGAGATGCGAAGTTGCCGACGATGGTCTTACCGTCACCGATGCTGCCTGGGACAGCTATAAGGTAGATGGCTGCGCTAAACGCTGGACCCTGGATATGGGGGCACCTACGGACATGCCCCTGAAGAACTTCAAGTTCAGCTCCGAGTTTTCCGGGCTGCCGATCAACCTGACCGTCGAGTTCTACAACCCGACCAAACCGTGGGAAGTGCGGGAGAACTACCAGGAGATCCTTCTTCTGGGGGGTAAACAATGCATCGGATTGCCCCAATGGTTCCACACGCCAACCAATCGGCTCGCCTATGACTTTGATGAGGGCTATTGGTTCCCTTCCGGCTGGACGCTGCCGTGCGGCAAATACGCCCTTTGGCAGGGCGCGGCGAAGGCGCGCCAGCAGGATCGCAATGGCCAGTGCCCAATGTACGATTTTGGATTTACCCATGTTTCGCCTATCGCCATGACGCACAATGGCGCCCAGGGCACCCGCAAAGGACGAGGCCATCTCTTCACCGACAATGAGTGGATTCCCTTCGACGGGGCCAAGGATGGCTTCACCGCAGATCCGACCAATCCGAAAAACTGGCAGATCGAGCCGTTTCATCACTATGCCGACACCTGCGCTATCATCATTCCCGACTTCGAGGCACCCGGCAGCTACGCCTGGGCGGATCGCCAATACGACGCCTTTGCCACACTCATCAGTGCGGTGCGCGCCCGCCACTCGGACGTACTTGTTGGCTGCTGGGGCGTGGGCGTGCTGAACGCATCGTTCCGCATTTTTGACAGCCGCTGGGAAGGCAAGCCCACCGGCGTGGTGGATCGCACTGGCGCCAAACAATGGCGTGACAAGTATGACAATCCCTCCGCCGACTTGCACCCCGTCTTCAAACGCTGCGACCTCAATTTCGGCAATCCTTCGGTCTATTGGATCAATAACTCGAAGCCGTCCCAGCTCTATGCCTTTGTCCAGGAATGGGAGCAGGGCAAACTGGCCCGTCCGCGAGTGCCCAACGTTCTCGCTTCCTGGATCCAGGTCGAGTTCGTGGATAATTATCCACTCTCCCCATACCGATTCACCGATGGCGCTGGCAACCCGCGGCTGGAAGCCATCAAGCATCAGGTTCCTGCCTCAGCCACTTATGCGCTCTCTCTGTTCGGCCATTGCCTGATGGACGGTCTGCAATGCTGGGATGTCGGCGCCCGATACTCCGAGGAGCTGCGGGATTACTCAGACTGGCGCGTCCGTGAGCCGAGCCTCAAGCGCCCGATCAATGGCGTCGAGGTCCCGCTCAATTACTACCTGAAATACTTTGGATTCTATAATTTCCACGTCCTCGGCATGTGGCAAGCCAGCCAGAATAAGGACATCATCGAAGCAGCGACTGCGTGGGAGATGCCGGAAATCCGCTCCTCGAAAAGCAACGTCTGGCGTGTCGGCGACGAGCGCTTTCCCAGTTTTGCGAGTCTCCACAACGAGCCCCTTGTTCGCATCAAGCGATCGGCGGACGGCAAAACCCTTCTCGTCCTGGCCTGCAATCCTCATAACCAGGACCAGGAGCATGTCAGCGTGAGATGTCCCGGCGGCACGGAGGAGTTCCGGTTCCAATTGACGGGTGACTTCCCCATCATCAAACGCTTCCCGGCCACGGCTCGATCTTCCGGGCGTTCTTAAACTGGTTACTCCTTCGCCGTCTGCACCGGCAGCGCGGAGAGGGGGCAATTGCGATTCGTCTGGCCGAAGTAATTAGCTGACCAATCGTTTTCAAACAGCGCGATGGGATTTCTGCCCCCGTCATATGCCAGGCGCGCACCGCTGGGCAGCGAGAGGGCGTCGAGGTCCGCTTCCTTCATGTCCGTGGGCAACCAGCGCACGACAGTCCAAGGCGCGGATTCAAGGCGCGAGACGGCGCCGTATTCGTTTTCGAGACGGAACTGCACGACCTCGAATTGCAGCGGGCCGACCGCCGCAAGCAGCGGAGTCTTCACTACAGCGTTCCGGAGGTGAAAGGCCTGGATCACGCCTTCTTGCAGCAACTGGTCGAGCCCCTTGCGGAATTGCTTGTACTTTGCGGTGTTCGGATTGTGCAGGAAACAGAAAGCCTCGGGCGTGAAGCGGGGGATTTCCTGGTAGAGAATGTTCGGATCGGTCGTCAGGGTGTCGCCGATGCCGAAGCCGTCGTGACCGACGAGGCCGATGACGTCGCCGGGGAAAGCCTCGTCCACCGTCTCGCGCTCGTTGCCGAATATCTTGTGAGAACTGGACAGGCGGACTTTCTTCCCGGTGCGTGAGTGATGGACGGTCATGTCGCGCTCGAGTTTGCCGGAGCACACGCGCACGAAGGCGATACGGTCGCGGTGCTTCGGATCCATGTTGGCCTGGATCTTGAAGATGAACGCGGAGAACGCGGGGTGGTTGGGGGCAATAAACGCACCCGAAGCCACGTCCCCGCCGGTCTGGTCCGGGTGTGGATCAGCTTGAAGCTGCGGCGAAGCCGGTCCTGCGGCGGTTGTCGAATGCCGCCCGCAAGGCCCTGGCGCGTGCTTCAGGAATCCATCCAGCAAGAGCTGCACGCCGAAGTTGTTAATGGCGCTGCCGAAGAACACCGGGGTGGTCTTGTCCGCCAGCACGGCGCTGTCGTCCCAATCGTGCCCGGCCTGTTCAAGTAGTTCCAGCTCTTCGACCGTCTTGTTAAACGTCTGGTCATCGAGCCGGCTGCGGATGAGTTCGTCGTGCAACCCGCCTACCTGCACCGGGGCGCGATATTGGCCGCCGACCGTGCGCTCGAAGAGATGCATCTGCCCCGTCTGACGATCAAAGACGCCCTGGAACTCGAAACCGTTTCCGATAGGCCAGTTCACCGGGAACGCGCCGATGCCCAGCACGTGCTCCAATTCATCCAGCAAGGCAAGCGGCTCCTTCATCGGTCGATCGCACTTGTTGATGAAGGTGAAGATCGGCACGCCACGCCGGCGGCAAACCTCGAAGAGCTTGCGGGTCTGCGGCTCGATGCCCTTGGCGGCGTCAATGACCATCACGACCGAGTCCACGGCCGTGAGCACGCGATAAGTATCCTCGGAGAAGTCTTTATGGCCCGGCGTGTCCAGCAGATTGAGGCGGTAGCCGGCGTAATCAAATTGCAGCACGGTCGAGCTGATGGAGATGCCGCGCTTCTTCTCCAGCTCCATCCAGTCGGAGGTTGTCGCGCGCTGGTTCTTGCGCGCGGTGACCGAGCCGGCGAGCTGCACCGCGCCTCCGTACAGCAGGAGCTTCTCCGTCAACGTAGTCTTGCCCGCGTCCGGATGCGAGATGATGGCGAAGGTCCGCCGCGTCTGAATCAGTTCAGTAGAATCCACAAAGGCCTGCATGATAGCACGAAACCACGCCGGGACAAGCAGGTTGATTTTGAGAATGTTCGACTTCACAAGAGGACCAACTGTTTTCCTGCCCGTTCCCCCAGGGTATCGACGTCTTCCCGTCTTCCCGCCTTCGCTGTTAATCCTTCCTTCCGGCTCGCGCAGAGTGGCAACACTCAGGCCCAGACGAGACTTGTGCGGCTCTCGACAAAACCTTTTTCGCGGCTTCCTTTTGTGTGCTAAGGATTAGCGGTGTTTGATGATCGAGAAACGAGCGGGCGATGCGACCAGTCCATCGCGATCCACGGCGCACGAGAGCACAATCTGAAGAATGTGTCGCTCACGGTGCCGCGCGGGCAGTTCGTGGTCGTCACCGGCGTGAGCGGTTCGGGCAAGAGCACGCTGGCGTTTGACCTTCTGTTCGCCGAGGGCCAACGGCGCTTTCTCGACTCCATGAACGTCTACGCCCGGCAGTTCGTGGAGCAATTGTCCCGCCCCGACGTGGACCTGATCACTGGCATCCCGCCCACGGTGAGCATCGAGCAGCGCACCAGCCGCGGCGGCGGCAAAAGCACCGTCGCCACGGTTACAGAAATCTATCATTTCATCCGCCTCCTCTTCGCGCGGCTCGGAACACAGTATTGCCCCGACTGTCAAATCCCCGTCGAAGCCCAAACGCGGGATGAGCTTGGCCGTCGCTTAAGTGACGAGCTTCGTCAGCGGGGCGACCTGCTGCTACTGGCGCCCGTCGTGAAAAACCGCAAGGGCTTCCACACCGACGTCGCCGAATGGGCCGCCAGCCACGGCTACGCCGAAGTCCGCGCCGATGGCAAATTCTATCCCACCAGCGAGCGCCTGCGCCTGGACCGCTTTCGTGAACACGATGTCGAGATTGCTGTCGGGGTACTGGATGCGAAGGGGCGCGCGGCAAACCGGGGAGGGCGAGCGTCCCCGCGAGCCCAAACATCTCCGGCAAACAGGGCTCGCGGGGACGCTCGCCCTCCCCGCCTTGAGGCGCAGCAACTCATTGATGAGACCCTCAAGCTGGGCC
>Ga0073936_10004593_pt1 | contig 19042 bp, 17 predicted proteins | sample AliMusrvi5mmetaG_FD_87041 | JGI IMG/M metagenome (GOLD analysis project Ga0073936, IMG submission 87041) | Freshwater lake bacterial and archeal communities from Alinen Mustajarvi, Finland, to study Microbial Dark Matter (Phase II) - Alinen... | ecosystem: Environmental > Aquatic > Freshwater >... | reverse complement strand
AGTCTCTACGGCCATGTTGTCGACACCTCAGAGCAACTCGTTATCGGCGCAACCCTGAACCTCCTGAATATGCCAAGCAACCCACCGCAATATGAGGACCAGGGCCTGAACCCCATACTACTTATCCCCGTTGCCGGCGACCTCGACACCTGCGAGGACCTGATGGCCAATCGAGACTTTCTTTTTCCCGCCGAGCCGGTATTCTGAAGGGCTGTTGTGAGCCCGGCAGCACTGTCGGCGAATGCTGGTCCTGGCAACTGTGCAGCCCTGACCTTCCATGATTCTCCTCCGGCTTGCCCGGAATCTTTTTTCAGAAAGAGTTATTCATTTATTCATGGATATCCCCCAATTGGTTTCTCTGCCTCATCAGGGAGCGGCCTTCTGCTTTTTAATGATAGTAGGGGGATAACTTCCATGCCCGGCGAAAGCCGTAGGCTGGGGCAAATGCGACTATTTACCATTATTTCTTACGGCAATAATCCGATATATGAAGATGTGACATCCTGTCTTTCCCTTGGCATATCCTCCTGAAATGTAGTTACATACCTGCATCAGTATTTATTGCGCATGAGCGCAAGCGTATTTTTGGCCGTGTATTGTTTGGTTGAATCGAGGCCCCCGATTTTTTTAATAGCGGTTTTGGGTACCTATGATTCATTCTCATGAATACTCAGGACTAGCTCAAAGTCTATCGCCCTGAGCGGATGCCCCCGAGCTTCCGGAGCGGCAGGCGGTAGAGCGCCAGAGCGCCGGAACCTGCCGTATACGCATCGGCTTTGGCCTCAAGATTTTCCGTGGACATCCCCAGCTTGGAAAAAATTATTTTAAGGCTGTAGAGAATGTCCTCACGCCGCGTCAGTATCTCGGCCGTGGACTCCACTATGGCCGAACGGTAGTTGTGCCCCCGGTGATCGCCCTCGCAAATTTTAAAGGTTGCAGCCGGATTTCGCTCAAGGCAGCGGTTCATGCGGCCACCGAGCTTTGAGCCCGTGTAGAGATCTGTTGCATCTGCGGCAAAAGAGGTTTCAACCGCATAGGGCTGGCCCTCATCAATAGCGATCAGCGTGCCCCAGATTTGATCATCCATCAGTTTGCGTATTTCCTGTTCAGGTATTGGTTTTCCCATGGCTTGCCTCCTGGTAAAATTGTGACTGCGATAACCATACATCCTGTTGCACTACTACCTGCTCCGAATTTATGACACTACTATCATCCATCAAAAAATACAAGTATTCGCTTTAAACTTAGATTAAATTAAAATAATTTACTTATATTTATTTTAATTCATAAAATACTTAATTATGCAAATATCTGCTCAGCATTGTTAATATTAACAACTAATCATAGAAGTATTTTTTTTTTTAAATCTTTACCTGCAAAAATAATTGTTGACCAAACAATAATATTTTATTATACCTCGACACATTACTTAATTCTTGCTGGTATTAGGTATATGAACAACTATGGGTGGACCGGTAAAATTGGACATATCGATTTATCAAACGGCAGTGTCCAGATGTCTTCAACCCATGAACATGCCGAAGCCTACGTGGGCGGCAGAGGTATTGCCGCTAAACTTTACTGGGACATGGTCGGCGAAAATCCCGACGCATTCGCACCTGAAAATCCCATCATTATTATGACAGGCCCGCTGGCCGGCACCCAGGCTCCGGCATGTTCGCGCATTGTCATGATCGGTATATCTCCCCTTCTCTATCCTGATCAGTTCGGCATTGCAAGCATGGGAGGCATTGCCGCATTCAAGCTGAAGGCAGCGGGCTTTGATGGCCTTGTCATCAGGGGCAAAGCGCACAGCCCGGTACTGCTGCACATACACAACGGCAGCCTGGAGCTGCGTGATGCCCGCGACCTCTGGGGGCGCGACATTCCCGAAACCCAAAACACACTGTCGGCCGGCTATGCACAGGGCGCGGCCACTATGTGCATCGGACCTGCTTCCGAACAGCTGATCAGGATGTCGCTCGTGGCGGGAGACAAGGGCTCATTTGCCGGCCATGGCTTCGGTGCGGTCTGGGGCGCAAAACAGCTCAAGGCTATTGTGATTGAAGGAAACGAAAAACCTGCCGTGGCCCGTCCAGATGAGTTTGCCGGCCTGAACCGGCACATCCGCGCCATGATCAAGGGCCGCACGCTCATGGATCCCGTGCTGCCCGACATCGAGCTTGTGCGCCGCGCCCCCTGCCACGGCTGCCCCGGCGGGTGTTCCCGCGGCCTGTTCCGGCATGGCTCGGGCGTGCAGGACTACCGGAAAAATTGCGGCTCCAGCTATTTCTACTACGATTGGGACAAACGCTATCACCGTGACGAAGCGAGCGGCAGCTCATTTCTTGCCACCACGCTGTGCAACCGTCTTGGCCTGTGCACCCAGGAGCTGACCAAAATGCTGCCCTGGCTCCTTCACTGCGTCGAAGAGGGCATCATAACCGAGCGGTCCTCGGGCCTGCGCATGGGAGAGCTCGGAAGCCCCGGGTTTTTCAAGGACTTTGCCAGCCGGCTGCTGGAGCGCACGGGCCTTTTCGACCTGCTCGCCCAGGGAACCATGCGGGCAGCCCACGGCCTGGGGCCGGCGGCTGAACAGCTCCTAGAAGGCATTGTCGAGGGAGCAGGCTTCTCAGCCGACGTGTACAGTTCGCGCTACTTTATTATCAATGCTCTCTTCCACGCCACCGACACCAACCCCATGAACCAGCTGCATGAAATTTGTTTCCCGGCATTTGAATGGGTGCTGTGGTACGCTACCGATGGCGGCATGTCGGCCCTCTCGACCGAGACATTTCGCCTTCTTGCCAAAAGGTTCTGGCTTAGTGAAGAGGCCGCCGATTTTTCAAAATACGAGGGCAAGGGCTTTGTCGCCGCTCATATCCAGAACCGGCAGTATGCCAAGGAAACCCTCGTGGGCTGCGATTTTTTTTACCCCATGCTTATCGCCGAGGGCTCCGGGGACCATATCGGCGACCCCTCCATCGAAAGCCGCCTGCTTGCAGCCGCCACCGGCATCGATATGACCGAGCAGCAGTACAACAGGGTTGGCGAGCGAGTGTTCAACCTGCAGCGCCTCATACAGGCCCGTGAAGGCAAACGCGGACGGGAGGGCGACAGGCTGCCCGAATTCAATTTCACCGAACCGCTTGAAATCGACACCATGGTCCGTTTCGGCATGTTCAATCCCGAGTTCCTGCTTCCCGGCCCGGGCGGCGAACTCATTACGCGCAAGGGCGCCGTGCTTGAGCGCGATAAATTCGAGGCCATGCTCGACGAATATTACCATGCCCGGCAGTGGGATATCACCACCGGCATGCCCACCGCGGCCAAGCTCGACGCTCTGGGCCTTGCGCACCCTATCGGGATGACTTTGCCGGACGAGTGTTTCCTACTGCAGCCGCCCATGCAGGAAATAACCATGAGCATTGCCACCCCGGCCAGGCTGCGTGCTTTTGACCTTACCGTGCGCGTTGAGCCCGCACTACATGATGCGCCTGCGCCGCCCGAGCCTTCAATAAAAAAACCAATCAACACAACAGCCTCCTCGACCAAGCACAGCGCTCTTAACCTGCAGGAACTCATGGGGCGCCGTCTGACGGATAAGGATTTGCCGATGCGCGCCTCACTCGAGAAAAAAACACATCACGACAAGGGAGGAATTCATGACGAAGCTGGAAATTGAAAAGCTGCTCACCGAAAGTCTTGGCCTTAAAAAGCCGCCCATAGCGCTCAAGCCCCTGAAAACCATTCCGAAAGACATACCGGCATACGAGGGAGTGGCCACGCCGGGCTTTTGCGTGCAGATAAACGAAATACTGCAAAACGGCTCGGTCTTTTACAGCACCCGCGAGAACCACGGCTGCTACGAGGCGCTCATAGCAACCGGCGCCTGCGCCGTTGACCGGAAGGAATACCGCGAAGCGGTTGAAAATTTTATCGACATCTGCCCCTATCACAAGGACATGGACACGGCCATGGATTTCTATGAAACCTGCATCCGGGATATTCCGCTGCCGCCGGTTGAGTATGCCTGTCTGGCATCCGGTCCGCTCGGTAAAATCGACAACCCGGATCTCGTGCTGCTGTTCTGCAACCCCAAACAGGCCGATATTCTGGTCAGGTCGCAGGCCTATCAGGGCACCCTGGTCAGGGGCTTCGGGGGCAATGGCGGGTGCATTTTCAATATCCGTCATGCGTTTGTTTCGCGGCAGATGACGTTCTCAACCAGCGATTTTCCCTGGCGCAGCTTTGTGGGGCTTGACGACAGCGAGCTCACGGTCACCTTCCCCTATGAAAAGCTCGTGGAAGCAGCCCCCTATATACAGCCCATTATCGATTATGTTGACAGCCTGAAGGAAGTCTTCAGCACCAATTAAAACCACCCAAGAGAAGGAGCAGAGCCTATGAAAACGAGCGGCAAAGTTGCTATTGTAACCGGCGCAAGCATGGGCATCGGAAGGGCGATTGCAATAATTCTTGCCGATGCGGGCTATGATATCGTGTGCGCTGACGTCGCCGCGCTTGATGAGACCACAGAAGCTGTGCGCAGCCGCGGCCGCCAGGCCCTTGCCGTTGCAACCGATATCAGCGATGCCCAGGCCGTGGCGCAGATGGTCGAGCAGACCATGAACCTGTTCGGCCGCATCGACGTGCTCATAAACAATGCCGGAGGCCCGCTTGCGGGGGTGCGCACAATCATGCCGAACTCCCAGGAGGAGTTTTTTGACGTCATGTCCCAATACGTGTTCGAGAATGTTACCGAGACGGATTTCGCGACGATATTCTCCGTCAATTTTTACGGCCACGTGAACTGCATAAAAACCGTGCTGCCCATCATGAAGGAACAGGGCTCGGGCAACATCATTAATATCACGTCAAAGGCGGGCATGATGAAATACGGCGTCGTGCCCGGCATGATCGCCTATGGGTCTGCCAAGGCGGCATTAACGCGGTTTACCGAAGTTCTGGCCTTTGAGCTGATCTGCTCGGGGTCGCCCGTGCGCATAAACGCCCTCTCCCCGGGGATGGTGGCGGTGTCCTATCATGAAAAGCTCTCTGACGAAGAAAAGGCCATGTTCCGCAAGCCCGAAGACATCGGCATGAGCCTGTTAAAAATTCTTGATGAAGCAAATCTCGCTACCGGAGAAACATTCACTGAAGACTATACGACCTGGCATGAGGAATTAAGCTCGCCGACTCGGCAGTAGCCTGATGTGCCCTAGAGCATTTATCAAAATGCTGTAGCCATGCAGGCACTGGGGGGGGGGTTGGTCAAGGCAGCCCGTGCGGTTCGAGCCATTGGCGTATTTCCTGGGCTTGCGTATCCTGCGAGCAACTGATCCCGGCGCTGCGCCTCGGGGTTGGTCATGTAAAGAACTTTCAGTCTTACTGCCACTCTATCTGTCATCGAGAGGAAGGCGCGGAGCGACTGACGTGGCGATTTCTGCCGGTGCAGGGCCGAGATTGCTTCATTTCGTTCGCAATGACCGGCGCAGGGACTCATTACCTGATCAAGTTCCTTAGGAGCATATAGCACGGGCGTACGGACCAAAAGCTCGTCCGGCGCAAACGGCTATGGAATAAAGTTAAATGCTCTAAAAGCAACTGCGGAGCAGTTGAGTTGGGCGGAAAGCTGGAGCATGATTTTAAGTAGTGCCTGAACGAAAACCCTTGAACCATACATTTGTTGGGTTCGCCCTTATGCCGGCCCTTCTTCATAAGCATTGATTTTTGCGTCGGTTGGGTTGAGGAACGAAACCCAACCGTTCTATGCGGGCTTAACCCAACCTGCAAAAAAACGACTTTCCGTTCAGGCACTAAGTAGGGCTTTGGTCATCTTTCTTGGTGGCAAGCCACTTTGAATACCCCAAAAATTCCTGCCGCTGCCCACTCAACTGCCGGATTTAGGATAAAATGTTAAGCACCCGCCTCCCGCCACTTATATCCGCAGGATACTCATCCGAGAAATCATCTTGCCGCTTCGGAAAATAATATAAAAATGCGCTCAGCGCCTGTTCTTTCATCACGCCTACGGCGCTTGAAGCACGGCAACGAAAAAAAATCACTTGACAGATTAGCCAACGAATGATAATATTCCGGTATCGGAATATATTTTATTATTATTTTCCTAAACCGGAAATCACACTTGCGGATAAATTTTATGCACCATAAAAAACTTGAAATCCTTAACGCCCAGATGCTCGTTGTCCGTAATTTTATCGACGAATTCTACAACAAAACCCTCTTTAAAAACGGTAAGGCAGCCGACTCCGACCTTGCACCCTCTGTCATAAAAATTTTTTATGCATTTCATGACAATACAAAGGAATACCCGATCGGCGAGCTGGGCAAAAATGCACAGGTCAAAAGCTCCACAATTACTGACATAATGGATCGCCTTGAACAAGACGGCATTGCCGAGCGCGTCCGTGACAGCCAGGATCGCAGAATCGTACGGGTCCGTCTTACCGAAAAAGGTAAAAAAATAAAAAAAGATTTTTCACAGAAGCGCCGGGCAGAGTTCCAGGCAATACTGACAAAGCTGGGAGAAGAAGAAACGCGACAGCTTATTTATCATCTAGATGAAGCCTTTAAACTATTAAGGAAAATCAAATAGCTGCAAAATAATCGGAAAAGGAGTCTTGTGCATGGAAATGGACTACACGAACACCGGACTGTGGGCTTTACTTGCCGCTACGTTTACTCTTGCTGCAACGCATACCGTATCACCTGATCACTGGTTTCCCTTTGTAATGGTTGGCCGGGCAAATAAGTGGAGAATCTCGTGGGTGCTTGTCCTTGCAACGCTTGCGGGACTGGGCCATGTTGGAACATCGGCTGCCATTGGCCTTGTCGGAGTTTTTGCAGAAAAGGGGCTTTCAAAGGAGATTGCAGGGGTTCTGGAAAACGCCACCCCAATGCTTCTGATTTTTTTCGGTTTTGGATATGCCGCTTATGCCTTGTATAAGCAGCGGGTTGGCGCCCATGGCCATTCGCACGGCATTCCCATTATAAATAAGTGGCTTAAAATTGATTCTCACGCATATGACCTTCCGGGTAATGACCATGGACACAAGCACGATCATCACTTTGACCATGACATGGGAATGCATATTGGTAAGGTTGAGCTGTATCTTCACAATATTGAATTACATATTGCCGTTGATCACGATGATCATCTGCACGGATACGATGCAACCACGGAAGAGGATCATGAGCATGCCCATGGGCACGACAAGGTGACGCATGAACATACGCACCGTCATAAAATACGCGGTCTTGATGGCCATGTCCATGGCGAGGATAATCACGAACACGGCGATCACGGCCATGATCATCTTGAAGATCATTCTTCCAGTCACTTTGACCATCATGACGGCAGCCACCATGATCAGCACAACCATGGCAACCCCAAAGCCGGCCTCAGGGATAAACGGGCAGGATGGGGCCTTGTGGCGATTCTCGGCCTGACTCCCTGCATAGCGCTGCTGCCTTTAACCTTTGCGGCGGTTAAATACGGAACCATGGCGGTGATAGCAGTCAATGTCGTTTTTGCTACAGCAACAATAGGCACAATTTTACTTTTTACCTGGCTCGGGCTCCTGGGTCTATCCTGGATAAAGCTCGATTTTTTCGATGAGTATGGGGATATTATTGCCGGCGCAATCATTGGGCTGCTTGGCGTTGCAACAAAAATTTTCGAACTGTAAACCATTTCATACAAAAGGAGGCCTATTATGAGCGACAGTATCACAGAACTCGGCTTTGACTCAAAATCCCTCTGGGAGGTTAAGGGGTTTGAGCCGCATCCCTACCCTGAAAGCACCTGGCCCCTTCTCAGGGATTTGGGGCTTAAGCGGCTGACAGAAATTGAAGGCGAGGATTTAACCGTGCTGCAGGATGGCATCAGCAAGCCAATGCTTAAAGGCTCATTCCGCCATTTTTACAACGAAAAAATTGAGAAGCTTGCGCATATGTGGGTGTGTATCTCAGGAAGCATAGCCGGCGGCATGTGGATGGGATGGCCAAACGATAACTATGATTTTCCGGCCCTTGTCATGGCCTGGGAGGAATCAAAGAAGCGTCTTCACATCATTATCGATCTCATGCCCATAGTTGATGTTGTGGAACATGAGTGGTACCGCGAAAAATATCTCGATGGCATTGAGCCGGTCTTTAACGAATATAAAGATTTAATCGGCCCGCCTTCAACTTACCGGTGGTTTCGCGCTCAGCTCGGGCCCTATAACATCTTTGACGGCCCAAGCGGCCAGCGTGACCGGGCGCTGAAATGTCAAATGGAATATATCAAGCACTGGGCGGAGCTGGTCAAAAAGGCCGAGCCGATACAGGATGAGCAGTATAAACAGTATGTAAACAGGCGCAAGCGGCTCATTATGACCCAGCTCCGCCAGCGTGACCCCCTGGGCTCTGTGCTCATCCGGACAATGGGAGAAGAGCTGGGCAAAAAATGCGCTATTGGCTACACATAAGTATTGCCAAGGACTGAACGACAAAAAGCGCGCAGTGAACTAACGAGACTAAAGCTCAATACGCTTAGCGAAAGGAGATTTTACATGGCTTCAATGCTCGAAATCATGAAAAAAGCTGCCGAACTTGTAAACATTGATGAGGAGTTCAAGGCGCAGATGGTGGAGCTTGACGGCGACATCATCTTCTGGCGGTTTGAAGATGATCAGCCTGCGGTAACAACCAGCCTGGTCAAAGGATTAAACGTCATCGAGGAAGGAGAAAATCCCGGCGCCCAGGTCGGCATGCAGCTTAAGTCGAAAGTGCTTCTTGACGTGATCGACAATTCCCTTGAGGCCAAAATGATGTACACCTATACCGTGCTGGTGAAAGGCGATATGGAGCTTGCCCGGCACCATGTGTTTGCGCTGGTCCCTTTAATCTTCGGCATGCAGGACTATTACGAGTCCGACGAGGAATTTAAAAAAATGGTGCAGGAAAAGAAAAAACAGGTTGGAGGATGAACGCCGTGAATGAGCAGGAACACAGCATCGTTATCGAAGAGGACAAGTGCACGGGCTGCGGCGTCTGCGTTGATTACTGCCATGTGGACGCCATTGCGGTCAATCCGGACACTGGCGTGGTTGAAATACTTGATCTTGATACCTGCATCGAGTGCCACAGCTGCCAGCAAAACTGCCCGCAGGGAGCGATCAAGGTGTTTCCGCAGCTTGACGACTCCTTGCAAAAAATACGCTAAACCACATGACGGGGAATGAGGCATGGCTGAATTACAGTTTATTCTTGATAAGGAAAAATGCATGGGCGCTGATGCCTGCGGAGGCGTGTGCGCGCGGATATGTCCGCCTGACATCATTGAATATGCTGATGAGGCGGGGAAAAAAGTGCCCGTCGTCAGCGACATAGACCTGTGCATGAAGGATCACGGGTGCCAGAACAACTGCCCCGTACAGGCAATCACCATCCTGCCGCCGCAGGAAAGATAATAAATTACTCAACTTGACTGACTTTCAATAAAGCGAAGATAATTCAAAATGTTGCTCAGTGTAACCAAAGGCTCTCACAAAGGCAGGGCGAGCCGCAAGGGCGGTGCGAATGATGGCGTATGCATGAAATATGAGCTGCTATTATGAGCACTTAGCCCGCAGCAAGCGACCTGCCTTTGTGAGAGCCTAAACCGTATTTTTAAAAAATCAGTCAAGTTGAGTAAATTACAACACTCATTTTATTATAAAGGAGGTCTGCAATGAAAGAATACCATCTTGAAAAAGAAGTAGGGTTCAAGTGTGACACCTGGCCGGCAAAAAATGTTCCCAATATCCGTCCATTTCCCGAGGAAATGTGGGAAATTCTCCGCACCCTGGATGTAAAGCCGCTGACGGGAGAGTATCAGGGTTTTAACATGGACCCGCTGCTTGAAAATCTTGATTCTCCCATGGCAAAGGGCGCGGTCCGCGTGTTTCAATCGGAAAAAATTGATAAGATATGCATCTGGTGGCAGGTTCTCTCCGGCAGGTCAATATCGGGGGCAGTCATTGGTTTTCCCAGAGATGATTATGATTTTCCGGTCATGCTCATTGACTGGGATGAAGGCCGGGGTCCCGGGCATGGCATGGTTGATCATATGCCTCTCTGTGACATAGTCCTTAATGAAGAGTACCGGGTAAAGTATCTTGATAAACTGGATAATATATTCAGAGAATATTATGACATTGTCGGCCCCCCATCCCTGCATGTCTGGTTTAGAACGCTGACGGGCCCCTATTACAGCTTTTTCAGAACCCAGGCAGGCGGAACGCCGGAATACCGTCAACGAATATTTGATCTGCCCATCAGGTATCTGCAGCAGTGGGCGGAAACGGTAAAAGAAGCAAAGCCAATCACAGATCCCGCACACCGGGAGTACTGCATTAAGCGTAAACAGGTGCTTCAGGACTGGCTGTATGTCAGGGATCCGGTAGCATCCGTTATGCTGCGCTGCTACGGGCGGGACGTCGGATCCCTTGTTATGAAGGGGCTTTCATAATCACTACTTCAAGGTTCTGCATTCACTATTCAAGATGAGAAACATTTAAATTTTGGAGGAAAAACAATGCCAACCGTCAACGAGCAGGACATTGTTCAGATTGAAATACGAATTGATGAAAGCAAGTGTATCGGCTGCGGCACCTGTGTGGAAGTGTGCCCGGTCAATCTTTTGCAGCTTATAAAGGTGGATAACAAGAAAAAAACAAGCGCCCCTGATCAAAGCTTCTGCCTGAAGTGCCACATGTGTGAAATGCACTGCGGCTATGAGGCAATTAAAGTGCATCCGCCTTTTGAAGGGCAGCAGGCAACAGACCAGGCAAAAGTTCCGATGAGGCACAGACACTAAATTATCGTTAATCGCGATTCGCAGTTCGTTGCGCCCTATTTTCTACATGCGAGCTGCGAGTCGCAAACAACGAAACACGGAGTGCAAAACCATGCGCGTCATGCTCATTCAACCCCCGATGTTTCACCAGCAGATTCATCTTGCCCCCAACCTTGGACTTGCCTGTATTGCCGCGGTGCTTGAGCAGGATGGCGTGGAGGTGCAGGTGGTTGATGCGGCTGCGGAAAATCTTACTTATAATGATATTATTCAGAGGATCGGATTATTTAAGCCCGACATGATTGGCGCGGGCGGCCAGACACCGGTCAGCCCGCGCTCTCTGAACATTTTTCGCCGCGCCAAAAGGGAAGTAAGCCCTGATATCGTCACAATAGCAGGAGGGCCCCACTTTACTTTTACCGACCGGGAGTCACTTGAGCAGTGCCCCGAGCTTGACATTGTTGTGCGGGGCGAAGGCGAGGCGACAATCAGCCATCTTGCAAGGGCGCTCCAGCAAAGGGAAAGCCTTGCAGGCATACAGGGCATTACGTGGCGAAACGCCGGGGGTGAGATCATACGCAACCCGGACCGTGAGCCGATTGCCGACATTGATGCTCTTCCCTTCCCTGCCTGGCACCTGTTTCCTGTTGAAAAATATCATTGGGTCGGCAACAAAATGCTTGCTACCACATCCTCTCGCGGCTGTCCGTATCACTGCCCGTACTGCGTTACCTGGAAAGTCCATAAGGGCGTGCGTCACAGAAATCCTGCAAAAATCGTAGAGGAAATGGTATGGGTAAAGAAGAATTTCAACCATGACACCTTTTTCTTCCAGGATGACGCCTCGTTTCTTGAGCGTGAGCAAATGGAGGGCTTTCTGGATGAGCTTGAAAAATGCGGGGAGAAGCTCTACTGGTATTATGAAACCCGGGAAGATGTGTTCCTGAGTTATCGCGACATGTGGCAGCGCATGAGAAAAAACGGGCTTTTTAAAATTGTCTTTGGGCTTGAGACGCCTGATCAAAAAATGAGGCAGTGGTTCGGAAAAAATGCGTTTGATGCCCCCGCAGTTGAAAAGATGATGGACATCCTTGAAAAAGAACTGGATATGCTGGTTTCCGTATATCTTCTCTTTGGTTTACCGCAAGATACTCAAGAATCCATGGAGGCCCTTCTCCAGTATGGAAAACATCTGTATCCTGATCACTGCTCGTTTGTTGTCGGCTCAATGGCTGTTCCTTTTCCCGGGACTGACATGTTTAGCCAGCTCAAAGAAAAAAATATGCTCACCAGCTTTGACTGGAAAGATTATGGCTTTGGCAAGTCAGTCATAAAAACCGCAGTCTCTCCTGAAAAGCTCCAGGAAATATTCAAGGGTTTCTGGATAGGCACCTATGTGCGGCCGAAAGCTTTTCTGAAACAGCTGCAGAACTTTTTTTCCCGAAACCGGTTCAGAAGATCAATGTCCAAGCAATACATCAAAATGGCCATAGAAATGGCCTCTGATGTAAAAAAAATGAGCGGCGAGGCTGATGAAGGATTTTAATCTAGCGACTTCTGAGCGCTCATCATAATATTGATAGCCCGCCTTGTATGCGGGGAGCATCACAAAATCATTGCCATTAAACATTTCTTTCATGATAATCGAAAAAAACGCCCCCTGACGTCCCGGTAACGGGCCATGAGCCGGTCTGCCCGAACATCAGGCACGACACTGCAAAAGGAGTGACACTATGGCACACGGCGGTTATTTCGGCAAATACCTGGTCGTAGACCTCGGAACTAAAAAATGGCGTATCGAGCCCTTGCCGGAAGAGATTGCCCGGCAGTACCTGGGCGGCCGCGGTATCGGCACGAAGCTGCTGTATGACCTGCAACCCGCGGGCATCGACCCCCTGGCCCCGGAAAACAATCTCATCATTTTTACCGGCCCCCTCAACGGCACGCTCGCGCCGGGCAGCTCCCGCATCATGTTCATAACCAAATCTCCCCTGGGCAATACGGCAAACGCCACCAGCATGGGCGGCGCCTACCCGCATGCCTTCAAGCGCACGGGGTTTGACGGACTGGTGCTTCAGGGGAAATCGCCGGACAGGGTCTGGATTCACATCACGCCCGACGGGGTGAGCTTTCACGATGCCGCCGGCATCTGGGGCATGACCACGCTTGAGGCCGAAGCAGCGGTTAAGGAGCAGATTGGCGGCAGGGGCCATGTTGCCTGCATCGGCCCGGCGGGCGAAAATCTGGTGCGGTTTGCGGCAATCGTTTCCGAGACGCGCACGGCAGGCAGGGGCGGGGCCGGCGCGGTCATGGGGTCGAAAAATCTCAAGGCCATTGCCGTGTCGGGCAGGGTTGAGGTGCCCCTTGCCGACAAGGAAGCATTTCTGGAAGCCGTTAAAAAGGTCCGGGAGGCACAGTCCGAGAACCCGAGCCTGGCGGGCATGCAGATGAACGGCACGGCTGGCCTTATCTCCGTGGTGAACGCCATGGGCGCGCTGCCCACGCGGAATTATCAGTCCGGCACCTTCGAGTTTGCCGACGATATAAGCGGGTACGCCATCACCGAGCACAACAGGGTGAAGGGCGTTGCCTGCGCCTGCTGTCCGGTGGGCTGCTCGTTCATTGGCGAGGTGAAAAGCGGCAGCATGTGCGGCACCCGGACCGAGGGGCCCGAGTATGAGTCGGCGGTCATGCTGGGCTCCAATCTCGGCGTAGGCGACCGCGACGCTATCCTTGCAGCCAACTACCTGTGCGACCAGTACGGCCTCGACACCATCTCGACGGGGAACGTTATAGGTTTTGCCATGGAGTGCTACCAGAAGGGCCTGCTGCAGGCTAGCGACACAGGCGGCCTGGCCCTCACCTGGGGCGACGGCGACCTGGTGCACAGGCTTATCAAGATGATTGCGCTTCGCCAGGGCTTCGGCGGCCGCCTGGCCGAGGGTGTGGCGCGCCTGTCGCGGGAGATACCGGGGTCTGAGTCCTTTGCCATGCAGGTGAAGGGGCTCGAGCTTGCGGCCTACGACCCCCGGGGGTGTTTCGGGCAGGGGCTCTCCTACGCCACGGCCCCGCGCGGCGGCGAGCACGGCAGGGGCGGTTACATGATTGTCGAGTTTTTCATGCCCCAGGTCGATCTCTACACCCATGAAGGCAAGGCCGAGCGGGCCGCCCGCATGGCGGAAGACGCCGGCATGTATGACTGCTCGAGCCTGTGCAGCTTCAACTTCGTGCCCGTGCCGCTGGTGCATGAACTGGTGAATGCCGCTGTGGGCACGGACTATACCGAAGAGAGCCTCCGCGAGGTGATGCGCCGGGTCATTACGCTTGAGCGCAAATTCAACATCAGGGAAGGCCTGACAAAGCACGACGACACGCTGCCCCCGCGGCTGCTCAACGAGCCCCTGCCCGACGGCATGGCCGAAGGCAAAAAAGTGGAGGGGCTTGATATCATGCTTTCCGAGTATTATGCCATACGGGGATGGGATGAAAACGGGCTTCCCCGGGACTGATGCCGGTGCTGATCTCCCGTACAATCACGCAAACAACCCAAGCAGGAGATAATCAATGGAGCACGCATGCAGGTTTATCAATAAGCATGTCATCATCACCGGCGCGGGCGGCGGTATCGGCGAAGGCATCGCCCGCCGCTTTGCCGCTGAAGGGGCGAAGGTGGCCGTAGCCGATATCAACAGCGAAAAAGGCGCAAGGGTTGCGGCCGAGCTTGCCGCCACGGGCGCGAAAGCCCTTTTCATTCACATGGACGTTACCAGTGAGGACTCGATCAGGGACGGGATACAAAAAGCTGTCAGCGCCTTCGGCCCGATCCAGGTCGCCGTCTCCAATGCCGGCATCTCCGAAACCGAATCTTCGGCCCTTGAGATTTCATCGGAGCAGTGGGACAGGGTCTATGCCATCAATACCAAGGGCTCCTTCATGTTCAGCCGCGCCTGCGGTTTGAACATGATGGACAATGACGTGAAGGGGACCATCGTCACCGTATCATCAATTATGGGCCGCTCTGCAAAAAACATGACCGGCGCGTACGCTTCATCCAAATCCGCCGTCATCATGTTCACCCGGAGCCTGGCCAAATCCCTGGCGCCCATGGGGATAAGGGTCAACAACCTGGCGCCCGGCATGGTCGCAACCGACCTGTACCGGCCCGTCGAGCAGGAGATGATGATGGAAAAGGACTCGTTCGTGCCCTGGATCATCGAGCAGTCCATCGCTTCCGGTAACCTGCTCATACCCCGCATAGGCCAGCCCGAAGACATGGCAGCCGCCGTGGCGTTTCTGGCCTCGGACGAGGCCTCCTATATTACGGCCCAGAGCCTCAGCGTCGACGGGGGCATGGACTGGAGCTGGTGATGTAATAATTGCTGTACCTGTCGGAGCGCTGAGCCGCGCTTCTGTAAACCGTCAACCCTGAAATTAAAAAAGGAGGCCCCATGTTTCCCTACGACTCATTGCGCGACTACACCGCAGACCTGGAAGCGCGCGGCAAGCTGCTGCGGATCAAGGAGATGGACCAGGACGCCTATGAGATGACGGCCTTTTCCTATCGCCTCAACGACCGGCAGCGCGACAAGGCCCCGGGCTTTATCGTGGAGCGGACGAAGGTGAACGGCGCCTGGTATGACTCGCCCGTCGTCGCCAATATCTATAACGGGTACAGAACGATTGCCCAGTGCTACGGCGTCGAGGAGCTTAGCGATGACCAGGGCGCCATGTATGAGGCCGCGGTCGCCCGGATTCTAAGCTTCATCAGCAAGGACTTCAAATGGCGCACCATCGAGCCCGTCACGGTCCAGAAAAAAGATGCACCCTGCAAGGAGGTGATCCTCGAGGACGGGCAGGCTGATCTGGGTAAATTCCCCTGGATCAGAAACAACCCAGCGGACGGAGGCCAGTACATAAGCGCCGGGTCGGTCATCATGCACGATCCTGAGCTGGGACGCAATGTCGGCACCTACCGCATGCAGGTGAAAGGGCCAAGGAAAGTGGGTGTCTATTTTACCAACCAGAGCCACGGCTACAAGTTCATGACCCGGGCCATGGAGCGGGGCGAGGAGAAGGTGCCGGTGTCGGTGGCCATCGGCATTGACCCCATCTCGTGGATGATGAGCAGCACCCGCCTTGCCGAGGCCGGGGAAGATGAATTCGCGCTTGCAGGCGGCTTCCGCGGCAAGCCCGTCGAGCTTGTGAAAAGCGAGACCAATGACCTGTACGTCCCCGCCCATGCCGAATTTGTCCTGGAGGGCTTCATCTCAACCGAGGTGGAGGAGGAAGGCCCCTACGGCGAAATGATGGGCTATATCGGCAGAAAGAACTACACATTCACCATCGACATTACAGCCATAACCCACCGCGTCAAGCCCTGGGTCTACAATCTCTGGCCGGGCATCGGCGGCGCGTACCTGACCCTGCCGTGGGATGTGGCGCATTTCGCTCGGCTGAAAAAAATCATGCCCCACCTGCTGAAGCTGCACACGCCGCCGGACGTGCCGTCGGTGATGATCGCATGCATCGACAAGCGCCTGCCCGGTGAAGGCATTGAAATGGGCATGCTGATACTTGGGTACCGCATGGTGGGCTTCAGCAAAAAGGTGGTCATCGTTGTGGACAAGGATGTGGACCCGACCGACCTCTCCCGGGTCACGCATGCCATCGGCACGCGCTGGCAGCCGGGCACCGCGGGCCTTATCGTCAAGCAGTCGTCGCATATCCCCCTTGACCCGAGCTGCCGCGAAATGTTTCTAAGCAGCAAGATCGTCATCGACGCCACACGGCAGCAGCCCGGTGAAGGCGGCCCCGATGTCTATCCGGAAGATAACCGGACGGTGATGGAGGAACGCGCGGCCGGTGCGTTTGCAATAGTTGACAAGAAGTGGAGTTCGTATTTCGGGAAATAAAGACTCCCGCTGATGCGGCTACTTCAATGTTGAGCTTGACCTTGAAGGCCTGTGGACAATCACAAGGAAAAAGAAAACTGTACGGGAATTTGTCATAGAGCAGACCCTGCGCAACAGAAACAAATTTATGTGCTTGTCCAATGCCGCCTTATAAAACTTGCCGCTGCCGAAGGACATCCGTCAAACATCATGGACATGAGCTTTGCAAGCCAGGCCCTGGCGGCTGAATATATGGCGAAGAGCGCGAAAAAACTTGTCGGAAATGTGGCGGAGCTGAATCTGCAGAGCATGGGGGTTACAGTAGTCCTGCTCACGGCAGAGCAGAAAAGTATCTGACTTCCCGGAAACTGGGAACATAGCACCTATAAAAAACGAAACACAAATGTGCGCAGCAAGACTTATTTCCCTTATCCAAACGATGTCTATATTCCACTGTTTAAAGATTTAATGCAGTGATAAGCACGGGCCTGACTCGTTTGATCAGGCCCGTGCTTATCAGTCTGATACGTGGTCATGCACTAGAGCATTTTTTTTCGTAGCCGTTTGCACAGGCAAGCTTTTGCTTCGTTAGCCCGTGCTATGATTCTCGCAAAAGAAGCTGGCGATGGTGGAATGCCAATGGCTCGAACCGCACGGGCTGCCTTCACCAAAAGCTCACCCGTGTCTGTATGGCTACAGTATTTTGAAAAATGCTCTAGCCTGGTTTATTCACTAGTATTTTAGCTTATAGGCCATGGCATGCGCGAGCGCCCGGGCAAACGCAATAAAGATAAGGGAGTTCCGCAACACGGCAGACCTGCAAAATTAAGTGGAGAGCGCCCCCGCGGGTTACAGCCTGTTTTCGCCCTGCCTGTTCGGGCTGCCTGCACAGAGAAATTTTCCATTCCTCGCGGGCCTTTGCTGCAGGACTTACGTTCTGTTATTTTTGTCCGGCCGCCCCCTCATGCCAGGGCTTTGAAGGAACCTCATGAATAATCCGGGCCAACCGGATTATTCATTAAAGGCTGCTCAGCGGGCAGCCGGTTCGGGCAGGCAGCTCAGCCCGATAACAAGGGCTGCCTGCGCCGTCAGGTCGGCAAGGGCAGGATACTCGGGAAACTTTCCCAGCGCCTCGCGCAGATTTGCAATTCCCGCAGGTATATAGGCCTCAAATTCTTTTTTCCCCTTGCGCATGCTCAAAAAAGCAAAAGCCCCGAGGGCCTGCATGGTGCGCTGCAGGCCGGCGCGGTGAAACATGGCCGTAAATGCTTCAGCATCATGGTGCATATTCCAGACTCCTGATAATTCCTGCAGATAAAATCTGAGCAGTTCCTGGCGCTCGTCGGGCTCAAGGGGCGCGTACGGATCCTTTAAAAGTGATGCCAGATCATACTGGAGAAGCCCGCGGGTTGCGGTCTGGAAATCGATGATTCGAACTTTGCCATCCAGGAAATGAATGTTTTTGGACTGAAAGTCGCGGTGCATAAAATAACGGGGCTCGCCGTCTATGGCGTGCGCCAGGCTATGGAGTTCATCATCAAGGGAGCCTTCATTTTTTATCTCGATGCCGCAGTACTGCCGCACAAAACATTCGATAAAATAATCCGTTTCCCAGCGCAGGGCCTCATAGCCGAAGGTGCGGTTTTTAAGATAATTGCAGGTGCGCATCTGCGGCGTTGCCTTCATCTGCAGCCGCGCAAGGGCGCTCAGCACCTGCCGGTACAGCCGCACGACTTCTGCGCGGTCATGCGTGCGCTGCAGCAGGGCGTGCAGGCTCTCATCGCCCACATCCTCCAGGAGCACGAGCTGCCCGTCGTCATCATGGGCAATGATGTCCGGTATGCCCACAGCGCAGCCCTGCAGATATGCGCCCACATCAAGAAAGGCCCGCAGCTCATAGCGAAATGCCGGCGCCGTCATGAGGACAAAAATACCGCGGTCCGTCCGGATACGGTAAAATCTGCGGTCCGAGCCTCCCTGGGCTAGAAGCATAAGCGTATTATCGCCCGCAGCAAGGGCAAACCCGGCATGTTTTAGGAAATTTTTAATGCGCCGCAGCGGCTCGTTTTGCATGTTAAGGAGCCTCCTGCACCTGCACGGACCAACCCGGTCCGATAACGGCATCGGCAAATGTAGCGCCGGCGGCAATCTCAGTGCCGTCCCAGACAATGCAGTTTTCTAGACGGCATCCGCTGCCGAAACTGCAGTTGTCGCCCGCGGAAACAAAGCCCTGGAATGCGGCGCCGCTGCCAAGCTGCGTATTGCTGCCGGTATAAACAGCCGCCTGCGGCATGCATCCCGGGCT